>Ga0137369_10005179_pt1 | contig 13265 bp, 10 predicted proteins | sample SagtaG_12_FD_104918 | JGI IMG/M metagenome (GOLD analysis project Ga0137369, IMG submission 104918) | Vadose zone soil microbial communities from Sagehorn Ranch, Mendocino, California, USA - Sage1_L_113_16 metaG | ecosystem: Environmental > Terrestrial > Soil > Vadose zone | place: USA... | reverse complement strand
GCCGAATCCGGTCATGCTCCGGATCATGACGCGGTTCCGCCCTGCTCCCTTCCCGGAGCCTCCTCTTCGCCCCCGAAATACTGCATGTCGTGAAGCCTGCGGTAGAGCCCTTGCCGAGTCAAGAGCTCGCGGTGCGTGCCTTCCTCAACGATCCGGCCGCGGTCCAGCACCACGATCCTTTCGGCGCGGCGGACCGTCGAGAGGCGGTGGGCGATGACCAGAGTCGTGCGGTCCTTCATGAGGTTAGTGAACGCGCGGGCGACGAGCGCTTCGGACTCGGAGTCGAGCTGGGAGGTCGCCTCGTCCAGGATCAGGATCGGGGCATCCTTGTACAGGGCGCGTGCAATGGCCAGCCGCTGCCTCTGCCCTCCCGAAAGCCGCCCCGCGTCCTGCCCGAGAGGGGTGTCGTATCCGGCTGGCAAGGCGGCCACGAACTCTTCCGCGTAGGCCGCGCGCGCGGCTTCCCGAACCTTCTTCTCGGGGGGCGAGGCCTGACCGTAGGCGATATTGTCTCGCGCGCTGGAATCGAACAGGATGGTCTCCTGCGTCACGACGGCGATCTGACGGCGCAGAGACGCGAGCCTCCCGTCGCGCAGGTCCATTCCGTCGATTGTGATCACTCCCGCCGTCGGGTCGTAGAGTCTCGGGAGGAGGTTGACGAGCGTGGTCTTCCCCGCTCCCGACGGGCCTACGATCGCCACGGTCTCGCCCCGCCGGATGGTGAGCGTCACGTCCCGGAGGACGGGTTCCCCGGCGTAGGCGAATGAGACCCTCTCGTAGCGGATCGCGGCGGCAAACGGGGGAAGATCCGGCGCTCCCGGCTTCTCGACGATCTCGCTCCGGCTGTCCATCAGTTCGAAGATTCGCCGGGCGGAGGAGAGCGCGAGCTGGACCGCCATATTGATGCGCGTGATGTCCTTCAAGGGCTTGTACATCATCATCAGCGCCGCCAGGAACGTGAGGAGATCCCCCGGCGTCATCGCCCCGGCGTGGATCCGCGCGGCGGCATAGACGAAAAGAGACGCCAGGCCCACGCCGGCCAGCGTTTCCATGAGCGGTGAGTTGAGCGCCTGGATCCGGACAGTTTTCCGGTTGGCTCGGAAATACGCCTCGTTGACCTCCTCGAACCGCCTCTCCTCGAAGGGCTCCATCGCGTACGTCTTGATCACCGGGTTGGCGCGGAGCGTTTCCGACAGCAACGCTCCCATTTCACCGATCCGCTCCCTTGTCGCGGTCGCGGCGCGGCCGAGGCGGCGCGTGTTGTTGATGATCGGAAGCAGGACGAACGGCGCCAGGAGAAACACGAGGAGCGCGAGCCGCGCATCCAGCGAAAAGACGTAGACCAGCAGGAGCAGGAGCGTCAGGAACCCCTGTACGAGGTCCGTCAGGTTGTGCCCGAAGGCGTGCTGAATCTGCTCAACGTCGGACAGCATCCGGCTCATCAGATCGCCCGTGGAACCCTGGGAGTAGAAACGCGTGGACTGGGAGAGGAGTCGCCGGTAGGCGTCGCGCCGCAGGTCGCGCACCATCGCGACGCCGATTCCGTTCAATTCGAATTCGGAGAAATAGGAGAAGAGACTCTTCGAAAAGAGCGCGATGAACAGCAGCACCGGGACGGCGTACCGTAGCGAGATTCCTCGAGCCTCCGCGGCCTGGCGTGCCGCCGCGTATCCCTCGTCCAGCCACCGGAGCAACGGACCGCTCCGGGAGGCGGCGGCGCCGCGCAGCCCGCCGAAAGACTCCGCCGCGCCCGGACCCAGCGCGTCGTCGAAGACTCTGCCGACCAGATACAGCATGGCCACCGCGGACAGCGAGACAATCGCCATCGCTCCGATCGCCGCCAGGGCGCGGGCGCGGTATCGCGCGAAATAGAGGAGCAGTCGGCGGAAGGTCTTCACTGCCGCGCGGCCGCCAGATCGAAAAGAAGCCTCAAGACACCGTCATTAGAACACTAGCAGGCCGGTCATCGGTGCCCCGGCAGGCTGCAGATCCCGCGCAAGTTCGAGCAACGTCCTCTGGCCCCGGTCGCGGCACGAGGAGTCTCCCAGAGGGGAGGAGCCTCGCGCCGCGGGAGGCACAGCGAGCGAAGGGACCAGGCGAGCGATTGAGGCCGCAACCGGCCGAGTCGCTCGCCGGTGCGCCGGCAGGCGCAGGCCCCGAAGCGAGCGGAGCCGACGAGTTACGGCGCCGCGGCCGCCTCTGGCTCGAGGAGATCCTCGTCGAACTTGGGATGCGGGACGTCAAGGAAGGTCTCGACGCCGGCGCTCGTCCTCGTCCGGCGCGCGATCCATCTCGCGTACCAGGCCTCGAGGTTGAGCAGAAGCCACAACTTGTTGTAACGGCGCTGGGCACCCCCCTCGACCAGTGAGCGGACGGCGAACGCGTCGATCACGCCGTCGGAGGCCAGGAGACCGCGCTCGAGAATCGCGAGAGCCGAATCCCTCTGCCGTCCTCCCACCCAGCGCTTGAAAGGAGGAGAGAACCCTGACTTGGGTCTCGTCCGGATGGCTTCGGGCACCAGAGGCTCGACAGCTTCCCGGAAGGCGACCTTCGTCGAGCCCGGGCGCAGGAGCCGGTGCGGCGAGAGAGAGAACGCGTACTCGACCAGGCCTCGGTCGAGCAGCGGGACTCTGGCTTCCAGGCCGACGGTCATCGTCGAGCGGTCGACCAGCGCCAGGCCGTTGTCGGGCAGGTAGGTGTGAAGGTCCAGCCACAGGAGGCGATGCGTGATCGGAAGGTCGGGCCTGTCGAACTGGCGGAACAGGCGCGCGGGATCGCCCGGCGCGCGGCGAAGGACGCGCCGTTGCTCGGATTGCGAGAAGAATCCGCGCACGGCGAAGTAGCGCTCGGCGAACTCCGGAGCCAGCAGACGGGCCGTCCCTGCCAGGCGGCTCGCCAGAGGATGCTCCGCCAGCGGACGGACGATGCGGCTCCAGAGGGAAGAGAAGATCCCTTCGAGGGCGCCCCACCTCTCGCGCCGCGACTGATAGCGCATCATCGTCTCGTGCCACCCGTACCCGCCGAAGACTTCGTCACCGCCGTCGCCGCTCAAGACGACCTTGACCCGCTTGCGCGACATTCGCGCGAGATCGAGCATCGCGAGGGCCCGCGAGTCGTACAGCGGTTCGTCGTAGACCTCCGCGCACCGCGAGAGCGCGGAGGCGAGCCCGTCCATTCGCAGGATCTCCTCCTCGTGCCGTGTGTTGAACGACCGTGCCGCTCCACGCGCGTAGCGGACGTCGGCAAGGTCGCCATCGGTGTAACCGACGGAGAAGGTCGGAAAGTCGGAGCGTCCCCGGGACGCCAGGGCCACGATGGTCGTGGAGTCGAGTCCCCCCGACAGAAAGGCGCCCACGGGCACGTCGGAGACCATGTGGGACGAGACAGCTTGCCGCAGGCGCTCGCGCAGCTCGTCGGGATCGTCGCGGACCTCGCGCCGCTCGAGCTCCCAGTACGGCCGGACTTCGAGCCGGCCGCTCTCCGGCTCGTAGAGCAGATTGTGGGCGGGCGGCAGCTTTCGGATGCCGGCGAAGATGCAGCGGTCAAACGGGACGTAGCCGTAGGCGAGGTAATCGCAGAGCCCATCGGGATCCAGTCGCGCGCCGATCGGCTCGAGCGCCAGCAGGGCCCTGGGCTGGGATGCGAACACGAGCCCGCCTGGCAACCGCGCGTAGTAGAGCGGCTTGATGCCGAACCGGTCGCGGGCGAGCAGGAGCCTTCTCTCGCGCTGAGACCAGAGAGCAAGGGCGAACATCCCTTCGAGGTGCTCGAGTCCCTTCGGGCCCTCCCGGTCGAGCCATCGCTGAGCCACCTCGCCGTCGCCGTCGGAAGAAAAGCGCTCGCCCCTCGATTCCAACCGGGCCCGCAACTGCCGGAAGTTGTAGACCTCGCCGTTATGAACGAAGACCGAGCCTCCGTCGGGAGCGAGGAAGGGCTGCGCGCTCCGAGGCGACGGATCGAGAATTGCCAGGCGCGTGTGACCGAAAAGCGCGCGCCCTTCGGGAGAGCGCCAGGTTCCACGGCCGTCGGGGCCACGCGCGGCCAGACGCTCCAGGGCGCCATCCAGCGCGTCCGCGGGAAGAGGGTCGCGCCCGACCCAGCCCACGATCCCGCACACTAGAGACAGGCCCCCGTGGTGAGCGGCGTCCGCGAATACCCTCGCCGCGATACCGTCGTGCAGCGGAGTCTCGGCATGGTTGCCATTGCGTTGCGGGATCTGGGCTCGGGCACGGCTCAACAGATAGTACGACGAGCGTCTCCCGGACTGGATGGGTAGAGGCTTGGCCCCGACGGCTTACGCCCCCGAACGCGCGGAATCCAGGACCTCGATCACGGCATCCGCGGCTCGCTCGCTGCCGCCCGGTGGACCCAGGCGCGCCGACACGAGAGCGAGACCGTCGCGCATCCGGCGCAGGCGCTCGGGAGACCCGAGAAGCGCCGCACCCTCCCTTTCCAGTCGGTCGGCGTTGACGTCCTGCTGGAGAAGTTCGGGGACGACTTGTTCCCCGGCCACGATATTGACGAGGGAGATCCAGGGGACACGAACGAGGAGCCTGCCGACCGCGAAGCTCGCCCGGGAAGTCCTGTACACGACGACCATCGGCGTTCCACAGAGGGCCGCCTCGAGCGTCGCCGTTCCCGAGGCGACGAAGGCGAGATCCGCCGTCGCGAGCAGAGCGTGCATTCCCGAGACGGCGAGTGTGATGCCCTTCTCCGCGGATCCGGTGAACAGGTCTTCGGGCAGCCCCGCGGCCCGGATCGCGATGAGCTCGAGGTCGAGGCCTCTTGCCAGGCGGACCGCGGCCTCCGACATCGGCGGCCAGTGACGGCGCAGCTCCGCCGTGCGGCTGCCCGGCAGCAGAAGGAGCCGCCGGCGCGATCCGGGAGGTCGAGGGAAGGGCCGCTGGAGACCCTCACGCACGTCATCCACGAGCGGATGCCCCGCCCACACCGCGTCGGCGCCGAGCCGCCTGTAGATCTCGGCCTCGAAGGGGAAAAGCGTGATGATGCGGCGCGCCCGGCGCACGATCGTTCGTGCCCTCCCGCGCCGCCAGGCCCAGACCTGAGGACTGACGTAATAGATGAGAGGGATACCGAGACGACGAAGTCTGCGGGCGAGCAGGCCGTGGAAGTCGGGAAAGTCGATCAGGATGGCGGCGTCCGGACGCTCTCGCCGCGCGCCGGCGACGAGCGCGCGCAGGGCCCGCGTCAACGCCGGCAGCTTCTCCAACACCTCGGAGATTCCCACGACGGAGAGGTCCTCGGGGGAAACGATCGCCGAGAGTCCCTCCGCGCGAAGGCGAGGCCCTCCCATGCCGAACGCGCAGAGACCCGGCCGCTTCTTTCGAAGAGCGGACAGCAGTCGCGCTCCGTGAAGGTCTCCTGAAGCTTCGCCTGCGGAAATGAGGAGTTTCAAGGAGGGGAGATTAGATCAGAGGCTCTGTTAGAATTCGCCGCCCCCCATGCCTCCGCCCGCAGGCAGCCGTTTCAAGACCGCGCTCGTGGGCTGCGGCCGGATCGGGGAGCGTCACGCGCGCATCCTCGCGTCGAGTCCGGAGTCGCGGCTGGTCGGACTGGTGGACTCGGAACTCGCCAAGGCCCAGTCCTACGCTCGCAAGCACGGGGGCCGCCCGTACGCGGAGATCCGCGAGATGATCGCCGCGGAGTCTCCGGATATGCTGGCTGTCTGCACGCCGTCGGGAGTTCATGCGGAAGGAGTCATCGCGGCCAGCCGCGCCGGCGTACGCAACATCGTCGTCGAGAAACCGATGGCGCTGCGTCTTCCGGACGCCGACGCGATGATCGAAGCGTGCGATGAGAGCGGAGGACGGCTCTTCGTCGTCCAGCAGAACCGCTACAACCTGGCGATCCAGAAACTGCGGGAAGCGCTGGAAGCGGGAAGGTTCGGCAGGCTTGTCCTGGGCTCTGCGCGCGTGCGCTGGTGCCGGAGGCAGGACTATTACGACCAGGCCTCCTGGCGCGGGACCTGGGCGATGGACGGAGGAGTCTTCTCCAACCAGGCCTCACATCACGTGGACATGCTCGCCTACATGATGGGCGAGGTCGCGTCGGTCAAGGCAATGGCGGCGACACGCCTCGTGTCCATTGAAGCGGAGGACACCGGGCTCGCTCTGCTGCGTTTTTCGAGCGGCGCGCTCGGCGTGATCGAAGCCACGACGGCCGCCCGGCCGGTCGACCTGGAGGGCTCCATCTCGATCCTGGGCGAGAACGGCACAGTCGAGGTCGGGGGATTCGCCATGAACGAGATGACTGTCTGGAAATTCCAGGATGAGACGCCTGAAGACGCCGGGATCCTGGAGCGCTACCAGACGAATCCGCCGGACGTCTACGGGTTCGGCCATCATGAGTTCTACAGGGGCGTCTTCAAGGCAATCCAGCGGGAAGAGAAACCCTTCGTCGACGGCCTGGAAGGGCGCAAGTCCCTCGAGGTCATCACGGCCATCTATGAATCCATCGAGAGCGGCCGGGAGGTCCATTTTCCTTTCACGCCGGAGCACTCAAGGCTCGGGAAGCGGGAGGCGGGAGCCGGGAGGCGAGCCGGAACATGATCCCCCTCTCCCGCGTCACGGTCACGCCGGAAATGAAAAAGGTGATCCTCGATGTCGTGGACTCCGGAAGGTTCATCCTGGGACCCGAGGTCAAGGCCTTCGAAAGAGAGTTCGCCCGATACACCGGGGTCTCGCACGCGATCGCGGTGTCCCAGGGCACGGCGGCCATCCAACTCGCCGTGCAGGCGATCGGGCTCGTCCCCGGCGACGAGGTCCTCGTGCCGTCCATGACCGCTTTCCCGACGATCGAAGGGGTCATTCACGCCGGGGCAACCCCGGTCTTCGTAGACAACGACGCCTACGGATGCATGGACCCGCAGGACGCGCGCCGGCGGGTGACGGGCAAGACCGTCGGTATCGTCCCCGTGCACCTCTACGGGGGGGCGGCCGATCTGGACGGCCTGCACGGCCTGGCGCGCGATCGGGGACTCTGGATCATCGAAGACTGCTGCCAGGCCCACGGGGCTCTTCACGGCTCGCGGAAGGTCGGCTCGATCGGCAAGGCCGGCTGCTTTTCCTTCTATCCGTCCAAGAACCTGACGGTCTTCGGGGACGGCGGGATGGTGACGACCGAAGATCCCCGGATCGCGGATCGGGTTCGTCTGCTTCGGGACCATGGACGCAGCGACAAGCATACCCACGTCGAAGTCGGATACAACCTGCGTTTCAACGAGATGCAGGCGGCTGTCGGCCGCTGCCAACTCGCGCTTCTCGAGGACTTCATCGCGAAGCGGCGCGCCATCGCGGCCCGGTACGACGCCGCCCTTTCCAAGATCGCCGGGCTGACCATCCCGAGCGAGCGGCCGGGCACGCGGATGGTGTATCACCTCTACCCTCTGCGCTGCCGCGACACGGCCACGCGCGACGCGCTGCGCGAAAGCCTCAGGGTCCGCGGCATCGAGACCGGCATCCACTACCCGATCGCGAACCACCTTCAGCCGGCGATGGCCTCGCGCGGCGCCCCCCCGTTCCTGCCCGAGTCGGAAGCCCTGGCGCGCACGACAGTCTCACTGCCGATGTTCCCGACGCTGTCGGACCCGGACGTCCAGACGGTGATCGCAGCCGTCAGAGACTTCTTCTGACGCCCGACCGGCTCGCGGCGATCCGGATACCCCGGATTCCTAAATCACTTTCTTTGCCAGTTGCAGGCTCGGATCCTGCGTGGTGTTGTCGGCGGTCGCGCCATAGACGATGAGGCTTCCCGAATCGACCGAGATCTGGATCGAGTCATTTGCGCTGAGGGAAGCGCCCAGAAAATCCGCCGCGCTCCCCTGCTGGAAGAAGGTCGCCGGATAAGTCTTCGAAACCGTCTGCGTGACCGCTCCCCCCGCATTGCGGACGATCACCGTGATGGAAGCGCCCGAGGTGAGCGTGCGGACGCCGATATTGAAGCGGAACCTCGCGGGATCGATCGGCGCGACGAGCACCGCGCGCTGTCCTGCCGACAGGGCGTCCTCGGTCCGGATCTGGTCTTCGTTGAAGCCCGTGGTGCCGGCCGCGCCGGCGTCGTTGTAGATCCGAACGACCGTCAGGGGCGCAGGACCCGTCGTCGCGAGAAGGTCCAGCGTTCCCACGCCGGACTGACCCATCGCTGGCAGGAGATCTGTGAAATCGGTTGTCTGGTGAGGCGCGAGAGAGTAAGGGAGCGAAGGACCGCCGCTGCCTCCCGGAATACCCGACGGGTGGAAGATCAAGACGCCGGTGACGGCAAGCCCGCTGGAATTGTGGATCTGGACGGCGGTCTTGAAGAACGACCCCAGGGCGCCGGGGGAGGAAAGAACGACCGGCAGGACGCGCGTTCCGCCGGTGGTCGAGGGAGGCGCGGCCAGTTGAAGGCTCGGGTCCTGGGTGATGTTGTCGGCCGTGGCTCCGTAGAGGACGGCGCTTCCCGAGTCGATCGAGAAGGTGATGGACTCGCCTCCCGACAGCGGTGCACCCAGGAAGTCCGAAGCCGACCCCTGGACGAAGAACGTCGGCGCGAAGGTCTTCGGGAGCGTCCGCACCAGGTTGCCCTGTCTGTCTCGGATCGTAATCGTCATGGAGACTCCGGAACTCAGGGTCCGCACGCCGATGTTGAAGCGGGCGCGCGTAAAGTCGGGCGGAGCGAGCAGAATGCCGCTCGAGCCCGCGGAAAGGGCGTCGCCGGGCCGGATCTGCTCTTCGTTGAAGCCCGTCGTGCCGGCCGCGCCTGCGTCGTTGAAGATTCGAACAACCGACAGCGGCGCCGGGCCAGTCGTGGCGTTCAAGTCGAGCGTGCCGATGCCCGATACGCCGAGCGCCGGGAGAACGTCATCGGCGGACACGGTCTCGTACGGGTGCAGCCCGTAGGTCGCCGTCGGATCCAGGGCCGTCCCCGGGACCCCCTGAGGATGGAAGAAGATCGCTCCGAAGACCAGCGAAGGGGACGGATTGTGAAGCTGCGCAGAGGTCTTGAAGAAGGACGGCGGCACGCCGGGCGCCGAGACGACGACAGGCAGAACGCTGGAGACCGTTCCCGTCGTCAGCCTGCCGATTTTGTTTCCGTTGAACTCCGTGAACCAGATGTTGCCGTCGGGGCCTGGCGTGATGCCCTCGGGGAGACTGCTGCTACCGGCCGGGATTGCGAACTCGGCCACGACGCCCGAAGGCGTAATGCGCCCGATCTTTCCGCTGTCTTCGTCGAACCAGAGGTTTCCGTCCGAGCCTGTCCGGATACCGTCTCCTCCGGAGCCGACCGGAAACTCCGTGATGACCCCGGCGGTCGTGATGCGGCCGACCTTGCTGGCCGTCCTCTCGATGAACCAGAGGTTCCCGTCGGGGCCGGACGTGATTCCGAAGGGGCCGCTCCCGGGCGTGGGGAGAGGGAACTCCGTGATGACACCTGCTGTCGTAATGCGTCCGATCTTGTTCCCAGCGTTCTCCGTGAACCAGAGGTTTCCATCGGAACCGGCCGTGATCCCGGAAGGCCCGCTGCTGGCCGTGGGGATCAGAAACGCGGTCGCCACACCTTCGAACCCGATTCGCCCGATCCGATTCCCCGGGGCTTGGGCGAACCAGACGGCGCCGTCGGGTCCGATGGTGATTCCCCTGCTTCCGTCGCCGGGCCGGGAAAGGGGGATCTCCTGGAACATGCCTTCCGTGGTGATGTGGCCGATGAAGCTCCTCCCGGTCTCGGTAAACCAGAGTCCTCCATCCGGCCCGGTAATGATCCACGCGGGCTGGGTGCCCGCCACGGGAAGCGGAAACTCGGTGATCACGCCGGCCGTCGTGATCCGACCGATCTTGTTGGCGGTCTGTTCCGTGAACCACAAGTTCCCATCGAATGCGGCCGTGATCCCCAGCACTCCGCTGGAAGCCGTCGGGACCGGGAACTCCGTGATGAGCTGTCCGCGAGCCATATCAGCCAGAAGGAAGACGGGGGCCGCCAGGATCGCCGTGACGAACCATCGCTGACGCATGATCTCCTCCTTCGAGTGGACGCTCTGAGACAGGTTCTGGCCGGAAAGCCTACTACCACTGCCGCGGACGCGGCAAGGTCCCGTCAGGTGGAAGTGGCCACGCCGCCGGCCGCGCGTTGGCCGCCGGACCGCACGGAGGCACGCCCTCGGATCCAGCGGCGGTACCAGGCCTCCAGGTTCAGAAGCAGCCAGAGCTTGCTGTGGCGGCGCTGCGTCCCCCCCTCCACGAGCGAGCGGACCTCGCGCGGGCGAAGCAGACCGTCGGCGGCGAGGTCTCCTTCTTCGAGCGTCGCGAAGGCAGACTCGCGGTTGGCCCCGCTGACCCAACGCTTGAACGGAGGAGAGAAGCCGGACTTGGGGCGAGTCAAAATCGCCTCGGGAAGCCACGGGCGGATGGCGTCGCGAAAGGCGATCTTGGTCGCGCCGGGGCGCACGATCCGCTCGGGTGGAAGCGAGAAGGCGTATTCGACGAGCTGCCGGTCGAGCAGCGGCACGCGGGCCTCGAGCCCCGCCGCCATGGTCGAGCGGTCCACCAGCATCAGGTTGTTGTCCGGAAGATAGGTGTGCAGATCGAGGAAGAGCAGCCGTTGAGCCATCGGCAGGTCGGGCCGATCGAACTTCCGGAAGAGCCATGCGGGATCTTCGGGCGCGCGGCCGAGGACCCGTCTCTGCTCGGCGGCATTGAAGAATCCCCGGACCGGGAAGTAACGTTCCGGGAAGTCTCCCGCCAGAACGCGCGCAGAACCGGCGGTGCGGGAGACGAACGGAACGCCCGCGAGCGGCTCGATGACACCGCGGTAGAGGGCGGAGAGCCCCGAAGCCAGCGGCCCGAACCAGCCGCGCAGCGCCTCGTACCGCATCACGGTTTCATGCCAGCCGTAGCCGCCGAAGATCTCGTCGCCGCCGTCTCCCGTCAGCACGACCTTGACCGAGCGCCGCGCAAGGCGGGAGAGCTCGAGCACCGCGAGCGCCGTCGAGTCGTACAGGGGCTCGTCGTAAACCTCGGCCGCGCGGTCGAGCGCCGAGGACAGATCGCCGAGGTCGAGGATCTCCTCCCGATGCGCCGTGTGGAAGGTCTGCGCCGCGACCCGAGCGTAGCGGATGTCATCCTGGTTCCCGTCTCCGTACGCGACGGTGAACGTCGGGAAGGCGCCTTCGACCCGCGACACCGCCCGGGAGACGACGCTCGTCGAGTCGAGGCCGCCGGAGAGGAACGCTCCGACCGGGACGTCCGAGACGAGGTGCGAGGTGACGGCCGCGTCCAGCCTCGAGCGAAGCTCTTCGACGTCGTCGCAGATCTGCCGGCGCTCGAGCTTCCAGTACGGCGTCACGCCAACGCGCCCCGTCACGGCGTCGTACGTCAGTCGGTGCGCCGGGGGGAGCCTTCGGATTTCCGAGAAGAGCGACCGGTCGAAAGGGACGTAACCGTACGAAAGAAAATCCGAGAGCGCATCCGGGTCCAGGCGCGCGGAGACTCCGGGTATCTGCAGGAGCGCCTTCGGCTCGGAAGCGAACGCGAATCCTCCGGGCAGGGAAACGTAATAGAGCGGCTTGATCCCGATGCGATCGCGCGCGAGCAGGAGTGTGCGATCCCTCTGGTTCCACAGCGCCAGGGCAAACATCCCCTCGATGCGCTCCACGAGGCCAGTTCCCTCCCGGCGCAGCAGCCGGTGAGCGACTTCCCCGTCGCTTTCCGAGCCGAAGACTTCTCCGAGGGACTCGAGATCCCGCCGCAGCGAACGGAAGTTGTAGATCTCGCCGTTGTGTACGAACGCCGACTGCCCGTCCGGGGAGACCGACGGCTCCTTGCCGCGAAAGGACGGATCGAGGATCGCGAGCCGCCGGTGTCCCAGAATGGCCCGCCGGTCCGGGCTCGTCCACGTTCCGCTCCCGTCCGGTCCTCTCCGGTTCAGGGTCGCGAGAGCCCTCTCGAGCGCCGCCGGATCGATTCCCTCCGAGTCGATCCAACCCGCAATGCCGCACACGACGACGTTAAACGTTAAAGGTAAAACGTAAGACGGAGAACCAACCTCTCGCGTACGGATTCCACGTTGTTACGTTTCACGTCTTACGGGTTAGGAGGGGAAGGGATACATTAACCAGGCGACGGCGAGCGCTCCCACGACGAGAGCCAGAAACAGCTTGACGAAGAGGGCCACTCGCTCTCGTCTCTCATTGCGCCACAGGAGAGCGAAGAAAAGGGAGATGAGCAAGGCATAGATCGTCATGATCAGGAAGTGATCGACCGGGATGAGCGATCCAGCTGGCTTCACGGCTTTCTCCCGACCGCGATGTCGTAGGCATCGAGCATCAGCAGGAGGTTCATGAGACCGGCCGTCAACAGATAGGCGCAGCCATACTCGTAGGTCACCGAGAGGATCGAGCCGTTCGGATTCGCCGACACCAGGCGCGCCGCGAGATTCAGGAGACCGGCCCCGTACACCGCAAACGTGGCGAGGATCGTCAGAGGCTGTCCGGCCTCGGGCGAATAGAGTCGCCCTTCGAACGAGAGGCCGAGCAGGAACGTCGCCGTGACGATCGCGGCGTAGAGGATCGCCGTCCGCGGGCGCCTCAGGTAGAAGTGTCCCAGCCCTGGAAAGATCCAGGCCAGCGCCGCGGCGGCCAGCGGACTTCCAACGCGCCTCGTGGCGAGCGCCGGCGGACGCGGGACCGGCTGGGGACCGGCAAACTCGTTCACCGGTTGGACTCCGCAAAAAGAGGACGGAGCCGGGCGAGAGTCGCCGAGAGCTCCTCGGGAACCACCCGCAGTCCCGCGGTGACGGTCATGAAGTTGGTATCTCCCTTCCAGCGGGGAACGACGTGGACGTGATAGTGGCCGGCCACACCCGCGCCGGCCGCGGCTCCGAAATTGATGCCAACGTTCAGGCCGTCGGTATGGTAGGCGGCGACGAGGATCCTCTCCGCGCGGGCGATCGTCTCGATCAACTCCTGCAAGGTCTCCGAGTCCGAGCTCGACAACCAGGCGTCGTGGCTGTAAGGCGCGACCATGACGTGGCCGTTGGTGTAAGGGTAGCGGTTCAGAATCACGAACACCCTTTCTCCCCGGAAAACGACCAGAGAGTCCCCTTCGTCGCCCGACGCCGCGGCCTCGCAGAAGATGCAGCCGCCCGTTTTATCAGCCACCAGATACTCGTAGCGCCAGGGAGCGAAGAGGACGTCCGGCATATCCGGATGTGCGGCCCTAGCGATTGATGAGCTCCTTCAGTTCCTTGCCCGGCTTGAAATACGGGATCTTCTT
>Ga0137369_10005176_pt1 | contig 13272 bp, 7 predicted proteins | sample SagtaG_12_FD_104918 | JGI IMG/M metagenome (GOLD analysis project Ga0137369, IMG submission 104918) | Vadose zone soil microbial communities from Sagehorn Ranch, Mendocino, California, USA - Sage1_L_113_16 metaG | ecosystem: Environmental > Terrestrial > Soil > Vadose zone | place: USA... | reverse complement strand
TCGTGAGGGCGAGGCGCTCCGCCTGTTCCTTCAGCACGATGTTGATCACGCCGGCGATCGCGTCCGAGCCGTACTGCGCCGAAGCACCGTCGCGCAGCACCTCGATACGCTCGATCGCGGCGGCGGGGATCGCGTTCAGGTCGACGCCCACCGTCCCGCGGCCGAACGTGCCGTTCACGTGGACGAGGGCACTGGAGTGCCGCCGTTTGCCGTTGACGAGCACGAGCACCTGGTCGGGACCCAGGCCGCGCAGGCTCGCCGGATTGATGTGGTCCGACCCGTCGGCGATCGTCTGGTGGGAGGCGTTGAACGACGGCGCCAGCGTGCTGAGGATCTGGTTGACTTCGGTCTGCCCGTTGTCGGCGATCTCCTGCGAGGAGATCACGTCCACGGGCACCGGCGTCTCGACCGCGGTGCGCGAGGTGCGGGACCCGATCACCACGACCTCGTTCAGCGCGAGCGGCGTCGCCGCCAGCCGGAAATCCGCGGTCGCCGTCTGACCCGCCGCCACCGTGACCGGCTGCTCGGCGGCCTCGTAGCCGATGAGCCGCGCCCGGACGGTGTGCGCGCCCGCTGGCACGCTCAGGCGATACTGGCCCTGCGGGTTGGTGAGGACGCTGCGCGCGGTCCCGACGATCACGATGCTCGCGCCCGCCAGCGGCACGCCGCCCTCGGCGGAGAGCACGGCGCCGGTCACGGTGCCGCTCTGTTGCGCGCCGAGCAGCCTCGCGCCGAGCAGGGCGGCGATGCAGACAGCCGGAGTGAGCGTTGATCCCATGTGGCCACCTCCAGGACGATGCCGCGTCAACTGGTCCAACCGTCCGGGTCGTGGCCTAGAAATACGCCCGAGCGGCGGCGCCCGCCACCCGGCATGGCGGGAAGCGGGACCGGGCGCCAGATTGGGGCATGCCCTCCCCTCCGGCCGAGCAGCGCGAGCCCGGCGAACGGCCGCCGGATCGCCGCGGCGAGGGTGACCGCCGCAGCCGCGAGCGGCGCGAGGGCCTGCTGCTCCTGCCCGACGTCGCGCGCCCGGAGAGCGACCGCCGGTGGAATCCCGAGCGGCGCAGCGTTTTTGAGCGGCGGGGGCAAGAGACGGTGGGCGAGCACATCCGCAACGCCCTGCAGCTGATCGCGCACGTGGCGGATTCCGGCGAGCTCGATGATGAGCACCGCCGCGATCTCGACGCCGCGCTGTTCCGGCTACGGTTCGCGCTGGATCGGCTCGCGCAGGGAGCCCGCTAGGGGGAGAACGTCAGCGCGACGTCGCCTGGCGCAGCCGCTCGACCGCTTTCACCCGCGTGATGGCGAACAGCCAGCTGGACACGGTGCCGCGCTGGAGGTCGAACCCGGGCGCGGACCGCCACACCTGCTCGAAGGCTCGAGCGACAACGGCGTCCGCGTCGTCCGGATTGCACAGGATCCCGTACGCGATGGCGAACGCAGAGAGGTGGTGGCGTGCGAGCAGCTCGCGCCAGGCCGCCCGGTCGCCGGCCGCCATCCGGGCGACCAACACGCGGTCTGGTACGACGTCCTGCTGCACTTGCGGAGCCATGCGGGTACGCCTGTGGGTCGGCGTGGTCGTGGTACTAGAAGAGTGCACAAACTGCACACAGGTAACGCCGCGCCGCTACCAGCCAACCAGGCGCTCCGGCGGGCCGCCGCCCGGCGGCTCCGGCGTGCCGGGGTTCCCCCTGACGACAGCCTCGATCGCGACAACCGTGGCGGTGGCGGCGATCCCCACGAGCAAGCCGACGGTCCGTCCCCGGTGCAGCCGCTTCACTGCCACCTGGAGCACGTCGCGCGGGGTGAGCGCCACCCGCTGGTAGAGCGCGTGCGAGCCGGCGCGCCAATCGCCGCCGTCGGCGCGGATCGCGAGCAACACCCGGTCGCCGTCCCGATCCGCGAGGGTGCCCTGCACCGTCTGCTGGCGGAGCCCCAGGCTGTCCCGCAGCACGAGCTGCGCCTCGGTCGAGAGGACCGCGCGCACAGCAGTGCCGGCCGGCACGGCGTCGAGCGTCGCCGGCACGTACGTGTAGCACCCCGGTGAGAGCGCCGCGGCGACGGCGTACAGGACGCTTCTCACGGCACGTTCGGGTTCGTCTCGCGCTCGTTCCTGCCCACCGGGAAACACAGCGCGCGCGCCACCGGCGCCGTCATGGTTTCGATCGGCGTCGGGGAGAGAGTGCCCGGATGCGACACGCGATACGTACCATCCGTGTAGGCGCCGGGGACGTTGTTGGCGATCCAGCGGCGCAGGTCCCCGAGCCGGCGCGCCTCGAGCCAGAGCTCGAGCGCCCGCTCCAGCTTCAGGAGCGACCACGCCGAGTCGACCGTGATCGCGGTGCTGTAGAGCGGCAGGGCGAGGTTGGCGCGGCGCAGGTTCATCTTGTCCACGGCGGTCACTGCGTCGTTGTTCACGAGCGCGGCCTCGGCCTCGATCAACCGCATCTCCCAGCCGCTGGAGATCCGCACCGGGTCCGACGTCTTCGTGTACTTGGCCTCGGGCCAGAACGGGACGCGGCCGCCAAACTTCGCCACTGCGGCGTCCCCGAGGGTGTCCGACTTGGTGGTCGTGTCCCACCTGACGCGGGGATCCCTGGTCCGGCGGTAGTAGTCCTCGTAGAAGGTTCCCCACTGGGTATGCGCACGGAACGACTGATTGGCCCGCGCCCAGTAGAGGTAGTTGTATTGATCCGGGGATGCCGACGAGTACGGGACCTGAAACTTGAAAGTGTCGGGAATCAAGGCCGAGTCCGCGGTCGCGTCGGACCAGGGCCGCAGGCCGGCGGACGCGAGGTCTGCGCGCACGGAGGCCCGCCCCGCGCGGGCGGCGCGAAGGAAGTTGACGGTCTGGGTGTCCGTTTTCCCGGTCGCGGTGAAGGCGGCGATCGCGTTCGTGAACGCCGTGTCCGCGCGCAGGAAATAGAGGGTGTGGGGGCCCAGGCTCCCCGGTGCCAGCACGTAGTGCGCGCTGTCGGGGACCACCACCGGAATCACGGACTGGCAGAAGTTCTCCCCGAGCAGGCGGTTGGCGAAGCCGGCGTAGAGGTACGCCTGCGCAACGAGCGGCGACTTCGGGAACACGGTATCTGGCATTACGCGTCGGAAGCGGGCCACCGCAGCCTCAGCGGTGTACCGGGCCACATTCGATTGCGTCCAATCGCCGTTCATCGTCGCGTCGGTAGGGAGCCCCGCCTGGACGTCGGTCGGAATGCCGTAACTGCCCGTGGAGCCGGCGGGGTTGATCTCGAAGGTCACGGCGGCACCCCAGTAGAGCAGTTGACTGACCGGTGTAGTGCTGGAGCCGATGGCGTCGGACAGGGCGCGCCGCGCGCCGATGACGATAGCGGGCCACGAGCCGGGCTTGTCGAGATCCTGGTCCGGAGTGAGCCCCGGGTTGGTCAGCGTGGTGTCGCACGCTCCCGCGACGAGCAGGGCGACAGCTGCCGGGCCGGAGCGAAGCAGGGAGGCGAAATGGGTGCGCATGGCTCGCTCCTTTCTCAGAACGTCACGCGGAGGTTGACGGTGATGACCGCGGGCGGCGGGATGTGCTCGGCGATGTCCCGGTTCTGCGAGTCGAGGGCGTCCCGGCCCACCATCTCGGGGTCGAACAGCCGCAACTGGCTGTTGATCCATTTCAGGTAGTTCTGCGCCGTGATGCTGAGGGTGGCCGAGCTGGCCCGGCGGATGGCCCAGCCGACGGGAATCGTCAGCGTCACGTCGCGCAGCTTCCAGAAGTCCTGCGGGTACCAGAACGTGTCCAGGTTGGTCTTCAGCGGCACGCACTCTTTGCGCTCCCGGGCCGTGAGCTGGCTGATGTTGGTCACCGTGTCGATGGTCGGCGAACCGCCGGGGTAGAGGAACGGGTACGCGCGGGCGCAGGTCGGCCAGCGCACCGACCGGTTCAGGGCGTTGAAGGACGCACCGTCCTGAATCCACGCGCCGCCCTGATATTCGCCACGCGCCGACAGCGTGATCCCCTTGGGCAGGCGGAGCGTCAGCTGCTGGCCCAAGATCAGCGTCGGTTGCTGGGGCCCGAAGATATGGAAGCCGTCGGCGGTGCACGACGACCGGCACACCGTGTCCGGCGCGGCCTTGTCATTCGGGTTGTTGATGACGACGCCCCGCGCCGCCATGGGAGGGAATCCGACCTCCACCCACCCACCGCCCGCTGCGAACGGCACGACCGGAAAACCCTTTGCCGTGCGTCCCAGGTCGCGGACGAGGCCGTGATTGGTGTACACGGTCACGCCGAGGTCGAGTCCCCAGTCCGGCTTGTTGAGCAGGGTGCCGTTCGCCGACAGCTCGATCCCGGTGTTGGACATACTGCCGACGTTCGCGTTCTGGGGCTGGGGGAAGCCGACCGAAGGGATCTGCCGAACCCCGTAGAGCGCGTCGCTGGTCAGCCGGTGGTACCAGGTGGCTTCGAGCGTCAGGCGATTCTTGAGCAGCGCCGCGTCGAAGCCCAACTCCGCTTCGCGCGTACGCTCCGGGCCGACGAGCGTGTCGCCGACGCTGCCGGGTTCGTAGCCGGCCTGGCCGGCCGAAACGGCCGTCTTCCAGCTACGCACGGCGTCGAACGCGCCCGGGGCCCGGCCCGACCACCCGACCGCGCCACGGAGCTTGAGCTCGCCCAAGCCCTCCGGCCAGAATGGCTCGTCCGACATCACGTAGGAGCCGCTGATCTTGGGATACGCCTGCAACCCGAGCGTCTTCCCGAACGCCGTGTTGCCGTCGAAGCGCACGCCGCCGGTCAGGAAGTAGCGGTCCCGGAACTTGAGCACGTCCTGGAAGAAGAACCCGGCGTTTACGACGCGCAGGCGCGACTCACTGGCCACGAACAACGCCGCGTTGCTCACGACGGGAAGGCCCGGACCCGGAAAGCCCTCGCCGTACGCGGTGGTCCGCACCTCTTCCGAGCTGATGCTCTGCCCCCCGAGGGAGAACGTCGAGGCGAGCTGCTCGCTCAGCCTGTAATCCATGCTGCCGACGTAGTCGGCCGTGAGGATCGAGTAGCGGATCTGCTCGTCGAGGAGAATCCCCAGCGGCGCCGCCACGAACCCGAACGGCCGCAGGTTGCGGTTCTCCTGCTGCGCCATGTCATAGCCCAGCGTGACGCGGTTCGAAAACCAGGGCAGCGGCGTGTAGGTCACCGTCCCGCCCGTGACGAGCCGCTGGATGCCCGTCGTGATGGACTGGTTGAGGAGCGAGTCGATCACCACGGGATTACTCGACGAGCGGTAGTTCCGCTCGGCGCGGTACACGTTGAGCACCAGCCCGTGGGCATTGTTGCCGGCCGGCGTGTTCGACAAGTCGGTGTTCGTGTACGACGTGTTCCAGTCCACCCGCACGTCGTCGAACAGGTTGAAGCCGACGTTCCCCCGGGTCGAGAGCTTTCTTTCGTTGTCGAGCGGCAGCACGCCGTCGTTGTCCTCCGAGGTGCCGGAGAAGAAGTACTGGAACGTCCTCGCCCCGCTGATTCCTCCCGCCACCGACCCGCTGAAGCGCTGCCGGTAGGCGTTGCGGATCCAGGAGCACCCGGGCTGTGGAGTTTCGTGGCACTGCCCGTTCACGGCGCCGGCAGGTCGGAGGTTCAGATACGGCACGGAATCGGTGCCGAACGGCCGCAGTGTCGCGAAGCCCTGCGCCGTCTCGAACGTCCACTTGGGCGCGCCGCCGGAGCCGCGCTTGGTGAAGATCTGGATCACGCCCGCCGCCGCCTCGGTGCCGTACAACGTGCTCGCGGCCGAGCCCTTGATGACCTCGACGCGCTCGACGTCGGCGGGGTTGATGTCGTTCAGAGGGCTCGCCTGATAGTTCGCGCCCCGGAATCCGTTCGAGTCGTCGAACGGCGGCCGGTTGCGGCGGTACCCCTCGCTGCGCACGCGGATGCCGTCCACATAGACGATCGGCTGGTTGCTCTGGGTGACGCTCACGGCGCCACGCAGCCGGATCTGCGCTCCCTCACCCGCCATGCCGCTCGTCTGCATCACGTTCAGGCCGGGGGCGCGCGCCTGCAGCAGCTGGTCCATGTTCGCCGGCGGGTCCTTGATCTGCGCCAGATTCACCTGCGCGATCGAGTTCCCGACCTCGCGCACGCGCGCCTGGCCCGCCGTCCCGGTCACCACGACGGCGTCGAGCTGCAGGACGCTCGGCGTGAGCTGCACGTCGGCGGTCGTGACCGTGTCGGGCGCGACCGTAAGGCGCAGGGTGCCGAGTTTGTACCCGATCGCAAGCACGCGCAGGTCGTGCGGGCCGGCCGGGACGTTGAGCAGTACGAACCGCCCGTCCTGGTTCGTCCGCGTGCCGAGGTTGGTGCCCGCCAACGAGATCTCGGCGCTGGCAATGGGGGTCCCCGTCGGGGCAGCCGTCACGCGCCCCTGGACGGTTCCGCCCTGCGCGGCGGCGCGCGCGCTGCCGAGCGGGGAACCCAGGACGGCGATCACTGCGGCGAGGATGTGCGGCCGCAGGACCCCTTTCAACTGCGATGGCTTCGGCTGGTCCGAACTATGATGGGTCATAGGGACGCTCCCGCGTGGACGCGAAGGAGTCGGAGGATGGCGCATGCGACAAGCCGTGCCGGGCGTGACTTCCCAAGGCCTGCGAGAAGACCGACGTACCGCCAGCTTGAATGCTTGTCAAGAGCCCGAGACCGGGCCCGCCTTGGGGGATGCGCCCGGGAGGATTCGAACCTCCGACCAACAGCTTAGAAGGCTGCTGCTCTATCCACCTGAGCTACGGGCGCGGGGAAAGGCTGGTCTGCGGCCCGCGAGGCAGACGCACAGACGCGCAGCGGTATTGTAGTGAATGGCGGCCAGGGACGCCATTGTCGCTGCCTGCTAAGGGACGTCGAACGGAGTGCTCGCGGCCGCCGTCAGCCCGGTCGCCGCGGCCGAGAGCACATAGCCGCTGCCCGCCTGGTCGATGCCAAGAGCGGGGAAGACGGCAACTCCGTCGACCGCCGCCACCGTGGTCGTGCCCGAGAGCGCGGCCCCGCCGGTGCCCGTCCCCGCAGTGATGGTTAGCGTCACACTGCCGGCGAACCCTGTCGCCGGGTTCCCGAGCGCATCGAACGCCGTCACCCGCAGGGCCGGCTTGAACGTCCCCCCGGCGGTCGTGGTACTTGGTTGCACGGTGAACAGCAAGTAGGTGGCCGGCCCCGCCGTAACGACGAACCCATTGCTCGTCGCCGAGCTCAAGCCGCTCGCGGTCGCCAGCAACTGGTAGCCGGTGCCGGTACGATCGATGCTCAAATCGTTGAAGGCCGCCACCCCCGCGACCGTGGCCACCGTCGTCGTGCCGGAGAGCGTGCCGCCGCCGGGATTCCTCGCGATCGCCACCGTCACGGTGCCGGCGAAGGACTCCACGCGGTTCCCCAGCGCATCCCGCGCGACCACGGGGATGGCCGGCGTGATCGTCACCCCGGCTGTGGGCACGGGGTCGTCCATCTGCCCGGGGATCCGCTGCGGCGTGAACGTGAGTTGGGTCGGCGCGCCGGCGTTGATGGTGAAGAAGGAACTAGTGGTCCCCGCGAGACCGGTGGCCGTGGCCGACAGCCGGTACGCGCTCCCGCTCTGGTCGATTTTGAGAGCGGGGAACGTCGCAACCCCGGCGCTTGCCGCCACCGTCGTCGTGCCCGACAGCGTGGCTCCTCTGGTGCCCGCCCCGGCCGTGATCGTCAGCGTCACATTCCCCGCGAAACTCGTCTCCGTCTGGCCCGAAGCGTCGCGCGCCGTGACCTCGACGACCGGACTGATGGTCGCGCCCGCCGTCGTGCTGGTCGGTTGCACCGTGAAGACCAGCTGGGACGCGCGCGCGGCCGTGATGTCGAAGGGAGCGCTCGTGGCCCTCGCCAGGCCGGCGGCCGCGGCCGACAGCGTGTAGCCGCCGCCTGCCCGGCCGATGCTCACATTACGGAAGGTCGCGACCCCGGCGACGGCGGCCAGCGTCGGCGTGCCGGACAGGATGCCCCCTGCAGGATTGGTCCCGATCGCCAAGGTCATGTCGCCCGTGAAGCCTGTCGCCGTGTTGCCCAAGCCATCCCGCGCGGTCACCTCCATCGGGGGCGTGATCGTCGCCCCCACGGTCGCCGTGCTGGGCTGCACCCTGAAGACGAGCGCGGTCGCCGCTCCCGCGAACACCCTGAACGAGGTCCCAGCAGCCGCCAGACCGGGGGCGGTGGCCACCAACGTGTACCAGGCCTCGCTCTTGTCGATCCTCAGATCCGAGAAGGTGGCGACCCCGCCGACCGCCGCCACGGTGGTGCTCCCCGAGAGCGTGGCCCCGCTGATGCCAGTACCAGGCTCGATCGCCAGCGTCACGATTCCCGCAAAGGTCGTCACCTGCTTGTCCGACGCATCCTGCGCCGTCACCTGGAGCGCGGGCCCGATCACGGCCCCTGCCGTCTGCGAGTCGGCCGGCTGCACTGTGAACAGGAGTTGGGTCGCCGTCGAGGCGATGACATCGAACGGCGCGCTCGTGGCGCCCGTGAGGCCAGCCGCAACCGCCGACGCCGAGAGCGTGTAGCCGCGCCCCACGTTGTCGATGTTGAGAGAGGGAAAGGTGGCGACGCCGGCAATCGCGGCGAACGTCCTCGTCCCGGACAAGGTGCCGCCCGCGGGATTCGTTCCGATGCCCACGGTCACGTTGCCCGCAAAGCCCGTGGCCGTGTTGCCCAGCGCGTCCCGCGCCGTGACCCGCACGGCGGGCTTGATGGTCCCCCCCGCGGTCGCCGTGGCAGGCTGGACCGTGAACACCAAGTGGGTCGCCGACCCGGGGGTGATGGCAAAGGCCGCACTCGTGGCCCCCGCCAGGCCCGCCGCCGCAGCCGAAAGCGTGTAGCCCGTCCCGCTCTTGTCGAGGCTGAGCGTGGAGAAAGTCGCGACCCCCGCAACCGCCGCGACCGTGGTGGCGCCGGTGAGCGTGCCGCCCGCCGGATTCGTCACGATGGCCACCGTCACGGTTCCCGTGAAGCCCGGGACGGCGTTGTCTCCGCCATCCAACGCGGCCACCCGGATCGCCGGCGCGAACGTCGCCCCCGCCGTCGCCGCGCCGGGCTGGACGGTGAAGGCAAGCCGGGTCGCCGCCCCGGCAAGGACGGTAAAGGGCGCGCTCGTGGCCGCCGTCAGACCGCTGGCCATCGCCGACAGCGTGTAGCCGCTCGCGCTCCGGTCGAGGCTGAGATTGGAAAAGCTGGCCACCCCGCCCACCGCCGCCAGCGTCGTCGTGCCGGAGAGCGTGCCGCCCGCCGGGTTCGTCCCAATCGCCACCGTCACGCTGCCCGTGAAGCCGGGCACGGCGTTCCCCCGCGCGTCCCGGGCCGTGACCCGCACCGCCGGCGTGATGGTCGCCCCGGCCGTGGCGTCACTCGGCTGCGCGGTGAAGACGAGCTGGGTGGCCAGGCCTGGGGTGATGGTGAACGGAGAACTGGTCGTCCCCGCGAGGCCCGTACCGGTGGCCGAGAGCGTGTACCCACTGGCGCTCTGCGCGATGCTGAGGGCGGAGAATGTCGCCACCCCGCCGACCGCCGCCACGGTCGTCGCGCCCAAGAGCCTGGCCCCGCTCGCGCCCGTGCCGGCCGTGATGGTCAGCGTCACGTTGCCGGTAAAGCCCGTCACGGTGTTGCCGAGCGCATCCTTCGCCGTGAGCTGCACCGGCCTCATGGTCGCCCCTGCCGTCGTGTCGGTCGGCGGCGTCGTGAAGACCAGCCGGGCCGCCGGCGCGGCGGTGATATCGAACGGCGCGCTCGTGGCCCCCGTGGGGCCCGTCGCCGTGGCCAGCAGCGTGTAGCCGCTGTCCGGCTTGTCGATGCTGAGCGTGAGGAAGGCCGCGACGCCGGCGACCGCCGGCACCGTCGTCGTGCCTGACAGGACGCCGCCCGCCGGATTTGTGCCGATCGCCACGGTCACGTTGCCCGTGAAGCCCGTCGCCGTGTTGCCGAAGCCATCCAGAGCGGTCACTTCGACCTCGGGCGTGATGGTCGCTCGCGCCGTCGCCGTGCTGGGCTGCACGGCGAATACGAGCCGCGCCGCCGCTCCGGGGACGACGGCAAAGGGCGCGCTCGTGGCCCCCGTCAGTCCGGTAGCCGCCGCCGTCAAGGTGTACCCGCTTCCGCTCCTGTCGACGCTGAGATCCGAGAAGGTGGCGACTCCGCCGACCGCCGCCAGCGTCGTCGCGCCGAACAGAGAGCCGCCCGCCGGATTCGCCCCGATCGCCACCGTCACGTCGCCAGTGAAGGCCGGCACGGCGTTCCCCGAGGCATCCTGCGCGGTCACCTGGATTGCAGGCGTAACCGTCCCCCCGGCCGTCGCGGTGGAGGGCTGCGCGGTGAACACGAGCCGGATCGGTATGGACGGGACGACGTCGAACGGCGCGCTCGCGGCTTCCGCGAGGCCGGCAGCCGTAGCCGACAGCGTGTAACCACTTCCCGCGTGGTCAATGCTAAGAGAGTAGAAGGTGGCGACCCCGGCGATCGCCGCCAGCATGGTCGTCCCGGACAGCGTTGCGCCCGCGGGGTTCGTCCCGATCGCCACGGTCACGTTGCCTTGAAAGCCCGTCGCCGAATTTCCCAGCGCGTCCCGCGCCGTCACCCGCACGGCCGGGTGCATGGTCCCCTGCACCGTCGTCATGCCGGGCTGCACCGTGAACTCCAGCTGAGTGGCCGGTCCGGGCGTGATGGCAAACGCCGCGCTGGTGGCTCCGGACAGACCGGTGGCCGATGCCGAGAGCGCGTAGCCCGTCCCGCTCTTGTCGAGGCTGAGCGTGGAGAAGGTCGCGACCCCGCCAACCGCCGCGACGGTCGTGGAACCGGAGAGGGTACCGCCAGCCGGATTCGTCCCGATCGCCACGGTCACGTTGCCGGAGAAGGCCGGCACGGCGTTGCCCACCGCATCCAAAGCGGCGACCTGGACCGGCGGCGCGACGTGAGCCCCCGCCGTCTTGGTCGTCGGCTGCACGGTGAACACGAGCTGCGTCGCGTGTCCGGCCTTGATGTCGAACGGGTCGCTGATGGCCCCCGCGAAGCCCGTGGCCGTAGCTGACAGGGTGTAGCCGGTGCCCTTCTCCACGGTCCCGGTCTTGTCGATGCTGAGGTTCGGGAAGACGGCGAACCCGCCGGCCGCCGCTACCGTCGTCACGCCGGCGAGCGTCGCCCCATCCGGTCCCGTCCCGGCCGTGATCCCCACCGTCACGCTGCCCGTGAAGCCCGTCACGACGTTGCCCAGCGCATCCTGCGCGGCGACCTGCACCACCGGCGTGATGGTCACGCCACCCGTCGCGGCGCTGGGCTGGGTGGTGAAGGCGAGCTGCGTCGCCGATCCGGCGGTGATCGCGAAGGCAGCGCTCGGGGCCCCTGTTAAGCCGGACGCCGTGGCGGAGAGCGTGTAGCCCGTGCCGCTCTTGTCGAGGCTCAGCGTCGAAAAGGTGGCGACCCCGTTGACCGCCGCCACCGTCGTCGTCCCCGACAGGGCGGCTCCACCCGTGCCCGTGCCTGCCGTGATCGCCACAGTCACAGTGCCCGCAAAAGCCGGTACGGGATGGCCCAAGGCATCCTGCGCCGTCACCACCGCCGGGGCGATCTGGTGGCCGGCTGCTGTGGTCGCCGGTTGCACGGTGAACGCCAGCTGCGTGGGCAGGCTGGGGGCAGTCACGTCGCGGCTACAGGTCGACAAACACAGCGAGCATGCGAGGAGGGCGGCGCTCGGACGCGCCCAGACACTGAGCGCCCGGGAACGGGCGCGGATGATGGCCATGGCTCGCTACTCCTGGCCCTCCGGCTCAGGTTGGAGGGCGGTTCGATGACCGCCTCGGGTTGGCAACTTCTATGCCCTTAGTGTGTTAGCGATAGCGCCCGATCCCTGGCGAGTTGTTGCAGATGTGTCACACAATCGCCGGACGAAACCAAGCCTGTGCCCAGCTTCGAACCTCTTAGATTGGTGACAGATGGAGACCAAGCGCAGATACGACAGCGCCGCCGAGCCCGGGGCAGCCGCCGTTCCCGCCGAATCCTCCGAGCGAGCCCTCCGGATCTTCATCCGCCCCGAGCGCAACCCCGGCATGCCGCTCGACCTCGAGCTGGTGCGCGCGCTGCGGGCAAACCGGAGCGCCGTGGAGCGTCGCGCGGCCACGATCCCCACTCGCAGGACCGTCAAGCAGGAGTGGCAGGCCGCCTGGCTGCTGCGCGCCATCACCTGCATGGACCTCACCACGCTGCAAGGCGACGACACCCCGAGCAACGTGCTGCGGCTGTGCGCCAAGGCGAAGCACCCGGTGCGACGCGACCTGCTCGACGCGATGGGCGCGACCCAGCTCGGCATCAGGGTCGGCGCGGTGTGCGTCTATCACGCGTTCGTCCCGATCGCGGTCGAGGCGCTCGGCGGCTCGGGCATCCCGGTCGCGGCGGTCTCGACCGGGTTCCCGGCGGGGCTCAGTCCCCTGCCCCAACGGATCGACGAGATCAGAGCCTCGGTCGCCGCCGGAGCGAGCGAGATCGACGTGGTGATCACGCGCGCGCACGCGCTCGCGGGCGACTGGCAAGCGCTGTACGACGAGGTGCGCGCCTTCCGCGAGGCGTGCGGCACGGCGCACATGAAGGTGATCCTGGGCACCGGCGACCTTGCGACCCTGGTCAACGTCGCTCGCGCGAGCCTGGTGGCGATGATGGCCGGCGCGGACTTCGTCAAGACGTCTACGGGCAAGGAGACGGTGAACGCGACGCTCCCGGTCGGCGTCGTGATGACCCGGATGATCCGCGACTACTATGAGCGGACGGGCCACGCGGTCGGCTTCAAGCCCGCGGGAGGGATCCGCACCGCCAAGGCGGCGCTGCAGTGGCTGATTCTGATGAAGGAGGAGCTGGGCGACCGTTGGCTCCGTGCGGAGCTGCTCCGGCTCGGCGCCTCGAGCCTGCTCACCGACATCGAGCGGCAGCTCGAGCACTTTGTGACCGGGCGCTACTCGGCGGCCCACCGGCACCCGATGATATGACCACCGTATCTGAAGTCTTCGAGACGATGGAGTACGGACCCGCGCCCGAGAGCGACAAGCAGGCGCTCGAGTGGCTCGCGCAGCACGGGGGCACGTTCACGCTGTTCGTCGGCGGGCGGTGGGTGAAGGGGGAGAGCGGCGAGCTGTTCGACGTGATCAACCCCGCCACCGAAGACGTGGTGCGGTCGGTCGCGCTGACCAGTGCCGAGGAGACCGACGCGGCGATCGCCCGCGCGCAGGCGGCGTTCCCGGCGTGGCGGGCCGTCACGCCCGGAGACCGCGCCCGGC
>Ga0137369_10005171_pt1 | contig 13276 bp, 13 predicted proteins | sample SagtaG_12_FD_104918 | JGI IMG/M metagenome (GOLD analysis project Ga0137369, IMG submission 104918) | Vadose zone soil microbial communities from Sagehorn Ranch, Mendocino, California, USA - Sage1_L_113_16 metaG | ecosystem: Environmental > Terrestrial > Soil > Vadose zone | place: USA... | reverse complement strand
TCATGCGCGACTTCGCGGAGATCTGGCAGGCGGCTCAACGAGTGGGCGTATGCGGGCGCGGCCTTCACGTACGCGGGCGCCGTCGCCTTACACCTCGCGGTTGGATGGCCTTGACCAGTGGGCCGGCCCAGCCGTGTTTGGCCTGATCTGCCTGGCGTCATGGGCCCTTGCGCCCACCATCTCGGCGCGATTTCACGCGCGTCTAGCCGGCCCAGGCGCCGCACAGTCGGGCTAGACTGGTTGACCAGCCAGCTACGCCCATGTCTGCCGACCCTCGCCGCACCAGCGCATTGCCCACCAGCGTTGTTCGCGCGCCAACCGCGAATGGCACGGCCGCCGGTGCGAACGCCATCGCCGACGACCTGACTGACCCGAGTCTGTACCTCAACCGCGAGCTGACCTGGCTGGCCTTCACCTAGCGCGTGCTGCGCCAGGCCGAGGACGAGGGCAACCCACTCCTCGAGCGAGTCAAGTTCCTGGCGATCACCGGTTCGAACCTCGACGACTTCTTCATGAAGCGTATCGGCGGGCTCAAGCGGCAAGTCGCCGCCGGCGTCGCAGAGCCCACCGTCGATGGCCGCACGCCGCAACAGCAGATCGCCGAATGCAGCGCGTTCGTACGCCAATTCGTCGTGGAACGCGTCGCGTGCGAACGCCAGCTCCTGAAGCTGCTCGCCGAGAATGACATTCGCATTCTGCGCCTGGGACCAGCTGAGTGCACAACACAAGCGCAACTACGCGAGTACTACTTGCGCGACATCTTTCCCCTGGTGACGCCACTCGCGTTTGATCCTGCGCATCCGTTCGTGTTCGTGTCGAACCTGTCGCTCAACTTGCTGGTGACCGGTCAGGCCCTGGATCGCAGCGAGCCGATCGTGGCACGCGTCAAAGTGCGCGTGGGCGAAGGCATCCCACGTTTCGTGCGGATTGGTGAAGCAGCGCATTTCGTCCGCCTCGAAGAGGTCATGGCACACACCCTGGATGTTGTTCCCCGGACTGTCCGTGACTTCATGCGAGCGGTTTCGCGTCACGCGCAACGCGAACACCGAACGCGACGAGGAAGAGGCGGACGATCTGCTCGAGCTGATCGAGGCCGAGGTCCGCGATCGACGCTTTGCGCCAATCGTACGACTCGAGCTCGAACCGGGTATGCCTGCAACGCGACGCGCGATGCTGATCAGCGAGCTCGGTCTCAACGATCCCGACGACGTCTTCGAGTCGGACGGCATGCTGGGCATGCGCGATTTGATGGAGCTCGTCGCGATCGACGATCCGCGATTACACGATCCACCGTTCCAACCCCTCGAGCCGACACGCTTGCCGGCCGGGCGGAGCATCTTCCACACCATTCGCGATGCCGGGACGTTGCTCCTGGTGCATCCGTACGAATCGTTCGGAGCCAGCGTCGAGCGGTTTCTGCGCGAAGCCAGTGAAGACCCCAAAGTCCACGCGATCAAGATGACGCTCTACCGCACGTCGCGCGATGCGCGCATGGTGGACTACCTCATGCAGGCTGCGCGCAACGGCAAGCAGGTCGCCGTTGTGGTCGAGCTGAAGGCCGCTTCGACGAGGCCGCGAACATCGCGTTCGCCACTCGTTTGGAGGACGCCGGTATCCACGTTAGTTACGGCGTCCTGGGACTGAAGACACACTGCAAAATGATGCTCGTGGTCCGTCGCGACTACGACGGGCTGCGCCGTTACGTGCATCTGGGCACCGGCAACTATCACCCGGTGACAGCACGCATCTACTCGGATGTTGGCCTACTCAGCACAGACCCGACGATCGCCGGCGACGTCGGCGAGCTGTTCAATTACCTGACCACGGGCTACGGCGCCGGACGACGTTTCCGCAAGTTGCTCATTGCGCCCGCCCATCTAAAGGCCGCGCTGCTGGAACGGATCGAGCGCGAGCGAGCCCGAGGCTCCGAGGGCATGATCCAAATCAAAATGAACGCTCGAGGATGCCGAAATCACCCGCGCCTTGTATTGTGCGGCGCAGGCTGGTGTACGGATCGACCTCTGCGTGCGCGACACGTGTCGTTTGCGACAGGGTGTGGCCGGTGTATCGGAAACGGTGCGAGTAGTAAGCATCGTCGGACGCTTCCTGGAACATGCGCGCATTTACTATTTCCGAAACGGCGGCACCGAAGAGTACTTCATCGGCTCAGCCGATTCGATGAAACGCAACCTCGAGCAACGCGTGGAGGTAATCGTGCCCGTCGAACACCCTGCTGCGCGCCAGTCGCTGCGCGCCATGCGCGATCAGGTCGTCTTCATCACGTCCGACCAGATACGTGGGGACACTGGCAGGAATGGCCCGATGCTTCGATTCCTGCCGGCCTAGCCATCGCATTCCGCAGTGGGAGCGCGCGATGACTCGCCGGATTATACGAATCCTCATATTGCCGCTTGTGATCAGTACTGGCGGGACGAACGCAATGGAAGTTGCCGGCGCTCGGACGAACCTGTGGTCGCCTCCGACCGACGTCCGGCTGCCTCAAAAGCCCCAACTCCCTCTCTTTACAAAGAGTGGTGCTACTACGCAAGCGGCCCTGGCGGCGACGAGCCACGTATGTCCGCAGAGGTGGCGTCGGCTACTTCTTCGGCCCGTACGACGTACACGCCGACGTGCTGTTCGGCGGTTATCGCTTGGCCAAGAGCACGACTGAGGTGCTGGCCTTCTACAAATACATGCGCCGCCGCTATGCCGATCACGTGCGCATCTACCTGGTCAACGACAACCTGTCGCTGCACTGGACACGCCATATCCGCGCGTGGGCCGAGGCGCACAACGTCGACCTGGTGCCGACGCCGACCTCGGCCAGCCATCTCAATCGGATCGAGTGTCATTTCCGACGCTTGCGCGAATTCGTGCTAAATGCCTCCGACTACGCCAGCCACGCAGACGTAGCCGTCGCTTTCCGTCGCTACCTCCGCAGGCGCAATACCGACCATCACAACAGCCGCATCCGACTCCTCGAATCCAGGGCAAGAGTTGCCTGACACAGCACTCTAGGTCCTCGAGCCGGCGGCTATGGGTGACATTCAGAAAACCTGGCCGATCAGGTGGCTGCGTTTCAGCGCCTCGAGTTCTGCACGGTAGCTCAGTTCCAGCCGCTGCTTTGCCTGCGTGGACAGGAAGCTGTGCCGCACACCATTGAGCAGAATCTCGTCAATTGCCGTCACTTCCAAGCCAAACGGGTCGGCCAGCAATGCGACTTCGTCGTTGAGACTTGTCCCAAACAGCGGCGGGTCGTCGGTATTTATAGTGATCTGTACGCCCGCGGCATGCAAGTCGGTCAGCGGGTGTTCGGCCAAACTCCGGTAAACGCCCAGGCACACATTGCTCCTGGGCGCGACGTCGAGTGCGATATGCCGGGTTGCCAACTCTTCCACCAGCCTGGTGTCCTCCACGGACCGAACTCCGTGTGCGATCCGCTCCGCGCCGAGCGCGTTCAGCGCGCCCCAGATGCTGCTCGGCCCCGCGTGCTCGCCGGCGTGTGGCGCGCTGTGCAGCCCCGCTGCTCGGCCACGCTCGAATAACCCAGCGAAGGGCTCGGGTGGGTGGCCGGCTTCCGGTCCACCCAGGCCCAGCGCAACAACGCCTTCGGAGCGCGCCTCGATCGCCAGGTCCGTGGTGAAGGTAGCCCAGCGTTGCGTCTCTACCTCCCCGCCGGTCCAAGCTCGACCCAGATCGAAGATCCAGCTGAACTCGACGCCGAGCTCTCGCCTGGCTCGCGCTCGGGCGCGGGCAAGGCCACTGAGGTATGTCGCGTCGGCGACGCCCATCCGAGTATGGAATGCTGGCGAGAACCCTACCTCGGCATAGCGGACGTTCTGCCGAGCCAACTCCTCAGCCAGCTCGTACGCGATCAGCTCGTAGTCTTCGCGCGTCCGCAGGCAGGGGCTCACTGCGCCATAGACTTCGATGAAGTGGCCGAAGTCTCGGAAGCGGAACCACTCGCGCAGTTGCTCGACGGTTGTGTAGGGAAATGCGACATCATTTCGCTCTACCAGAGCGAGCACCGTGTGAGGCCGGATCGAGCCTTCCAGATGCAGATGCAACTCGGCCTTTGGCGCCGCGCGTATGTAGCTGTCTAGCGACATGCGAGGACCAGCACTGGCGCACGATCGACGCAGGCGTAGTAGATCGCCACACACGAGTGGAGCAGGCCGACGACATCGCGAACGATCGCCGCCATCGGCCAGACGCTGGCTTTGGCAAACCCGTGGGCCATGCCGACGGCAATCTCCTCATGTTGGCACAACATGAGCTCGGGCATGACGTTGCCACCGTAATTGACCAGCGAGTCGTGCAGACCGCGGTAGCTGGCGCCCAGGTTCAGCGTCGTGTACGGAATCTCGAAGTGCTTGAGCAGGTCGACGATGACTTCGGATCCGTAGCGACGTTCGGGCTTCGTAAGCGCAACGCTCTCGCAGACCGCCGCGGAGCGGGGATCCACGGCGATCACTGAGCAGATGGTACATGCGCCACTATCAACCCGTGGACGGCGTCGTCGAAAAAGCGCGCGCGAACACTCAACCGGAAGGAGTGTCTGAGTCGCACCATACGCCGCGTGTAGCGCTTGCCTAGCGGCACGCGCGGCTGTTGACGTTACGTTGACAAGGGCGCTCAAGGACACGCTGCGCGGCCAGCGGGCACTGTTTCTGCTCGACAACGTCCAGCACGTCTGCCGGGCGTGCCAGAGGTGGGTGAACTACTGACGGCGTGTCGAGTGCCCGAGGTGCACGGCCTTACGCCAAGCCTAGATGGCCACATGTCGATCCGCGAGGCGGCGAGGGAACCACGTGCTTGTCGCACACGATTGAGCTACGCTTGCAGCACCGCTCGGAGGCGGGCGTGCGGACCTGACTCAGTGCGGTGGGGTACGAAATGAAACCACCAGCGTTTGACTATGTCGCGGCGCACTCGCTCGACGAGGCCATAGCACGTCTGGCCGAGCGCGGCAGCGCGGCAAAAGTGCTGGCCGGCGGCCAGAGCCTCGTCCCACTGTTGAATATGCGGTTGGCGGGTCCGGCGGTGCTCGTCGACATCAACGATATCGAGGGGCTCGACGGGCTGGCCGCATGGGACGGCGGAGTGACGATCGGCGCGCTGGTTCGCCAGAGCACACTCGAACGCGCCAACCTGCTCAGGCAGCGCATGCCACTGCTGGTCGAAGCGGCGGGGCTGGTCGGGCACCCGGCTATCCGCCATCGCGGGACAGTCGGCGGCAGCCTCGCCCACGCCGACCCGGCGGCCGAGTTACCGGCAGCCATGGTTGCGCTCGAGGCAGAGGTGGTTGTGCGCAGCCAGCGCGGCGCGCGCGTGCTATCAGCACTGGAGCTCAGCACCGGCTATCTCACGACTGCGCTGGCCGATGACGAGCTACTGACGGAGATCCGGGTACCAGGAGTACCGCCCGGCACCGGCAGCGCCTTTCTGGAAATGGCACGCCGCGCCGGTGACTTCGCCGTCTGCGGTACCGCGGCCCTCGTGACGCTCAACTCGAGCGGCCGCATCGACCGCGTCCGCATCGCGCTGTGCGGGGTCGCCAATGGCCCGATTCGCGCACGTCAGGTCGAGCAAGCACTGGTCGGCGAATCGCCGTCCGGACCGGCTGTCGCTACGGCAGCACAGCGCGTTCTGGACGAGATCGATCCACCTTCCGACATCCACGGCTCGGCCGCCTATCGCCGTAAGCTGGCGGTCGTCATGACCAGGCGAGCCATCGAGCTGGCCGGCCAGCGAGCAGGAGCCCGACATGACTGAGATGAAACCAGCGCGCAAGGTCGCGCTCCGCGTAATCGTGAACGGTGAGGAGCACGAGGCACTCGTCGAGCCACGGCGACTACTGGTCGATCTTCTGCGCGATGATCTCGGCCTCACGGGCACGCACATTGGCTGCGAGCATGGCGTGTGCGGCGCGTGCACCGTGCTTTTGGACGGACAAACGGTCCGCTCCTGCCTGCTGTTCGCGGTCCAAGCCAAGGGCCACTCGGTTATGACGGTTGAAGGTCTCGCCGACGCCGACGGGTCGCTGCACCCGATTCAGGCTGCGTTCATGGCGGAGCACGGCTTGCAGTGCGGCTTCTGCACACCCGGTTTCCTGATGACCGCCTACGAACTCTTGCGGGCCAACCCAGCGCCAGATGAGGAGGAGATTCGCGCCGCGATCTCGGGCAATCTGTGCCGCTGTACTGGCTATCAGAACATCGTGCGATCAGTCCGCGCCGCAGCCGAGACGATGGCCGCGGCCGCGGCGACGCCCGCCGTGCCGGCCTGACGCGGCAAGGAGGTTCAGGATGGTAGTCGAGGAACGTACCTGGGTCGGCAAGAGCGTCGCCCGCCGCGAAGATCCAAGCATCCTGGCCGGGCGTGGTGTGTACATCGACGACATCAAACTGCCCGGCATGTTGCACGCGGCCGTGCTGCGCAGTCCACACGCCCACGCGCGGATCAACAGTATCGACACCAGCGCAGCGAAACAGGTGCCCGGAGTCGTGGCGGTGCTAACCGGCCCCGCGGCGCTCGAATTCGTGACGCCGATGCCCGCGTTCTGCGCCGAGCCCGTGGTCCAGCACGCCATCGCCATCGATCGGGTGCGCTTCGTCGGCGAGGCCGTGGCGGCGGTCGCCGCGACCAGCCGCTATGCTGCCGAGGACGCCTGCCAGCAGATCAGCGTGGAGTACGAGCCGCTGCCGGCGTTGAGTACCCCCGCAGAAGCGCTGCGACCCGATGCGCCGAAGCTGCATGAGACGCTGCAAAGCAACGTGGTGTTCGAGCGCACATTGCGCTTCGGCGACGTCGCGGGAGCTTTTTCGAGCGCCGCGCATATCGTCAAGCGCTCGCTGCGTTGGCACCGCATGGGTGCCCAGCCGATCGAGACCGCGGGCGCCGTCGCCAGCTTCGATCCGTACTCCGCAACGATGACCGTCTGGTCGAACACCAACATGTACAACTACATCCCATGGGTGTTCGCCAATCTGCTCAAAGTGCCGACAAATCGACTCAAGATGATCCCATGCCTGGTCGGCGGTAGTTTCGGTAGCAAACACCTGATCACGAAGTGTTTTTCTATTGCCGGCGCGCTGACCAAAGCCACCGGCAAGCCGGTCAAATTCATCGAGGATCGTATTGACAACCTGGCCGCGAACGACAATGTGGGCCCGGATCGGTTCTATGACACCGAATTAGCTGTGGCGGAGGACGGGACCTTTCTCGGACTGCGGCTGAATATCGTGGACGACTATGGCGCCTACTTTCAGTTCGCCCAGGGTCAGCACGGCAATGCGCTGTCGCAACCAACGGGCCCGTACCGCATCGGCGCGCTCGAGTACGGCATCCAGTGTGTGCTGACTAACAAGGTGCAGCAAGGGTTCTTCCGCGGCGCAGGTTCCGACCATGGCAACTTCGCGCTCGAACGGTTGGTTGATGCCGCCGCGGACGAATTGCACATCGACGCGGCCGAATTGCGCCGTAAGAACTTCATTCGACCCGAGCAGTTCCCGTACAGGACGCCGACGGGAAACGTGTACGACAGTGGCAATTACGGCCGCGTCCTCGATCGTGCGCTAGCTGAGTCGAATCTCGCTCACTGGCGCCGCGAGCAGGAGCGCCTGCGACAGGAGGGTCGATATATCGGTATTGGCCTGGCAAGCTGTCAGGAGCGGAGCGCGTACAGCGCCACCGAATGGTGGTTCTGGTACGACAAGCCCCCCTTGCCGCTTACGACAACACCGGAGAGCGTGAAGCTCAGTATCGATGCGTTCGGCGGCTTCCTGCTCACGCTAGGCTGTCCTTTCTGGGGCAACAGTCCGAGCACTGTTGCCGCGCAAGTGGTGGCCGAAGAGTTCGGCATCGACCCCGCGACGATCGCCATCTACTATGCGGACTCGCAGTCCGGCGCGCTCTCAGCCGGTCCGGGCGGCAGCCGACTGACGGTGATGCTCAGTGGCGCGGCGCGCGGCGCATCGCGGCGGGTCAAGGAGAAGATGTTCCGCATCGCGGCGCACCTGCTCGAGGCGGCGCCCTCCGACCTGGAGTTGCGAGACGGTACGGTCCGCGTCAAGGGCGCGCCGAATCGAGCGATGAGCATTGCCGACGTCGCCCTTAAGGCGCACCTCTTCAAGCTCGACATTCCGGCCGACGAAGAGAGCGGCCTCGCCGCGACCTTCACGTACGATCATCCGTTCGCGACTCGGCCATCCGACGATCGCACGGATATGGGCGCCTTTTACCCGATTGTCTCGCATGCCTGTCACGTGCCCGTGGTCGAGGTAGACCCCGAAACCGGACGCGTGACGGTGCTCGATTACCTGGCGGTCAATGACTGCGGGACCGTGATGAATCCGAAGCTACTGGAGGGCCAGGTGGTAGGTGGCATCGCGCAGGGCATTGGCGCCGCCTTGCTCGAGGAGTACGTCTACGACGAGCACGGCCAACTGGCCACGTCCACGTTCATGGACTACCTGTTGCCGACTGCCTTCGACGTGCCGCCGTCGGTGCGCGTGGTCCACGAGGAGACGCCATCGCCGTATACGGAGTTCGGTGTGAAAGGTGGGGGCGAAGGCGGACGTATGGTCGCGCCGGTTGCGCTCGCGTCTGCCGTGGAGGATGCGCTGCGGCCGTTCGGGGTCAGCGTCAACGAGCTACCGATGACGCCCGAGCGCATCGTGTCCTGGATCGAGGCAAGCCGGCCGTGATCGCCTCTCAGGCCGCCGAAGTTGGGCCGATCAGGGACCTGCCGGCATCCCAGGTGCTGCGAGCGATTCAGTTGGTGCGCCACGGCAAGGTCATCGATCTGGCCGTGCCCCGGTTCCGCGGCATGCCCTTGTTTCCGGGCCATCCCACGTTCGAAGTACACGCGTTTCGCACGCCGCGCGGCCTGCGAGTCGGCGGCGATGCGCCATGGGGATCGCACAACGATATCGGCTTGGGCTACATGTCCGAGGTCGTCTCGGGCACTATGCACTCTGGCGCGCACATCGACGCCCTGGCCCACATGACGATAGGTGCCGACGCGCGATGGTATGGCGGGTCGACCGCCGATGAGCACCTGGGCGACTTCGGGCCAACTCGCGGTGATGGCTCCAAACTGCCGCCAATTGTCACCCGTGGCGTGTTTCTGGACGTGCCTGCGTTTCGTGGCGTGGACGCGCTGCCAAAGGGCGCGCCTGTGACTGCCGCCGAACTCGAGGCGGTGGCGCGCGCCGAGCGGGTGTCAGTCGAACGCTGGGACGTGGTCCTGATCCGCACCGGATTGCTGCGCTACTGGCCCGATCCCGAGCAACTGGCGGCCCATCGCGGTGCGGGTCCCGATCTGAGCGCCGCGCGCTGGCTCGTCGAGCGCGGCGTCGTGGCCACTGGCTCGGACACCGAGACGTACGAGGTGCAGCCCGCGCCCGACCCGGGCCACCCAAGCAACCCGCAGCCTGTCCATACGGAGCTGCTAATCGACCACGGCATCTACATCATGGAGAGCGTGTACCTGGAGCACCTCGCGCGCGAACGGGAGTACGAGTTCCTGTTCGTGGCCCTGCCAACCAAGATCGCCGGCACGACCGGCTCGATGATCGATCCGGTCGCGGTCTGGTGAAGCTGTGGGGGCGGCAGAACCCCGCACGAGCGAAGATCGGCGATGCTGAGGCTGTGCTCAAACTTCACTGGCTTGTGTTCACAACGCTGCAAGCGGCACGTCGTAGAACATGGATGCAAACGCGCCGTGCTCCCACGAGGGCCGCACAGTCGCAAGTACTCTTGAAGCGGATTGTACGCGGTCTGGCGGGCGCGCAGGATACCGCTGTTATAGATCACGTCGCGTCGACGGATCAACGCTTATGCGGCCTCTTGAGGCTACGCCATTCCAGGCCGTCGACAGAGCGTTATTGAGCGGAAGCGAGCCGCTGCGTACGCGGTTAAGGATCGCGATGGACAATACGCGATTGCCCGACGACATCCGGGCGTTGAATGCAAAGCTCAAGGCCAATCCGGTGCTGACCGAAAATATGGGGCCTGTCCACGTCCTCACGGTGCAGGGGGCGCAGCAGTGGTAGACCGCAGGCCACGCCAGTCTCGCCGGTGACATGTGGCGGGCACCGGTTGGCCGCAACGCTGACGGTCGCCTGGAGATCTCGGAGTCTTCTTGATGGGAGTGGATGGGGCCGTTTGGCACATCTGTGTTCAGCGACGATGAAAACTACCGGAGCATGTCAATCAGACTTGCCGCCTGAAGCGCGGGGCTGAGGCGCCGGAGCAACATCGTGCTCCAAGACGATGGGAGTGCGATGAAGCAGGACGCGGAGGTCCTCATGATGCTGCGCGAACGCGCCAAAGGCCGAACCCAGGAACAACCTGCCGCGCGTGCGGGTATGAGCGTGCGCATGGCGCGGGCGTATGAACGCCGTGCTCGGCTACCCAGCCAACTCAAACAGCTGCGGACCTACCGCTCACGGCCTAACCCGTTTGCCGACGACTGGCCGTGGATCGCCAGGTTGCTCGAGGACGACCCGGCGTTGCAGGGCCAGACCCTGTTCGGACTGCTGTGCGAACGCCATGCCTTCCAGGGCAAGCGACCAGCGGTGCGAGGGGGTTTCAAACACCCTTTCGATGAGCTGGAACCGGTAGCTATATCGGTGCAGCGCCGAATGTGCCTGTGCCGGGGAGGCGAAGTAGAGGCAGGCGATACTTGTCGGGCACCAGACCGCAGGTTGGCGCGCGGAACGCGAGGTCCGTATCTCTTGGCAGCGCGATGCCCAATGTCTGCCAATCGAGTCGGCGATCGAGCAGTCCAAAGTTCCGCGCATCCACGTTGACGAATACGCCGCCTTCGTCGAGGACCGACAGATCAAACGGAAGGCGCTCGATGGTAGGTGCGGCAACGCCGCTCGTTGATGCTGCGCGCGACACGCGAGCCTCAACTGACCGGAGCAGGGTCACGTTGTCTGGCTCGCCGCGTGTTCCCGCGGGCCCGGCGGGGGACGTGATCAAGACCGGAATTTCGGGGGGGATTCAACCGTCAGCTGCAAGCGTGACTCGGCGTCAGATGAAAGCGAGGTGAGGTGTGGGGCGTCGTCATTGCCTATGCTCCTTTACTGCAGTCAGGGTCTTCGCGCTCTAGTGGGAGCAGACCCTGGCAGAACGCTGCTTCAACGCGCGCCGCATATCGCGGCAGCATGACGCGGATTGCGAATTGACGCTGAGACATCCCGCGTCTCCTTTGTTCGGCGTCGAACCGTTCGATACCAGCGCCGAAGCGGCCATTCCATGCCGCAGAGTCGCATGAGATGACAGTTCGTGGACGGTTTCCCCAGCCCTTCAGAACTTCGAGCTTGGCGCCGAAGAGATGCAGAGGAATTCGAGGTAGCGCTGCTGCAATGGCTGTGACGATCCGTCGTATCTCAGGGGCTTGTGCGCGGCGACAGATCGAGCCGATCCCGACGCGGAACGATTGCCGCCTCTGCCGATAAACGGCGGCAAGCGCATAGAGGACGTCGGCGAGGTCGATGACGTGCCGTACGTAATCGAGCACGGTGCGCCCTTGCAGGACCGGCACCTTCAACGGATGTACCGGGCTAGGCCCCTTTGAGATCGAAAATCCATGCGACGGTGGCGCATGCGATGATGGAAGTTGGAGTCGTCCGCGTTGCGTTCATGCCAAGGCAAATAAACCGCTTCTTGCATGACGTTCTGTTGGTTCGGCACGCGTGTTTGGCCGCCCGCAACGATTCTCCCTCGGCCTCGGCTGCACCCTCATGTGCTTCCGGTTCCTTCAGCGCGGGTCTCAATTGCCTCGTGTCCAGTCGAGGGCCTCTAACACGGTGCGAGCAAACAGTTCTGGAGCGGCCCAATTTGCACCGTGCGCCTCGCCTTCCAATACCATGATGCGACTGCCGTGAAGTGAGGTTTGGAGTCCTTTCACCCACTCCTTCATGACCGGGCTGCTGGTACTGCCGAGCAGAAGCACTGTCGGGGTCTGAAAGTCGCGAAACTCGGCCGGATCGAATGTGTAGGTAGCGTAAAAATCCACTTCAGCCGGGATGCTCTGAGCGTTGCGCAGTGCTGCCGACCAGACGGGAGATTGGCGCATTCCCACCAACATTTGTTGCCGCGCCTCGGGCGGCAGGTTGGGATTCATGGTCGCCTCCACGACGTCGATGAGAAACGTGGCGAGGACGTTATCGAGATCCCCGGCCGCCAGGTTGGCGTGTAGTCGGGCCCCGCACGTCAGGGGTGACGGATTCGAAGCGCGGAGGCTCATACAACACCAGTTGCCGAACAAGCGGCGAGCGCCGAGCGGCATGTAGCGCCACCAGCGCGCCGGCCGAATGCCCCAGCAGGGCTACGGGCGTGCCAACGGCCGCGATGAGCACGAGCAGATCTTCATATTCCCGTTCGATATCGTGATCGACGGGGTATGGGTCGCTGCTCCCATGCCCGCGCCGGTCCATTGCATAGACGGTGAAGTGCTGCGCCAGCAGCGGCATGGATGGACCCCAGAACGTGCGGTCCACCAAACCTCCATGAACCATGATGAGAGGTGGGCCACTGCCGAGTTGCTCGTAGACGATTCGGGTTCCATCGTGCGATCTGATCGTGCGCTCACTCATGTCCACCAAACCTCAATTTCCCGAGTATTGCAGCATGCAAGATGCAGCCACTTCGTACACAGCGCTGGCGGGCAGCGGCCAACAACTCGCTCCCCACAGGCGCGGGTCATGGACTTGGCCGGCTTGGAGACTACCCTTCACCTCCGCTGTGGCGTCCCGCCAGCCTGCTGCACGGCTCGGCGTATCCATGCTGTCAGGCTCGCCGGACGACGAGCAGCATCCAGGTGAAGAGCTCGTCCGCGGTGCGCAGCCAGTACTGCTCATATTCAGCGCACGCCTGCTCCACCGCAAGGAGGCGTTTGGCTAGCTCACCCTTGCTCAGGCGCAGGTAGCGCTGGCGAGCGCGGCCGAGATCGCGGTCCGGCTTGACGTGCGTTGGCTCGGACGCGCGTCCCCGGGGAATTGCCCGCCCACTGCGCCCGTCCTTCCAGGTCCGGTGCGCTTCGTAGTACGCTCGAGCCTCGGGGTTATGGAGCAGCGCGCTTTCCGAAACGCCCTTTCCCAGTGGATCGAGTAGGCGCGAGACGGCCACAACCGAGGTGATGGAAACGGGCTTCTCCTGCTTCTGAAGCGTATCAATGCTCGTCTGCACCAGGTTGGTCGTGCGTTCGCGGCGCGCACTGTAGACGGCGCCCAACCAGGCGGGCGCCTCAGCCAATGGTGTC
>Ga0137369_10005157_pt1 | contig 13302 bp, 14 predicted proteins | sample SagtaG_12_FD_104918 | JGI IMG/M metagenome (GOLD analysis project Ga0137369, IMG submission 104918) | Vadose zone soil microbial communities from Sagehorn Ranch, Mendocino, California, USA - Sage1_L_113_16 metaG | ecosystem: Environmental > Terrestrial > Soil > Vadose zone | place: USA... | reverse complement strand
GCCCGGAATGCCATTGCGCGGCGACCGGATCCACCGGTACGTCAACGCCTTCTGCCCACAGTGCCCGGACACCGACCTGGCGCAGGTACGCCGGCTGTCCGGCTGGCTCGCCGTGCGCGACGGGCGGATCTGGCTGGAACGCGGCTGCCCGGACCACGGCATGATCCGCACCCTCTACGACGAGAACCCGGAGATCCTGTCGTACCTGGAGGAGTGGACCGCGCCGACCAAGGCGCACACCCCGGACACGCCCGGCAACTTCGATCCGGTGCCGTCGGCGTACCTGCGGGGGCTGCCGGAGGCGCAGACCCAGCACACCTGCATCCTGCTGGCGGACATCGCCGAGACCTGCAACCTGCGCTGCCCCACGTGCTTCACGGACTCCTCGCCGGACCTCGACGGCGTGGTGCCGGTGGCCGACGTACTGGCCGGTGTGGACCAGCGGCTGGCGCGGGAGAACGGCCGGATCGACGTACTGATGCTGTCCGGCGGCGAGCCGACCATCCACCCGGAGCTGCCCCGGTTGCTGTCGGAGCTGACCTCCCGCCCGATCACCCGGATCCTGATCAATTCCAATGGGGTACGCATCGCCCGCGACGCCGAGCTGCTGGACCTGCTCACCGACCACCGTGAGCGGGTCGAGATCTACCTGCAGTACGACGGCTCGTCGGCCGAGTCGTCGAAGCACCACCGCGGCGCCGACCTGCGGGCCTTGAAGTCGGCGGCGCTGACCCGGCTCTCCGAGCGGCAGATCTTCACCACCCTCGTGATGACCGCCTCGCTCGGCGTCAACGACCACGAGATCGGCGACGTCGTCCGGGTCGCCCTCGACACGCCCTACGTCGGCGGCGTGTCACTGCAGCCGGTGTTCGGCTCGGGCCGCTCGGCGGGCGTCGACCCGATGCGCCGGCTGACCCACACCGGCACCCTGGCCCGACTCGGCCCGCAGACCGGCGGACTGGTGAGCTGGCGTGACCTGACCGCGCTGCCGTGCTCGCACCCGCACTGCTGCAGCGTGGGCTACCTGATCCGCGACGACGCCGGCCGGTGGCGCTCGTTGGTCGGCCTGATCGGCCACGACCAGCTGAAACAGCACCTCGGCCTGGTCGCCAACCGGATCGCCGACACCGAGCTTCCTCGCGAGATGACGGCGGCCGTCCGAGAATCCCTGCTGGGACTGCTGAGCGAGCAGAGCAGCCTGTCCCACCCGTCGATCGGCGACCTCTGGCGGGACATCTGCGAAACCTGCGACCTCGGCCTGCAGACCCTGCTGACACTCGCCTCGGGCGCCCTGCCCGGACGCCGCCGCAGGCTGCGGAAACTGCTCGGCGAACGGGTCAAGCGGATCTCGGTGAAACCGTTCATGGACGTCCACACGATGATCGAGGAACGCCTCACCCAGTGCTGCGTCCACGTCGCGACACGCAGCCCCGCCCAGGACCAGTGCGCTCCGTTCTGCGCCGTACAGGCCTGGTCCCCGCTAGCCGCCACCCGCCTCTCGGCAGTGGCCTCCCACCCCCGCCGCTCACTGCCGTTGGTCACCCCGTGAACGGCGCCCCCTACGACCCGCTCCGGCTCTGCGTGTACGCCACCGTGGCCCTGCTCGCGTGGCTGCTCGGCCCGTACGCCGTCCTCGGCTTCGCCGCGCTCGGCTTCGCCGGTTACCTGAGGGCCCGCCGCGCCGGCCTCACCACCAGCAGGTGCGCACTGCGAGACACCCGCCTGGTGCTCGCGTACCTCGGCCTGGTCGGGCTGGTCGCCGCCGCCGCGATCGCCTGGCAGTGGCTGAAATAGGCTGACCAGCTGTGTACGTACTCGTCGTGGACACCGCCACACCCGCCGTGACGGCAGCGCTCGCCGAGGTCGGCCCCTCCGAGGTCGCGATCCGGTCGTCGCGGGCCACGGTGAACGCCCGTGCACACGGCGAACTGCTCACCCCGCAGATCTCCGGCGTACTGGCCGAGGCCGGCATCCGCCCTCCGGACCTGGAAGCGATCGTCGCCGGGGTCGGGCCGGGGCCGTACACCGGGCTGCGGGTCGGGCTGGTGACCGCGACGGCGATGGGCCAGGCGCTCGGCGTACCGACCTACGGGGTGTGCTCGCTGGACGGGATCGGGGCCGCGAGCGCCGAGCCCGGCAGGCTGGTTGCCGCCACTGACGCGCGACGCCGCGAGATCTACTGGCGGGCGTACGACTCCGGAACGCCGATCACCGACCCCGCCGTGGACCAACCGGTCGCCGTGGCCCGGCAGCTCCAGGCGCTCGGCATCGTCCGTGCGCTCGGCGACGGAGCAGTGCGCTACGCCGAGGTCCTCGCGGTGCCGGTCGCGGACGAGCCGCGCTACCCGGACCCGCTCACCCTGGCCCGGCTCGCCGCCGACCGGGTCCGCGCCGCCGCCCCCACCGAGGTCCTCACCCCGCTCTACCTACGCCGCCCCGACGCCACCCTCCCGGGCACCCGCAAACCCGTCCTCCGCTGACCCGTACCCGAGTGGCACGTATATGCCGTAGCGGTTATATTGCTGGTATGGCATCAACATTCGAGGCGCTCGCCGAGCCGAGACGTCGCCAGATCCTCGACATGCTGCGCGAGGGGGAACGCCCCGTCGGTGACCTGGTCGCCAGCCTCAGCCTGAGCCAGCCCGCCGTGTCGAAACACCTGCGGGTGCTGCGCAACGTCGGCCTGGTCGACGTACGCCAGGACGCGCAACGCCGCTGGTACCGGCTGCGCCCCGGTCCGCTGGCCGAGGTCGACGCCTGGTTGGCGCCGTACCGGAGGTTCTGGGAGGAGCGGCTCGACGCGCTGGAGCGCCGCCTCGACACCACATCAGAAGACCGAGGAGAGAGATGATGGCACGCACCTGGGCAACCCTCGAGACGACCGGCGGGAAGGCCGTCCTGCGGTTCGAGCGGCGGCTCGGCCACGCACCGGACAAGGTGTGGCAGGCGATCACCGAGCCGGCCGAGCTGAAGCACTGGTTCCCCGCCGAGGTCGCGTACGACGGCACCGCCGACGGCACCGAGCTGCGATTCGACCTGCAGGGTCAGCACACCACGGGCGAGATCCTCGAGTACGACCCGCCGAAGGTCTTCGCCTACCGCTGGCAGGACGACGTACTGCGGTTCGAGTTGATCGCGGACGGCGACGGCTGTCGGCTGTTGTTCAGCCACACGATCGACGAGTCCGGTGGTGGCGTACTGGCGGCGGGTCGGAACGCGGCCGGTTGGGACACCTGCCTGGACGGGCTGGCCGCTCGGCTCGACGGCCGGGCGTCCGAGCCGCCGGAGAACATGTTCGCGCAGATGGAGGCGTACCTGGATCGGTTCGGCCTCTCCCAGGGCGAGGTGCATCACACTGGAGACAAACACCTGATCCGGTTCGCCCGCGACCTGGTCTGGCGACCAGCGGAACGAATCTGGGCGACCCTCACCGGAGGCGACCAGCCGCAGGTCGGAGCCACTCCACCGGAACCCGCCACAGTCCCCGAAACAGCAGCCGGAAAGGTCACCGAGGTCGAGCCGAACCACGTCCTCGAGTACGAGTGGCTCCACGAGGGACAGCCCCGGGGGCGGGTGCGGTGGGAGATCACCGTGGACCCGAAGGCGGGGCACCGGATCGTACTCACGCAGGAGCTGCCCGAAGGTTTGACAGAGCTGGAGGCGACCGCGCTCGCGGCCTGGCAGCGACGTCTGGAAGAGCTTTTCGCCGCCCTGGCCTGACAACGACCGTGGCCGGCCCGATCCCCCCGGAATCGGGCCGGCCACCGCGCTTCGAGCCTGATCCCCCGCTCGGCTCGCCCCCCGCCGCTCATCGCGACACCCAGAACTCTGCCGCGGCACGCCACGCGTCTGCTCCCGGATTCGTGCCAACCCGCAGCGCGACTAGTCTGGTCACCCGTGGTGATCGAAGAGCTGCGGTGGTGGCACATCCCCGAGGTGCTCACGATCGAGGACGACCTGTTCGGCGTCGAACAGTGGTCAGCGGCGATGTTCTGGGGCGAGCTGGCGCAGGGCCACTACTACCGGATCGCGACCGAGGACAACCAGATCCTCGGGTACGCCGGCCTCGCCGTCCTCTCCCCCGACGAGGCCACCGTCTGCAACATCGCGGTACGCCGTGACCACCAGCGCCGCGGCATCGGCGAGGCGCTGCTGGTCGACCTGCTCGAGGAGGCCGAGCGACACGGTGCCCGCCGGATCGTGCTGGAGGTGGCGGCCGACAACGAGCCGGCCCAGAATCTGTACCGGCGGTACGGCTTCACCCCGGCCGGCATCAGGCGCGGCTACTACCAGCCCAGCAACACCGACGCGCTCACGATGATCAGAAGCGAGGCGACCACGTGACAGACGAGCCGCTGGTGCTCGGCATCGAGACCTCCTGCGACGAGACCGGCATCGGCATCGTACGCGGCAGCACCCTGCTCGCCGACGCGGTCGCATCCAGTGTGGACAGTCACGCCCGGTACGGCGGCGTGGTGCCCGAGGTGGCCAGCCGGGCGCACCTGGAGGCGATGGCGCCCACGATGGAGCGCGCCCTCGACACGGCGCGAGTCAGGCTCAGCGACGTCGACGCGGTCGCGGTCACCTCCGGCCCCGGGCTCGCCGGCGCCCTTCTGGTCGGTGTGGCGGCGGCGAAAGCCTATGCACTGGCGGCGGGCAAGCCCCTGTACGGCGTCAACCACCTCGCCGCCCACGTGGCCGTCGACCGGCTGGAACACGGCCCGCTCCCGGAGCCCGCGCTCGCCATGCTGGTCTCCGGCGGCCACTCGTCCCTGCTCCTGGTCGACGACCTGGCGTACGGGGTGAAGCCGCTCGGTGCGACCATCGACGATGCGGCGGGCGAGGCGTTCGACAAGGTCGCGAGGCTGCTCGGCCTGCCGTTCCCGGGCGGCCCGCCGATCGACCGCGAAGCTCGAAACGGAGACCGCACCGCGATCGACTTCCCGAGGGGTCTGACCAGCCCGCGGGACCTGCAAAGGCACCGGTACGACTTCTCGTTCTCCGGCCTGAAGACCGCGGTGGCCCGCTGGGTCGAGGCGAGGGAACGGGCCGGCGAGTCGGTGCCGGTCGCCGACGTCGCGGCCAGCTTCCAGGAGTCGGTGTGTGACGTACTGACCCGCAAGGCGATCGACGCGTGCCGCGAACACGGCGTCGACACGCTGTTGATCGGCGGGGGCGTGGCGGCCAACTCGCGGCTGCGGGCGATGGCGGAGCAGCGGTGCGAGGCGGCGAACATCCGGCTCCGCGTACCCCGGCCGAAGCTCTGCACCGACAACGGCGCGATGGTCGCGGCACTCGGCGCGCACCTGGTCGAGTCGGGCGTCGCGGCCTCACCGCTGGACCTCCCCGCCGATTCCGCACTTCCCGTGACGACGATCAGCGTGTCGGCTGGCTAGGGTGAAGCCCGTGATTGTGCGGATGTGGGAGGCGCGAGCCCATCCCGAGGGTTTCACCGACCTCCTCTCCTGGGTGTGCGAGTCCGCGGTGCCGCGCTACGAACACGACCCGGCGCATATCTCCAGCGAGGTCTACAGCTCGGCCGACTTCCGGATCGTGGTGATCTCCAAGTGGCGTACGATCCCGCCACCGCTGGGCGACCCGCCGCGGCACCTGGTCAGCCGCGACCCGCACTCCTGGGACTTCTCCCCCGTCGACCGCTGAAGGAGCAACCGTGTCCGACCTTGTCGCGCGCCTCGAGGCCAGCCCCGTAGTGACGGGCGGAGGGCCGAAGGTGGAGAGCGGGTCACTGTCGGCGGTCGCCGCCGGCGAGGTCGACGCTGCCACCCTCCTGAAGGGGTACGCGGAGCAGGGCCCGTCCGGTCTGCTGGCCGCCGGCGGCGACTACTCCGTGGTCGTCGCCGACCCGGATCGGTCCGCCCTGGCACTGGCCCGCCGAGGTGCCGCGGACGGCCTGTTCTGGACCGCCGGCGACGACGGCGTGTCTGTCGCCGCGACCCCGGCCGGCCTCGGGATCCCGCTGCAACCCGACCCCGACGCCCTCCGCCGGTACGTCGACACCGGCGCCGCCGACAGCCCGCTCACCGGCATCGACCAGGTACGCCCCGACGAAGCCGTGCTGCTGACCAGGGCCGGTGCCGAGCGGGTCGCCGCGCCGCAGAAGTCCGCCGTGCAAACCGCCTCCGACCAGCAGACCGCCGAGTTGACCGACGTGGCCCGGCTCGCGGACGCGTTGACCGCGGACCTGTGGCAGTTCCTGACCTCGCAGGGCGTACCGGCGGCGACCCCGGCCGGGTACGTCGAGTGGGCGGCCGCGGCCCGCAGGACCGGCAGGGTCGACGACGCGCCGCCGCTGGTGCCGACCCGTGACCTGCTGATGCGACTGAAGAACCGGATCTACGGCAGCTTCCTCTCCGACACTTTCGCGGCCCGGCCGTGGGTCGACGCGAACGCCGAGATCAAGGCCTTCGAGGAGTTCATCGCCAGCAACGGCGACCACGGCGGAGCCGACCGGTTCTGGCGGCTGTACCTGAGCGAACAATGGGCGCGGATCGTGCTGGAGAACGAGCCGGCGCCGGTGGAAACCCCGGAAAAGGGCCCGTTCGATCCCAACGAGGACAAGCAGTTGGAGATCACGGTCGACGGCGAACAATGGTCGCGGTATCCGATCCGTACTGAACTGTTCGCCAAGGGCGACGACCTGGCCGAGGCGATCACCGGGTACGTGGCCGGCCTGGCGCAGGCGGCCGCCGACGCGGGTCGGGACGTCTTCGGCAGGCGCTGGTATCTCGTGGTGTCCGAGAAGATCGTCGCGATCGCGCAGGGCCGGTCGTACTTCATCTGGGAGATCAAGCCGAACTGGTGGGCCCGCACCCTCTCCAGGTACGTGGTCCGCACCCCGTACGGCATCGGGCTGGGCAGTCCCTGGACCATGCAGTTGGCGCTGCAGGAGGTCGGGTTGCTCCGGATCCTGTTCGCCAGCGCGGTGAGCGTGGTGGGCAAGGCGCTGGGCAAGCGCGGCTGGTTCTACCGGGTCGCCGGCCCCGCCGTACGCGCCATCGACGGCCCCACCGAATACTCCGCGTACCCGGCGAACGTGTCGGCGAAGCTGGCGCCCGCGAATCCGGCGAAGGTCTCCGCGGAGCTCGCCGAAGCGCTGCGTTCCGGGCTGCCGGCGCCGGCGAGGGACACGCTGCGCGGCGTGGTGGTCATCGACGCCAACGACATCGGCCGCAACGTGATGGGCCAGGCCAGCGACCGGCCGGACCGGTTCTTCGAGGCGGTGTTCGCCGACAACCCGCTCGGCCAGGGCAACGAGCGGACTCCATTGTGTGTCGTGGTCGGCACCTAGGGAATCCCCGTTCGGGTTACCGCGCGCGTGTCGATTGCGAAACAGATCTAGCAATTCCCCCGCCGGACGGGTTAGCTTTCCCGTGGCCGTTCGGGGGCCGTAGAGCCACTTAATCGGAAAAATCCTCCACGGAGGCATAAATGCGACTCACGAAGTCGCGTGCCGCGGCGTTGGTTGCCGCGGCCGCCTTGGTGATTGCGGCAGGAGTCTGGGCGCAGAACGCGTCTGCCGGCACGTCCGACCGGCAGGCCCTGCCAGGCAGCGTCCCGTCCTGGGCGAACTCGTCCAACAAGGTCGGCGAAGCGTCCGGTTCGGACAACGTCGGGTTCCGGGTGTATCTCGGCTGGCGCAACCAGTCCGCCGCCGAAGCGCTCGCCACCGCGCTGTCCACCCCCGGCTCCGGCCACTACGGCCAGTTCCTGTCGCCGGCCGAGTTCCGCAACAAGTTCGCGCCGTCCAAGTCGGACGTGTCCGCCGTACAGCAGTGGCTGCGCAAGTCCGGGTTCGACATCAGCACCACCCCGGGCAACAACCGGTACGTGCAGGCCGAAGGCACCGTCGAGGCGGCCTCCGCCGCGTTCGGCGCCAAGTTCGGGACGTACAAGGTGGAGGGCAGGACGCTGCGGGCGCCCGAGTCGGAGCTGTCCGTGCCGTCCAGCCTGCCCAGCTCGGTGACCGCCGTCGTCGACCTCGACCAGTCGTCCGCGCTGATCCAGCCGTACGCGCCGAAGCCGGACGCCTCGCCCTCGCCGGCGTTCGTGAACGCGCCCCCGTGCTCGAAGTACTGGAACGAGAAGAACACCGCCACCACCGACACCCCCGACGGCACCCACGCCCCCGACGCGTACGGCCACGCGAACCCGTGGGCGCCGTGCGGCTACGTGCCGAGCCAGCTGCGCAGCGCGTACGGCGTGGCCAACTCGGGCCTCGACGGCTCCGGCCAGACCGTGGCGATCATCGACGCGTACGCGTCACCGACGATCGTGCAGGACGTCAACAAGTACTCCGAGCTGCACGGCCTGCCGAAGCTGACCAGCAGCACGTTCCAGCAGGTCACGCCGCCCGGTGTGTTCCAACGCCCGCAGAACCCGGCCCAGGACCCGCAGGGCTGGTACGGCGAGGAGACCCTCGACGTCGAGGCGGTGCACGGCATGGCCCCCGGCGCGAAGATCGTCTACGTCGGCTCGCCGAACAACTACCAGGACCTGGACGCCGCGATGAACCACGTCGTGGACAACCACCTGGCGTCGGTGGTGACCAACTCGTACGGCTTCTCCACCGAGCTGCTGCCGCCCGGATACGTGAAGCCGTTCAACGACACGCTGATCGAGGCCGCGGCGACCGGTGTCGGCGTCTACTTCTCCTCGGGCGACTCCGGTGACCACACCGCCGGCACCGCCAACCCGGACAAGGCGACCCCGGACTGGCCGGCGGTCAGCCCGTGGGTGACCGCGGTCGGCGGCACCGCGCTCGGCGTCGGCGAAGCCGGCGGCTACCTGTTCGAGACCGGTTGGGAGACCGGCCGCTCCGACCTCAAGGACGGCGCCTGGAGCCCGACTCCGCCCGGCAACTACACCAGCGGCTCGGGCGGCGGCACCAGCCGGCTGTTCAAGCAGCCCGGATACCAGGCCGGCGTGGTGCCGGACTCGATCGCGACCGCCAACGGCGCCCGGTCGGCCAAGATGCGTACGGTGCCGGACGTCTCCGCGCTGGGCGACCCGAACACGGGCTTCCTGGTGGGCCAGACCCAGGCGTTCCCGGACGGCACCTCGAAGTACAGCGAGTACCGGATCGGCGGCACCAGCCTCTCCTCGCCGCTGTACGCCGGCCTGGTCGCGCTCGCCCAGCAGAAGGCCGGCCACACGTTCGGGTTCGCCAACCCGCTGCTCTACTCGACGGCGGGCAGTTCGGCGAACCACGACATCCAGCAGCCCGACGCTCCGATGGGCGTGGCCCGCAACAACTACAACAACAGCGTGGACGCCTCTGACGGCTACTTCGTCAGCTTCCGTACGTTGGACTTCGACTCCGGTCTGACGATCAAGGTGCGGGACGGCTACGACGACGTGACCGGGATCGGCTCGCCGAACGGCGCGGCCTGGCTCAGCGCACTCGCCGGCTGACACCGGCAGCACGTGGAAGGCCCCCGGCGCGGCAAACGCCCCGGGGGCCTTCGCTCATGCCAGCGGGTCCACCAGCAGGGCGTACGGGCGGCCGGCGATCCGGGTGAGCACGACGGTCGCCTCACCCGCTCCGCTCAACCGCAGGTCGCGCCGGAGTTGCTCGGGCACCAGCGCCGAGCCCCGCTTCTTGATCGTGACGCGACCGACGCCCCGCTCCCGCAACGCCGTACGCAGCCGCTTCAACGAAAACGGCAGCACGTCGGTGACCCGGTAGGCCCGGGCGAACGGCGTCGGCCGGGCCCGTCGGAGCTGAGATACGCGATCGACGGATCGAGCAGCGTCGCGTTCAGTTGATCGGCCAGTTCGGCGACCAGGTGGGCGCGCACCACCGCTCCGTCGGGGTCGTAGAGCACGTCGCGTACGGGTCCCGCGACGCCGACCCGCGAACCCGAGCCGGTGAGCTGCGACGCTTCGCCGGCTCGGATCACCGTGGCCCGCCGGGCCACGTCGGCGAGCGGTCCGTGCCACAGCGCCGCCTCGACCACCTCGCCGTCCACCGACACCCACTCCGCCTCCGTGCCGTCCGGCACCAGCGCGTGGTCGATTCCGGGGCCCAGTTTCAGCACGCTCCGCGGCACCCGTCCCGGCAGTGCCGCCAGAAGATCCCACCCCGGGGAGTACGCCGCCGGATCGAACACCCGCCGCCCGCCACCGCGCCGCGCCGGATCGCAGAACACCGCGTCGAACCCGGTCGGGTCGACCGCGGCCACATCGGCGCACGAAACGGTGACCAGGTCGGACAGCCCGAGCACCTCGACATTCGCCCGGGCAACCGCCACGGTCCCGGGGTCGGGGTCGAACGCGTACACCCGCAGGCCGGCCCGGGCGAAACTGATCGCGTCGGCGCCGATGCCGCAACACAGGTCGGCGGTTCGGCGTACCCCCGAAGAAAAGAGGCGGGCAGCGCGGCGAGCGGCGACGGGACCGCGGGTGGCCTGCTGCAGGCCGTCGCGGGTGAGGAACATCCGTGCCGCGTCGGCGCCGAACTTCGGCACCGCCCGGACGCGCAGCTCCGCCTGGGTCAGCGCGGCTGCCGCGAGGTGCGGGGGGTGCCCGCTCGCCCGGAGCGCGGCCGCCGCTGCCAACGGATCGTCGCCGGCCAGCTCCCCGGCCCGTGCCAACGCCGCTTCACCCTCGGGGGTACGCAGCGCAGCAATCACCCGGGAGAGGTTATCCCTCGCCCGGCTTCGACTCCTCCACCACGGTGTCGGGCCCGGGGTAGACCAGACTTTCGTGACCGTCCTCGAACCGCACCAGGTACGGCGGACCGCCCTCCGGACCGCGTACTTCTAGGATCTCGCCGGACCGGTCGTGGACGCCCACACTGTGGCTGTGTACGTGCAACCGGTCACCGACAACTGCGTGCATGGTCGACCACCTCCGTACCGCGACGGCTACTCCCATCGAAACACGGCACGCCACGTTGCGCAGGGGTTCCGGCCCCGCGGCGCATCGCCGTCCGGCGTGGCAGTTGGCACTCTCCTTGACGGAGTGCTAGCAGGCGGCATAATCTCTGATTAGCACTCTCGGTCTGAGGGTGCTAGAAGTCAGCCGCAGACCGGTCGATCCGACCCCCGCGACGGCGGATCGGCAGGAAGCGGAAAGCAGCAGCTAACGAGCAACCCCAGGAGGGTCTTTCCGTGACCACCGCGACCAAGGTTGCGATCAAGCCGTTGGAGGACCGGATCCTGGTCCAGGCCAACGAGGCCGAGACCACGACGGCGTCGGGCATCGTCATTCCCGACACCGCCAAGGAGAAGCCGCAGGAGGGCACCGTCCTCGCTGTCGGCCCGGGCCGCGTTGACGACAAGGGCAACCGGATTCCTATCGACGTCAAGGTCGGCGACACCGTTATCTACTCGAAGTACGGCGGCACCGAGGTGAAGTACGCGGGCGAGGACTACCTCGTCCTCTCCGCACGCGACGTGCTCGCCATCATCGAGAAGTGACATCAACCAACTGACCAGCGCCCCGGAGCGACCGACACGTCGCCCCGGGGCGCTGTTCTTGCGTACAGGCGTGAAGGGAACGCAATGCCGAAGATTCTGAGCTTCTCCGACGACGCTCGGTCGGGGCTCGAGCGGGGGGTGGACGCCCTCGCCAACGTGGTGCGGGTGACGCTCGGCCCGCGTGGACGCAACGTCGTCCTGGACAAGAAGTTCGGGGCGCCGACGATCACCAACGACGGTGTCACCATCGCCAAGGAGATCGAACTCGACGACCCGTACGCCAACCTCGGCGCCCAACTGGCGAAAGAGGTGGCGACCAAGACCAACGACGTCGCCGGTGACGGCACCACCACCGCCACGGTGCTCGCCCAGGCGATGGTCCACGAGGGGCTGCGCAACGTCGCCGCCGGCGCCAGCCCGATCGGCCTCAAGCGGGGCATCGACGCCGCGGTCGCCGCGGTCAACGAAGCGCTGCTCGCCAAGGCCGCTCAGCTGTCCTCCAAGTCCGACATCGCGCAGGTGGCGACCATCTCCGCGCAGGACCCGGTGATCGGCGAGCTGATCTCCGAGGCGATGGACAAGGTCGGCGACGATGGTGTGATCACCGTCGAAGAGGGCTCCACCCTCTACACCGAACTCGAGATCACCGAGGGCATGCAGTTCGACAAGGGCTACATCTCGCCGCACTTCGTCACCGACGCAGAGGCCGGCGAGTGCGTGCTCGAGGACGCGTACGTCCTGCTCACCAACGGCAAGGTCAGCGCGATCGAGGAGCTGGTGCCGCTGCTGGAGAAGGTCGTACAGGCCAGCAAACCGCTGCTGGTGATCGCCGAGGACGTGGACGGCCAGGCGCTGTCCACACTGGTCGTCAACTCCGTACGCAAGACGTTCAAGTCATGCGCGGTGAAGGCGCCCGGGTTCGGCGACCGCCGCAAGGCGATGCTGGACGACATGGCGATCCTCACCGGCGGCCAGGTCGTCTCCGCCGAGATCGGCCTGAAGCTGGACTCGGTCGGGCTCGACGTACTGGGCAAGGCCCGGCGAGTGGTGGTCACCAAGGAGACGACCACGATCATCGAAGGGGCCGGCGACCCGCAGGCGGTCAAGGCCCGGGCGGACCAGATCCGGGCCGAGATCGCGCAGAGCGACTCCGACTGGGACCGCGAGAAGCTGCAGGAGCGGCTGGCGAAGATCGCCGGTGGAGTCGCCGTGATCAAGGTCGGCGCCGCCACCGAGGTCGAGATGAAGGAGAAGAAGCACCGCATCGAGGACGCCATCTCGGCGACCCGCGCCGCGGTGGACGAGGGCATCGTGGCCGGCGGCGGTACCGCCCTGGTCCACGCCGCCGACGCGCTGAACAAAGGTCTGGAAGACAGTGTTTCCAGGGACGCCGACTTCGGGATCGGCGTGGCGCTGGTACGCAAGTCGCTCGACGAGCCGCTGCGCTGGATCGCGGAGAACGCCGGCCTCGACGGGTACGTCGTGGTCAACAAGGTCCGCGACCTGGGGTACGGCCAGGGCCTGGACGCCGCCACCGGCGAGTACACCGACCTGATCAAGGCCGGCATCATCGACCCGGTGAAGGTGACCCGCAACGCGGTCGCCAACGCGGCGAGCATCGCCGGCCTGCTGCTCACCACCGAGACCTCGGTGGTCGAGAAGCCGGCCGAGCCGCAGCACGACCACAGCCACGGGCACGGCCACGGTCACCAGCACGGCCCCGGTTTCTGAGTTCCAGCCCGGTTTCTCCGGTCGACTCGGCACGGCACTGGCCGGTCAGGTTCCCGTCGGACCTTGACCGGCCAGTGTGCTTCCGGCTCCGCCCTGCCTCGCGCGGCTCAGCTGGCTCGGGCGAGCGCGT
>Ga0137369_10005146_pt1 | contig 13316 bp, 11 predicted proteins | sample SagtaG_12_FD_104918 | JGI IMG/M metagenome (GOLD analysis project Ga0137369, IMG submission 104918) | Vadose zone soil microbial communities from Sagehorn Ranch, Mendocino, California, USA - Sage1_L_113_16 metaG | ecosystem: Environmental > Terrestrial > Soil > Vadose zone | place: USA... | reverse complement strand
TTCGTGCACGCGCACGCCTCGCATTGCGAGTCGGGCGTGATGTCCTCGCTCTTGCGGCATCACGGCTTGCCCATTTCCGAGGCGATGGCCTTCGGGCTCGCTTCGGCGCTGTCGTTCGCCTACCTTCCGTTCATCCGCATCAACGGCCTGCCGCTCGTGTCCTATCGCATGCCGCCGCGCGCCGTCATCCGCGGCCTCGAGCGTAGCCTAGGCCTGGACATGCGCTTCGAGACCTTCCGCTCGTCCTCCGCGGGCATGGAACGGCTCGATGCGCTGCTAGCCTCGGGAACGTTGGTCGGGCTGCAGACCTCGGTGTTCTGGCTCCCGTATTTCCCGCCCGATCTGCGGTTTCATTTCAATGCGCACAACGTGCTGGTCTACGGGCGGGAACGCGACGAATATCTCATCAGCGACCCGGTAGGCGAGACACCGGTTCGCTGCGCGCGCAAGGACCTCGAGAAGGCGCGCTTCGCGAAGGGAGCGCTTGCGCCCAGAGGGCTGCTGTATTACCTGACCACCCCGCCGGCCGCGCCCGACTGGGCGCGCCCGGGCAAACGGGCGCTCGCGCGCACCGCCCGCATCATGCTCGCGCCGCTGCCTTTCGTCGGTGTGCGCGGAATGAGGATGCTCGCGAACCGCGTCGAGCGCCTCTCAGCTTCGAGCGGCGGGGAGCGGGCGCGCCTCTACATCGGCAATATCGTGCGCATGCAGGAGGAGATCGGCACCGGCGGCGGCGGCTTCCGGTTCCTCTATGCGTCGTTCCTGCAGGAGCTGGCGGCCAGGACCGGCTACGCGGCGCTCGACGCTCTCGCGGCGCGGCTGGTCGAGATCGGCGACCGCTGGCGCGAGTTCGCGCTCGCCGCGGCGCGCATGATCCGCGGCCGCGACGCGCTCTCCCCGCCGGCATTGGCGGAGCGCCTGCGCGCTCTGGCCGCCGACGAAAAGGTTTTTTTCCAGAGCCTGCACCGCGCCCAGCGCGCATGGGCACGCTGAACCTCGAGGCCTTGTCGTTTCACTACCCCGGCCGGGGTGAAACCGTGTTGGACAAGGTCACTCTTGCCATACCCGCGGGTGGAATTTTCGGCCTGCTCGGACCCAACGGCGCGGGCAAGACCACGCTGATCTCGATCCTCGCCGGGCAATTGCGCGGGGCGACCGGAAGCATCAGCGCCGGCGACGAGACGCTCGACGCCTTGCGCCGCCGCCGGCCGCACAGCCTGGGACTGGTGCCGCAGGAATACGCGTTCTACCCCATGCTGACCTGCGCGGAAAATCTGCGCTTTTTCGGCGCAGTGCAGGGCCTGGCCGGCGCACGGCTCAAGGAACGCGTGGAAGCCGCCGCCGCGTTCGCCCGGGTCGAGAGCGTGCTCCGGCGCCGCGCGGGGCGGCTTTCAGGCGGCTTGAAGCGCCGTTTGAATCTGGCCATCGGCCTGCTCGGACAGCCGGAGATCCTGCTTCTCGATGAGCCGACCGTGGGAGTCGATCCGCAGTCGCGCGCCTTTCTGCTGGAGTCGATCCGCTCGCTTGCCGGAGCGGGCCGCACGATCCTCTACACCAGTCACTACATGGAAGAGGTCGAGGCGATCTGCGACCGGGTGGCGATCATCGACCACGGACGCGTACTCGTTTCAGGCGCGCTGTCGGACGTGATCCGGGACGGCTCGGGCCTCGAAGAGCTCTTCATGCGGCTGACCCACCGGTCGTTGCGTGACTGAAATGCGGCTTCTCCTCGCCTTGTGGGAAAAGGAAACCCTCGCACTTTCGCGCGACGTTCTCGGGCTCGCGGTGCTGTTTCTGATGCCTGCGGCGTTCATCGTGGTGATGTCGCTCGCCCTGAGCGACGTCTTCAAGGGCGGCGCCGTGCGCCAGACCGCGTTCGCCATCATGGCGGCCGATCCAAGGCTCGCCGAGCGCCTTGCGCAGAGCCTGGCGGGCGACGGATTTCGCGCAGCGCCGGCGCCGGCGGACGAAGCCGCGGCGCGTGACGGCGTGCGCCGCGGAACGCCGTCGCTTGTCCTGGTCGTGCCGCGCGATTTCGAGCGAACCCTGAGCGCGCCGCTCGACGGGAGAAATACGCCGCCTGAGCTCACGCTCCTCACCGATCCGGCCTTGCCGCCGACGCAACTCCTCGCCTTCCGGCAGCGCGTTCTCGGCGCGGCGCTCGGCTTGCGCGTGTCGTCCATGATGCGCCGCGCGGGTATTTCCGCCGATCCGGACGCGTTCGACCTGAAGCGGGCGGCCACGCTCTCCATCGAAACGATCGGCAGCTCCGTACGCCCATCCTCGGTGCAGCAGAACGTGCCGGCCTGGCTCATTTTCGGGATGTTCTTCGTGGTCATGCCGATCTCCTCGCTGTTCATCGTCGAGCGGCGCGAGGGTACGCTTGCGCGCCTGGTGAGCCTGAGGGTCCCGTTTTCGCTGCTGCTCTTGGGCAAGGTGGGGCCGTATTTCGTCGTCAATCTCGCTCAAGGCGCGCTGATGCTGCTCGCCGGCCGCACACTCGTGCCCTGGTTCGGCGGCGAAACGCTCGCGCTCCCCGCGCGCTGGGACCTGCTCGCGGCGGTGACGGCCTGCACGAGTTTTGCCGCCATCGGCTGGGGCCTCTTCGTCGCGGTGTGCTCGCGCACGCTCGAGCAGGCAACCGTGATCGGCGGCGTCGGCAACATCCTCGCCGCGGCCGTCGGCGGCATCATGGTGCCGCGTTTCGTGATGCCCGAAGCCATGCAGAAGCTCTCCGAGGTCTCGCCCATGGCCTGGTCCCTGGACGCTTTCCACGCGGTGATCCTGCGCGGGGGCGGCGCAGCCGACATCGCCGCGCCCTGCGCGAAGCTGCTCGCGCTCGCGGCCGCGCTGCTTGCCGCCGCACTGTGGGTGCACCACCGGCGCCGCGTCCTGACTTCCGCGCAATGACCCCTCGCGACACACTGATCGCAGAGCTGACGGCGCTCATCCTCGAGGCGACCGAGAAGACTCAGGTCGCGCCGTCTTTGTCGCCGGAGGAGCCGATTTTCGGGACGGGGACTCGGCTCGCGCTCGACTCGCTCGACGCGCTGCAGGTGTCGATGGCCCTGCAGAAGCGCTACGGCATTCGCCTCACCGACAGCAAGGAGACGCGGCGCATCCTCGCCTGCGTCGGCAATCTCGCGGATCACTTGCTGCAGAAGCGCGCATGAGCGGAGCCTTCGTGCGCGCCTGCGCGCTCGCGAGCGCGCTCGGACCGGATCTCGAGGCGGCCGTCGAACGGCTCGCGGGCGCGCCCGTCGCGCCGGCCCGAAACACGAAAATCGGCGGAGCCTGGCCCTATTTCGCGATTCCGGTCGCCGGGAAAGACTGGAGAAAACGCGCCGCAGCCATCGCGCGCTCGGTGGCCGAGGACCTGCGCCGCGAAGCCGCGCTCGCGCCGGGAGAATGGGCGGCGCTCCCCTGCATCGTCGGCTCGTCCTCCTTTTCCGTGGGCGCGTGGGACGAGGGCGGCTGGGCGGCGCTCGAGCCCCCGTTCGAGTTTTCCTCGAGCCTCGCAAAGGCGTTCGGCGTGCGCCGCCCTGTCACGGCCGTGAGCACCACCTGCACCTCGGGTTTCTCCGCGCTCGATATCGCGCTCGGCCTCGTCGCCGCAGGCGAATTCCGCGAAGTGCTGGTGCTCGGCGTCGAGTACTCCAATCGACTGACCGTCGCCGGCTTCGCCGGACTCCAGTTGCTCTCGGCGACGGCCGCGCGCCCATGCGACCGCGAGCGCGACGGTCTGGTCCTGGGCGAAGCGCTAGCCGCGGTGCTCGTGTCCTCGGTGCCCGCCTCCTGGCGGATCGCGGCGCTCGCCACCGGGATGGACGCGGCGAGCGTCACCGGACCGGCTCCGGACGGCGCCGTGATTGCAAACGCGATGCGGGCCGCGCTGGCCGGTGCGCATTGGGAGAGCGCCGCTGTGGATCTGATCAAGCTGCAATCGGGCGGCGGGCGCCTGGCCGATTCGGCCGAGGCGAACGCGGTGCGCGAAGTGTTCGCGCCGGTGCCAAGGACGGTTTCGCTGAAGGGCGCGCTCGGCCATACGCTGGGGGCGAGCGGGCCCGCGGAACTCGCACTGCTCCTCGCGAGCCTCGCGCGCGGGCGCGTGCCCGCGACCTGGGGATTTGCAAAGGCGGACGAGGAGCTCGGCCTCGCGCCCTCGGGCGGCGACGCTAAAGGGCTGCGCCGCGTGCTGTTCAATCTTTCCGGGTTCGGCGGAAGCGTGATGAGCCTGGCGCTGGAAAAGGCGCTCTGACAGTGTATTTGCTCGCGCCAACGGCATTGCGCGTCGCGCCGGGTGACTTTCCGGCGCGGGTGCGGGCGCGCTTCGCCTCCGAGCTGCGCCGCGCCGGCCGCTTCGCGCAGCTTTGCCTGCTCGGCGCGCAAGCCTGTCTCGATACCGCAGACGGCGACGGCCCGCTCGGGGTCCTGTGGGCAACCGGGCTCGGCGCGCTCGATGCCACGCGCGCCGCACTCGACGAAGACTTGAGGCGCGGCGAGCCGGCCATGCCGTTCACGTTCATCGCGATGCAACCGCATCTGGCGGGCGCGCTGCTTGCCCGCTCGCATCCGGTCACGCGCACGGCCTGCCTGTATCTCGCCCCGGACGCCTGGCCCTCGCTGCCGCAACTGGCGCAACGCTGGCTCGCGGAGTGCGCGAGGGTTCTGGTCGGCTGCGTGGAGGAATCCGGCTCAGGCGGCGGGGCGCATCGCAGCGATTGGTGCCTGTTTCAGAAAACGGCCGTCGCAGGGGCCGTTCGCTGCGAACGCGCGCTCGAGGCCAAAAACGCGGCCCCGGCAACCGGAGAGGACTGGATTCCCCGCGTCGGCGCGTGGCGCGGCTCAGGCGATGCGCCGCTCCTTCTGCGCGGAGGCGAAGACGCGTGGCGCTTTACCCACGATGGATGAGAACACGGCATCGATGCAGGCCTTCGTAGGACTGGGGGCGAATCTCGGCGATCGGGAAGCCCAGGTACGCCGCGCCCTCTTGGCGCTCGCCGGGCTGCCCGGAACGCGGCTCCTCGCCGCGTCCTCGCTTTACCGCAGCGTGCCGGTGGGCGTAGTCGCGCAGCCCGACTTCATCAATGCGGTCGTTGAAATCGAGACCGCGCTGGGTGCGCGGGCCCTGCTCGAGGCGTTGCTCGCGATGGAGACGCGTTTCGGCCGCAAGCGCGAATTCCCCGGCGCGCCGCGCACGCTCGATCTCGATCTGCTGCTCTACGGCAACCGTGTGATCGCCGAGCCCGGGCTCGTCGTTCCCCACCCTCGCATGCACGAGCGCGCCTTCGTGCTCGCACCCCTCGCCGAGATCGCGCCGCACATCGCGATCCCGGGCAAAGGCCGCGCCGAGGCGCTGCTCGCCGCTTGCACCGATCAGAAAATAGAGAAGATTGGATAAGCTATCATTAGCGCGGTGTACTTCATTTTTCGGGGCTGACTCGCGACGGCACGCACCGATGAAGCCGCCCGCGCTGCTCCTTTGCCTTTTCCTCCTTCCGGGTCCCGCGGCGGCCGCCGGGACCGCCGGGCCGGTCGCCCTGCCGCCGTGGTTCACCGAGACTCTCCTCGATTTCCGGGAAGACGTGGCAAACGCCGCGCGCGAGCGCAAGCGGCTCATGGTTCTCTTCGAGCAGAACGGCTGCCCCTACTGCAAGGAACTGATCCTGACCAACTTCAGCCAGAAGGCAATCGCCGACAAGGCGCGAAAGAATTTCCTCGCGATTTCGCTCAACATCTGGGGCGACCGCGAGGTGACCTGGACGGACGGAAGGAAATTCACCGAGAAGCGGCTGGCGGCTTTCCTGAAAATACAGTTCACGCCGACGCTGGTCTTTTTCGACGAGCGCGGCGGGATCGTGGCGCGGTTGAACGGCTACTATCCGCCGCACCGCTTCGAGGCGGTGCTCGACTGGGTCGCCGGTCGCAGGGAAAGGAAAATCGCGCTCGCCGAGTACCTGCGCACCGCGGTCCGGGAGCCGGCCGGGGAGCAGCTGCACGACGAGCCCTTCTTCCTCAAACCGCCCTACGATCTGCGCAGGCGCGGCGCAAAGCCGCTCGCCGTCTTCTTCGAGACGCCGTCCTGCGCGGCCTGCGACGAGCTGCACCGCGAGGGCTTTCGCCGCGCGGGAATCGCCGAGTCGCTGAAGCGCTTCGACGTGGCGCGGTTCGCGCTCGGGGATCGCACTCCGGTGACGACTCCGGAGGGAGACCGGCTCCCGGCCGAAGACTGGGCGCGTTCGCTCGGCCTCTCCTACACGCCTTCGGTGGTTTTCTTCGGCGCGGACGGCAGGGAGGCGTTCCGCATCGAAGCCTACCTGCGGCCGTTTCACCTCTGGGGCTCGCTCGAATACGTCGCGAGCGGGGCCTACCTGCGCGAGCCGAACTTTCAGCGCTTCCTCCAGGCGCGCGCCGAGGAACTGCGCAGGCGCGGCGAAGCCGTCGATCTGTGGCGTTAGCGCCGCGCGATCTGACGCTCAAACCCGGGCGGTGTCAATCCACTGCAGCTGCCAGCAACGCGGCCAGCACCGCCGCGAGAGCGGCGGGAATGCCGTAGCGCTCGAGCTTCGACACAGAGTCGCCCGCGATCACCTCGACCGGTACCGATGTCAGTTCGAGCACCTTGTTGACGACCGAACCCTCGACCAGCCGGGTCAACGAGTTCTTGCGGGCCGTGCTCATCACGATCGTGTCGCAGCGCAGGCGGCGTGCCGTATCGGTGATGGATTTCGCGCGATCTCCCACCTCGATGTGCGCCGAGTAGGGGATGCTGAAGTTGTCCAGTGTCTGCCTGACCGGGGCGAGCGCTTTCTCGCCCTCGGCGCGGTGGAAGTTTTGGCGATCCTGCTTGCTGACAAAGCGCGCGATGTGTTGGTTGAACGGCGTCCGGACGTTGAGCAAATGAATCTCCATCGCCGTGTTATTCATGAATTCCTTGATGACATGCTTCACCGCGAACTGGGAATTGCGGGAGCCGTCGACCGGGACGAGTATCTTTAGCATGGTGTTCTCTCCTCTGAACTGTCGCGAGATCGATGCGAGACTTGCCAACCGAGAGCGTCTCGCGATCGACCCCCCCGTGGTTGCCCGCAAATAAGCCTTGGTCATTTCGATTGCGAACACCACCAGCGCACTGACGGCCAGCGCCACTGCCAGGTCGGTCCAGGTGGGCATCCTGATTCCAAACGTCTCGCGCACGATCGGGAATTGGATCAGCACGCCCAACAAACCGAGCTCCCACGCGATCGCGAGCAGGAGCCATTTGTGGGGGCGCGCCTCGAATATGCTGTATCTCAGCGACACGAAGCTCATGGCAATGATCATCTCGACGAGAACAAAGAGGAGGAAGATCTTGGTCCTTGCAGCTTCGATATCGCCATAGTTATCGAAGTAGATCCACAAGAAGATCGGGCACTCGATCAATATGCCCAGCAGCACGAGCAGCCGCACATCGCGGGAAAAGATACTCTCGGTCGGGTTACGAGGCGGCCGCTGCATGATGTCGCGGTCGGGCGGCGACAGTCCCAGGGCCAGGGCCGGCAAGCCGTCGGTGGCGAGGTTGATGTAGAGAATCGCGGCGGGTAATAGCGGCAACAACTCGGGCCCCACCACAATCACGACGCCGCCCAGCACGACGACTTCGGTGATGTTGGCACGCAACAGATAAGTCAGATACTTTTTGATGTTGTCGTAGATCCAGCGGCCGCGCTCGATCGCGCGCACGATCGTCGCGAAATTGTCATCCGCCAGCACCATGTCAGCGGCTTCCTTCGCCACATCGGTTCCGCTGATGCCCATGGCAATACCGATGTCGGCATGCTTCAGCGCGGGCGCGTCGTTGACGCCATCGCCCGTCATCGCGACGATTTCGCCACGATTCTTCCAAGCCCGCACGATCTTGAGCTTATCCATGGGTGACACGCGCGCATATACGCTTACCCGGTCGACGATTCGCGAAAATTCTTCATCGCTCATGCGGCTGAGCTCGTCACCGGTGAGCACCAAATCGCCCTCACGGTAGATGTCGATTTCCGCGGCCACCGCTACGGCCGTCAGCTTGTGGTCTCCCGTAATCATGATCGGGCGGATATGTACCTGACGGCAAACCTTTACGGCTTCTTTCGCCTCGTCGCGGGGCGGATCCATCATGCCGATCAGCCCGAGCAATGTCAGCCCGCGCTCAACGGTTTCCTCGTCGCCATAAGGTCCTTCCGCGCCCACCTCCTTGTATGCAATTGCCAGCACGCGCAGCGCATTCTTCGCCATGCTCTCATTTGCGGCGAGTAGCTGCGCCCGCGTTGCCTCGGTCAGCGGCTGCTGCTGGTCGTGGTGCTGCGCCGCAAGGCATCGCTCCAGAAGAACCTCGGGGGCGCCTTTCACGAACGCGAGATGGCGTCCGTCAGGCATGCGGTGCACTGTGGTCATCCGTTTGCGCTCGGAGCTGAATGGCAATTCCTCGATTCTGGGCGCGGCCAGCCGCGTCTCCTGCTGTTGCAGGCCGGCCTTTGCCGCCAATACGACAAGCGCGCCTTCCGTGGAATCGCCCTTGACGAACCAGCGCCCGGCGTCGTCGCTTAACCCGGCATCGCTGCACAACAATCCTCCCGTCAACATCAGCCGCACTGCGTCGTCGTCCAATAGGAGCGGCGGATTGAACCTGCCCGTGGGAGCGTACCCCGCCCCGCTGACCTCGCTCGCGCGGCCACCCACGAACACGCGGCGTGCCGTCATCTCGCCTTTAGTCAGCGTGCCCGTTTTGTCGGTGCAGATCACCGTCGTGCAACCCAGCGTTTCCACGGCGGGCATGCGCCGCACCAGCGCATTGCGCTTCGCCATCTCGTGCATCCCGACAGCAAGCGCACCCGTTACGATCGCGGCCAGTGCTTCGGGCACCGCAGCAACCGCCAGTGCGATGGCAAACATGGCCATCGTCAATACCAGCTGGACATTGAGTTGATCGCCGATCCAGGCTCTCACGATGCTGACGGCGATCGCGACGCCACACACGCCGAGCGCGATCAGCCCAAGCCAGCGACCGATTTCCGCGGTACGCTTTTCAAGCGGAGACGCCTCCCCCTTTACGGCGGAGACTTGCGCGGCGATCTTGCCGAACTCCGTATTCATCCCCGTAGACGTTACGATGGCCTTGCCTCGGCCATACGTCACCGTTGTCCCGGTAAAAACAGTATTGCGGCGATCGCCGACCGCCACATCGAGTGGCAACAGCTTCAACGATTTTTCGACGGGAAAAGACTCACCCGTGAGCGGTGCCTCGTCGCATTTGAGCGTATGGACTTCCACCAGGCGCGCGTCGGCCGGTATGCGGTCGCCGGCCTCCAGCAGCATGATGTCTCCCGGAACGAGCTCCCGGGAGGGAATACGCACGTCGGCGCCACCGCGCAACACCCTGACCGTGGGCGTCAACATGCGCTTCAGCGCATCAAGGGCCCGTTCGGCGCGGTATTCCTGAACGAAGCCGAGCACGGCACAGAACAGCACGATCGCGGAAATGATCGCCGCATCGACGAGCTCGCCCAGCAGCGCGGAGAGTACTGTCGCGACGAGCAGGATGATGATGAGGGTGTTCTTGAACTGGGCGAAGAAAAGCGCGATCGGCGAGGCGCGCTCTTCCTTCGCCAGTTCATTCGCACCGAACCTCCCGAGACGCTCCTGCGCCTCTTCCGGGGTCAGACCGCGGTCGAGATTCGTCTGAAAGACGTCGACGAGTTCTTCGATCGGCTTGGCATGGGAGTCTTTGTCTTGCATCGAGGCCTCCTGGGTCTCTGGGATCCGCGGGCGAGAACTTGCCGCGCGGATCGTTTCCGGTTTGCTCCACCTGAGTATGCGTGGCGACGAAGCAGAAGAAAATTCAAGATTTGCCATGGATTTCATTAGCAAATTCCATGGCAGCCGGCGTTGCTTGATCGCTGGAATTACGATTGATAATGAATCGATCCGGCGAGAAAGCTTGCTCGGCGGCTTCCGCTCTGTTATAAGAAAGGCGTGTGTCTCGGCGAAAGCCGGACGCCCCCCTCCAAAGGGGAGTAGCTTCGGCAGCCGGTAGCTGCCGTGACGCGGTCGTCAACACGGGTTCTACCCCCGGTCGCGTCGGCATCGTGGTTACGTGCAAGCGAGACCTTTGCCCAACGGGTGAAGGCATGTTTTCGAAAGCGGCCTTCATCCTTGAGGTGAAGGCCGCTGTGCGTTTACGGCACGGCGGCATGGCAAACGATTCGAGGAGTAATCGCCATGCTGCAATCAGGAATCCGCCGCTACCTCAAGCACGGAACTCTTCCCCAGCTTCGCGTTTTCGAGGCAAGCGCGAGGCTGCGAAGTCTTACCCGCGCCGCCGAGGAGCTCCACATTGCCCAGCCCACCGCCTCGGTGCAGATCAAGAAACTCTCCGAGACGGTCGGCCTGCCGTTGTTCGAACAGGTCGGCAGGCGCGTCTACCTGACGGATGCGGGCCGGCGCCTCTATGCCGGCTGCCTTGATGTATTCCGTGCCTTAGCGGCGATCGAGGAAGCGCTGAACGGCATGCGCGCGATGGAAAGCGGGCATCTCCGGCTGGCCGTCAGCTCGACGGGCAAGTACTTCGCTCCGCGCATGCTCGGCGCCTTCATCCAGCGCTATCCGGGGGTCGATGCCTCGCTTGCGATTCACAACCGCAAGACGCTGATCGACCGGCTCGCGAACAACGAGGACGATCTGTACATCTTCGCCGCCCCGCTGGTGAGGGACGACGTGGTAACGCAGGCCTTACTGCCGAATCCCTTGGTCGTCTTCGCGCGCGACGACCATCCCCTAGCCAACGCGCGGCAGATCGCCTTCGAGCGCATCGCGGCGGAGCCGTTCCTCATGCGCGAACCCGGGTCCGGGACGCGGCTGCTCGCGACCAAACTGTTCGAGCAGCGCGGGCTTGCCGCGAAAATCAGAATGGAGTTGAACACCGACGAGGCGATCAAGGAGGCCATTCTGGCCGGCCTGGGCGTGTCGATCATGTCGCGGTTCACGCTCGGACTGGAACCCGAATCCCGGCGACTGATCTGCCTGGATGTCGAGGGCTTCCCCCTCGAGAACCACTGGCACTTCGCGTACCCGGTGGGCAAGCAGCTGACGGCAACGGCCCGTGCGTTCATGGATTTTGCGCGACTGGAAGGCAAGGGGCTAGCTATGGAGGAATTGCGCGTCCCGGCAAGAGCCGGACGCCCGTCCGAAGGGGGAGTGGCTATCGGCAGCTGACCAGCGATAGCCGCGCCGCGGCCGGGGATTGTCATCCGCGCGCACGACGCCGGGCGCGTGTTGTGTATGATTGGGCGCCCATTTCCGCAAGCCCCAGCCTCGTGCCGCTCTCGAAATATCATTACGTCGTAGTCGAAGGGCCGATCGGCGTCGGCAAGACGAGCCTCGCCAAGCGTCTGGCCGGCCGGCTGAACTCGACCCTGGTCCTGGAGCACCCGGAGCAGAATCCGTTCCTGCCGCGCTTCTACCAGGACATGTCCCGCTTCGCGCTGCCGACGCAGCTGTTCTTCCTTTTCCAGCGGATAGGCCAGTTGCGGGAGCTCGCCCAGATGGACCTCTTCACCCGGCTCACCGTCTGCGATTTTCTCCTGGAAAAAGACCCGCTGTTCGCGCGCCTGACGCTCTCGGGCGACGAGCTGCATCTGTATCAACAGATATACGACTCGCTCAAGCCGCAAGCTCCGAAACCCGATCTCGTGATCTACCTGCAGGCGCAGCCGGAGACCTTGCACGAGCGGGTGCGCCGGCGCGGGGTAGAATTCGAGCGGCCGATCACCGGGGAGTATCTCGCCCTGCTCGCGGACAGCTACAACCGCTTTTGCTATCATTTCACCGGGAGCCCCGTCCTGATCGTGAATTCCGAAAAGCTCAACTTCGTGAGCCAGGATCGCGACCTCGACCTGCTCATCGAGCGCGTGGGAGCGATGCGCGGCAACCGCGAGTTTTTCAACCGGGGAGACTAGGATGACGCGATTGACCATCAAGGCGCTGCAGAAGCTGCGCGACGATGGCGTGAAAATAGCCGTGCTCACCTGCTACGACGCGAGCTTCGCCGCGATGCTCGACGCCGCGGGTCTCGACAGCCTCCTGATCGGCGACTCGCTCGGCATGGTGCTGCAGGGACACGAGACCACGCTGCCGGTGACGCTCGCCGACATGGCCTATCACACGCGCTGCGTCGCGCGCGGCAGCAAGCGCAGCTTCCTCATCACCGACATGCCCTTCGGCAGCTATCAGGAATCGCCGCAGCAGGCGTTCCGCAGCGCGGCCGAATTGATGGCGGCCGGCGCCCAGATGGTGAAGCTCGAGGGCGGCGCGGAGTTCGCCGACACGATACGATTTCTCACCCAGCGCGGCGTTCCGGTGTGCGGCCACCTCGGCCTCACGCCGCAGTCGGTGCACCAGCTCGGCGGATACCGCGTGCAGGGCAAGGGCGAGGACGCCGAGCAGAAGCTGATCGCGGATGCCGTCGACCTCGAAACGGCCGGCGCGGGCCTGCTCGTGCTCGAGGCGATACCGGCCAAGCTCGGGGAGCAGGCCACGCAGCGCCTGCGCATTCCAACCATCGGCATCGGCGCCGGCCCGGGCTGCTCCGGCCAGGTGCTGGTACTGCACGACATGCTCGACGTGTTTCCCGGAAAGAAGGCGCGTTTCGTCCGGAACTTCATGCGCGGCGCCTCCAGCATCGCCGACGCGGCCGAGCGCTACGTGCGCGCCGTCAGAGACGGCAGCTTCCCCGCCGAAGAACACAGTTTCTAGGACGCCCGATGGACATCGTCACCTCGGTGAGGGATTTGCGCGAGCGGCTGCAGCGCGAGCCCGACAACGTCTTCGTTCCGACCATGGGCAATCTCCACGCGGGCCACATCCAGCTGATGCGCCTCGCGAAGCATCGTGCCGCGTGCACCGTCGTCAGCATATTCGTCAACCGCATCCAGTTCGGACCGAAAGAGGACTTCGAGCGCTACCCGCGCACCCTGCAGGCCGATGCGGAAATGATGAAAGACGTGGGCGTGGACGTCGTGTTCGCGCCGACCGAGACGGAGATCTACCCGGAGCCGCAGACCTTCGTGGTCGAGCCTTCCGACCTTCAGCACATCCTCGAGGGCGCGTTTCGGCCCGGGCACTTCCGCGGCGTTGCCACCGTGGTGCTGAAGCTCTTCAACATGGTTTCCCCGCACACCGCGATCTTCGGCAAGAAGGACTACCAGCAGTACGTGGTGCTGCGCGACATGGTGAAGCAGCTCGCGCTCCCCGTGGAGATCATCCCGGCGGAAACGGTGCGCGCCGAGGAC
>Ga0137369_10005136_pt1 | contig 13327 bp, 11 predicted proteins | sample SagtaG_12_FD_104918 | JGI IMG/M metagenome (GOLD analysis project Ga0137369, IMG submission 104918) | Vadose zone soil microbial communities from Sagehorn Ranch, Mendocino, California, USA - Sage1_L_113_16 metaG | ecosystem: Environmental > Terrestrial > Soil > Vadose zone | place: USA... | reverse complement strand
CGAGCGACATCCGCACATTGATCATGCCCAGCACTTTGGTGTCGGCTGAATGCGCATGACAACCGGAATTGGAGCAGCTCGCTTCGTTTTCAATTGGATTGATGACACTAAGTGTTCGGTGACCGGCGGCGGCGGTGAAAATATGTGTGCGCTCCTGGCGACTGAGCTGATGAGGAATCACCGCGCAGTCGAGTTGGGCGGCTTGGCCCTCGCGAGCGTGACACGCGCTGCAGGCTTCGGCGTTCTTATCGACTCGGGTGAAAAGCTCGCGTTCGTCGGTCGAGGACTTAATCTCGCCGGCTTTATTGAAGATGCTGATCTTTTCGATTCCCGGTTGTGAGCCTATGGAACTCAGGATTTGATTGATTTCATCGCTGCGGTTATTGAGCATCCCGAAGCGCGTGCTGCGTTTGACAGTTTCGGTGATGCGGTCGCCAGCTGCGTAAGTGGCTTCTTCGAGGTTCTCACGATGCAGCCGAATGATTTTGTATCCCAAAGCGGAAAACATAATTACCAGTCCGCCGATCAGACAGAGTGTGAGTTTCAAACTCAGATTTATCGACGGCAAATGTTTTGAGCGCGCGCGAGTTCCCTCTCCCTTTGGGAGAGGGTTAGGGTAAGGGCCTACGGGCGAGTGAAAACCAAAATATTTACCTAATCTCACCTCAATCCTTACCCTAACCTTTCCCAAAAAGGGAAAGGGAGTTTCTACTTCCTTGCGTGGCAGGAATCGCACCTCTCCTTTTGCAAAATGCCAACTGCTTTCACGCCGTCATGACACTGGCCGCAATTCCTCATTTTCTTGTCGGGCGTTATGTCCGCGGTGGTCGGCAACATCCTAAACAAACCTGAGTGACAGACGTTACAATTAGGATTCTTCTTATCGACGTGCCGCGTGTGGCTGAACATCACCTGGCCCGGACTCGTTTTTCCCATCGTGATGCGGACCACAGCAGGCAGTTTCAAATCCGCTAATCCTCTGCTCAGCTCAACGGTTCCCGGCTCGTCGGAAAACTGCGCCTGAGCGGGCGCGCGTCTTCTGATTCCATCGAAACTGAGCGCCACTGTGCCCGCCATGAAGATCATGCCCAACACAAACGCCAGGGTCGTCGCGCTCCAAAGTGGCTCCCGAAACGCAGCCAGCGCGGGCAGCTCGGCGCGTTTACCCCGCGCAATCTCTTTCATGTCTTCCGGCGCAAATACATCGAGATATTTCACGGCCAGTCCAAACAACAGGAAGCCAACGGCGACTATCGAAGCCGTAACGGACAACTCGGTCCAACTCGGAAAGTAATGCACGCCGGAAGATCGATCCATTCCAGTGATCGCTACATTGATTCGATTCATGACAAAGCCGAGCACGACCATCAACGCCGAGACAAATAGTCCAAACTGATTATTTCGAATCCGCGGAATGACGAGCATGATGATGGGAGCGACACCACCAAGCAGTATCTCAGCCAGAAACATTCGTCCTTCGTAAGTTGGCTGGAAGGCCATCGAAAGTACGCCGCGCGACTGCATATCCAGCAATCGAATCACGAGATAGACAGACAGCGTAACAGCTCCAACCGCGCCTAGTTTGGTCAGCAGCTCAAAATCAAGATGTTTGCGAAACACGCGCAGACTGAGGTACGACTCGAAAATTGTCATCGCGCAGCCGAGGGCAATCGCCGAAATGAAAAAGAAGACCGGTAATAATGGTGAGTACCACAACGGATGCAGCTTGTGCGGCACGATGAGATACAGCGTCCCCAAAGACGACTGATGCATCGTTGAAAGCAGCACGCCCAGAATGACCAGCGGGATCGTGAGCGACTTAACGATCTTGTTGGGTTGTTTCCAAGGCAACTTCTCCAGGACGAGCGGGCTAAACTCCAACATCAGCACCGTCGTGTACAGCGTCACACACCAACCGACCTCGAACATAACCGAGTGCGGATTCCACATGATCAGCGGGTGCCAAACGTTGTAAGGCCGGCCTAGATCGAACAGCAATCCCATGATGACCAGGGAATAACCGAGAAAAGCTGTGAGTAAAGTCGGCCGGATAATGGGACGATATTTCTCGATGTGAAAGACATAGACAACGGCGCTAATCGTGAAACCGCCCGCGGCAAGAGCAACGCCGCAAAGGACATCGAACCCGATCCAAATGCCCCATGGAAATTGCGCGCTTAGATTCGTGGTTGCTCCCAAACCTCTGGTGAAGCGCAACACCGTGGCGTAAAGGCCGGCGGCGAGAATGGCCACCAGGATCACGCGCCAGAAGGTAAGCTTGGGCCAACGTAAACTGATCTTTGACATGACGCTTCGCTCAATTCCTGCGATCGTGGTGTTTGTGTGATTTCGGCTTTTCAGTGTGTCTTCGTCGTCGTTCCGCTGGTTTGACTTGAAAGCGTTCACCACGAAATCACACGAATCGATCCGAAATCACACGAAGCTATCCAGATCGCTCTGCATTCCTACTCTCTTCACGCTCCGCTTTCTTCACTTCTTCGCGGCGTTTCGTGATCCACCAGATTCCACTCATCAACACGCCACCGATGCTGACCACGGTGGGCAGTTTATGCAGCACATTCCACGTCAAGTGCGGCAGCGGCTGTTGCGACAGATCGGTTCGGTAGCCAAGCGTTTCGAAGGGCACATCCGAAAGCAGCAGCACCGAAGTGCCACCGACCTCGGCGACGCCGTACACATGATTGACGTAGCGGCCCGCGTTATTGCGAATTCGAGATTCAGCCTCCGCGATCAACTCATCGCGATTTCCAAATTTCGTCGCACCCGTGGGACAGACCGTCGCGCACGCCGTTGCAAGACCTGCGGCGACGCGATCGCGGCACAGGTCACACTTTCTTACTCGCGGCGTGATCGGATCATCCCATTCGTACTGCGGCACGCTGAAAGGGCAAGCTTGTACGCAGTAACGACAGCCCATGCATTTGCTCGCTTCGTACGACACTGGTCCTTCGGCTGACTTAACCAACGCTCCAACCGGGCAAACCGAAACGCAAGTCGGCTCGTTGCAGTGCATGCACATTCGCCGCACGTAACGATTGTTCCGACGATTAACGACAGTGAATGTGTCCGCAGAAAGATTGTCGCGAAGGATGTTGACCGAAGTCTTGGGAAGCTTGTTTTTCTCTTTGCAGGCGCTGTAGCAAGCGCCACAACCGATACAGAGCGTGCTGTCGAAGAGCAGGGCCTTCTTCGTTATTGTCTGAGTGTCCATTTTTTCACCTGAAGGGACCTTCTCCGGTCTGTTGAAATTAGCAACTCGCATTCCTCAGTGAACGCGTTGCTCGACGGATTAAATGACGAAGTTTGGGCCATAATCGGGAGCAGAATTCTGTCTCGGATGTTCGGCCTCGAACTCGTTTGGTGAAAGTTCACAATCAGTGACATTTTCCCCACGATATTCGAGGCCGAGTCCGCGGAGGTGTCAGCCCTCGATGTCTCGCGGACGAAGAAACATTTCGTTGAATTGCTTCCAGGTTCGGTCATCGGCAAACTCAAGCAAGCCGCCGGTCAGTTGACCGCCATCCTGTAGCACCTGGCCCAATTGCATGCTCTCGAGCGTTTGGGCCGCGAAGAACTCCTGGAATCTTTGCGCTTCATTCTTCAACCAATCTTTGGCTTCTTCGGCAGTCAAAAGCTGCTTCAGGTTTTTCGCCAGGTTCCTTGGTTTCAACGAGCAGACCCAGCCTTCGTTGTATGGATTGCTCTGAATCATTTCCGGGTGCCACGGCAGTTCTCTGTCGATCATAATCACGGTGCCGTCGACTGGTGACGCGAATGCCGCGCGGTGCTGATCTTGCTTCACCGCAAACAGCACGTCACCACGATGAATCTCTTTGCCGACTTCGGGCAGAACCACGTCATCGATTCTTCCGATTAGCTTCTGTGCGAAGCCATCGAGACCGACTGTGGTCGCGCCCGAAGGCTTGACCTCGACCCAGGTGTGGCCACTATCCAGAAAGAGATTCGCCGGGGCCGAAAGGTTCGCAAACGCCTCTGCCGGCACGAACTGGTCAGCGAGGTTTCGCGACGCATACTCTTTCTTTGCCTTCCTCCATTGCACGATCCCATCGACTCCCACACAAACCAGGATCGTTAAAATTACAAATAGGGCTACCATATAGATCACCTCCCGTTCTGAAGTAAGATTGCATGATTGCGCTCCGGTTCCCCGGCTAAAGGAAACGGAAAGAATGAACTAATCACTCGTCGCATTTCTTCGATCGTCAATCCGCTAAGAAATTCTTGTCTCAATAATCCACCGTCAGTCATCGTTGTACTTATCTTCGTGTCTTGCTTCGATGTGCCGTTGACTAATAAACGCAACTTTTCAATTTCTTGAGCCAGCCATTGTCTAACCCGCTCGCCGTACATCAGCCGTTTCAGACACCCTTTGAGATCGGACGGTTCGATCAGAATGGTCCAACCTTCAGCATAGGGATCACGGTTAACCAGCGACGGACGCAGCAGTAAGTTGGAATTGACGCTCAGGACTTTGCCCGAAACCGGAGAGACGAGGTGGGTGACTCCGCATTGATGCGTGAGTCGCCAGCAGACTTCTCCACGTTTCATGGTCGCATGCGCAGAAGGAAGCTCGATGGAATAAGCTGGTCCCAGCACCCTCTGGCCGAAATCATCCAAACCCACGCGGACGACTCCACCGGCTTCCACGCGCGCCCAAGTGTGGCCTGAATGGTAAAAAAGACTTTGCGCGACTTCGCAGCCTTGCACCGCCATGGAGTGCGCCGTTCTCATCTTCATCATCGCTGCATCGACATGATCACGGCTGAGCGAGAAGGAACCATGTTTGCTCGGTCGGCTATGTATGGCCTCATCAAACGGACACTGGTCGCAGTCGTACTCACGATCACACAGCTTGTAATCAACGACGCCCGCCTGCATCCACAAGCAATGAATTGCGTCGGCGCTTGTCGCTTGATTGAAAATTGTGCCTTGGCTGGTTCCGTTCATCTCGACCTCTCCGAACAGAAGGTAGCGCAACGGTCGTTCCAGTCATCAACTCTCAATATTGGCAGTTGTAAGTGCTGTATATAGCAGGGTTAGCGACACACGAAGCCGCGACATGCCCGCGTGCCGGTGAGAGAGATGGTGAATTTCTAAACAGAGATCTTCGCGCAACCGCCTTTGTTCAGCAGAATGCGAATGAAGTTAGCGTTGAGAAACTAAACAGTCCTTGTGTAGAAATTCAACGTTGACGGAATGTTGGATGGATCAAAAATGCCAGGTCGTTCCAGTGTGGCAACGCTTGCAGACGGTGAAGTCGTCATCACCGAACGCGCGCTTCCCATCATGACATGTCATGCAACTCTGCGCGCGGCCCGTAGCGTGATGATTTAGCGGCTCAGGTGTGGTTACTTGTTTTCGTTGCGGCATTCCAGCTCTGACCTGATGGCATTCATTGCAAGTTACCTTCTGATGCTTGCCGTGGCTGAAACTGACGCGGAACGCGGGCATGAATTCCGGTGTGCGAGAATAACCGCCCAATTGATGGCAAGTGCCGCACGAAGAAATATCGCGGCCGGTGGATTGCGCGCGTGGCGTGTGGCAGCGGTAACAAGTGGCGTGCGCATTAAAGCTGGCGGGTATCGACATTGCGACGCCACCGCGCGCAGGCTGATGACAAGTCGCGCAGCTAACACTTCCCATCTTCACGTGAAGCGAGTGGTCGAACTTCATTCTAAAACTCTTCAGGTGCGGGAACGGTTTCAGCGCGCCCGATTTTACGTCCGTGTGACAGATCGTGCAGATAGGGCTCTCTGAATTTGCAAACTGCTGTGCGTGACATCCGGCGCAGGGCAGATGGTTCGACGCGCCGGGACGTTTGGGAATTGGTGCGTTCGTATCGCGACGATGGCAGAGCAGGCAAGGCAAGCGCGAGTGATTTCTGCTGCTGTGCTGAAACTTTGAATAATCGAGGCCCTCTGGGAATTGCATCTGTTCTTGAGGAGCGAACCGGGGCGAGGCAACGGGAGCGTGTGCCCGCGAGTTAATGACCGAGATCGCGCAAATGGCAATCGCTATCGCAATCGGAACCAGTCCCGTGGGGACGAAATATTTATAGAACCCGAAGGCCAAATGCATTCGGAAGCTCCGTAGGAGCGAAATATCGGCCGTTCGCTTTACGCGCGAGAACATTTCGCTCCTACGGAGCTTCGATTCCAATTTTCCCTTGCTATCTATAAACATTTCGCTCCTACGGAGCTAAACCATCAACTCGGCTTCGCCTTTGGCTTTGGCGTCGGAATCGCTTGCGGATGGTTTTCCGGAATCGGTTCCTTTCCAAAAGCTATATGACACTTAGTACAAACAAAGTTCGGATTCTTCTTCCGCTCGTCGATCTCGAAATTCAAAGCGCCGCCCTCGTCGGCGGTAACGGTAGCGTGACATCCTTCAGCGCCACCACACGATCGCACCGGCACTCTTAGAGTTTTCGGATCGACCGTGTTAAAGGTGGGACTCGCGGCATTGTGACAGTTCAGACAACTCAGATCGGGATGTTCGCCGCCTTCGTGACGGAACGCGCCGGCTGAAATTCTCCTGCTCCATCGGCCCAGAATCATCTTGTCCGTGATGCCCATCACGGTGGGCAATTTCGGATCGAAATCACATTTCAATTGCATCGGCGGCACGAGCTTATGGCAGATGTTGCAGTCTTTCGGCTCCGGTGCAATCCCCGAATCTGCGTTGTGACAAGTGAAGCAGATCGTGTGACTGTTGGGAATCGTCTTGAAGGTGCCCTTCTTCAGCCAGAAATTGTCGCCCATATTTTTCGGCGGCTTGGTCACGTATTCTTCACTTGATTTGCCTTGCGGCTGATAGGTTTCATGACAAACAGGACAGCTCTTCGGCGGCCCCGTCTTCTTTTCCTGAAAAGAAGCGAATACGAACAGATCTCGATTTCTTTGAAAATTATTGAGACCTACGACATCGATATGTTTATCGTGCGGGAAGCCTACGCCAAATTCCGAAACAAACTCGCGACGCTTTAATTTCGGATCGGTTAAGTCGCCGAGACTTGGGAACAGCCAGCGCGCAGTATCGCGCGGACTGATTGCGATGTGACAGTTTGAACAAATGATCGGGGCCGGCCGTTCACGCGCAAAGAATTGCTGGCGGTGACAATTCAAACATGACGAGTGCTCCGGAAAATCTGCCACATCCGGGAAAGCCGCGTCGCCCTTGCGCACATCTTTCCAATTCTTCGAAGGAACTTTATGACAGGAGCTGCAGGCCAGCTTTTGCGTGATCACGTGAGTCTGGTGAGAGAACTTAGCGTAATCAACCTTCGGCTTGGGAGGAGTTTTCGGTTTTTGCGATCGAGATTTCTGAGGGCGTCGCTGCGGCTCAGCGGCGCGGCCCGCGGGATGGAAACAAAATGTAAGAAAGAGTGCGAACCCGAAGATTCCCAAAGTCCGCTTGCCAAGCACCCTATGTGTCATCGTTCCGATTCGCCGCGTCGCGACGAAATGCTTATGGATCCCTTTGATTAAACTCGTCGTGCGTTAAAGTCAGTCACAGTTCTTTAGCGACCTGTCGGCTCTCAATCTGTCTGATCTTAAGATAAACCAGCGCTGCTAGAAATAGAATGAACCCCAGCGATACCGCCAAGCCTTCGCGTCTAACCCTGCGCTCTGCCAGTGCATCCAGTCCAGCCTGATAACCTTTGCCGGCGACTTCGATCCCTGGCCCAACGACTTTCTCGACTTCGGCAGTCGAGGAAGAATGAATCAGCACCCGCGCGTGCGTCAACGCATCGGTGGCGCCTTTCAATTCGAACTTTGGTTTGCTGACTTCCATGCCGGCGCGCTCAGCGCGGGTAAGAATCTCAGTCGACTTTTCGATGCTCGCAATCAGTTCATCAATTCGCGAACGCATCATTCCCGCCGCAATAAAACCTTTGTCGCCATTTGTATGGCAGTTGACGCAGAGCGTGCCTTCCTGAGTTCCAATCATCTGATCGTTTGGTTTCAGAATCGCGTGATTGTTGTGACACGTGATGCATTCGGCGAACTGCTTCTGATCGAAAGCCGCTTTGTGCGGGCTGGTCTGAAAAAGCTCAGCTTGACGCGCGTGACATTGGCCACAGACATTTGCGACCGAAGCGATGCCCGGCGGCGTCGCCCCATGATTGCCGTGACAATCATTGCAGGTTGGCGCCGACAAATCCTGCTTTTCGTAAAGCGCCTTTGCGTGCACGCTGGTCTTGTATTTCGCATACTGATCGTTGGGAATGTTGAAGCCGCGCATGTAATCGGCGCTCGCATGACATTTCGAGCAGGTCTCAGCGACGTTTGCCGCGTACACCGTCGATAACGGATCCGTCGGCGAACGAATGCCGTGCACACTGTGACAACTGATGCAGGTGGCGGCGCGCGCTTCTCCCGCTTTGAGCTTTTGCCCGTGGACGCTCGTGTAATATTCGCGCTCCTGATCGACACGCAGTGACGGATTGAACCGCTTCATCAAGTTGGCGTCGCTGTGACATTTGCCGCAGTATGCGGGGATATCAAGTGTCTTTGGCTTTCCAAGGTAGCCCTTCCGCGGATCTTTCGCGCCCTCTTTCGTGTCATCATTTGGATCGCCGCCATGACAATCGTTGCAGGACAAGCCGCGCGATTTATGAATGTCGTTATCGAAGGCCTTCGCGGGAGTGCTGAGTCTGGGGTCGTCGAGCTTGATGTGGCATTCGATGCAGGAGCTTTTCTTTTGGGCGGAAGCCAACGTGACCAGGATCAGAACCATTAAGACTTGAAGACTAGAGCGGAGGAAGGAGGAGGACATTGCAAATTGAAAATTGAAAAATGCAAATTGCAAATTTGGGAGCCTCGGTTTTAGTGACGCTGCCGTAGGGCACGATTCTTCAATTTGCAATTTGCATTTTTCAATTTTCATTTTGCACCAATGTCTTATTTTCGTCTGATTCATCCCTACCGCCTCGTCACGTTACATACCCAACGATTGTCATCACCACGATATAGAGCAGCGCCAGCACTCCCACTGCATTGAAGATTAATCTGCGTCGGCGATTCTCGGGCGACCTGTCAACGAAAGGCACGATAAACAAAAGCAACGCGACCATATTGAAGGCCAGGATGCCGAGCACTTCACCGTCCATGCCCAGAATCTTCGCGGGTATCAGCTTCAATGTCTGAAACATGAAAAGGAAATACCATTCCGGCTTGATGCCCGCGGGCGCCGGCGCAAATGCGTCTGCTTTCTCGCCCAACTCCCATGGGAATAATGCGGCCAGCGCAGCCAGCACGCCGATGGCCAAAATCCAGCCGATCAGATCGCGCAAGATGAAGTTCGGGACAAACTTCATGCGTTGATAATTGTGTTCGTACTTGTGTGGCACGTGCATGCCATGAAGTTGGACCAGGAGCACATGAACCGCGATGAACACCGTTGCAGTCGCAGGCAAAACGGCCACATGGAATCCAAAAAAGCGCGTCAGTGTCGCCCCGGTGACATCGTCGCCGCCGCGCAGAAATCGCAGCGCCGGCCGGCCGACTATGGGAATGACGCCCGCGATCTCGGTGCCCACTTTGGTCGCAAAAAACGCGAGCTTGTTCCAGGGCAGCAGATACCCGCTGAATCCAAAACAGATCACGATAAAAAGCAGGAACACACCGCTGAGCCAAGTGATCTCGCGCGGCGGGTAATACGCGCGCAGAAAGAAAACGCTGAACAGGTGAATGAACAACGTCGCAATCATCAGATTGGCTGACCAGCTATGAATCGATCGGATCAGCCAGCCGAACTTAACTTCGGTAATGATGAACTGGACGCTCTCGAATGCGTTCTCCGAACTGGGACGATAGTAAAGAAGGAGCAGAATACCGGTGGCGACCTGGACGGTGAAGAGAAAGAGCGTCATCCCGCCAAAGTAGTACCAGATCGATTGGCGGTGAACTGGGACTTCCTTTTTTTGGGCCATGGCCGCGAGCGTGCTGATCGAAAGGCGCTCGTCAAGCCAATTTGTCAGGGGCTTTATTTTCACGATAGCAAATTAACCACAGAGGACCCAGAGAAGATATCTGAGAGAAAGAAATTAATCTGTTGCTGGTCTCGGGATTTCTCTGTGTCCTCTGTGGTTAGAATTCTTACGCTCGCGTTACCACCACATCATCACCGCGCGTGTTAACCTTGTACTCTTCCAAAGGTCTTGGCGGCGGCCCACCAATGTTCTTTCCGCTCAAGTTGTATTGCCCGTTATGACAGGCACACCAAATCTGTTTCGTGTCATCGCGGTACTGGACTATGCACTCGAGATGCGTGCACACAGCCGAGAATGCTTTGAACTCTCCAGTTGCTGTGTGAACCAGAATTCCCGGCTTATTTCCAAACTTAAATATCTTTCCTGAATTAACGGGCACTTCGCTCAGCTTCGCCGCTACCACAGAGTTTTCAGCGGACTCAACCACTTGCGGAGGCGACATAAAGCGAAAGATGGGATAAACGATGGCGCCCAGCGTAGCCAGCGCGGTGCTGCCCAGCAAGTAATCCAGAAAGCTGCGTCTAGTGGGCGGTCCAGGCGATCCGAGACTTTTTGTTTGCTTGCCCTCGACGTTATTCGTCAATACTTCATCTCCCGAAGGTAATGACTACTATGAGCGAACGATCATCAATGTCTCTTTGGATTGTCTGTACGCAGTCTAAGATTATCTGCGACCAGGAAGACGATTCCGATTGCCAACCAAAAAGCAGCCTTAATCCAATTGCGCGTTTGAAAAGCTTCCAGCGCAGCAACTCCAAAAAACAGCGCGAAGATCGCAAAGGCGTCGAGCTTTATTCGCTTCATAATTGCCCTTTCAAATTTAAGTTACTGCCAAATGGCGACGAATCATATCAATAACGAACCGGTATAACTAGCTCTTTTTGATTGCCGTTGGTTCCCAAGATATGGTCCAACTACGTGGGAACGCGACGACGCAGACCAAGCCACCAACGGAAGCAACGATGGGCCACGTCAACCGGCTCGCAGTACATGAGAGGGCACCCGCCGATGATGGGTTCAATGCCCAACTCCGAACAGGCTTGAAGCGCCTGTGCTGAAACGCTGCCCGAACCGAAAGAACGATGAAACCAGAGACGATCGATACGGCGTGCATGACTCAATGAGATTCATTCAAAACTGTCTAAGGGTCGCTGTATTCATAAAAGCAAACTCCAGCCACGGTGCTAAGCCTGAGCTGGAGTTGCCGTTGTCGCATCTACTGCTGGCTCGTCTATTCTTTGCGTCCGATATACAGCCGCAACGACATATACGGTAGATGCGCGTGGTAATTCTGTGCCCGAGGGCTGCCCGGGAACGTCAGCAGAAACTTGCTCTCGTTGTATGCAAAGTACTGATAGCCGAGATTCCAATCCATCCGGCGATTCAGTTTGATTGACAGACGAGCTTCCGGCGAAGTGAAGTTCATCGGGTAAGACGTGATCAGCGAGCCGCCGAGGACTGCATTCGTAATTGGGTTCAACACACCGGGAACAACCACGCCACCGACAATGGCTGTTCCATCGGTTGGCGCTGACAGACGATTGCCTTGGCCATTGTCCTGATTAATGCGATATGACGAGTAGAACGTCATCCGGCGATTGAGCCGCGCAGTCAAATCAAAGTAGAAGTAATTGTTTCTTTGGAAGTACAGCGCGTGACCGAAGTGATGGAACACGGCCGTAGCCGGAGGCACCTGGTAGTAATAATCGATTGTCGAATCGGTGTTGACCCAGGTGTAGTTGTATCCCATGTTGATTGTGAAGCGCGACGTCGGCATCCAATCGACCGACGAAGTGAACACTCGCGATTTGATCGAGGCGCCGAAGTCGTTAATCGATTCGCCGGCGATTTCTGAAGGATTCGAATTGTCCTTCGTGATAACGGCAAAATTGAAACTGACTTTGCGATTCGGCGCGTACCGGCTCTTGGCGCGGATGTTGGTGTAATCGTAATTTCCAATGCGCGTGAACACGTTGTCAGCCGTGCCGTGCTCGGCGTCGAAGTACAGCGTCCAATTCTTTACCGGGCGCGCTTTGAATCCACCAAAGAAGGCGTTGGTGTGATTGTTTTCGACCTCGTGCTCTTCGCATCCAGCGCCAACGGGCGAACTGCAAAGCGCAGGCGTTAATAGCAGCGTCGGAGAGTTTGAATTAATTGCATAGCCCGCTACGTCCGTTTGCTCACGGCGATGTCCATACCGATAGCCGAAATGCACTGAGTATCTCGGATTGAACTGATAGTCGCCCTCGAGTGTCTCGGTGTACTTTCGATACCTAGTGGTCTTTAACGAGTTAAGGTTCGAGGCGCTAAACGTATCGGTTCTGGTTCCACCACCAGTCAGCGTTCGAGTCAACGAGAAGAAGTCGGCGAACGTGGCCACGCCATCGATCGTGAAATCCTCAACTCGGAACGTATTCGACACCCGGAACTTGTCTGTGGCCAGGAAGGTGATGCCGATGTCGCCTACTGTGTTCGGCCGCTTCACGTTACCGGCGATGTTGTAAAAGCTCGGGTTCGTAACATTTGTCGCAGACGCGCCGGTCAATGTCGGCGGAAAGCCCGTAATTCTGGTGTTGAAGTTGGTGCCGGCGAAATTCTCGATATACAGCGAATTCGAAGTCGAGCGGCTGTAAACGATGCGGCCGGTGATGTCCAGTTTCTTCGCGACCAACGTGTGAATGCTGGCGCGGGTGAAATCGACTTTGCCTCGAGTTGGCTCTGACCGAAGGAAGCTGGAAAGTTGCGCGGGCGGAAGTCCGGTAGTTGGTGTATTCCGATTCAGTCCGAACGCGCCAGTGATCGTGCTGTCGTCGCGGAAGCGGCGGAGGCCCTGAACGAACGTCCAGTCGATCGGACCAAGCTTGCCGTCGGCGCCGAAACGGAAATCGTTGGCTCTCGATTTCAGATTCGAGAGCAGCCAGAACTCATTTCCGCCAATGTGATACCCCGTGAAAGCCGGCCCGCTGTAACGCTCAGGCGAGTATCCGACATTGAAACGAATCTTCTCGTTTTTCGGAAGAATCGTCAGGTCGAAATCACCCATTTCCGTTCTGGTGTTGTAGCCATGCAGTCCGGTCACCGGATTCGCGGGCGTGGGATTCGGCGAGAACAACCAGTTCGGATTCGCGATGTTATTAAGGAACCGATAATACTTGAAGCGGCGATACGTTCCTTCAAATCGATACCACTTCGGGTTCTCAGCGCTGATGCGCATGTTGCCGAAGGGATCGGCGCCCCAGCCGGTCGAGGTGACGAGCAGCGTATCGAACAGCTCGCCTTTGCCTCCGTTCT
>Ga0137369_10005133_pt1 | contig 13331 bp, 7 predicted proteins | sample SagtaG_12_FD_104918 | JGI IMG/M metagenome (GOLD analysis project Ga0137369, IMG submission 104918) | Vadose zone soil microbial communities from Sagehorn Ranch, Mendocino, California, USA - Sage1_L_113_16 metaG | ecosystem: Environmental > Terrestrial > Soil > Vadose zone | place: USA... | reverse complement strand
GCGGCGTGCTGAAGTCCCCGAGAGCCTGGATGAGACCGTCGGCCGCCCGGACCGCCCGCACCTCCCACGCACGACGATAGGCGGGGATGCCGCGGCCGTACTCCTGGCCCGTCCGCTGCATCTCCTCGCGGACGCAGAGGACCAGGGCGGAGGGCGCGCCGGGCATGGCGGAGGCGAACTGGGCGACGTGCTCGGGCACCCAGATCTCGGCGCGCGTGGCCACGCGCTTGTACACCGCCGCCGTGCCCTGGGGCAGCGGGCCGCCTTCGATGATGGTGACCGGCCGCGAGGCGAACGCCGCCCGGCACAAGGTGGGTCCGCGGGACGCCTGGAGCGTGAGCGTCGAGCCCTCCGTCGCCGATTCCGCCTTCTTGCGCACGTCGCTCAGCCAGGTGGTCCAGACTTCCTGTTGGAGCTCGGGGCTGGAGCCCGTCGGCTCGAGCTTCGCGCGGACGAAACTCCTGACCGAATCGACGCACTCCATGTTCTGCTGCTGGACGATCCCGACCTGGTCCAGCCCTTCGCCGAGCGGCTTCTTCTCCTGCAGCTGACGGGACAGCTCGTCCATGAGGGCGCGGCTCTCGTGCTGCACAGCATCGCAGGTGAGCATCGCGTCGGTGTGCTGGTCGAGGATCGAGCGTACGACCGCTTTGGTCTTGTCCGTCTTCTCCGCCGCGGGCGGTGCGGGCCTGGAGGGCGGCTTGGGCTTTGCGGGTGCTTGCGCCGCGGCGGCCGGGGTAACGACCAGCCCCACGGCGACGACGAAAGGCAGGATGCTTCTCAGCCACTCCATCGGAACCTCCTGCCTCGCTTTCATACGCCCGGGCCGGAGTCTCCGCAAGCGAAAGTCGAAAGCGAGTCAGAGCTACCCGGAAACGGCGTCCTCGTCGAGGACCTCGCCGAGCCGCCGCACGAAGAGACTCGCGTCCATCTCCGAGAAGATCAGCGGCGGGCACAGCTTCAGGACGTTGGCGAACGGACCGTCCGTGCCGGCGAGCACGCCGAGCTCGGAGGCGGTCGACGACGTAGGAGGCTTCGTCAGTGGCGGGCTCGAGCGTCACGCGGTCGCGGACCAGCTCGACGCCGAGGAAGAGACCCGAGCCGCGCACGTCGCCGATCAGGGGACGGCGATCCTGCAGATCGCGCAACGCGCCGAGCAGGTGCTCGCCCACGCGGCGGGCGTGCGCCTGGAGAGCGTCCTGCTCGAGCACGTCGAGCACGGCCAGGCCGGCCGCGCACGCCACCGGGTTGCCGCCGAACGTGCTGAAGAACTCCATCCCCTTCAAGGTCGTTGCCTACATCACCGACACCGTCGCGATCCGCCGGATCCTGGACCATCTCGGTCTCACCCTACCGGAGAAGGCACCTCCTGACGTCCGAGAGGTCGTCCGTGTCCCGCCGGACGACGAGCGGCGAGAGATCCGGCCAACCCAGGCTGAGAAGCCGATCTCAAACCTTGACCATCAATCACACCGGAAGGGGGGTAGTGTCTCCGTCCAAGGCAGGCAAGGAAGTTCGATGCGTCGATGCGGGCCAAATGGGCCCGCCGAGCTCAGGCCGGCACTCTCGCATGGCTGGTGCAAGGGTTGCAGGAGCCCCAAGGGGCCCCAAGTCTCTCACCGATGAGTCCCGCACCGTGGACCGCGGATTCAACGTCCTATCGGTCTATTCGTCGGGACGCGGGTCGCCGCATGTGGCCTTTGACTTTGGCAGAACCTTGGCAGAACTATTTGTCTCTACCGACAAGATCGGCCATCTGGCCGGATCGAGCGTCGTCGTAACTCGCTGGATCAACGGCGACAGCGACAGATGGAGACCGGTCGTGCCGCAGCTGGTTCGGACTGAAAATCCCGCGTGTCGGCGGTTCGATTCCGTCCCAGGCCACCAGACTTTCCAGATGCGCACGATCACTCTAAAGCTGCCGGACGGTCTGGCCGCACGGGTCAGCGCAGCGGTCCGAAGGCGCGGGGTGAGCACCTCAGCCCTGGCCTAACGCAAGCTGCGCCAGGGACACAACCGAGCCCTACAATTAAGGTATGGGCATGATTCCGATTGCGGACGACAATTCCGACCGGACCCTGATCCCGTTCGTGAACTTCCTCCTGCTCGCCGCTAACATCGCGGTGTTCGTGCTTCTGCAGGGAATGGGGGCGAACGACCGGTTCACCTACGCGTTCTCGACCGTCCCCATGGAGATCGTCACCGGGAAGGACGTGGTGACTCCGGCCCACAGGGTCGAGGATCCCGTGAGCGGCCAGTCGTTCGTGCAGCCGGGCTTGCAACCCACCCCGGTCTCGGTCTATCTGACCCTCCTGGTCTCGATGTTCATGCACGGCGGCATCGCCCACCTCGCCGGCAACATGCTTTATCTCTGGATCTTCGGGGACAACATCGAGAACGCGCTGGGGCACGGGCGCTACCTCATCTTCTACCTCGTCTGCGGGGTCCTCGCTTCGCTGGCCCACGTGTTCACCACGGTCGCTACCCACGGCAACACCCTTGTGCCGAGCCTCGGGGCCTCGGGGGCGATCTCCGGCGTGCTCGGCGGCTACATGCTCCTCTTCCCGGGCAGGCGCGTGCGCATGCTGATGGGGACGGGCACCGCGGAGATGCCGGCCTGGGTATCGATCGGCATGTGGTTCCTCTTCCAGCTCGTGGCGGGCATGGGGCTGCTGGGAGGCGGCTCGCAGGCGGGCGGCGTCGCCTACGCGGCCCACGTCGGCGGCTTCATCGCCGGGCTGATCCTGGTCAAGACGTTCGGTGCGGGGCGAACGAGATGAATCGGCCCGCGCGCCTGACCAAGACGACGATCTACCTGGCAGAAGCCGACTACCGTAAGGTGAGGGCGATAGCCCGCAAGCAGAAGCGGACGACCGCGCAGCTCCTCCGGGACGCTGTCGCCCAATACGCTGGGCGAGCCGGCGCTAGACGCAAGCTTCGCAGTGTCGCGGCTGGACGCAGTGGGCGCAGCGACCTGAGCGAGCGGGCTGAAGCGCTGCTCAAGGGGATGGGTCGGGGACGGCCGTTGTGAACTGGAAGTGGGCGATGTATCGTCCGGCAGTTTGAGCGGAGAGATGGAAGCATGACGATGAGAGTGCCGACCCCGACAAACGCAGGTCTCGGTCTCGCGATCTGCCTGGTCGCGTCGCTGGGTGGGTTCAGCGCCCCCCAACCCGCCGGAGAAGCGATCCCGATCGACAGCGACGACGTTGGCGGAGTCGTGAGTGGCCCGCACGGGCCGGAGCCGGGCGTGTGGGTGATCGCGGAGACGACCGACCTCCCCACCCGGTTCGTCCGGATCGTCGTCACCGACGATCGAGGGCGCTATGTGTTGCCCGACCTTCCGAGGGCGAACTACAGCGTGTGGGTGCGTGGCTACGGGCTCGTGGATTCGCCGAAAGCTCGGGCCACCCCGGGCCAGATCCTCAACCTGAACGCGGTGGCGGCGCCCAGCCCGCGTGCGGCGGCGGAGTACTACCCGGCCGGGTACTGGTTTTCCTTGCTGCGGGTTCCGGACAAGAGCGAGTTCCACGGCACCGCTCCCGCGGGGAACGGCATCTCGCCGACCATCAGGAGCCAGGCCGAGTGGCTGAGAAACCTGAAGTCGGGCGGCTGCTGGGCCTGTCATCAGCTCGGGAACAAGGCGACGCGGGAGGTCCCTCGCGCGCTGGGGGCCTTCGATTCCTCGCGCGCGGCCTGGGAGCGGCGCATCCTGTCCGGACAGGCCGGGGGCGACATGTTCGCGGGCGCCAACCGGCTGGGCGGGCGGGGCCTGGCGCTGTTCGCGGACTGGACCGATCGCATCGCCGCCGGCGAGCTGCCCCCGGCACCGCCGCGGCCGCAGGGCCTGGAGCGCAACGTCGTCATCACCGAGTGGGACTGGGCCGACCCGAAGGCCTACCTTCACGACGAGGTCTCGACCGACCGGCGGAATCCCCGCGTCAATGCGAACGGACCGATCTACGGAGCGCTCGAGCTCAGCGCCGATTACCTCCCCGTGCTGGATCCGGTGCACCACACGACGAGCCAGATCACGCTGACCGTCCGCGATCCGAACACCAAACCGGCGGCGGCGCCGAACATGCCGCAACCGTCGCCCTACTGGAGCGACGAGGTGATCTGGAACAGCCGGAACAACGTCCACAACCCGATGATCGACCACAAGGGCCGGGTGTGGATCACCTCCGCCGTGCGCCCGCCCGACAACCCCGACGTCTGCAAGGAGGGATCGAGCCATCCCTCGGCGAAGCTGTTCCCGATCGCGCGATCCAGCCGGCACCTCGCGATGTACGACCCGACGACCCGGAAGCTCACCCACATCGGCACCTGCTTCGGCACTCACCACCTGATGTTCGCCGAGGATGCCAACCACACGCTCTGGACGAGCGGCGGTGGCCAGGTGGTGGGCTGGCTGAACACGAAGCTGTTCGAAGAGACGGGCGACGAGGTGAAGTCGCAGGGCTGGACCGCGCTCGTCCTCGACACCAACGGCAACGGCAAGCGGGACGCCTACGTGGAACCGGACCAGCCGCTCGACCCGACCAAGGACAAGCGGTTCGGGGGCGCCTTCTACTCGGTCTCGCCCGCACCGGACGGCTCGGTCTGGGGATCGGTGCTGGGTTTCCCGGGCGCCATCGTCCGGCTCAGTCCGGGAGCGAACCCGCCCGAGACCGCGCTGGCGGAAGTGTACGAGCCGCCGCTGGACAATCCGAGAGCGCCCGTCCAGGGGTTCTCGCCGCGGGGCATGGATGTCGACCGCGATGGCGTCGTCTGGGCGGCCCTCGCGAGCGGGCATCTCGCCAGCTTCGATCGCCGCAAGTGCAAGGGGCCGCTCAACGGGCCGACCGCGACGGGTCAGCACTGTCCCGAGGGCTGGACGCTCTACCCGGAGCCCTTGCCGCAGCTCGCAGGCGTGACGGATTCGGGGAGCGCGGAGAGCAGCTACTACACGTGGGTGGATTGGTTCGACACCCTGGGGCTGGGCCGGAACGTGCCCATCGACACCGGCAATGCGTCCGAAGGGCTGCTGGTCCTGAAGGACGGCCAGTGGATCGTTCTCCGTGTCCCGTATCCGCTCGGCTTCTACACGAAATGGCTGGATGGCCGGATCGACGATCCGAACGGCGGCTGGAAGGGCCGCGGGCTCTGGTCGACCGTGAGCACCCGAGCGCCTTTTCACATGGAAGGCGGCAAAGGGACGACGAGCAAGGTCGTGAGGTTTCAGCTTCGCCCCGATCCGCTCGCGAAGTGAGCAACGTGGGGCGCCGGGTGGCCGGGAGTCCCCGGGGAGCCGGCTTATAGTACGCACGGATGAGCCGAGGACGGCGCGCGAAAGGTCGCCCAGACGACGAGGGAGTGTCTCTCGGCGCGCGGAGCCCCGAGGACGACGGCCATCTCGGCACCCAGGTGTGGGCGATCGCGCCCCTGCTCTTCGGATCCGGCTTCTGCGCGCTCGTCTACCAGATCGGGTGGCAGCGCGAGCTCCGGCTCGTCTTCGGGGCCTCCACGGCGGCCTCGGCCGCCGTGGTCGCAGTCTTCATGGGCGGCCTCGGCCTGGGCGGCTGGTTCCTGGGGCCGAAGGCCGACCGCCGGCCGAACGCTCTGCGGTTCTACGCGGCGCTCGAAGCCCTGGTGGCCCTCAGCGCGGCGGCGACGCCGCCGCTCCTCGGGCTGGTGAGGCGCGCCTACCTTGCCGCGGGCGGCACGGTGGTGTTGGGCCCCTGGGGCGGAACCGCCCTTCGGCTCGCCCTGGCTGGCCTCGTGCTGCTGCCGACGACCTTCGTCGCCGGCGGGACGCTCGGCGCCGCCGCTCGTGCGATCGAGCACGAAGGTGACCCTCGGCGACGGGCCACGGCGCTGCTGTACGGCGTGAACACGCTGGGGGCGGTGGCCGGCTGCCTGGCCGCGACGTTCTGGCTCCTGGAGGCATTGGGGACCCGCTGGACCCTCTGGCTGGCCGCGGTGGCGAACCTTGGGGTCGCCCTCCTGGCGGGAGCGCTCAGCCGCCGGTCCTCGCCCGTGCCGGACTCGCCGGGGGAGGGGGCGGCCCGGGAGCGTCCCGAAGCGGCGCCTCCGCGATTCGTCCTGGCGGCGGCGGCGGTGGTCGGCTTCGCGTTCTTTCTCATGGAGCTGGTCTGGTACCGCATGCTCAGCCCCATCCTGGGCGGCACCGTCTACACGTTCGGCCTCGTGCTCGCCGTCGCCCTCGCCGGCATCGCCGCGGGCGGCATCCTCTACGCGATCGTGTTCGCGCGGCGGCCGGTCGGCCTGCCCGCCTTCGCGGTCAGCTGTGCCCTGGAAGCGGCGGCGATCGCGCTGCCCTGCGTCCTGGGCGATCGCGTAGCCCTCCTCGCCCTCGGCCTGCGCCCGCCCACGGGCGCCGTCCTGGGGGCCTACCTCACGGGCTGGACGATCGTGACCGCGATCGTGGTCCTTCCCGCCTCGGTCGTTGCGGGCGCGCAGTTTCCGCTCCTGGTGGCGCTGCTGGGCGAAGGGCGCGCGGGCGTCGCCCGCCACCTCGGAAGGGCGTACTTCTGGAACACCGTGGGCGGGATCGCGGGTTCCCTGGCCGGGGGATTCGGCCTGCTCCCGATCCTGAGCGCCCCCGGCTGCTGGAGAGCGGCCGCCCTCCTCCTCGCCGCCCTCGCGGTCGTCGCGGCCACGGTGGATCGGCGGAGGACGATGAGGACGGTGACCGTGACGGGAGCGGCCGCCGCCGTGGTGGCGGGCGCGCTGTTCCTGGCCGAGGGCCCCACCGCCGCCTGGCGGCACAGCGCCATCGGGGCGGGGCGCGCGAATGCCCTGGCCTCGCGGACGCCCAACGCGAAGCGCGCCTGGGTCCACGATGCGCGGCGGTCCGTGGTGTGGGAGCGCGACGGGGTGGAGAGCAGCGTGGCGGTCCAGGTCATCGCAGGCCTGTCGTTCGTCGTGAACGGGAAGGTCGACGGCAACGCCCGCAACGATGCCCCGACCCAGGTGCTGGGCGGCCTGCTGGGGTCGCTCCTGCGGCCCGGTGGGCGCCGGTCGCTCGTGATCGGCCTGGGCACGGGGAGCACCGCCGGCTGGCTGGCCGCCGTGCCGGGCATGGAGCAAACCGACGTCGTGGAGCTGGAGCCCGCGATCCTCGAGGTGGCGCGCATGTGCGGCCCGGTCAACCACGACGTGATGAGCAACCCCCGGGTCCGCGTGATCACGGGCGACGCCCGCGAGGTGCTGACCGTGGGTCGCGACACCTACGACCTCGTCTTCTCCGAGCCTTCCAACCCCTACCGGGCGGGCATAGCGAGCCTCTTCACGCGGGAGTTCTACGACGCGGTGGCCTCCCGCCTGCGGCCGGAAGGCCTGTTCCTGCAGTGGGTGCAAGCCTACGAGGTCGACGAGTGGACGATCTCGACGGTCGCGGCCACCCTGGCCGCGGTCTTCCCCGAGGTCGAAGTCTGGCACGTGAACCACATCGACCTGCTGCTCGTCGCCTCGCGCCACCCCTTGAGCCACGACGCGGCCGCCCTGCGCGCGCGCATCCGCGAGGAGCCCTTCGCGACCGCCCTGCGCGGGGCCTGGCGCGTGGAGGATCTCGAGGGCGTGCTGGCGCGGTTCGTCGCCGGGCCGGCTCTCGCGAAGCAGATGCGGGCGGCCGGCCAGGAGGTCAACACGGACGACCGGAATCCGTTGGAGTTCGCGTTCGCGCGTACCCTTTCCCGGTCCGGCCTGTTCGATGTCCGGCGGCTGCGCGAGGCCGCGCGGGCGGTGAGCGCCGATCGGCCGGCGGTCGTGGGCCCCGTCGACTGGGAGCGGGTGGTGCGCCAGCGCCGCGCCATCTACGCGATCGCCGGAAGGGCGGCACCGCCGGAGCCCGAGGCCCCGGAGCCGGAGCGCGTCCGTGCCCAGGCCTACGCGCGGTACCTCGCCGGCGACCTGGCGGCGGCCGCCCAGACCTTCCTAGGCCAGCCGGCGCCCCCGGAGGGTCCGGTCGAGACGACCCTTCTCGCGGAAGGCCTGGCCGACGCCGGTGACCCGCGGGCCGTGGCCCACATCCGGGCCCTGCGCGACCTCGAGCCCACGGAGGCCGAGGCAGCCACGGCCCGCCTCGCCCTGCGGTCGGGCCGCCCCGAGCTGGCCCGCGACGCCCTCGTGTCGGCGCTCGTGCACTATCGAACGGACCCCTGGCCCGGCCAGGTCAGCATGTCCCACGCGCTCGCCCTCGCCGACGAGCTGACCCTCGCGCGGCCCGACATGGTGCCAGTCCTCTTCGCGGCCCTGGGGCAGCCCTTCGCGGTAGGCGCGCTGGAGGAGCCGCGCCGGCTCGTCCGGCTCAGCGTCGCGTCTCACGGCGGCCTCTCCGACCCTTGCCGCGAGGCGGTCCTTCCCTTCGAACCGCACGTCCCCTGGCGAGCGGACGTGCTCCGGTTCCGCGCCCGCTGCTACGCGGCCACGCGCGACCCGCGGGCAAGCCGCGCCCGGACGGACCTGGAGGAGTACGTCCGGGGCGAGCCACCGGCGCCTACGGGCGGGGGCGGCCCCCTCGCGACACCCGCTCCACGAACAGAGTGATGAAGCGCTCCCAGTCGAGGTCGTGCTGCACCGCCACCTTCCGGGCGCCCTCGGCGCCCGGCCAGGGATCGGTGCCGCCCACCGAGACTCCGTAGTCGATTCCCGGGCTCACGTCGACGTCGAGGTAGAGCTCGGCCGTCTTGACCAGCGTCGGGTCGATGAGGCTCGCGACCGCGACTTGGTCGTACATCAGCGCCCGCCGGCCCGGGTCATGGGCGTAGCGCGGCCCCACCGTCTCCTCGAGCAGACGCGTGATGGGGGTGTCCCCGGCCACCATCTTCTCGTACCACTCCTTCGTGAGAGCGGTCTTTCGCGAGACGTTGAGGGGCGAGAGCATGATGGAGGGGATGCCTGAGCGCAGGACCACCTTGGCCGCCTCGGGGTCGACCCAGAAGTTGAACTCGGCGTTCGGAGTGATGTTGCCCGCGCCATCCGGGAGCGCGGCCACCGCGCCCCCCATGATCACGATCCGCTTGACCCTCTCGGCGAATCCCGGCTGCCGGCGGATGGCCATGGCGATGTTGGTCAAGGGGCCGATGGCGAGGATGCTCACTTCGCCCGGCCTGGCCATGACCGTCCGGACGATGAAGTCCATGGCGCTCTCGCGCTCGGGCTGCTTCCGGGCGAAGCCCCCCGGCGGGGGCGAGGGCGGATCGTCGGACCACCACCGCCCATGCACCTTGGTCGCATACTCGCTCTTCTCGTGCAGGAGGGGCATGTTGGCGCCCTTGTAGACCGGGATCTCGGCGCGGCCGGCGATCTCGAGAAGCCGCAGCGCGTCGGCCGTGGCCTTCTCCATGCTCTCGTTGCCGGCCACCGTGGTCACGCCCAGGATCTCGAGCTCGGGCGAGCCCAGGGCCAGGATGAGGGCGAGGCCGTCGTCCGCGGGCGGCATGACGAAATCGGTGTCGAAGATGACCCTGTGCGGAGCGGGCGCCGCCGCGACCCCCGCCGGAGCGCCCAACGACAGCGTGGTCAGCACCGCGAGCGGGAGTCTCATGCCCGACACGATAGGTGCACCCTCCGGGGCCGGTCAACCGGAATGGCGGATGGGTCCGCGGGCGGCCCCCGAGACCTGGTCCCAGGTCACGGGGACGCCGCCTTCACCGGAGGGAGCGGAAGAGCAGGTCCTTCCAGCGAGCCACGTCGATCGCCCAGCATACAACCACCCCCGGCCCCTCCGGCGGCCAGCCCTCGGCGCTGCCCGTGCCCCGGGAGACCACGTCGAGCTGGTCCACCACCGTCATGCCGCGGGTCAGCGCGCCCTCGCACTCCACGTCGACGCGATGGCGGCTCCGTCGGGTGCAGATCGTCGGGTCGAGGGCGACCGCCATGGCCACGGGGTCGGGCAGCGGGATCCCGGGATCGCCGAACATCTCCCGGTTCGCCCGGAGGGCCAAGGCGTTGCAGTCGATCGCGAAGCGGGAGAGCGGAGTGTCCATCCGGCGGCAGAGCGCGACGTCCTCCTCGTCCAGGTTGGCGGTGCCCCGGCAGAGCTCCCACCCCACCATCTCGATGGGGAGGCCGGACCGGAAGCAGACGCGGGCCGCCTCCGGGTCGCACCAGACGTTGTACTCGGCGGCAGGGGTCATGTTCCCCACCGTGCAGGCCGCGCCCCCCATCACGACGCAGCGTCCCACCAGCCCCACGATCTCCGGGGCCTGGGCGACCGCCAGGGCCAGGTTCGTGAGCGGCCCCAGGGTCACCAGCGTCAAGCCCGGGTTCGACCGGATCGTCTCCACGAGGGCGGGGACCGCATGCCCGGGCGCGGCCGCGGTGCGGGGAGCCGGATATCGCTGCCCGCCGAGACCGTCCTCGCCGTGGAAGGAGGTCGCCCGCTGCGGCGCCCGGACGAGGGGCCGCAGCGCCCCCTCGTAGACAGGCACGGATGCCCCGCAAAGCTCGACCGTGTAGCGGGCGTTGCGGCTGCCCTGGCGGGTGTCGACGTTCCCGGCCACGATGGTGATCGCCACCACCTCCACCTCGGGCGACCGCAGGGCCATGACCAGGGCCACCGCGTCGTCGGAAGCGGTGTCGGTGTCGATCAGGAGCTTCCGCCGCACCCCCTAAAGGTAGCCCTACACCAGCCCCTGGTCCATCATCGAGTCGGCCACCTAGGGTACCGCGAGGCCGAGCTTGAGCCGGCCCCGGATCTCCCTCAGCGCGTCCCGGGCCGTGATCGCCTTCTTCCCCTCGAGGCGATCGCGCACCGAGGCCTCGAGCGCCTCCTCGATCTCGAGCAGCGCCTCCTGCTCGGCGGCGGCCTCGAGGCCGGCACCGAGGAGCGCTTCGCGGAGCTCCGGGGCCTCCGCTTCGCGGTCCACGTCGACGTAGGCGGTCACCACCTCGCCGATCCCGGCCTTGCCGGCGACCATCATCCGCTCGAGGAGCGTGACCCCGGCCTGGTTGACGAGGTGATTGACGGCGGCGGTGGCCACGATCTCGCGCCGGAGGACGTGGGCCGGGAAATGCTCGGCGAAGCGGGCGCGCAGGCGTCCCGGGAAATAGGAGTGGAGGAAGGGCTGGCCGGCCTCGCGGTCGGGGAGGTCCGTCTCCATGACCATCTGGAAGGCGAACATCTTCGTGTAGCCCAGGAGCACGGCCAACAGGGGGCGGGGGAGCCCCCGCTTCCGGTGGGGGCTGGCCAGCAGCTCGTCCCGGCTGGGGACCGACTCGTCGGCCCGGCTCAGGATCCCGGCCCCCGCCATGTCGTCGATGAAGGACACGAACTCCTCGTAGCGACGCGCGCTCCGGAGACCGTCCAGGGAGAGGGCGAGGGCCTGGCTCGCGTTGTCGGCCAGCACCAGGTGGGTCACTTCGTCGGTCATCTCGGCCAGGATGCGGTTCCTCTCCGCCCGCCCCTTGATGACCCCCTTCTTGACGAGCATGTCGAGGAGGATCTTGATGTTCACCTCGTGGTCCGAGGTGTCCACCCCCCCCGAGTTGTCCACCGCGTCGGTGTCGAGCAGCCCTCCATGGGCCCAGACCTCGAGCCGGCCCTTCTGGGTGAAGCCGAGGTTCCCTCCCTCGGCCACCACCCGCGCCCGCACGTCCCGGCCGTTCACCCGCACGCGGTCGTTGGCGCGGTCCCCCACCTCCGCGTCGTCCTCGCTCTCCGCCTTCACGTAGGTGCCGATGCCGCCGTTGTAGAGGAGGTCGATCTTCGCGGAGAGGATCTTGCGGATCACCTCCTCGCCCGAGGCGGCCTCCCCCTCGATCTCGAGGAGCTTCTTGATCTCCGGCGAGAGGGGGACCGCTTTTGCCGAGCGGTCGAAGACGCCCCCACCCCCGCTGATGAGGGCGGGGTCGTAGTCCCGCCACGTCGAGCGCGGAAGCTGGAAGAGCCGCTCGCGTTCCTTGAAGCTCCGCTCCGGATCGGGGTCGGGGTCGATGAAGATGTGGAGGTGGTTGAAGGCGGCCACGAGCTTCGTGGCCCGGCTCTGCAGGGCGCCGTTGCCGAAGACGTCGCCGGACATGTCGCCGATGCCGGCCATGGTGAACGGCTCCCTCTGCACGTCCTTGCCGAGGTTCCGAAAGTGGTGCTTCACGCACTCCCAGGCCCCGCGGGCCGTGATCGCCATCTTCTTGTGGTCGTAACCCGCGCTCCCTCCGGAGGCGAAGGCGTCGCCCAGCCAGAACCCGTACTGGGCGGAGACGCTGTTCGCGGTGTCCGAGAGATGGGCCGTTCCCTTGTCGGCCGCCACCACGAGGTAGGGGTCGTCCCCGTCCAGGCGGATGACCTCCGGCGGGTGGAGGACCCGGCCGTCCACCCGGTTGTCGGTCACGTCGAGGAGCCCGGAGACGAACTCGCGGTAGCGGTCGATCAGGTAGTCGTCCAGGGCGGGGCGCCCCGGCACGTCGCCCTTCAGGACGAAGCCGCCCTTGGACCCCACGGGGACGATGATCGAGTTCTTGACCATCTGGGTCTTCATGAGACCCAACACCTCGGTGCGGAAATCGTCGTGGCGGTCGCTCCAGCGGATGCCGCCCCGGGCCACCCGGCCGCCCCGCAGGTGGATCCCCTCCAGGCGCCGCGAATGGACGTAGATCTCGAACATCGGCCGCGGAGAGGGCATGCCGTCGACCTTGCGGCTGTCCACCTTGATCGAGAAGACCGGGCGCTCCGGCCGCTGATACGCGTTCGTTCGCAGCGCGGCCTTGATGAGGTTGTCGAGGGCGCGCAGGATCTCGTCCTCGGCCAGGCTCCGCACCGCCTCCAGCGCCTTTTTCACGCCCGCGTCGGCCTCCTCCACCGCCGCCCCGCGGTCGCCCGTGAGGGTCGGGTCGAAGCGGGCCGCGAAGGCCTTGTAGAGGGCCGCCGCCACGGGCCCGTTGCGGGTGAGCACCCCGTTCACGGTCTCCGCGTTGTAGTGGGTGCGGATCTGCAGGAGGTGGTTCCGCAAGGTGCGCAGCACCTCCACGTCGCGCCCGCCGAGTCCCGCCAGGAGGATCAGGCTGTTCAAGGGATCATCGGTGGCCCGTTCCTCGTCGAGGGAGCGCAGGGCCTCCGTGAAGCGCTCGTGCCCCAGGTGCAGGGCGGCGATCCGCCACTGGGGCGCCTCCAGCTCGAACCGGTAGAGGAAGCACTTGCGGCCCTCGGGAAGCGCGATCGGGATGCGCAGCTCCTCGGTCACCGTGAGGCCCAGGTTCTGCAGCGTGCGCAGGATGTCGGTGAGGCCGAGCGAGCGCACCGAGTAAAGGTTGAGGGCCACCGTCTCGGAGGTCCGGGGGATGACGCGCACCTCGAGCCGGCCCTCGAGGTTGTCGAAGTGGCGGACGTC
>Ga0137369_10005128_pt1 | contig 13336 bp, 10 predicted proteins | sample SagtaG_12_FD_104918 | JGI IMG/M metagenome (GOLD analysis project Ga0137369, IMG submission 104918) | Vadose zone soil microbial communities from Sagehorn Ranch, Mendocino, California, USA - Sage1_L_113_16 metaG | ecosystem: Environmental > Terrestrial > Soil > Vadose zone | place: USA... | reverse complement strand
GGGAAGGCCCCCGCGTCAGTCTTATCAACGGGCTCTCTCGCACCAAGGAAAGCCGAGCTTGGCCGGGCACCCCCGATTCTCATCCCTCGTGGCGGCCACCGGCCATGGGGGTCTTATCAGCTATCGAGGGCTAAGCGCTGTGCGGACCGGCGTTTCCCCAGGTCGCTGCCGAGCGTCAGGGGCGAAGTTATGCGCTCTAACAACCTCGCCCGAACCTGGGACGGACGCGCTGCGATAGCCGCGGTCAAGGCAGTGCGACTAACCCGTCGCCCCGCAATCTGCACGCTTCAGCAGTTCTCGATTCATCATGGCATGCACCGGCCATGCTCACTTCGGCCGCGGGCCGATGCTAGGCCAAGAGCAGTCCGGATCCGGCGCTAGAGGTCTCACGGACGCCGTCCGCCGTCTAAGCAATGACGAGCCCCGGGTCGCCGTACAGAACATAGAGCAGGCCGAGGGGGTTGCACCGCTCGGCCATGAGCTGGCGGCGGGCGAGTACGACCGCCTCGCCTAGCGGATGCTCGTTGAGCAGCGACGTGTACAGGCGTTCCGCGAAGGCGGCTGCGACCTCGTCCGGGACATCCGTCTCCGTCCCAAGGAAGCCACGGTGGCGGTTGTTGAGAAACCACCGTGGGAATGAACGGCGCGTCTCTTTGTCGATCTTCGATGAGCCGCAAGCATTTGCCACGATGAGAGGGCGCGCATCCGCAATCGCACCGAGCTGCTGCTGGCGCACCCGGAACCCGGTGCGGATGCGGCCGAGCGTAATACTTCGGCGACCCGCATCTGGTCCTCCGAGGATCAGCGCATACCCCGTGTCCGTTCCGCTCGATGTCTCACAATGGCACGCGAAGTGCTGGATCTGGACGGGTGGGCCGCCGCGCATCTCCCCGGTGAGCGTCTTCATGGGATCGTACAGCGCGTCGATTAGGCGCTCGCGGACATCCTTGGTTTCGATGTCCGGCTTCGGCCAAGGACCCTCGAGCGCGATTCGGTTGAGACACTCGCCGAAGTAGCTGCCCTCCGTTACCGTGCCATCCATCTCGTAGCGCAGGAACTGAAGAGGGAGCTGAGGGGTCGCCTCAAGGTCGGCGGCCTGGACCTCCTCGCCGATCGTTCGGCGCACCGCCACGCCAAAACCGAGGAACCGCTGTATAGCGTCCTCCGCCTCGGCGTAGTTGACGAAGTCAACGACGGGCGTCGCGTCGAACAGCGGCAGCAGCTCGAAGGGGAATTCCTGATCGTGGCCGCGGATCTCGATGATCGGTACGACATCGGTTGGGTGCTGCCACTGTGGCCAGGCTTTGATGAACCGGGCCCTGATCTCGTCGAGCCGATCGGTGCTTTCACCGGCGAGCATGAACGCGATTTGGCCCATGTCGTGGTCGAGATCGCCGATTGCCTTGGCGAGCGCCTCGAGTGTCGGCGTGGACGTGGCCAACGTCGCCTGGAAGCGGCTGAGGATGAAGTCGACCTGCTCGCGGGCCGCCGAAAGGCCATGGCGCTCGCCGAGCTCGAGATCCCCGTGTCCTTCCATCGTGAGTACGACGCGGCCTGTCGCCGAGTCCATCTCGAACGCCGCAAGCAGCTGGCCGGAGATCATGTGGCCGCATCCGGGGGGATCAGCTTGAGCTCGACGTTCTGGATCGTTCGGTCGCGTTGGGTAACGCGGATCCACAGCCAGGGCGACTCGACCGTGGTCCCGTCGACCACGAGCGGGAAGCGGACCTCACCTTCGCTTCCGCGCTCCACCATGATGGGCCGCTCGGGCTGGCGTAGTGTGAGTACGTTACTATCGATGACAATAGCGAACTCCACGGGCGTTTCGTCCTGGCCGCCGCGGATGCGAAGGCGTGCCGCCGCGGAACCGGAGCGAGCCTGCTGTCCGATGACGACGGCCAGCTCATAACGACGGCCGACGAGCAGCTGCGCCGTCCGGTCGTCGTCTATGGCTACCAGCGTGTCCCCGTCGAGCAGCATCACAGAGACATACCCGTCGAAGTTCGCGAGCCGGGGGCCCACCAGCGACCTACGGAGCGTGCGCTCAATCGTGGGCTCCAGTGTGTCGGTCAGTTCGCGTTCGACGGTGCCAAGCACCGAGTTGGCGACGACTTGCGGCAGGCCCCGCTCTACGCTCTCGCCCACGGCCCGGCTGACGCTCTCGTCGATCGTCGTGTGAAGGCGATCGGGTAGCGCGGCGATCGCCTCGTCGACGGTAGCCCGGAGATTTGCGAGCCCGGGGTCCTCTTCGGCGACTGCGGAATCTCGGCGGAAGCGGTCATCGACGGTCCCGCCCGTGAGAGTGACCGAGAGGGCGCCGAACAGCGCCCGCTCGTCGGCCGCGTCCCTCGGTCGACGCCAGCCAAGGGCGTCAAGGAGTGAGAGCCGGTGCAGGTCGACCACCGACTCGACGACCTGACCGTGGGCAATTGTGCGCTCGATCGCCTGCACGTAGCTGGTCGCACACAGCACGAGCGTCCCGGCCGCTCCCGCGAGCAGCAGCAGGCTCGCCTCAGGGAAGAACCCCGCCGCGATGGCCATGCCGATCGCGGCTAGCGCCCAGCCGGCCGCTAGGTGAACGGCGGCGTCGACGCGTCGCTCGGCGCGCCTCAGCGGGATACGCTCCAATTGCGGGACGAGGGCCGCGAGACGGGGCCAGGTGACCGCCAGGTCAAGCGCGTAGCGGCGCTGGACTCGATCGGCGACGGCGGCCTCCGCGTTGCCGAGTGCCGTCGGACGCAGCCCGCCGACCTCCGGGAAGCGTAGGCGTGTCCTGAAGGCCATGATGTCTGGAGGCTCGGGGCTCAGCGAGACAAACTTGCTCTTGTCTAGCACTTCGATTTCATATGTGAGGGCAGCCTCGCGGTGCCGGCGCTGCACCTCCTCGGCGACCGAAAACACAGCCTGCGCGAGCGGCCCGTACCGTGGCCAGAGCCCACGTAGCCAGCGGGCCGCAAGGCCCAGCAGCGGGTACGCGAACAGCAGAAGCAGCGCCACCGCGGCCAGCCATGCCACGGCCTCCCTAGCATCCGTCCGGGCATTCGTTGGCAGGTCTCTGGTGGGCAGCTCGTGGCCTGTCCCCCAGAGTAGGGCGCTGACCGCAAGCGCGACGAACAGGATAGGTGCCATGCCCCAAAGCACCGCAGGCCGGTCCGGAACGAGGCCGAGTCGGTTCAGCGACGGGGCTGCGTCGTTGTGCCGCATCTCAGCCGGCCTTGATTGGCTGGACAGGGGCCACTGTTCCGAAGCCTTCGGGCTTTGTGGTGGTGAAGACGACGGCTCGTGATGGACAGTCCGGCGTCGGCAGCGTGATGACGATGGGTGCGGACGCATCCCCGCCGGTCTGCAGTGCTCGTAGGGAGTTGGCCGAGCAGCCGAGCGCGCGCTGTCCCGCCTGGTTGAGCGTCAGCGTCACGAGGCGCGGGAGTGTTGGTGACGTGGCCGCCTTGGGCTTTGGCGCAAGGCCGAGCAGCACTACGCCGGCGGCGATCAGGCCCGCCGCAAAGACAGCTGCGACCCGCGCGTGCAGGTACCGTCTGCCTACCTCGTCGGCCGCCTTCAGGCGGTAGACGTCACGGCGGATCGCCTCTCGACGGGAGAGTTGCTCGGTCCATACACCCAGTCCCGCTGCGTCCGCCGCGGCCTGCGCCGCCTTCGCGGCGGCGTCGCGCTGCGCTGCGTCGGCACGCGTGCGCGCTTCTGCGGCACGCTGTTGGAGCGCCTGGTCGGTTGGGTTGGCGGCCGCCTCCTGCTCCGCGGTCTTTGCCGCTGCTTCGTCCTGCTGGGCCTTGACCTCCGCCCGCTTTGATGCCCGGAGGGACCCTGTGGCCTCGTACTCCTCCCCAGTGGCGCCGGACCGCAGGTCGGTCATGTCCTTGACAAGCTCCTCGAACGTCGTAAAGGGCTGCCCCGGTATCCGGGTCAGGTCGAACCCGCGCAGGTCCTTGTCCTCAAGGGGAACAGGCGCGATGACTCGCGCGAACCCCAGCACACCCACAATGGCGCCCAGCACAGCGAGTGCCACCCCCACGGCGAGTTTGGTCTCATCAAATCCCGCATCCCCTGGAGCGCGCACGATGGAGGCGAGGATCGCCAGGCTCGGTATGCCGCCAAGAGCGGAGGCAAGCCAGCGCGCCGCCGTCCGCGTGCCAGCGGCAGCCCCGACTGCCTCGTCCACCACGTCTGGCGAAGGGGGAACCCCGCTCTCCGAAGCTGCGGTCGCTCCTGCCGTCATCGCTGGGGCAACTCGAGGGAGATGACATCCGGCGGCGGTCCCTCGATCTCGAGTAGATCGAGGACCTTGGCTACCTCCGGCTCAAAGCCAACGACATCGACCCCCGCTGCATCGGGAGCCGTTCGCGTCACCGCCGTCAGGAAATGTTGAAAGGTGGTCAGCGACGCGACGTCGTCAGCGTCGAGTGGCTTCGCGCCAAGACGCTGGGCCTCCTCCCCTCGCTTTGCCACGAGCGGCAAACTGCGGAGTCGCACGCGAACAACACGCCCGCTTTGCCACCGCACATCCAAGTTGAGCCGGAGCACCGTCCTGATCCCGATGATCGTCGTTCAACTTCGATTCGTCGTACTACACCCCGACCCCCCCGGCCACGTCAACCGTCGAGTATCGCCGCCGACAGGTGATGTCCACGGAAGCCACCGGCTCCATCCCGCACGAACAGGGACCGTGTTGTTGAGTCGCCCTACAGCGACCGGATCCAATGACGCCGGCTTCATCACCGGCCAGACACTCGATGCGCTCAGGCCCACGAGGCTCCACCCTCTGCGCTCCGCCATAACACTTGACCGAGAGCCGCCCGCTCTACGCTCGACCCGAAATCGTCCGAGGACAGCAATGCACCACGGGTGCGTTTGCTGGCGCCAACGGCGGCGAGGAGGCAGCGGCGGGTGGTGGCGGACGTGGCGAAGCTGGCGGTGGGGCGGGAGGAGTATTACACCCGCGAGCTGGCTGCCGACCACGAGGCGTACCTGTCCGGCCACGGCGAGTCCCCAGGCCGCTGGTACGGCCGCGGCGCCGCCACGCTCGGCCGGGAGGGCGAAGCATCGGTGGCGGGGTTCCGGCGGATGTTCGAGGGCCGCCACCCCGACACCGGGGAGCTGCTGGGCCGCCCCCACGGCCGGAACTCGGTGCCGGCGTTTGATCTGGTGCTGCGACCGACCAAGAGCGTGTCGGTCCTCTACGGCCTGGGCGATCCGGCGACCGGCCGGGGGGTGCTGGACGCCCACCACGCCGGGCTGGCCGAGGCAATCGCCTACCTGGACGAGCACCTTGGCGCCCGCCGGGGTCATGGGGGGACGGAGCATGTCGTTGGCGGGGGCGTGCTGTCGGTCGGGTTCGACCATCGCACCAGCCGCGAGGGTGACCCGCTGCTGCACACCCACCTGGTGATCGCCAACCGCGTCCAGGGCCCGGACGGCCGCTGGACCGCATTGGACGGCCGGGATGTGTACCGGCATCGGCTGGCCGCCGACGCCATCTACCGTGCCTGCTACCAGCGGGAGCTGTCCCGGACGCTGGGGGTGGAGTGGACGGCGGCCGACCAGTATGGCAACCGGGAGCTGCAGGGGATGCCGGAGGCGATCATCCGTGGGTTCTCCAAGCGTACCGAGCAGATCGACGCCGAAGTCGAGCGGCTCCAGGCGGACGGTCGGGTGCGGACGCCAAGGCTGGTGAAGTGGGCCGTTCACGCCACCCGCAAGCCCAAGGAGCACGAGACCCCCGAGACGCTATACGAGCGCTGGCGTCAGGAGGCGGCCGAGCGCGGACACGACGTGGACACCCTGGTGCGCGGGGTGACCGGGCGTGTCCGCGACCGCGACCAGACGCTGTCCAGCGCGGCGGCCGGTCGGCTGTTCGACCGGCTGGCCGCACCGGACGGACTGACCGCGCATGCGTCCACCTTCGCCCGCGAGGACGTCCTGGTCGCCCTTGGCGCCGCCCTCGCCGGCGCCACCCGGACCGACCTGGAGGCGCTGGCTGACCGGTTCCTGGCGGAGCGGGCGGTGCCGGTGGTCGCCGACCGGGCGGTGGAGGAGCGGCGCTGGTCGACCGCCGAGCTGCTGGGGGTGGAGCAGCGGCTGTTGGCCGCCGCCACCGGCCGGGCCGGCGAGCAGACCGCGATGGCCTCGCATGCGGCGGTCCGGGCGGCGCTGGCCGCTCACCCGACCCTCGGCCGCGACCAGCAGGCGATGCTCGGTGACCTCTGCCGAGGCGGGGCAGGCGTCGCCCTGGTGGTCGGGCGGGCAGGAACCGGCAAGACCTTCACGTTGGGCGCGGCGCGGCATGCCTGGCAGCTGGACGGCTACCGGCTGCTGGCGGCTGCGCCGACCGGCATCGCGACGGTGAGCTTGGAGGCCGAGGGGTTCGAGGAGGTCGCCACCATCGACCGGCTGCTTGGCGACTTGGACAGCACGCGGGAGGCGTTGGGCCCCCGGACGGTGCTGGTGGTCGACGAGGCCGGCATGGTCGGCTCCCGCAAGCTGGACCGGCTCCTCGACCATGCCGGGCGGGCAAAGGCCAAGGTGGTGCTGGTCGGCGACGACCGGCAGCTGGCCCCGATCGACGCTGGTGGCGGCTTCCGCGCCCTGCGGTTGCGGTTGGGCGCCAGCGAGCTGACGGAGAACCGCCGCCAGCAGCAGGCCTGGGAGCGCGAAGCCCTGGAGCTGGTCCGCCAAGGGCTGGTGGACGAGGCGGTCGGCGCCTACCGGGACCATCAACGGGTGGTGGCGGCCGACTCCAAGACCGCCGCGACCCTGGCCCTGCTGGGCGACTGGTGGCAGGCCTTCCAGCAGGCCGAGCGCAACCCGGCCGAGGACGTGGCCATCCTGGCCGCCCGCCGCGGCGAGGTCGACCGCCTCAACACCGCCTGCCAGCAGGTCCTGGCCGCCAACGGCCGCCTCGGCACCGAGCGCCTTGCGGTGGAGGACCGCCAGCTGGCGGTCGGCGACCGGGTGGTCTGCGGCAAGAACGCGATCCGCCAGCTGGGGGTTGCCAACGGCACCCGCGGCACCATCACCGCCCTCGACCACCACGCGCGCACCCTCACCATCCAGCTCGACGGCGACCACGGCCGGCAGGTGACCCTGCCCCGCTGGTATCTGGACGGCCGGGGTCGGGGGGAGCGCAACCGGCGGGTGGACCTGGCCTATGCGACCACCGGGCACCGCGCCCAAGGGCTGACCAAGTGGCGTGCGCTGGTCCGCCTCACCGGCCAGGAGGACGTGAACTGGCTGTATGTGCAGCTGTCGCGGGCCAAGCAGGAAACCAAGCTGTACGCGGTCGTGGGTCCAGAACCCCACGACGCCGGCCTGGACCTGCCCGACCGAGAGCAGCCCGACGCCTACCTGCAGTTGGCCCACGCCCTCAGCCGCGCCAGCGGGCAGACGCTGGCGATCGACACCCACAGCAGCCCGGACCTACGCCGGCTGTCAACGCAAGACTTGCGCGCCGAACGCGACCGGCTGCGCCACCAGCTCGACCAGGCCCCCCGCAATCGCGACCGGGAACTGGCCCGGGCGACCGCCCGCCGCGAGCAGGCCGACCAGGCCCTGGCCGCCTCCCAGCAGCCCACCGACCGCCAGCAAACCGGCATGCTCCGCTGGCTGCGCCGCAGTAGTGACCAGCCGACCCGGCCGGCGGGTGGGTTGGCGGTGGCCACCCAGCAGGCCAACCGGGCCCACGACCGCGAACGCGAGCTCCGCCAGCACCAGCAGCGCCGCGACGGCTGGCTGGAAGCCAACGCCCACCTCGGCCCGGCCTACCGGCAGGTCGTGCGGACGTTGGCCTGGCAGCGGCGCGCGACCGGGCTGGCGGTCGAGCACGACCACCCCGGCTACGTCCGCGAGGCGCTGGGGCCGGTCCCCCAATCGACAAGGGCCCGGCGGGCCTGGCGGCAGGCCGCCGCGGGGATCGAGGACTACCGGCGCACCTACCAGGTCACCGACCCCGACCGGGCGCTCGGACCCCAGCCGCGCGACCCGGCCCAGCGGGCCGCCTGGCGGGAGGTCCGCACGACCATCGGGCGGGTGCATGCCAGGCAGCGCGCCGCCGACCGCCCCCGCGACCCCCAGCCCACCAGCGAGCGGGCCGTCCCGCCTGGCCGGCTAGGTCCGGAGCGGGCCGCCGGCTAGCACCACATGGAAGGAGGTCCCATGGCCAGCTCCACCCCTCGACGGTTCCCCTTCGACGACGATGACCGGCCGAGCGGGTCGGTCCGGCCGCTCGGCCAGGCCGACCTCTATGCCATCCTCGCCCACCTCACCAGCGACCCCGACGAGCTGCTGGCCGGCACCAGCGCCGACCGGCCGGTGCTGGCGGTGAAGGTGCGGGCCACCGTCGGCCAGCCCGGCGGCTCAGCCGCCGCGACCTGGCGGCGATCTCGCGCGGCCGAGTGGGCCGCCTGGACCCGGACCCTGCCCTGGCGGGCGGCCGCCACCCTTGGGATCGGCGCCGGTGCCGGGCTGCTTGGCAGCCTGCTGGCGCCCCGGCTGGGGCTGCTGGCCGGCGTGCTTGCTGCCGCGGCGGCTGGTTGGGCGCTCAGGTTTCGGCCCAGCCCGGACACCATTGCGTGGCGGCTGGGCGCGGCCGGGGAGCGGCATACCGCCCGGCTGCTCGGCGGGCTGGATCGCCACGGCTGGGCGATCCTGCACGACCTGGCCATCCCCGGCAGCCGAGCCAACCTCGACCATCTGGCCATCGGCCCCGGTGGGGTGTTCGTGATCGACTCCAAGCAGTATTCAGGGCGGCTTCAGCTGGATTCTTCCGGGCAGCTGTGGCATGGCCGCTACCCGCTGGCCCCGATGCTGGCCGCAGTGCGATTCGAAGCCGGACAGGCTGCCCAGGTCCTGGCCGCCCCGGGCCTGCAGGTGGTGCCGATCGTGGCCGTCCACGGCGCGCCGGTCCCATGGGGGAAGCTGGTCGTGGAGGGTGTGCCTGTGGTACCGGCCCGGCGCCTGCCAAGCATGCTGCGCGCCCTCCCCACGGTGCTGGCGCCCGAGCGGGTCGCCGGCCTGGCCGACCAGGCCCGGATCCGCTTCCACCCCGCCGCCTGAACCTCCACAACGCGCAGGCCCCCCGGCCTGGCCGGGGCCTGCGGCGTTCCCAGGGTCTACCGGTCGTGCTGCTGCTGGTCAGGGCCGGCGTTCTCAGGTTGGAAGTCCTGGCCGCACACTCCGCAGGTGATGGGCCCGGGGGTGTACTGCTTGGCGCGAATCCAGAACGACCGGGGCGGCTGGCAGCCGCAGGCGACCTTGAACCGCTCGCTGGTCCTGGGGGTCGGCTGCTGCCCGTCGCCGTCCTGGCCACCCTGGCCGCCCTCGTGCCCCTCGCCCTGGCCGTGGCCGCCGAGCAGGCCGAGCCGGCGGAAGGTGTCGCGGTACAGGTGGATGGCCGCGCCCAAGTACGCGAGGGTGTCGGCGTAGTCGGCCAGGGTCTCCTCGGTGAGCTTGACCTCGGAGAAGCCGATGACCGGGTGGGGCCGCTGCCCCTGCGGCCAGCCCAGGCCGAGTTCGCCGGCGAGGGGGATGAACTCGCGCTTGTTGTGGTACTTGCCGCCGCGGGAGGTGTCCTTGACCCCGCGGGCGTGGGCCAGGGCGTGGACGGCCTCGTGCAGCATGGTCTGCAGGGTCTGGCGGGGGCCCTCGGCCAGGCACTCGCCGGAGACGAACAGCTCGGGCTTGCGTCGGGCGGCGGACAGATCGAGGGCGGCGCCCTGGCCTTCTTCGGTGGGGCGGCCTTCGACCCAGTGGTCGGCGCCGAAGTGGCCCCATTTGGCGTCGATGTGGAAGGCGGTGGAGGACAGGCCGGTGCCGGTCACGACGACGACCTCGGGCAGCTCGGGGGTGCGGCGGCGGATGTCGGCCCAGGTCTGTTCCAGGGCGGCGATAAGGCCCGAGCCGGTCGTCTCGATGGCAGTCACAGAGTCCTCCTCCAGGCCCGTTGACCTGGAAGAATAGTACTTCTTTGACCGGTACCGGTCAAGTATCTCCGGGTGCTTGTCACCCTCGCCTCACGACACCGCGGTGACGTCCTGTGCGTGAGGTAAGGTGCGCTCTGCCGTCCGGAAAGAATCATCACGCTGGCCACCTCAGCATGCTTCAGTCCGCTCCCTCGAGCGGCGAGCGGATTCGCGGCGGCCGCCTCGTGGCCGAGCAGGACCTGGCCGATGCGCCCGACAGGAGGCGAACGCGATGCGGATGGGAGAGACGCTTCGCTACGGTGCGCCCAAGGACCCCGGGCCGCCGACCGTGGACGGCCTGGCGAACTTCTGGCATGAGACCGTGGCGCCGGACGGGACCCGCACCCAGCTGGAGGCCGGGATCAGCCCGATCGGGATGGTCCGTGCGGTTGACGGACCCCGGACTCCGGCGATCCTGATTCGCAGCAGCCCGCACAAGGCTGGCTCCGAGGTCACCCCCTGGCAGGACCACTTTGACCCCGGCCACGGCCACATCCGCTACTACGGGGACAACAAGCCCGCATATCGGAGCGGGGCCGAAGCAAGCCCGGGCAACAAGGCGTTGCTGGAGGCGTTCTCGCTGCATCGAGCCGGCACTGCCGGCGAGCGGGCCAGGGCCGTCCCTCTGGTGTGCTTCCGCGGGATTTCGGTCAACGGCGTCGTCAAGGGGCACGTACAGTTCTCCGGGGTTGGGGTGCTGTGGCGCGCGGAGCGGGTCGCCCAGTGGGACGCCACGACCGGCCGCTCGTTCGCCAACTACCTATTCGACATCGTCGTGCTGTCGTTGGCCGCCGAGGACGAACGGCTCGACTGGGCGTGGATCAACCGGCGCCGCGACCCGGCCGCGTCCACCCCAGACTGCCTGAAGCTCGCGCCGCGGGCCTGGTGCGACTGGGTGGAAGGCGGCGTCGAGGCCTTGCCGCGCCTGCGCCGCTCGGTCGTCCGCCTGCGCACGGTCAAGGTGGCTGCGCAGCTGCCGGTGGGCGGGTCGCGCGAGGCGGCGACGCTCAGCCAGGTGCTCGGCTTCTACGACGGCCGCAAGCACCGATTCGAGGCCTTGGCCGAGCTGGTGGCCGAGCGGGTGCTGCGCGGCCAGGGGGCCGACTACCGGCCGGGCTGGATCACCCCGCCGTCCTCGGACGGCGGCGCGGACTTCGTGGGCCGGTTCGACGTCGGCGACGGCTTCGCCCGGGCCCGGCTGGTAGTGCTCGGCCAGGCCAAGTGCGAGACGGGCGCGACTGGGGGTCTACACCTGGCCCGCACCGTCGCCAGGCTGCGCCGCGGCTGGTTGGGGGTGTTCGTGACCACCGGCTACTTCTCCGAGGCCGCCCAGCGGGAGGTGCTGGACGACCAGTACCCGCTGGTGCTGATCCACGGCCTCCGGGTGGCGGAGGAGGTCCTGCGGCTGGCGTTCGAGCGCCACGGGTCGGACGTCGGCGTCCTGTTGAAGGAGGTCGACGCGACCTACCCGGTGCGGCTGCAGATCCGCCGGCCGGAGGAAATCCTGTGGGACTGACCTAAATAGCGGAGCCGCGGATGAACCGTGAAACCGTCAGGCTCGGGCAGCGTGGCCGTCGCGCAGGGCGTTGACCAGGTGACGCACTTGAGCGACGACCTCGTCGACCGGCTGGTGCTCCCAGGCACGGAATACCGTCCATCCTGCCGCCCGAAGGGCCTCGTCGTTGCGACGATCGCGGGTCTGGGTGGCCTCGAGCTTGGCCCGCCACCATCGCCCGTTGGCCTTGGGGAGGGTGCCGTGGTCGGGACAGCGGTGCCAGAAGCAGCCGTCGACGAACACGGCCAGCCGCACCCGCGGGAACAGGATATCGGGCTCGCACCGTAGGCCGGGCACTGGACGTCGATGCTTGTAGAAGCGGAGGCCGGCCCGGTGTAGGGCCGACCGCAACGCGACCTCGTTGGTGGTGTCGCGCGGGCGGTTGCTCTGCATCGAGCGGCGTACCGCCGGGGTGCTTGCCCACGACGACGCACCGGAGGACCCCGCCGACCTGCCGGGGTCCGGTGGGTGCTTGCCTCCGTCAGGGTGGTGCCGCATACTGCGGGCGCCTCCAGAGGTGGTCCGGGCGGACGAGACGTCGACAGCGTGTTGGCGTTCCCCCGGCCACGACGAGGTCGAGGTGAACAGATGCACACTAGCCCCCTTGGGGCGGTGTGGGATGGCTGCGTCCTCCCGTACACCGTCCCCGGCCTGTCCTCCTGTCTGGAGGAAGGTCGGATCACCCTCGACGGCGTCCCCCTCGCCGTCTCCCCGCTCGAGGTCGACGCCCTCCGGCTCGTCGAACACGCGGTCGCCCGGGCCGTGCCGCTCCTGTTGTGTCCCGCCGATCCCCTGGTGCCGCTGGCCGCACTGATCCCGGCCGCCATCCACATGGCCAGCATGACCGAGGCGCGTCGCCGCCACGGGGTATTCGTGGGAAGCGACCGGCGGGTGGTCGTCGTAACGCGCGACTTTCGGATCCGGGGCTGCTACCGGGGGTTGGGGGTGCGGGCCCAGGCCCGGTCGACGAGCGTTCCGATGCGCCAGGTTGTGCCGGCGGCCACGCTGGGCCGAGGCGGCGCACTCCACGTCCTGGTCGCTGACCGCGACCGTGGCTCGAGCGGGTGGTCCACCCTGTTCGTGGACACGGTGGCCGACGTCGCCCGGGTGCCGGGGGCCGACATCGCCGTGGTGGAGCTGCCCGCGGCGGACGCGTACGGCCTACTCGATTTGGACATCCCCGTGGTGGTCGTGGCCAAGGACCCCGCAGACCCTGCGGTTGGCCTGCTGCTCGGACGCGTCGCGGTGTTCGCCTGGGACGACGCCGACATCCGTGGTGTCGCCGGCCTCACGCCCCGGCTCGCCCGGCGGGCCACGGGCGCCGGCTGCCAGGTGGTGCGCGTGGTGCACGACGGTGTCTGTGAGAACGCGGACCTGTTCTGGCAGGACGTCGGGCCACTCGTCCGCGTCGGGCGCTCGGCCTTGGCCCGCGAGCTCGCCCGGGAGGCCTTCGGCCTGTTCTACGACCTGCTCGGGCTGGCCTTGCCGTTGGCGCGCTACGAGGAGCTGACCGGCGTCCCGGTCGAGGGTCGCGTCCGCGCGCTGGGGCGGGCCGCCCGGCTCACCGCCGGAGAGGCGCGGGAGCTGTACCTGCCCATGGTCGAGGCCGAACTCGCCGGCCTGGCGGCCGCGCTCGGCGACACACCCGCCAAGCACGACGCCCTCGTGCATCTGCTCGGCGCCCACGTCGACGAACACCGTGACACGCTCCTTGTCGCGCGCACCGCCGCCCTGGCACGCGCCTACGCCGCCCATCTCGCGACCGTGGGCCTTGGCGCGGTGAGGGTCACCTCGCTTGGGGTCCTCGCGG
>Ga0137369_10005125_pt1 | contig 13337 bp, 13 predicted proteins | sample SagtaG_12_FD_104918 | JGI IMG/M metagenome (GOLD analysis project Ga0137369, IMG submission 104918) | Vadose zone soil microbial communities from Sagehorn Ranch, Mendocino, California, USA - Sage1_L_113_16 metaG | ecosystem: Environmental > Terrestrial > Soil > Vadose zone | place: USA... | reverse complement strand
CTCGAAGCCGACGGCGCGCTCGTCAAGGCCGACCAACATCAGGCGACCAGCATCGAGCGGGTGTACGCCGGCGGCGACGTCGCCAGCATGGCGCGCTTCGTGACAGAGGCGATCGGCATGGGCAAGCGCGCCGCGCAGGAGATCGACCGCGTGTTGCGCGGGCGCGCGCAAGGCGCGGATGACGCAGACGCCGAGCCTGTCGTCGAGCTCGCGTCGATCAACACCTTCTACTACCCCCGGCAGGCGCGGACGGTCGAGCGGCGGCTCGACGCCGCACAGCGCCTAGCGAGCGAGGTCGAGGTTCAGATCGGTTTCGAACTCGAGCAAGCGCTCGCCGAAACCGAGCGCTGCTTCTCCTGCGGCACCTGCATCCAGTGCGACAACTGCGTTCATTACTGTCCCGATCTCGCCGTGAAGCGCGAGGCCGACGGCTATATGGTCCTGACCGACTACTGCAAGGGCTGCGGCCTCTGCGTCAAGGAGTGCCCGACCGGCTCGATGAAGATGATCGAGGAGGCACGATGAACGCCCGCGACGAAACGGTTGCGCGGGAGAAGACGATGCTCTTGACCGGCAACCACGCGGTCGCCTGGGCGGCTCGTCTGGCGAGACCCAAGGTGGTCCCGGTCTATCCAATCACGCCGCAAACGCCGGTGCTCGAGAAGATTACCGAATTCCAGGCGAACGGCGAGTTCGATGCCGAGATCATCACACCCGAGTCCGAGCACTCGGTGATGGCCGCTTGCATCCCAGCCTCGTTGGCCGGTGTTCGCGTATTTACGGCGACGGCCTCGCAGGGGCTGCTCCTCATGCACGAACTGCTGCATTACGCGAGCGGCGCGCGGGCGCCGATCGTGATGGCCAACGTCAATAGGACGCTTGCGTCGCCCTGGGCGTTCTGGCCCGACGAGACCGATAGCCTTTCTCAGCGCGACACCGGCTGGATCCAGTACTACACGGAGAGCGCGCAGGAGTCGCTCGACACGGTGCTCCAGGCGTTCCGGCTCGCCGAGCGAGTGCTGCTGCCGGTGATGGTGAACCTCGATGCGTTCTACGTCTCGCACGCGCTCGAGCCGGTGCGTGTGCCGGCGCAGAAGCTTGTCGACGTTTTCCTGCCGCCGTACGCCCCACCGCACCGCCTCGACACCGCGAAGGTCGAATCCTGGGGCAACCTGGTGACGCAGGAGATGTTCTATCGCCACCGCCAGGCGCTGGGCGTTGCGATGGACCAGGTCCCTGCGGCCGCGCTCGAGGCGGACCGCGAATGGAGCGCCCTTACCGGCCGTGGCTACGGGTTGGTCGAGCGCTACCGCTGCGAAGGCGCCCAGACTGTCATCGTAGCGATGGGCAGCATGTGCGGCACCGCGCGCGACGCGGTCGATTTCATGCGCGATGAGGGCTTGACGGTCGGCCTGCTGAAGGTACGGCTGTTCCGGCCGCTTCCGGCGCAAGCGCTGCGCGCGGCGTTAGCCGGTGTTCCCGAGCTGCTGGTGCTCGATCGCAACTATTCGCCCGGGCACGGGGGCGTGCTGCACCAGGAATTGCGCGCGGCGCTCTACGGCATGCCTGACGCGCCCCGGATTCACGGCTATCTCGCGGGCGTGGGCGGCGTCAATGTCTCGCCAGAGAAGATCGTCGAGTTCGCCCGGATGGCGAGCGCGAGCGAGCCGCAGCCGGACTCGGTCTGGGTCAGGTGATTCGCATGCGCAAACTCGAGTTGCCCCAAGATTCCATTCTCTGTTCGGGGCACGCGGCGTGCCCGGGTTGCGTCGACGCGCTGTCGGTGCGGCACGTGCTCTCCGCGCTCGGGCCGAAGGCGATGGCGATCGTTACGCCGTCCTGCATGGCGGTCATCGCCGGCCCACAACCCTACAGCTCGCTCAAGATTCCCGTCTATCAGTGCACGCTCGAGGCGAGCGCCGCTGCGGCATCGGGTCTGCGCCGGGCGCTCGACGCGCGCGGCGATCACGACACGCAGGTGGTCGTTCTGGCCGGCGATGGCGGCACTTACGACATCGGCTTCCAATGCCTGTCCTCCGCAGCCGAGCGCAACGAGAGCTTCATCTACATCTGCCTCGACAACGAAGGCTACATGAACACCGGGGCGCAGAAATCCTCCTCGACGCCGCATCTGGCGAGCACCGGTTCCACGCCCGCGGGAAAGACCTCGAGAAAGAAAAATCTCACCGAGATCATGGCGGCGCACGAGATACCCTACGCGGCCACCGCCAGCGTCGGCTTCCTGCCCGATCTGCTCAGCAAGGTCGAGAAGGCGAAGATGATGCGCGGCACGCGCATCATCACGCTGCTCATTCCCTGCCTCGACGGCTGGGGCCTGCCCGACGACGCGGGTCTGACCGCCGCGCGTTATGCGGTCGAGAGCGGCGCGTTCCCGCTCTACGAAGTCGAGAACGGACGCACCTACACGCTCAACTACACGTCGAAGACGCGCCCGCTGCGCGATTATCTGGCGCTGCAACGCCGCTATCGGCATTTGAGCTCAGCCGACATCGAAACCCTGCAAGCCGAAGTCGACGACGGCTGGGCGAGACTGCTGCAGCGGGTCGAGGCCGGAACGCTAGGCGACACGAGCACCGTGAGCAACTCCGGCGTGCCGAGTTTGTAACGTAACGAATGTAAGGGGTTATCTCGTGCACTCGAATCAGATGCGTGTCTTGATACACCTCAAGCTGAGTGAATAGGAGAACTGAACATGAACCCAACATTGTTCGAGATCGGAGTCGCCATATTCATGGTGGCAGTGAGCGTTGGCCTCATCGTGTGGTTTTCAAGATCCATGGCGGCTGCCTCGGGAAGGCGCTTGATGCACATGCTGACGCGTGCTGGAGTGGACCCCGAAGTTGCCAAGCATGGTGACACCAAGGCGATCATTCAAGATGTGCGGCGCCGTTGCCTCAGGTGCCGGTCCGAGGACTTATGCGACAGGTGGCTCGCCGGAAAAGTCGAAGGCGACCATAGCTTCTGCCCCAATGCGCAGATATTTCGCACATTGACCAGGACCAAGGCGCGCGTCGCACTCTAGCGTTGTGCGGCGGAGTACGCGCAGGCTCCGTAATCCTCCAATTCAGGAGCGGGGGAGTTCCATGTTCGATAAACCGGTCAGAAGCGTGATGCAGCGACGAAAGGTTCTCAAGGCTGTGCCGGAGACCCTCGTCAGCGAAGCGGCCAAGCTCATGGCGGACAAGAATGTCGGCGCAATCATGGTAATTGAAGACGATCATCTCGTCGGAATTTTTACCGAGCGCGACGTCGTATTTCGGGTCGTCGCGCGTGGGCTTGACGCGCAGACCACACGGCTTGCCGACGTGATGACGCGCGCACCGCACACCGTTGATCCGAACAAGTCTTTCGGGTACGCATTGCTAGTGATGCAAGAGAACGGTTTCCGCCACCTACCCGTCACGCAGGACGGCAAGCCGATCGGGATCGTTTCATCTCGCAGCGCGATGGATCCCGAATTGGAGGAGTTCGTGTCTGAAGCAAATCGGCGAAAGCGCCTCGATAAGGAACGCTAGGCCATACTCCTCCTGAGCCGCTCAGGTTCTAGATCCGCGCATGCGCCTCCTCGGCCGTACCAGCGTATGAGATCGACCGGCAAATACATGGCCCGCTAGCCGGTCGGAAGAAATTTCGACGAGGCCCGGATCAGCCTTACAGAAACAACTTTCGCACCGCTTCATGGTTCGACGCGCTTTGCACGATGTCGCCATGCGTCGGGATCAACCAGCTTGGCGGAGCCTTCTCGAACTCCGCGGCGAGCCAACGCTTCAGCGCCGCTTTGTCGCGCACCATGAAAAGCGTCGCGATGTTGTTGAGCTTGAGACCGGGTCCGCTTCCGCTGAGCCTGAACAAAACTTTGAAGACGGGATTGCTGGGAAGCACAGGGAGATTCATGACGATATCGGTGACATACCACACCGGCCCGCGTTCGCTCGCAATCCGCACCAGCACTTCGCCGGTCTTGTAGTGCGGCATGTCGATCAGTTCGAGGCGAGGACCGGTGATCGACGCCGCCTCGGCAAGCGGCCGGATTCCGCGCAACTTCGACTGCCGCTCGACGCGAGCAATCGACTGCGCCGGAGCGAATATGGCCGCCTCGGGGAATCGCGCTTTCCATTCGGCAAGGCCCAGGTAATGAAATGCATTCGGTGCCACCAATGCGCGCACCGAGCCGTATCGGGACAGGTCTTCGAACACGCTGCCGGCGGTCCGGCACGGCGGGCTAACGATGGCGAGCCCGCCCTCGACACCTACCGCAAGTGCATTGGCCGTTCCAGGCCCGAACGAGTACGCATACGTCAATATCGGCGCGCCGGCGTCAAAGACCTTCCAGCCGTTCACAGTCGTGTCCATGCGCTTACCATACTTGATCGGTACGGACAGAACGAGTCAGAGCGAATCCGATGCCGCATGCGATGCAGTCTTGCACTGACCAACGTCTACCGGCGCGGTGGTACGGTTATGATCGCTGCGCTATAGTCTCATTGGTGAAAAGCGTGCGCGCTCCGCGATCCTTGCTTGATGCGACGAATACCGTATCGATCGGTGACGATCAAGCGGTTGCCGACGCTACCGATCGTATTCTCGCGCAATGTTTCGGCGCCGGGAGTTTCGACCGCGAACTGCTTCACGCCAGCTTCACCCTCGTCGGCCGCCTCTTTGCGGGCGAACATGCCGGCTACTTGGCCTGCGACATGCCGTATCACGATCTGCGGCATTCGCTCGACACGGCTCTGGTGATGGCCCGACTCATCGCCGGCTACCAGAGCGAACAAGGCGTCTCTCCCGGTGTGCTCACGCCGGAGCACGGCCTGCTTGGCGTCCTGCTCAGTCTGTTGCATGACACGGGTTTCATCCGGAAGACTTCGGAAGCAGCGCTCTGCGGCCCGCAGTTGGTGGCCGAGCACGAATCACGCAGCGTTGAATTCGCCAGGAGCTATCTGGGAACAACATCGCTCGCCAAGCACGCGGCGCTGGCATCGTTGATCTTCGCAACTCAGCTGGGGCCGGATCTCAAAGAGTTCTTCACCGGGTATGAGGGCCCGGCCATTACGCTCGGTCAGATGCTCGGCAGTGCCGACCTGTTGAGCCAGATGTCCGATCGCTGCTATCTCGAGCGCTGCTTTTACCATCTTTATCCGGAACTGGTCCTCGGGGGGCGCGACCGCGTGCGCACCGCGGACGGCCAGGAGCAACTGCTTTACCGCGACGCCTTCGACCTCTTGCGCAAGACGCCGGGATTTTACGAGAACATCGTCCGCAAGCGACTCAACCAGGACTTCCAGCAGGTGGCTCGCCTTCTCGCGGTGCATTTTGCTGGCGACGACCCTTACGCCGAGGCGATCCATTGCAACCTAGATCGATGCGCCCGCATGGTCGCAGAAGGCCCGTCCGGCCTCCCGCAGCGCGAACCGATCACGACGACCCGCAACCTCGCAGCGATCTACCACGCCCGGCCGCCGCGCCCGGCGCCCGCCCATTGACCAACCGCAGGGAACTTGCCGACCAGCGCTGCGCGCCGTTGTGCCACGGCAAATTATCCCCGGAAGAGCTTCAGGCCGTGACCGTGAACGGCCGCATCATGTCGTTGTCCTCATGCTCGACGATGTGGCAGTGGTGGACGTAGCTCTGCGGCGCCGTCAGGCCCGTTGGCAGATCGAACTTGGCGCGGATGGTCGTGAAGTAGCCAGGGTTCGCCTTGACCGTGTCCTTGAAGCCGCGCTCCTCCGGCGCCGGCGGCTCCATCGGGCCGGTCGCGAAGGGGGTCGGGTCGATGCCGCCAGGGACACCGTTTTCATCGCCGTGGGCAGCTTCGTAGGCCTCGACATCAAATGGCGTGCGACCGACCACCTGGAACGTCACCAGATGCACGTGCATCGGATGGGTATCCTCAGTGAGATTCACGTAGACCCAGTCTTCGACCGTACCGAGCTTCGGTGTCTCAGTCGCTGTTCCGCCGTCGAAGTGCGTACCGTTCAGGTTAAGAAACCACCTCGCGGTCTCGGGGGCGACCTCGTTGAGGGTGACGTAGCGCGTCGTGACCGGATCGTGCAGGTCGGCCTTGCGGCCCGGAAGGCTTGACGGAATCGAGGTGGGACCGGGATGGCTCACGCTCGTGCCGACACGGATCTGCATGACCTGCTCGAGCTGAGGGGCCGGGTTCGATACCGGCTTCTGCGGCTTGTGGTTCTTCATCACCAAGGTCGCGCCCGCGAACTTGCTGAAGTCGACGAGGATGTCGGCGCGCTCCGCCGGCGCGAGCACGATCTCCTTCACCGGCACCGCCACGTCGAACATGCCTCCCTCGGCGCCGATCTGCCACAGCGCCGGCCCGCCGATGTCGAGACCGAGGATGCGCGCGTTGCAGCCGTTGAGAATGCGGAAGCGGTACATGCGCGGCTCGACCTCGAGGAACGGCCAGACTTTGCCGTTGACGAGCATGACGTCGCCGAAGTACTCGCCGATCCAGGTCACGCCGGGAATGTCGCTCACCGGATACCGGAACGTCCCGTCGGCGTTGAACTGCCGGTCCTGGACCACCAGCGGGATTTCGTAGGCGGCGCCGGGGATCCCGATCGGGTTGGGCTCCGTGCCGGTGTCGTACCCATCGCGAATGATGTACGCGGCGGCGAGGCCGGCGAAAACGTTGAGTCGCGTTGCGCCGTCGGCATGGTCGTGGAGCCAGAGCAATGTTGCCGGATTATGAGGCGGCTCATTGGGATAGAAGACACTCTGCGTTTCGCCTGGGCCAAATCCGTATGGGCTAACAGCGGGGTTGCCATCGCTGTCGCCTGCCACGAAACCGCCGTGGAGGTGGGTCAATACCCGTACCTGGTCGCCGAGCGGGGTGAGCCGCGTGTCGACCGGAATCCACTGCGGGTATGTCGTGGGCAGCGCGTGCGTGTAGGTCACGTTCAGTGGCGTCCCGCTTTGGGCAATGAGGACCATCCCGAACGAGCCTGCCTGGCCCGCAAGGCCGGACCCGTCGTCATACGCCCAAATCGGGGTCGGCGGCAGGTCAGGGTGAAGCTGCCGGCTTATCTCTCTTTGAGTGAACGAATACGTGTCCGGCGCGCTTGGCGTGGCGACGACGATTCCCGCGCCCGGCAGGGGCAATGGCTGGACATATTTCGCGAGCTTGCCGCCTTTCGCGGCACGCGCCGGCCACGGTAGCGCCAACGCGCCGCCGACACCCAGGCCGTATTGAAGAAAACGCCGCCGTGTGATCTGCCTCATATGTCCCCCATTGCCAGACGTGTCTGCGACGGCGGCTCCTGGACCATCACTCATGGACATGCATCTGCGACTGTTGGTAGTTCGCAATGCCGACCTTGTCGATCAGCTCGAGCTGGATTTCCAGCCAGTCGATATGGTCCTCCTCGGATTTGAGGATGCCCCGAAAGAGATCGCGGCTCACGTAGTCGCCGCAGGTTTCGCAGTCGGCAATGGCAGCCTTCAGGACCGGATGCGCTGCAAGCTCGAGCTTGAGGTCGCACCCAAGTGCTTCCTTGACGTCCTGCCCAACCAGGAGCTTGTGCAGATCCTGCAAGTTCGGTAGTCCTTCAAGGAAGAGGATGCGCTCGATTAGGCTGTCAGCGTGCCCCATCTCGTCGATCGATGCCTTGCGCTCGTGCCTGCCAAGGCTACCGAATCCCCAGTGATCAAACATCTTGGCATGCACGAAATACTGGTCGATTGCGGTGAGCTCGTTGGTCAAGACCTCGTTGAGGCGCTTGATCACCTTGGCATCGCCCTTCATCTAGTTCCCTCCCTGCGTCGACGGCGCGACTTCGCCTGACGCGCCAGTAATCCTTGCGACGGTTTCTAGCAGCAGCGACTTGGCGCAGGAGACGCACCGGCCGCATCCGAGCCCCATGCCCAGACCTTGGGCGAGATCCTCGGCGCAGCGCGCGCCGAGTTCTGCGGCCTGGGCGATCTGCCGATCGGTGATCGCGTTGCAGATGCAGATGTACATGAGACGAACGTATCATTGCGCAAACGGCAATGCAAATCATTCCTATTCACGAATATTGATCTGGCTCAAAGACTGGTCTTGGGAATTCGGCTATGAAGCGGCGCTATTGCTTCGAGGCGCAGCGCTTCTTGGACGCAAGAAAGCGAAGACCAATGGCGTAGTGGCCACCAAGGCGCTCACCCGCAAGCTGGCGCGCGCCTGCTACCCGGGCTTGCCATCGATGCGGGCTCGCGCCAACACCGGCCAATAGCGAAGCGCATACAGCGCAAACGCGCTCGACCAGCATATTGCCGAGGCGATGACGGTCGTGAGATAGACACCTGGCAATAACATGCCGCCGAATACCCTGATCGCCGCGGCGAGTTGGACCAGGACGTAGCACATCACCTCGAAGCCATCCGCTGTCAGCGGGCGTCCGGTATGGCCGCGCGCAGTACGAGTCATCATGCCGATGGTCAGGCCGCCAATCGCGCCAATGGTCAGGGCGTGCACGGCCAACGGCTCGGCAATAACCCCCAGCGTCGCCAACGCGCGCAGCACGAGGTAGACGACTATCCAGCCGTACGCAGCGTGCAGAATCCAGACCAGAGCGTTTGGCCATGTCCGCCACGGTTGCCACAAGTAGAACCGGGCCGCGTGCGCGGCTGCAACGGCGAACGTCAGCACGGCAACCACGGTGGAGGAGGCTTGCAGCAAGTCAGCCGCGAACAAGGCGAGAATCCCACCCAAGGCGAGCTTTTCGACTAAGGGGTGGCGTGTGGCTCGGGCACCCGGTATGCCGTTGTTGGTGAACATCGGAATGACCCGCCCGCCCATTACCGCCATGATGAACAGCACGACGTCAAGGCCGACTTGCATGCTGACAAGCTGCGGCCACCTCAGTATGCCTAGGAAAGAAAGGTGCACAGGGAGCGTGGCAAGGCTAAGCACGACCAGCAGGGCGATGAAGAAGTAATTGCGCCGATTGCCGCTGCGTACGAGCGGGATGCCGATGCCGACGGCCACAGCGAGAGGAAACGCAGCGTTGACCAACGCTGCGGCCAGCGCATACGGTGTCAGCACCAATGCCCGCCCGGCAACCCAGAGCGCGGCGTAACCCGCAAGTAGCGCTCCCGTGGGCGTCGGTTGGCCGGTCCAGTTGCGCACGGCGGTGAACAGAAATCCGGTAACCACCGCCAGGGTGTAACCGAACAGCATCTCGTGGCCGTGCCAGACCGGGTTGCGTAAGTAACCGGCAGGCAGATAGCCTGAGTATTCGCACGTCCAGAGCGCTACCGACAGCGCAGCGAACACGCTGGCGAGAAAATAAAATGGCCGAAAGCCGAGATTCCACAAAGCGAACGCGGCAGGGGCGTGAGTTGGCGGCGGTCGAGCACCTTCGAGCTTGAGCATCTACGGTCGAGCGCCATCGCGCAGCTCAGCCCCGACTGCGGAAGGCCCCATTAGCAGCGTCGCAAGAATCGCTCGCGCCTGCAGAGCCCGATAGGCGTGTTCCCATTCATGCGCGCGCGGCTTGGTCCATGCAAGGCGGCGCCCGAGTACCAAAAGAGCGCTCATTTGCCAACCTCCGAGCGCGAGTTGCGCCGGCGCGTGGCGACGGCCGCGGCAGAGCACCGTCCCACCGGGCGCAGAGAAGTGATAATAGCGCTCGTTCAGGTAGCGAGTAACGTCGACGATGTCGTCGCTCCAAGCGAGCGGGCGCAAAGCAGCCACAATGCCAAGCGTCGCGTCGCAACCGATCAGCGGCTGCCTGTGCGTTTGACACTCTTGCGCGCTGCCGGCAGCCGCTTTCGGTCATCCTTCGGTTTAGTGCTCGTCGGCTTGGCCTTGGGTTTCTTCGCAATGGGACGCTTGCTTGCGCTCCTTTCGCGCGCGGCAGTCTTCTTGGGCCGTGTCCTCACGTGCCGCGGCTTGGCTGCCTGGGCGCTCTGTTTTTCCCGCTGCAGTATCGCGACCAGCGCTTTGAGCAGATCGGTCTCGGTGATAATGCCGAGCAGTTTGTGCGACGGATCGACAACCGGCAGGCCGCCGATCTTGCGCTCCATCATCAGTATCGCCGCATCGACCACCGGAGTCGCCTCGCCAACGGTCACCACGCGGCGGGTCATGATACGCGCCACCTCGACCGGCGAGCTGAGGTAGCGGTCCGCGGCGACGAGCAGATCGCGTTCGGCGACGATCCCGGTGAGCACTCCTTCAGCATCTACCACCGGCAGCCGGCGGATCCGGTGCTTCTGCATGAGCCCCAACGCGCTCTTGAAGTCGGTATCGTCGGAAATGGTGATCGGCGGGGCACTCATGTGCCTGCGAACGTTCATCCGGAGTCCTTTCGATCGAGTGCGCACGCCTGGCGCTTCAGCGCGTGATCGCCTTCGGCGCTTGCGCTTCGCGCGCGATCTGCCGACGGAGCGCCGCATACCGTTCCTCCCCGTTCTTGCCGAACAAGGGGTCGTCGATGTGTCGTATCGCGGCATCGATCTTTGCCCAGTCCCTGTCGCGCAGCAGCTTCGCCGCTAAGGGAAGGATCGCCGTTTCCTCCCGCTGCATGTGGCTGCGGAAATCTGCGACGTACGCCCGGCCGGGCGTCTCGACGTGCTCGCGCGACTTGATCGACCCGTTGACGATGTCGTCGAGAGCATGAACCAATGCGTCTCCGAATTCCTTCAGGCGCGCGTGCTGCTCGGTCAGCTCGTCGACAATCGGACGGGCGTTGACCTCACGCTCCTTGATCCTCGCAAACGCCAGATCTTCTTTGGGATGATGCAACACGTCGGGGTAATGCGTCATGTAGAACATGATGTCCAGCATCAATTCGTAGTCGGGCGACTCGCCCTTGTGGAACACGTCGAGCTGGCCCTCCAACAGGTCGAGTAGCGTCGCAAAATTGGCGTGTTCCGCGTGCCAGAGGGCGATGGAGTCGGACATGGTTACCTCGCTACTGAAAGGCTTCGGCACGCCGCATCAGCTCGGGCAAGTTCGGCTCGTTCGAGTCGCGCGGTTTGCCGGGATGGATGATCGATACCTGGCAACTCTCGGCGGCCTCGACGAGCTGCGCGTAGCTACCGGCGCCAAGGTCCGCGATATAGGCCTGCTTATTCTCATTGTACGCAAACATCTTGTCGTTGATGCCGGTACACTCGTTGCAGCTCGTGCAACGCGGGGTTTCGATATACGCTTCTTCGGAAGGCTTTTCGGCATCCGACTCCGGAGCGCCAGTCGGCGGTACCGGCGCGGCCGCCGTCGCTCCGTCGGGTGCAATGACGGGGACATCGGTCGCGGCCTGCGCGCGCTCCGCGCGCACCTCACGCTCGCACGCGAGCAGGCGTTCGGCATGCGAGTTGTGGATGCCGCCGAGCTCCTGCAGGCTGTGCCACATCTCGCGACAGCGGCGCGCTTCGCGCATCAGCTTCTCGTCGACGATGACCTTCTGCAACGTGTCGTCGCGTCCGACCATCAGCAGGCGCGGCACGTTTTCCAGCGATCCTACGTGGTCCCGCGCAAGACATTCTCCTGCCGGGATCATGTTCGCCGCCCAGCCGGCCCGCGGCACGCGCGCGAAGTGCCGGGCGTAACGGCGATCGCAGGCGACGAAGTCGACCGGCGTGAAGGCGAGATCCTCCGCGAGCTTTTGGTGCGCCTCGTCCTCGTACGCAAAGCTCACCACCGGCCAGTCCAGAGCGACGTCGGGATTGGCCTGCAAATCGAAGCGTGCCGCCCAATCCGAGCCGGCCGATGGGTCATAGGTGAAGGCCGGGAAGGCGCGCGAGTCCATCGCCGCGGCTGCGCAGAGGTAGGGTGGGAGGTCGCCGGTCGTTCTGGTCGCGCCGGAGAATACGCTGAACAGCGCGGGTCCCGGATAGGCGAAACCATCGCGCAAGCGTTCCCGAAACTGAAACAGGTTCGAGCCTGCCGATTGCAGCACGTAGACGTCGCTGAGACCGATCGCCACGTGCGCGAGCTGGCGGCTGCGCAGGCCGAATCCGAGATGGCCGCTGCCGAGCGGCGATTCGTCCAGGATATCGTCCGTTTGCACGAGGACCTTCATCGGCAGGCCGGCGGACAGAATCTCCACCAGCGTGGATGTCTCGGCCGCGTCGAGCTGCCGCGCATTGACGCATACGAGGTAATCGGGGAACAGCGCCTGGTCCGCCGGGTCGAGCCCGTCGGCACCGTAGGTCTCGAAGAACGCTGCGTGCCTCGCCTCGCGAAATTCGCCGGCGATTTCGAGCTCCGCCACCGCGATAGCCCGGGCGACAACCGTGAGCTCCGCCAGTCGCTCGCGATACGCGGCCAACGCGTCGGCGCAGCTTTGATACACGAACGAGTACGCCGACTCGGCGTCGCCGGCGTCGCCCATAAGAGGATAGAACCGTTGCGACTCGAGAACGGTCAGCAGAGTGCGGATCCGCGTCCGGCGGCTTTCCGGGAGCGTGGTCTCCGGCGCGGCCCTGGTGAGCAGGCGCGACATCGCACCGAAGTCGAACAGGTCGGCGTGCAAATCGCCGATCGACGCCTTGAGGCTTTCCGCGCTCCGCCCCGCATCCGACCGGTTGAAGTCCGCGCGGAGGATATCGGAAAGCTTCTGGATCAACCTCCCGACGGTGACGCGAAAGCGCGCGGCCTTGGCGTCCTGCACGACGCGCCACGCATGCGTGAGGAGCCTGGCAGGCAGCGCGGCATCGCAATCGACCAGCGCACCATCGACCTTCAGAGCGCTTCGAGCGCGGCCGAGACTGTCGCACAACAATTCGTCGTCGCGCACGCCGAGTCGCTCCGCGGCCAAGTCCCAGAGCGTCGACAGCGATCCTTCGATGCCTTCGCCCAGCAACATCCGGAGCTGCCTCTCGAGACGCAGCATGTGCCGCGTCACCCGCTCGCCGCCGTCGCCGCAGGCGATGTCCTGCAACAGCCGGTCGACCAGGCCGGAAAGGGCCTGCACGCGGTCACCATCGGCACCGCGGTCGATCAGCACCAGCGGAAAGTCGTAGCGCAACGCCGCGAGATCGCGATAGCGCGCGAGCAACGCGGGCCGCAGCGCGAGGGGTTCCACGGCCTCGAGGCCGGCGGCGGCTCTTCTACCCGTCAGATGAAACGCGACTTGCGACTGAAGTTCGGCTTCCATGAGCATGTTCTTAGCTCTTCAGGCAGTGCGGCGCAGCCCGTCCGATCCCTGCGGCCACACGGTGAATTTGTCGAATTCCGCTTCGAGCCCCGCCTTGATGCGCGCGGTCGTGCGCAATTCGGCGGTTCCGCGCAAATCCTCGTAGCAGGGAACGTCCGGGTTCCGGTACAGGATTCCGACCGGAATGGGGTCGACACCCGAGGCGACGACACGCGCGCG
>Ga0137369_10005119_pt1 | contig 13343 bp, 10 predicted proteins | sample SagtaG_12_FD_104918 | JGI IMG/M metagenome (GOLD analysis project Ga0137369, IMG submission 104918) | Vadose zone soil microbial communities from Sagehorn Ranch, Mendocino, California, USA - Sage1_L_113_16 metaG | ecosystem: Environmental > Terrestrial > Soil > Vadose zone | place: USA... | reverse complement strand
CGCGCTGTCCATCAGCACCGAGAAGTGCTCCCAGTCCTCCTCGAGCAGCTGGAACTCGAAGGGATACGGGACGTCCTGCGGTGACACCCACGGCTTGGCTTCGGGCTCGAACCCGCCGACGACCAGGCCGCCGACCTCCTCCTTGTAATAGGCGAACCCGTCGGGGTCCCGCAGCACGGGCAGGTCCGGGTGCACACCCGCGATCGGCTCGGTCACCACGTAGTAGTGCTCGGCGCTGTGCAGCGGCACGTGCACCCCCGCCAGCAGCCCGACCTCCTTGGCCCACTGGCCCGCGCAGTTCACCACGATCTCGGCCTCGATCTCGCCTCGGTCGGTCCGGACCCCGGTTACCCGTTCCTGCGCGGTGGTGATGCCGGTGACCCGGACCTTCTCCACGATCCGCGCGCCGCGCCGCCGGGCGCCCTTGGCGAGTGCCGTGGTCAGGTCGGTCGGGTTCGCCTTGCCGTCGCCGGGCAGCCAGACCGCGCCGACCAAGTCGTCGGTGCGCATCACCGGCCACAGGTCCTGGGCTTTTCGCGGCGTGATCACCTCCGCCTCCACGCCGTACGACGCGGCCGCCGCGGCGGTGCGCTTGAGCTGCGTCATGCGTTCCGGCGTCCGTGCCACCGACACGCTGCCGCACTGCTTCCAGCCCGACGCCTGGCCGGTCTCGGCCTCGATCCTGGCGTACAGGTCGGTCGAGTACTGGATCAGCCGGGTCATGCTCTGCTGCGAGCGCAGCTGCCCGACCAGCCCGGCCGCGTGCCAGGTGGTGCCGGACGACAGCCGGCCCTGCTCCAGCACGACCACGTCGGTCCAGCCCAGCTCGGTCAGGTGGTACGCCGTACTGCAGCCGACGATGCCGCCGCCGATCACGACGACGCGGGCCCGCTGCGGAAGCTCATGAGTCACGCCGACCAGCGTTCCGGAGCATCCCTTCTCGGCAGAAGCCAGAAAGGTCCTATGGCAGGGATAGTCGCGCCGACCAGATGGGTCCGACCGGCGAGTGGCGTCGTCGCGCATCAATCTGGCCGCCGGTCACGTGTTAATCTGGCCGCTCGAATGTGGCTATAGTCGACATTGAGATTGTCGCCACAACGGCAAGCCAGGAGGCAGCATGGACGTCGGGATCCGCGAGCTCCGCGACAACCTCAGCCGGTACCTCGCGGAGGTTCGCGAGGGTCACACGATCACGGTTACCGATCACGGCCGTCCGGTCGCCCGGATCGTCCCGGCCGGTCGTCCCACGACGCTGGAGCGGCTGATCGCCGAGGGCACAGTCACGCCAGCGACCGCGCCGCGAACGCGGTCGCCGCGCCGGGAGGCGCCAGAACCAGTGCTCGAGACGGGAATCAGCGATCTGATCGACGACCAGCGGCGATGATCTGCTACTTCGACACGTCGGCGTTCGTACCACTGCTGGGGCGGGAGCCGAGCACGCCGGTATGCAAACGACTGTGGGTCGATGCCGATTCGGTCGTGACCTCCCGGCTGCTGTACGTGGAGGCCGCGGCAGCGCTCGCACAGGCGAGGCGCATCGAGCGGCTTGACGAGCCGGCGCACCGCAGAGGCCTCGCGGCGCTCGACCGACTGTGGCAGGAGTTCGACGTCATCGAGGCTGACCGGTCGCTTGTGAACCGCGCCGCGGAACTGGCACACCTCGGCGCCTTGCGCGGCTACGACGCCGTCCACTGCGCATCCGCTGAGTTCGTTCCTGATGCTGACCTGGTCGTCGCCAGCGGAGACCGCAAGCTGCTCGCAGCCTGCAGATCGCTGGGCCTCGCTACCGCGGACGTCAACGCTCCGTGATCGCAGCGACCTGGCCGGTCAGGGCTCGGGCCAGTTCTTGATCTTGGTGAGCTGCTCGACGAAGGTGCGCTCGGCCGGGGAGAGCAGGCGGTCGCGGCGCTGGGCGACCACGATCGGGCGGGCCGGGAGCGCGGGTTCGACGTCGACGACGCCGAGCCGGCCGTCGCGGACCTCGTGCTGGACGGCGTGCTCGGAGATCAGCGCGATGCCGAGACCGGCCGAGACCGACTGCTTGAGCGTCTCCGGTCCCCACATCTCGGACTTCTGGACGGTGGTCAGCTCCCACTGCTCGAGGGCCTCCTCGGCCTCGTCGCGGGTGGACGACCCGCGCTCGCGCACCAGGAACCGCTCCTTGGACAGCGCCGCCGGGCTCACCGTCGTACCGGCCAGCGGATGGTCGGGCGCCGTCACCAGCACCAGGCGGTCCGACAGGATCGGCACCATCACCAGCTGGGAGGCGCTCGGCTTGCCGGCGAACACGGCCAGCCCGATCTCGCCGTCGACCAGGTGCTCCATGACCTGCACGGCGTTGCCGACGAAGATGTCGCACTCCACGCCCGGGTGGTCCTGGCGGAACCGCGCGAGCAGCTGCGGGAGGAGATAGGTGCCGACCGTGGTGGTGCCGCCGATGACCAGCCGGCCGGTCTTGAGGCCGGAGACCTGCTGGATGGCGCTGACCGCCTCGTCGGCGAGCAGGAAGACGCGGCGCGCGTACTCCATCAGGACGTCACCCTCGGCGGTCGGGCGGATCCGGGCGCCGGAGCGGTCGATCAGGGTGGCGTGCAGGGAGCGTTCGAGCTGGCGGACCTGGTTCGAGACCGACGGCTGGCTCATGTAGAGCTTCTGGGCGGCCGCGGAGAAACCACCGCACTCGACCACCTGCATGAAGATCCACAGCCGGTGGAGGTTGAGTTGCACGCTGACCGCCTCGCCTGGTGAGTACGCCGAGCGGCAGCAAGCCTACCGGGACTCCCCGCGGCAAGTATTGGCATGTCAGCGGTAGGGCTCCGCATGAGAGATTCGGAGGATATCCCTTGTCCTGGCCTGAAAATTTGCGTTCCAGTGACCAGATCTTAGTCATCTCTATGCAAGTTCGTGAGGTTCTGGATAGCGTTCCGCGCAACCTTCCGCCCCATAGAAAGGGATGCCATGCGTTCTCGCCGCATCCTCGCTGTACTGGCTGTCGCGGCCTTGGGTTCGTCGGCGACCGCCATCGCGAATGCTGCCCAGCACGCGGACTCATCCTCCGCCGCCCTCCCCGGTGACGTGAATCTCGTCCAGGTCCGCGAGTCGCTGCTCGGCAAGCACTACTGGTACCAGCAGACCTACCAGGGTCTGCCGGTGATCGACACCTACTACGCACGCCACGTCGACACGTCCGGCGCGGAGACCGTCACCGACGGCCGCAAGGCCATCACGTCCGACATCTCGGTGCTGCCGTCCGTTGCCGCCGACACAGCGAGCGCCAAGGCCGTCGCGGCCGTGACGAAGGCCCTGGCCGGCGCGCACGCCGCGAAGACGCAGCTCGCCGTGCTGCCGGGTTCGACCCCGCGCCTGGTGTGGTCGGTCCTGTCCGAGGGCGCCGACGGCGAGTACCGCTCGCTGGTGGACGCCAAGTCCGGCGCGGTCATCCGCTCCGAGAGCACCGTGAAGCACGCCGACGGCACGGGCCAGGTGTACGACCCGAACCCGGTCGTCAAGCTGCAGAACGAGAGCCTGACCGACGGCAGCGACGCGGACAGCGCGGTTCCGTCGTCGGCGTACTCGACCGTCACGCTGCACAACCTCGACGGCTCGGGCAAGCTGAACGGCACCTACGCCAACATGAACGGGCTGCGCAAGAACAAGCTCGCGACGTCGTCGACGAACACGTTCGTCTACACCCGCTCCGACGACCGGTTCGAGCAGGTCGTCGCGTACCACGCTGTCGACTCGGTGCAGACCTACATCCAGAGCCTCGGGTTCGCCAACGTCAACAACGAGTCCCAGGACCTGCTCCCGGACACCACGACGCAGGACAACTCCTGGTACTCGCCGGGCAAGGACACCATCACCTTCGGCACCGGCGGCGTCGACGACGCCGAGGACGTCGAGGTGATCTGGCACGAGTACGGCCACGCCGTCCAGGACGACCAGGTCCCCGGCTTCGGCAGCACCACCGAGGGTGGCTCGATCGGTGAGGGCTTCGGTGACTACCTGGCCCTGACCATGTCGCAGGCCAACTCCTCCGACACCGCGACCACGCCGTGGGCATGCCTGATGGACTGGGACTCCACGTCGTACACGTCGGGCACGCCGCACTGCATCCGCCGCGCCGACACCAACCTGACGGTCGCGGACAAGAACGGTGAGGTGCACCACGACGGCCAGATCTGGTCCCGCGCCCTGTACGACATCAACAAGGGCCTGGGCCGCGAGAAGGCCAACAAGGTGATCATCGAGGCGCAGTTCAACTTCGCCCCGGACACCAACTTCGCCGCCGCCGCCAACGCGACCGTCGCGGCCGCGCAGGCGCTGTACGGCTCCACCGACGCCGCCACTGTGCGGGCCGCCTTCCAGGCGCGCGGCATCCTGTAGGGCGCTGCGGACACACGCCCTGACATCTGATTCCCGCCCAGCGAAGGGCCGGACGATTCCGCGGAATCGTCCGGCCCTTCGTGTTGGCTGACGGGTTTCGCAGCCGATAGCACCGTGTGGTGCTCGGTGGCGTCCTGCAGCAGGCCATCGCCGGCCGTAGTAGGCCATCGTGAACGCGGCGGGCGGCTCAGCCCGCGCAGGTGTTGCCGTTCGCACCGCCGTCGTCGGCCGACTCCGGTTTGTCCGGGTCGGTGAGCACGGGCCGTGCCTCGCAGACCAGTTCGCTGGTGCCCGGTCCGGGGATGCTCACGATCCCGGCCGAGGTCCACTGCCCGCCGGGCACCCGGTACCAGGTGTCGTAGTTCAGCGTCACGCTGATCGTCACCTTGCCGCGCTCGCGGTACTCGTGCGTCACGTCCCCGTCCGGGTACGGCGCGCCGAGGCTGCTCGTGGTGACCTGGTCGCCGTCCCCGAAACTCCACGTGTACGACGCCGGGTTGGCCCGCACCTCGACCGGCCAGGTCAGCACGGTCACCGTCCGGTCCACGTACCGCTGCTCGGCGTACACGTTGGTCTCGAGGTTCACCAGCGTCCACCCCCGCGGCTGCACATGCACCGGCGAGCTCGGGAACGTGACGACCCTCTCGTCCCGAACCGTGCGGAACACCACCTCGCGCGTGACGTCCTCGATCCGCGGCCGGTCCGGCGTCACCTTCAGACACCCGCCCTGAGCAGCCGGGTGTTGAGCGTCGGAAATGCATATCTTCGACTTGGGCTCATACGGCCGCTCGCCAGTCGTGTGCGTGCGCAGCACGTTCCGCTTGGCGGACGACTCGTGTTTCTCGGCCTCGGCCCTACGCAGGCGGTCGTCCGTTCGCTCCGCAGTCGTCTTCTTGGCTACGCTGACCCGCAAACCTTGGTTGGTCGTCTCGGCCTTCGGCCGCGGAGTAGGTGTCGGACTCGGAGTCGGTGTAGCGGCGACATTCGGAATGCCCATAGATGTGCGGCCAGCGATCGCGGCAGTCGCGCCGGTCCCCGCAGTGAGCGCGCCTCCCGCCATGACGAGGCCGACACACGTGAGACGCAAGGCGGCGTACCGAGTCCCTCTCCTGGCGCCCATCACTTCTCTTCCATTTCGAACAGCGCCCAACGACCCTTCACCGCGCCAAGGACTGCTTGCCATTTGTTCTGACCCGGATCCGCGAGTAGCGCGTGGATCTGGGCGTGGATTGTGAGTTCGTGGTGTTGAGCCTGGATGCGTGGTGTTTGGGCATGTCGCTTTGCCCGGGAGGGCTCCGGGTCGCGGTTTCCGAGGTCCGTGGTCGTGGGGTCGATGCGGCAGTCAGGTCGTGACTTCGAGTTCGCGGATGCGAGTCAGGACCGTGGGCAACAGGTGGTCCCCGGGCGGTAGCCGCAGGATGAGCCGGCGGCCGTGTCGGACCAGCCGGGCTGGGATGCACAACAGTTCGTGGCGAAGCCGAGCGGCGTGCGCGCGGCCGTGTTCGTCGATGCCGGTCAGGGCTTGGAGCAGGACCGAGAGGTTCCCGGCCAGGAGCGCGGCCCACATCCACACGGTGTTCACGCTCTTGTGACCCGAGGGCAGATGACGCAGGCTGGCGCCGAGCTTGGCCTCGCGGATCCGGTCCTCGATGTCGGTGCGTCGCCGGAACCAGGCCTCGACATCGACCACAGTCTCGCGCTCACCCGTCTCACCGGTCTTGCCGTCGTTGGCGTTGTTGTGGGTGGGGATGTTGGTGACGATGAATGAGATCGCGTAGGCGTGGGTCGCGGTGCCTTCCAGCGCGAGGGCGAGCTGGTTGGGGTCGATGGTCCGGCGCCGCCTCGACCTGGGGTCGGTCGAGATCGCCTCGGCCTCGACCCGGACGCGCCGGATGACGGTGTAGGTGTCGGGTGGCCACCCGGCCGGGGCGTAGTCGACTGCGGCGACCTGTGCGCCGTCCATGTCCTTGGCATCGGTCCAGGTATCGGCGCCGGCGTAGGCCCGCCACATCGCGGTGCTGCGCTTCGCCGCGATCGCGAAGTCACAGCCCTCGGCGACGGCGGTGTTCGCGAGGTCGGCAGTGAAGTAGCCGGCGTCGGCACGGACGCGGAGCCGGTCACTGGCGGCGGCCGCAGCCCGGACCTGGTCGGGGATCCCGGCCAGGCCGCGGCGCAGCATGGCCGCGGCGCGAGGCCGGACATCGTCGTTGCCGGCCAACAGTTCGGCGGCCACGGTCACACCCGCCTCGGCCCAGGTGACCAGATGCGGACGACCGGCCCGCTGTCCAGCGTAGTTGTAGGCCACCCCCTGCTTACGAGACCCGTACACCTCAACGTCGGTGGAGTCCAGGTCGACCGTGGCCCGGGCGTCCAGCCGCGACCTGCGTGCTGCCGGCAACAACCGACGAGCCTGGGCGATCAACTCGGCGGTAGCCGTCTCGATCCCGGCCCACTGCCCGGCACCGAACCGGCGAGCCATGCTGGCCGCGGTCGTGGACGGGATCGGCGGGACCGCCGACAACTCGGTGGTGACGACATCGGCACGCTGCCGGTCCAACGCGACCAGCGCATCTCCGCCCAACAGCTGGGACTGGGCCAACCCGACCAGCAGCTCACCGGCGGTCGCGCCGCGGTCGCGTTGCTTGATCGACCCGATCCCACGATCGAAGACACCGACCACGTCGAGCTTGTCGATGAACTCCGCGAGCGCGGCTACCCCCGAGTGGCCGGTCAGCGACGGATCCGGAGCACCGATCTGGACACGCTTGCGGACCTGCTTCCGGCCGCGGCCACGACAACGTACGCTCTTCACCGACAAGGTGCTTCTCCCGCCTGGGTGATCAACGGCTTCGACAACCGCGATTCTCCAAGCAGGACAGGCACCTTCGTCGTCTCACACGCGGATCAACGCCCCACTACCTGCGGATCCGGGTCTGATGGGCCGGAAAAGTAGTGGGCTCGCACTGGCCGAATCGCGCGCGACACTAACCCCCTGCCGCCCGGTTAGGATGACAACCGCGGTGTCGTTGCCGACGAGCCTGGCGCTGATCGCTTTCAGGTGCATGCCCACGTCGCCGGTGGTGCTACCGCCGGCCCTGTATGTCCTCTCAATGCCTTTTGCGCCTGCGGCACACGAAACGCAGCCCGGGTAGGCCCATTTGCGCATGAGGCTTGTGTCGCCGGTTGCTTCGGCGTAGTCGAAGGCGGCCATGTAGAACTCGGCGAACGCCTGGGCCGCGGTCACGGTCAGCCCCTTCGTCGCCGCTGCCGGCATGACCGGCGGAGAGGGCTTCGGGGTCGGCGTCGCCGACGGCGTCGGCGTGGCGGCCGTCGAGGATGGCGGGGTGGTGCTCGGTGGCGGGGTGGCGTCGGACTTCCCGTCGCATCCCGTGGTGAGACAGGACATGCAGGCCGTGAGCATCAGGACAGCGGTTACCGTGCGGCGGGCGGGCATGGTCGGCAGAGGTCTCATGCGAGCTCCAGGTCGAGGACGGCCCAGTTCCCGGACCGTGCGACGAGTGTCATCGTGAAGGTGTTCGTACCGCCGGGGTACCGCACGGGCGCAGCCCCGCGTCGTTCCACGGCGGCGTTGGCTCCGGTGCTCGACGCGATCTCGACCACGGCCGAGCGGTCTGCGTTCAGCTGGACCTGGCGGACCTCGGTGCCGCGCCACAGGTAGTCGCCGGTGAGGCGCTTGTTCCGGCCGTTGGCGAACGCGAAGTTCGCGAGGCGGTAGCGGCACGAGCCGCAGGACGGCTCGCTCCAGGCGCGCACGGCCGAGCCGTCGCCGGTGCGTCTCAGGTAGTTCGACGCCTGGTCGAACTAGAACCGCGCGAACGCCTCCGCGGAAGCGATCGTCAGGCCCTGCGCCTCGGCCGGCAGGCGCGGCGCTGCGGCATTCACCGGCGCCGCACTCGGCTTCGGCGTGACAACTCGCGCGGCTGTCGCACTGCTCGGTGACCCGGCGGCTCGGATGCGGTCGAATCACTCCCGGACGGCACGACGGTCGCCGCATCGCCGTCGGGCGTCGTACTCGTGGTCGCAGCCGCGGGCGCGGGGGTCGCCCCGTCGTCGCCCCGTCGCCGCCATCTGGAAGCCTCCTCCGTCTCGCCACGTGCTCTGTGCAGCACCGACGGTGACCATTCTTCCAGACCCGGGGTCGACCCCGCCGAAGTTATACACAAGGCCGCCGGCGCGACATCGACCGACCGGGGCACGGCGGGGGACGCGGCGCGCCGGCCCGGCGGGCGGACCGGACCGGCGCGGGTTCGGTGGTTCAGATGCCCGTGACGTTGAGGTCGGCGGCGGAGGCCCAGGGGCCGCCGTTGATCTCGGTGAGCTCGCGGAGCCGGACGTAACGGGCCGTACGGGCCGTGAAGCACGCCGACTCCTCGGCGGTCGTGTTCACCCAGGTGCCGGTCTTCGCGGCCGTGCGCCACGTCGACCCGTCCAGCGACGTGTAAACCTCGTACGAAGCGATGTCGCCGTTCACGCCGCTCTGGCGGGGCAGGTAGTACAGGCACGACACCGAGTACGACGCGCCCAGGTCGAGCTGGATCTCGTGCGGCGGCACCGGGTCGGGCTCGACCTGCGACCACGCCGTGTGCCACAGCGTGCCGCTGTCGCCGTCCAGGACGTTCACCGCCTGGCCGCCGGTGGCGGTGTCCTCGCTGTCGGCGTACTTGACCGTCATCGCGTTCTGCGGCAGCCGCGGCGCCACCCCGACGTTCAGCTCGGCGGCCGACGTCCACGGGTTGCCGTTCACCTCCGACAGCGCGCGGAGCCTCACGTAACGAGCCGTCCGGGCCGAGAAGCAGGCCGACTCCTCGGCGATCGTCTTCACCCAGGTACCGGTCGCCGCCGCCGTGCCCCAGGTCGTACCGTCCAGCGACGTGTAGACCTCGTAGTTCGCGATCTTGCCGTTGTCGCCGTCGGTGCGCGGCAGGTAGTAGAGACAAGAAACGCTGTACTTCTTGCCCAGGTCGAGCTGGATCTCGTGCGGGAGCGGGTCCGAGCCGTTGTACCACTTGGTGTGCCAGATGGTGGACGAGCTGCCGTCCAGCACGTTCACGGCCGCGCCGTTCTCGCCAACCATCTCCTGGCTGTCGACGTACTTGACCGACATCTGCGCCTGCGGCACCCGGTTCACCGTGCCGCCGGACCCGGTGTCGTCGACGACCAGGTCGTCGATTTTCAGGTCGTGCTGCTGGTTCCCGGTGTCGGGGCCGGTGGCGGTCTTGACCACGCCGATGAAGGTGTCGCCGGCCGCGCTGCCGCTCACCGTCGCGGTGAACGTGGTCGACGTCCGGGCCTGGTTGAGGTTCGTCGTCGACTGCACGATCGTGCCGGTGCCGCTGACGAACTGGTACTCGCCGGAGTTCGTGGCCTCGTAGGTGAACTTCACGCTGTACTGCCGTCCCGGCTGGAACCGCAGCGTCTGCGGCAGCGTGCGGTAGATGAGCCCCTGCCGCTCCTCGTGCGACTTCAGCGAGTTGCCGCCGTTGAGCACGTCGTCGGTCAGGTGGCCGTTCCAGCCGGCCTGAATGTACGGCGCGTTCAGCTGCGCGATGTGCGTGCGCGGGTCGGTCTTGGTGCTGGCCGCGTCACCGACCACGAACGGGAACCAGCCGGCGTCCACGTTCTCGAAGTCCTCGACAAAGTAGTGCGTGCCCTGCGGCGTCCTCGTCACCGGCAGCACCCGGACGTTGTCGAAGGACACGGTCGCGGTCCCGGTGTCCGCGGTCAGCGACAGCGTCGCGGTCGACTGGCCGGACGGTACGTCGAACAGCACCCGCATCCGCTGCATCTTCGTCGAGTTGTACTCGTCGCCGCCGGCGTTGTTGGTGAACAGCGAGCTGTCCGTCCAGTTGCTCACCGTCATACCGCCGGCCGGTGCCACCGACAGCGTCGCCTTCCGGCCACCGGAGGTGGCGACGTACACCGACGCGGCGTAGGTCTGCCCGCCGGTCAGACCGGTCAGCTGCTGCGACACCGTCGTACTGTTGCCCGAGGCAACCTGCAGCTGCTTCTGCCCGACCGAGGTGGCCGCGACCGAGGCCTTCGTGGTGTCACCGCCGACCGTCCACGAGGACAGGCCGCCGGAGTAGAAGCCCGGGTCCTTGACCGTGCCGCCCTCGCCCCAGTTCGTGGCGGGCGGAGCGGCCGGCGCCGTCGGATAGACGACGTACGGCGTGTCGGCGGTGGCGGTGATGCTCACCTGACGGCTGGTCACGGCGAGGTCGGATACGAAGACGCGCCCGGTCGCGGTGAGCCTGTACAGCTTCACCGTCGACGGCGAGCCCCACGACGTCGGCAGCGTCCAGGTCGTCGTACCGCCGGCGGTGTTCCAGTGGTAGAGCTTGGTCTCGGCCTGCTGGTCCCACGGCAGCAGGTACGAGCCGCCGTTGAGGATCAGGTGGCCGTCCTTGCTGATCTCCCGGGTGCTGCCGGACGTGGTCACCGAGACGCCGTTGGCCAGCGTGATCGTGCTCGAGGTCCACTTCGTGATGGGTGAGCCCTGCAGGTACTTGGTCGGCAGGTCCGTGCTGAACGTCGTCTTCAGGAACGCGTTGTAGTCGGTCTTGCCCTGCCATCCCTCGTACGCCGCGAGGTCACCGCCGCCGAGCAGCGGGTGGCCGGCGATCCAGTCGTCGAGCTGGTGGTTGCGGATGAACCGGGCGATCTGGCTGTTGATGCCCTTGTAGTTGCTGCCGCCGTAGTTGAGGTCGTTCGCCCAGTGCGTCCACACGGCCTGGTCGACGAACTTGTCCGGGAACTCGGTGGCGATGTCGTAGCCCAGCCCCGTTCATCTCACGGGCGAACTTCTGCGTGGTGTAACCGTCGCCGTACCAGGTGTCGATGTAGAGGAAGTTCAGGTTCGGCACGGCGTCCTTGAACGCCTGCAGCCGCGCGAGCCGGGTGCCCTGCTGGCCGTCCTTGCGGTAGTTGATGTGGTAGCTCTGGTCCAGCCAGTCCCAGCCGAGGTCGGTCTGCACGTTGTTCGCCAGGCTCTCGGAGAACGACTTGGCGACCGGGTACTCCTCGGTGTCCTGGATGTGCACGCCGATGTCGGCGTTGTAGTTGCCTGCGGCATCGACCAGGGTATTCAGCTCCGCGGTGCCGCCCTGCCGCTGGCCGACCAGCGCGTAGTCCGGGTGCGCCGAGTCATGGCCCTCCGAGCCGTAGCCCTTCAGCAGCACGAACTGCCCGAGTCCGTCGGTGTTCAGCGCGATCTTCTTGGTCTCGTCCAGCGTCTGCAGGAACGGGTGCGTGGCTTGCGACGCGAAGTTGAACGGGATCCGCATCACCGGGCGCGTGGCGACCTTCTCCCAGCCCTGCGGGCTGGTCATGATGTCGCGGTAGGCGATCGCGCCGTCCTGCCAGTCCACCGTGCTGTCGGCGTTCCGGTCCCCGGTCACCACGACCTTTGCCCAGGGCAACGGTTCGGTGTCGCTGAACGACGCGCCGGACGCGCGCCGCAGCCAGTCGCCGCTCCAGATCCCGAGCCGCCGGTAGGTGCCCTTGTCGACGGTCTGCTTCTTGACCCGGCCGTTCTCGGTCGCGGTCGCGCCGGACGGCGAGTCGTAGTACGAGTTCGAGGTCACCGACGCGGCCAGCTGGCTGGTGTTCACGATCGCGTACATCGACGACACCGGCGACGCGTCCGTCTGGGTCGTCGACGTCAGCGTGCTGAACGTGTCACCGGTGCCGGTCGTGGCGGTGTTCATCTTCGCCCAGGCGAGCGCGGCGCCGGACTGGCTGCTGCGGATCGACACCAGGTTGTGGCCCGGGATCGACAGCGAGTTCGCCGGGTTCGCGGTGGTGTCGGCGATCCGGGTGACCTCGAAGCCGAGCACCATACCGGCGACCGACAGCGTGGCATCGATCGCGACGTCGCCGTACGAGCCGAAGGTCATCGTGTAGTCGACGTGGTCGCTCGCTACCGTGCTGGTCACGGTCGGGGTGTACGTCGTGCCGTTCAGCACGACCTGGCTGAGGGTGTCCTCGTCGCCATACAGGACCGAACCGCCGGCGACGTCGGTGTACGACGCGACGCGGGGGAACGCGCTGTCGACGCTGACCTGCAGCGCGGACGACGAGATCGTGGTCAGGGTGCCGGCCGACGCGGTCAGCGGGATCGCGGTGAGACCGGCGCTGCACAGGGACAGGACGGCGAGCAGTGCTGGACGACGCATGGGCGGGCTCCGTCTGCGCGGGTCGTGCGGGATGAAACCACTGCTGACGATCAGTCTGCAAAGAAAAGCACGAAAGTCAACAGATCGACGCACTTACGCACACAAGTCCCAGAAAGTGCCCGCGCGCCCGTCAGGATCTGACGGGCGCGCGGTGCGGTTAACGCCAGTTGATCTCGGGCGCGCGGTAGAAGTTCAGGCCCAGCACGTCCCAGCGCGACCCCTGGCCGCCGAGCCGGTTCTTGTACGCCGTCCAGCCCAGCGCCGACGCCGGCGACCACCCGAGCTCCGCGATCCCGGGCAGCCGCGGGTACGCCATGAACTCGGCCTTGCTGATGTCGTCCAGAGTCTCGGTCCACAGTGGCGCCTCGACCCCGGCGATGCTCGCCGCCGGCAGGTTCGGGATCAGCGTCCCCGGATCCCACGAGTACGACTTGCGCACGTCGACGTACCCGGCCCAGGACAGCCCGTACGGCGTGCTCTGGTTGTACTTCATGTCCAGGTACGCCCGGTTCGCCGGTGACAGCACCACCTGCGCACCCTGCGCCGCGGCCATCCGGGCCAGGTCCTGCGACCGGGTGTCGCCGGTGCCCCAGTACTGCGCCACGCTCCCCGGCGGCAGCTGCGTCTCGGCGATCTCCTGCCAGCCCATCACGGCCTTGCCGTGCTTGGTCACCAGCGCGGCCGCCTTCGGCACGAACGCGAGGTACTCCTCGTGCGGCGTGGAGTGCGCCTCGTCGCCGCCCAGGTGCAGCAGCGGGCCGG
>Ga0137369_10005103_pt1 | contig 13369 bp, 14 predicted proteins | sample SagtaG_12_FD_104918 | JGI IMG/M metagenome (GOLD analysis project Ga0137369, IMG submission 104918) | Vadose zone soil microbial communities from Sagehorn Ranch, Mendocino, California, USA - Sage1_L_113_16 metaG | ecosystem: Environmental > Terrestrial > Soil > Vadose zone | place: USA... | reverse complement strand
GGTGACGGGCGTGCCCGCCGAGGACATCCGGGCGACGGCGCGCGAGTACGCGAGCGAGCGCCACGCGGGGATCTTCTACACGCTCGGGATCACCGAGCACGCGTGCGGGGTCGACAACATCTGGTCGCTGGCGAACCTCGTCCTGATGACCGGCCACCTCGGCTACGAGTCGACCGGCTTGAACGCGCTCCGTGGCCAGAACAACGTCCAGGGCCTGAACGACTCGGGCGCGAACCCGGCCTACCTGCCGGGGTACCAGGCGGTGGAGGACCCGCAGATCCGGCGCAAGTTCACGGAGGCGTGGGGCCAGGAGGTTCCGGAGACGCCGGGCTACCGGCTCGACCAGATTGTGTCGGGCCTCCACGATGGCCGGGTGAAGGCGCTGTACCTGGTCGGCGAGAACCCGGCGCAGACGGAGCCGAACGCGCACCACGTCGCGGAGGGCCTCGCCGGGTGCGAGTTCATCGTCTCCCAGGACATCTTCCTCAACGACTCGACGCGCGACTACGCCGACGTCGTCCTCCCTGCGTCGAGCTTCGCCGAGAAGGACGGCACCTTCACGAACACCGAGCGGCGCGTGAACCGCGTCCGGAAGGCGCTCGACACGCCCGGCGAGGCGCGCGAGGACTGGCAAATCGTCTGCGATCTCGCGCAGGCGCTCGGCTCCCGCTGGCCCGACTACCGCAGCCCCGAGGACGTTTGGGACGAGTACGCCGACCTCTCCCCGAACTGGTACGGGATCCGCTACAGCCGGATCGAGGAGGTCGGCCTGGTGTGGCCGTGCACCGACCTCGAGCATCCGGGGACGCCCTACCTGCACTCGCCGCGGCCGGCACTGCCGGGCGGGCGCGGGCGGTTCTTCCCCGTCGAGTACCAGCCGCCGATCGAGCAGCCCGATTCGGAGTATCCGTTCGTGCTGACGACCGGGCGCACGCTCTACCACTACAACTCGGCGACGATGACCATGCGCGAGGGCGGGATTCTCGAGAAGCAGGAGCAGCCGTTCTTCGAGATCCACCGGGACGACGCGATCGCGCTCGGGATCGGTGACGGCGAGATCGCGCGGCTCGTCTCGCGGCGGGGCGAGCTCCAGGCCGAGGCGCACTATTCCAACCGCGTCTACCCGGGGCTCGTCTGGATGGCGCTCCACTTCGCGCAGGCGAAGGTGAACTGGCTACTCCACGACGTGGGCGATCCGCTGATCGGGACGCCGGAGTACAAGGTGTCTGCCGTGCGGGTGGAGAAGACTGTTGCCTGACTCGCTTGCACCAGAGACAGTCGAGCAGCTGCTTCGCGGCCGGCTCGGCCGTCCCTACCTCTACGAGGAGCAGTGCGGGTCCACGCAGGACCTGCTCGAGCCGGCGATGCACGAGGGGACGGTGGCCGTCGCCGACGAGCAGACCGCCGGCCGCGGCCGAATGGGGCGTAGGTGGCAGGCGCCTGCCGGGAAGGCGATCCACTGCTCGGTGCTACTGAAGCCCCCGCCGGCGCGGCGCGCCCCCGAGCTCTCGCTGGTCGCCGGGATCGCGGTCGCGGACACGATCGAACGGACGATTGGCTTCGCCGCCCAGATCAAGTGGCCGAACGACGTGATGCTCCGGCGTGCAAAGGTCGCCGGCTGCCTCGCCGAGATGCGCGACGGCGCTGTCATCCTCGGGATCGGGATCAACGTCAACCAGACGCGCGAGGAGCTGCCGCCGGTGACCGGGTCGCCGCCCGGCTCGCTGTTCGTGGCCACCGGTCAGGAATGGCCCCGCGCGGCGCTGCTTGCCATGTTCCTCGCCGACCTCGAGCGCTGTTACTCCGAGTGGCTTGCGGGCGGGCTCGACTCGCTGTATCCGTACCTCGGCTCCCGCGACTTCCTGCGCGGCCGGCATGTGAGCGTGAACGGGACGAGTGGCACCGCGGTGAAGATCGACCGCGCCGGCCGCCTGGAGATCGCGGTCGGCCACGGCGAGGTCCGCACGGTCGAGAGCGGCGAGGTGCGCTACGAGCGCTGAGGTCGAACCGGCCTGGTCCAACCTCGTGACGTTTCCAACCCAGTGTCTGAGACCGGAACTGCGCCGAAAGCGTGACAATCTATCTACAGGCGTTTCGGCCGCGGGCGGGGATTAGCGCGCCAGCGTCAACGGGATCTCGACCACGTGGGTCTTCGAGCCGTCGGCGGCCGAGCGCTCGAACACGACCAGGTTGCCCAGGCCGTTCGGGGCCTCGAACGGGATCGTGAAGTCGAACGTGCCGCGGGTGCCGCTGCCGGAGGTCGCGGTGACGAAGTCGTGCGAGAGGACGGTCCCGTCCGGGTCGGTCAGCTCGTACTCGAAGGTCGCCTCGAAGGTGTTCGCGGTGCCCGTGACGCGGAGCGGTGCCGTGACGGCCTGGAACGGCAGCGGCGACTCGACGAGGATCGCCGCCGTCGCGTCCTCGAAGTCGGCCCGCGTGTAGCTCCGACCCAGGTAGTCAACGGGCTTGGTGGGCGCGAACTGCGACAGGGTGTAGACGACCGGCGCCACGTTCGCGCCGCCCTGCCCTCCGGCGATCGTGAAGCCTGCTCTCCGCTCCTGGTCGGTCGGTCCTTGGAGGAAGGCCTCGATGAGCGCGTCGGGCTTCGTCGACAGCACTTCGCGCCCCACCGGCGCCACCTTCCCGTCGCGCAGGAAATAGATCCGGACCGCCGTCTTCTGCGCCGTCGTCTGCGTCACGGTCGACGTCACGGTCTCAGTGGTCGTGACCGTCACGGTCTTCGTGCTCCCGCAACCGGCCACGACCACGGCGACCACGAAGAGAGGCACAACCCTGCGCACGACCGACAGTATGCTCGCGCCGTGAAGCTGGAGCGCACCCGCGAAAACATCTTCCAGCTGACCGGAACCGCGCAGGAGCTCTCAGCCCTCGTCGGCGCCGCCCGCATGTCGCTCGAGGCGATGGAGCAGGACGACCGCGCGCCCACGGAGCTGGTCGATCTCCTACGGCGGATCCTGCGCGAGTACGACGCTTCGCTGGAACGCCTCGACTAGATCGGGCTCGTCGGGAGCCGATGCCGTCTAGACGGTGGCCGCTTGCTGCTCACGGACGTGAGCAGCGATCTGATCGAACTCGCGGATGAACGTGTCGTAGTCGTACTGCACCGAGTTGAGGTACGTGCTCCAGCCCATCGTGTTCTTGGCGACCAGCGAGGCCTCCTGGATCTCCTCCTCGGTCGCTCCGAAGAGCCGCGCCGCCTCTGTGTGGAAATGCGCGCAGTACTTGCAGCGTGTCGCGCCGGAGACGCCGAGCCCGATCAGCTCCTTGTACTTGTTCGGGATCGCAGTCTCCGAGAGGACGATGCTTTTGAAGCTCGTCCACTCGCTCTCCAGCAACGAGTCCGGAAGGCCGCCGAAGAACCCGGGAACGATCCCGAGGGTCTCGCGGACATCCGCCTCGACCTCTGCTCTACCCATTGTTTCCCCCTTCGCACGCCAGGCTCCCGACGAGCGGTGGCGATAGTAACGAGCGGGGGAACGTCCGGCAAGCGAATTACGTTTTCAAAAAGAGAAACAATGGTGTGTATTCGGTGCAACGAGCGAGAAGCGCCGGAGCCGCTCGGGCTCTGTACCACGTGCGTGATGTACACGCGGCTCGAGGTGGCCGCCGGTCTGCGCCGGTTTGGCCGGTATCTCGAGGCCTGGGCCGGCTTCGACGACTGGCTTCGCCGGCACCGCCGCGGTAGCGCCTTCGCCTGACTCGGCGTCGCTAGAGTCGGCCGGATGGACCGGAACGGCATCGAGGCCGAGGGGCTCGTGCGCGAGTTCAAGAACGTGCGCGCGGTGGACGGCATCGACCTGACCGTCTCGCCCGGTGAGATCTACGGCTTCCTTGGCCCGAACGGCGCCGGCAAGTCGACGACCGTGCACATGCTAACGACGCTCCTCCCGCCGACTGCCGGCACTGCCAGGGTCGCCGGCTTCGACATCGTCAAGGAGGGCCCGAAGGTGCGCTCGGCGATCGGCGCGGCGCTGCAGGAGGCAGCGCTCGACCCGCTGCTGACCGGGCGCGAGCACCTGCGCCTGCAGACGGCGCTTCACGGCATTCCGCGCGACCAGCGGGCACGCCGCGGCAACGAGCTGCTCGAACGAGTCGGCCTGACCCTGGCAGCCGACCGCAAGGTGCGCACGTACTCGGGCGGAATGAAGCGGCGCCTCGATCTCGCGCTCGCGCTCGTCCACTATCCGCGCCTCCTCTTCCTCGACGAGCCGACGACCGGGCTCGACCCCCAGAGCCGGAACGCGTTGTGGGGCGAGGTCGGCCGCCTGGCGAAGGAGGAAGGAGTGACGGTGTTCCTGACCACTCAGTACCTCGAGGAGGCGGACGTCCTCGCCGACCGGGTCGGGATCATTGACCACGGCCGGATCGTCGCCGAGGGCACCCCCGCCGCCTTGAAGGCCGAGATCGGCCGGCCGACCGTGGAGGTCGTTCCCGCCGACCCGGAGCAGCGCGTCCTGCTGGCTGACATCCTCAGCCGGTTCGGGGAGCTCGTGCAGCTCTCGCCCGACAGCATCGCCGTGCGCCTCGCGCACGGCGAGATCGACCTCGTCGAGATCGTCCGTGCGCTCGACTCCGAGGACGTGCACGCCGCAAACCTCCAGCTGCACGCTCCGTCGCTCGACGACGTCTTCCTCGAGAAGACCGGCCGCACGCTGGAGGGCGCAGCGGCAGAGGCGGAGGCCGAAGCAGAGCCTGCACCGGCGTGAACGAGATCGCCGCGCAGATCTACCACCTCGCCCGGCGCTCGGTCGTGCGCCAGGCGCGGCAGCCGGCGAACGTGGTCGCGCCGGTGATCTTCCCGCTCGGCCTGCTGGCCGTGAACTCCGGCGGCCTCCAGCCGGCGACGCTGATCCCCGGCTTCCCGACCGACCGCTTCGTCGCGTTCGCGCTCGCGATCCCGTTTCTCCAGGGGGCGCTGTTCGCGACGATGAACGCAGGCACCGATCTCGCCCACGACATTCAGACCGGCTTCCTCAACCGCCTCTCGTTGACGCCGCTCAGGGGCGTCGGGCTCGTCGTCGGCCAGCTTGCCGGAGTGTCGGTCGTCGCGTTGATCCAGGCGATCGTCTACGTCGCCGTCGGCTACGCGGTCGGGGTCGATCCGAAGTCCGGTCCGGCCGGCGTGGCCGTCCTGCTCATGCTGGCGGTAGTGATCGCGATCGGCTTCGGCGCGGTCGGCATCTTCATGGCGCTGCGCACCGGGTCCAGCGAGTCGGTGCAAGGGCTCTTCCCCGTCCTGTTCGTCTTCCTCCTGATCTCGTCGATGAACTTCCCCCGGAACCTGATCGAGGCCGACTGGTTCCGCTGGCTGGCGAACGTCAACCCGGTCTCGTACCTGATCGAGGGCATCCGCAGTCTGATCATCGAGGGCTGGAACGGCGAGGCGATCGGGCTCGCGTTCGCGATCTCGGCCGCGCTGCTCGTCGTTGCCCTCGGCGCTTCGGCCGTCGCGCTGCGCGAGAGGATGACGCGCACGTGAAGGGCAGCTTCCGCTCGGTTGCCTTCGCCGTCGGGTGGCGGACGATTCACAACGTGCTGCACAACCCCTCGCTGCTCTTCCCCGGGCTGGCGTTCCCGCTGCTGAACTTCGCGGCCTTCGCAGGCGGCCTCTCCCGGCTGGGACACATACCCGGTTTCGATTACGCACCGGGGTACGCGGGCTTCCAGTTCTGCTTCGTGCTGCTCCAGTCTGCCGCCTTCGGCGGGGTGTTCACCGGGTTCGGGATCGCCCGCGACTTCGAGTACGGGTTCTCGCGGCGGCTGCTCCTCGCCGCCTCGCGCCGGAGCGGGATCATCGCCGGCTATGCGATCGGCGCGCTTTTGCGGTGGCTGATCACGGCCGCCGTCGTCACCGGTGTCGCGTACGCCGCCGGGATGAAGATCGAGGGCGAGGGCATCGACCTGGTCGGCCTGTTCACGCTCGCCGTGCTGATGAACGTCGCGTTCCTGCTCTGGGCATCCGGCGTGGCGATGCGTTTCCAGTCGGTGCAGGCCGGGCCGATCATGCAGACGCCGGTCTTCCTGATTCTCTTCTTCGCGCCCGTCTACGTCCCGCTCGACCTGCTCCGGGGCTGGATCCACGCAGTCGCGACTGCAAACCCGGTCACGCGGCTGCTCGAAGCGTCCCGCAGTCTGCTCGCCGGCCATCCGACAGAGGTCGGGATCGCGTTCGGCGTCGCCTTCGGCCTGATCGCGCTGTTCTCTCTGTGGGCGCTGCGCGGACTGCGCCGCGCCGAGGCGATCGGGTGAGCCGGCGCGCCTCGTGCTAGGGGCGGGTTGCCTCGGCTTCGCGGGCTGGGCGCTCAAGCGCACAGAGCGGCTCGCCGACCTGCTCGGCTCGGACCTCGCCACGGCGCGGGCGATGGCGGCGCGCGACTTCGGGTCCGGGATCGTCCTGCTCACTGCCCGTGACCCACGCCCGGCGATGGTTGCGCGTGTCCTCTACGACGTCAGCGACGCCGTTCTCTTCGGGCGCGGCCGGCCGAAGGTGGTCGCCTCGGCACTCGGCTTCGCTGCCCTCGGCGTCGCGGGGCTTCGGGCCCGATAACGGCCACGCTGGCAACCGGCGCCGAGGCGCGCGTGACGAACTCAGGCGGACGCCGGGCGGTCGTGTGCGTGAACGGAGGCACCGGCCGCGAGGTGCCGGGTACCTGGAGCGCGACGCTCAAGTTGCTCGTCCGCCACGTCGCGCCCGAGTTCCCGTCGATCGCCTTCCTCGAGGTCCGCTACCGGATCAAGTCGTGGAAGCGGCTGACCTGGTGCATCGACGACTGCCGCGCGGCCATGTCGCTCGCGGTGGAGGACGGCGCGGAGGAGCTCGCCCTGCTCGGCTTCTCGATGGGCGGTGCCGTCGCGATCTCCGCCGCCGACCACCCGCTCGTGACGACCGTGATCGGGCTCGCGCCCTGGATCCCCGACCGGCTCGACGTCGCGACCCTGGATGGGCGCCGCGTGACAATCGCGCACGGCTCGCTCGACCGCTGGCTGCCCGGGATCCCCGGCGTCAACCCGAAGAGCTCGCTGCGCGGCTTCGAGCGGATCCGCCAACGGGGGATCGACGCGACCTACACGATCGTCTCCGGCGGAATACACGGGCTCGCGGTGCGCTCGCCGCGCGGGGGCACGATTCGGCTGCCGCGCGCAGGGCACTGGGCCGAGCTGGTCGCAAACGAGCTACGCCGGTTCGAGTCCGGTTAGGTCCATTCGCTTGATGTCAAAGTGACAACGGAAGTGCCTGCAAATGGCAAGGCGGTGCTATTCCGATCGCTCGCGACGAAGGAAGCGGACATGAACCTAGTGGTTCCGGCAGGCCCAGTCCAGATCTTGCGTGCGCCCGAGCGTTATCGGGGCAACTGAGTGCCGAGCGCGCTGGCCGCCAGGTCGGCTGCCTGCGTCAGGGTGAGAGCTCGCCCGTCGTTCTTCAGCGCCTCGATCTTTGCTGCGTTGAGGCTCGACTCTGCTTGGGTGAGGAAGGGAGCGACTCGCTCCTCGATCGTCGGCCATAGCTCAATGCCCATCGAGTCGAAGAGCTGATCCGCGGTGGCCGCGAGCTGCACCGCTGCTGCGGCCTCGCCGAGACCCGCCAAGGCTCCGGCCAAGGCCCGGAGTGACTCGGCGCCGATTCGGCGATCGGCGCGGTCGGCGCAGAGCCGCACGTTCTCCGTCAAGAGCTCGACGGCGTCGGCGTAACGCCCCTCGAAAAGGGCGACGAGCCCCAGGTTGCCGAGCGCGAGAGCGGTGTGGAAGTCGTCCTCGAGCCGCCGCGCGATGTCGAGGCTCTCTTCGAGATAGCGCCGTGCTTCGGGGTACGCGCCTCGGAGAAGCGCAGACCAGCCCAGGTTGTTGAGCGAGTCCCCGACGTTCTGCTCGTCGCCGAGCTCGCGCCGCAACGCGAGGCTCTCCTCCAGCAGTGCCTGGGCGCGTGCGCCCTCGCCCAGGTAGGTGAGCCCCACATCGTTGAACGCCTCCGCGCGCGCCCATGGATTGCCGACGCGATCCGCCAGTTGGAGTTGCTCCTGTGCGAGGGCCCGCGCCTCTGCCTTCGCACCGCGTTCCTGGTAGACCCAGCTCAGCTTGCCGAGGGAGAGGATGAGCGTCTCGAGGTCCTGGGCCTCCCGCGCGTGATCGACCGCGGCTTGAAGGTGCTCGATCGCTTCGTCGTAGTCGCCCTGGAAATAGGTCAGCCGTCCGAGCCCGTGCGCCGCCCGGCCGCGAAGCTCGGGTGATCTCCCCGTGCCGGCGAGCGCGGCCTCGAGCCACTGTCTCCCTTCGCTCGCACTGCGGGCTTCCCAGAAGCGCCACATCGAGGACGTCAGCCGGAGCAGGTCATTCCCGCCGCCGTCGCCTAGCAGTGTCTCCATCCCCGCTCGCAGGTTGTCGCGCTCCGCGTCGAGGCGGGCCAGCCAGGCGACGTGCTCGCTCGTACGGAGCCCTTGTTCGGCAGCCACCGCCACGGCGATAAAGAACGCGGCATGGCTCGCTCGCAGCGCTCGAGCCTCTGCGGAGCGCTCGAGCCGCTGCAGCGCGTATTCGCGGATCGTCTCGAGCATGAAGAAGCGCCCATCGGCGCTCTGACGGAGCAGGCTCTTGTCGACAAGTGAGCTGAGGGTGTCGAGGTCCGCGCAGGCGACGGCCTCGGCAGCATCGAGATCGAAGCTGCTTGCGAACACGGCCAGGAGCACGAACAGGTGACGCTCGGCCTCGTCCAGCAGTTCATAGCTCCACTCGATCGTGGCGCGCAGCGTCCGTTGCCGTTCCGGTACGTCGAGGGCCCCGGAGGTGAGCAGGTCGAGGCTCTTTCCGAGTCGCGCGAGGATCTGCTCCGGCGTCAATACCTTCACCCTCGCTGCCGCGAGCTCGAGCGCCAACGGCAGGCCGTCCATCCGTCGCGCGATCTCGGTCACGTGCGTGTCGGGGTCGAAATCCGGCTTCAGCTGACGCGCCCGTTGCGTGAACAGCGCCACCGCCTCCGTCGAGGGCAGGGTCGGCACCGGATATTCCTGCTCGCGCGAGACGTTCAGTCGCTCTCGGCTCGTCGCCAGTACTCGAGCCTCCAGCGAGGCGACGACCGGCGCCGCCTCCGGCAGCAGCTGCTCCAGATTGTCCAACAGCAGCAGCAGCTTCTTCTCGCGCACAAACTCGTTCAGATCGTCGCGTGCGCCGAGCACCTGGGCGACGGTCGACTCCACCAGCGCCGGATCAGCGACCGCCGCAAGCGACACGAACCAGACGCCGTCCGGGAACTCGTCCGCGAGCTCGGACGCAGCCTGCAGCGCGAGCCGCGTCTTCCCGGACCCGCCGGGGCCGGTCAGCGTGACGAGCGTGCCCGCGCGCAAGAGCTCCGAGACCTCCACCAGCTCGCGCTGGCGACCCACCAGCGCGTTCGGCTGCACCGGTAGGTTCGTCTGATAGAGCGTCTTGAGGCGCGGGTACACCCCCTCGCCGGCCTGGTAGATCCGCTCCGGGGCGCTCAGATCCTTGAGCCGATGCTCCCCGAGATCGCGAAGTCCGCCGGTGTCGACGAGGGCTGCGGTCGCGGCCGAGACCAGCACCTGCCGGCCGTGGCCTGCCGCCGCGATTCGCGCCGCGCGGTGGATATCCGCGCCGATGTAGTCCTCCTCCGTCAGCAGCGGCGTACCGGTGTGAAGACCCATCCGCACCGGCAGTGCGAGCTCCTCCTGCGCCTCCCGTGCAGCCGCGAGCGCACCCGGCGCGGTCGGGAAGGCGACGAAGAAGGCGTCGCCCTGCGTGTCGACCTCGACGCCACCGTGGCGGGCGAAGGCCTTGCGGAGGACGACCCGGTGCTCCGCGAGCGCGTCGCCGTAGCGCTCCGGCCCCAGTTCGTGCAGCAGCCGCGTTGAGCCCTCGATGTCGGTGAAGAGAAATGTGACAGTGCCGCGCGGCAGGTCGGGCACACCGAGAGTCTATGGACGACTAGGCGACTCTCTCCTACGCTCCGGTCGCGAGAGACTGGAGAAAGTCTTGAAGACGGCGGTTTGAAAGCTGTCCGGTTAGGTCCATTCGGTTGTTGTCAAGCGGACAACGGAAGTGCCTGCAAACCGGCACATGCCGCTGTACCGATCGCTCGGCGAGGCGCAAGAGGACTCGAACCTCTTAGTCGTACGCCGAATATCAGTGCCAAGAGAGAGCACACTCGCGCAGCCCAGACCGCTAACGCTGGCTAGTCCAGAAGGGCCGACGTCGCGGTTTCCGCGAAGGGCGACCGCCCGGCTCCGCGCAGTCGCGAATACCGTCTCAGGCGGCCGGCACGACCTCGAGAAACTTTGCGGTGTCTATGAACTGTCGGAATTGCGCGATTTTGCCGTTGCGCACATCCCAGACGTGCACGACCGGAAGATCCAGCTGCTTGCCCGTGTCCTTTCCGGCACCTGTGTAGCGGACGACAACCGCCACGGCATCCCCTGAGGCGATGAATTCCTCCGGCTTAACCGCGAAGTCGGGGATGTCCTGGGTGATCGGGCCAAAGACGTTCTGGGCCACAGCCTCCCCACCGTGGTAGACGCCGCCGTAGGGCATCCCTTCGGCCTCGTGCCACTCGATGTCGTCGGCCATTGCCCCCAGCACAGCCGGCAAGTCGCCGCGCCCGAACGCTTCATAGACGCCTCTGACCACGTCGACGCTCTGCTCTCCCATGACCCGCTCCTTTTCGGTCGCCCGCGAGGCCCGCGGAGAACCGAACCTAACATAGGCCCGGCTCGCGTCAAACGACTGAGCGGCCCTGCTCAAGGGACATTCCTGAATACTCGCTCAAGCGAGGCGCTCGTCTCCACGCCCGCGGTTCAGGCCGTGCGCAGCGCGTCGATCGGCGCCGTCTCTACGAGGCCGGAGACCGCCTGCGCCAGATCGCCGTCGGAAGTGACGAAGATGTCCGCCTGTAGCTGTGTCAGCGCCACGAATTCGGCGTCGTACGTTGTTTCCAACCCCAGCTGGTCCGCGACCTTCCACGCCGTTCGCTGGAGCACCTTGTCGCCGAGGAAGCGAACCTTCAGCGAGTTGATCCGCGTCACCCGCTCGATCCCCTCGGCAGCCGAGATCTCACCCCGGCGGGCCGCCTCGTACAGCGCCGACAGCGCCTGTGAGCGGACGAGTGTCGGTGCGACGAGCTTGTGCTCGGCGGCGACCTCGATCTCGCCTGCGGCAATCCGGAGCAGCGTCTCGCAGTCGACGACGAACCGGGTCACACCGCAAACGCTACACACTCACCGATGCCGTTTTAGGTCCATCCCGAAAGCATCGTGCGCGTGGGGAATTCATGCTTTCCGAACGCAGTTGTAGTTGGTCCGATGCGAAGCGCCCTTCGCCGGTCGAGACGGAGGGGCCGCGCGTACTGCGCCGCTGGTGGTCGACTTGATCTGATGTGCGTGTGCAGCTGCGCGGAGTGGTGCTCGTCGAGGGCACGAGCGACCGCCGCGCCGTCGAGGCGCTCGCGCGCCGCCGTGGCCGCGACCTCCAGGCCGAGGGGGTCGCCGTCGTGCCGATGGGCGGCTACGAGAACCTGCCGCGCCTCCTCGGGCAGTACCGAGACCTCCGACTCGCAGGCCTCTACGACGTCGGGGAGGAGCGGCACTTCTTGCGCGCGCTCGGGTGTGACGAGCGCCGGGAGCTCGAGCGCATGGGGTTCTACGCCTGCACGCGCGACCTCGAGGACGAGCTGACGCGCGCGGTGGGGCCGGAGGGAATTGAGCGCGTGCTCGCGCAGCAACACGAGCTACGCGCGTTCCGGACCTATCAGAAGCAGCCCGCGCATCGCGCCCGGCCGCTCGAGGAACAGCTGCACGGCTTCATGTGGAACCGCAAGCAGAAGTACGCCGTGCTCCTGGTGGAGGCACTCGACCTGGAGCGGGTCCCGCGGCCGCTCGACCGCGTCCTGGCGCACGTCTAGCCCAGCGCACGCGGGACGAACTGCCGCTCAACGACCCCGTACGTCGTCTCCGTGGAAGCGACGAGCGGCCACAGCTAGCGCTCCGGCGTCCACCCGATCAGCTCTCCGATGAGGCATCGGAGAGCTTCATCGACGAACCATCACACCGCAAAGCCGCAGGGGCGATAGGGCTAGACGGACCGGTAGACGACCGCCGGGAGGTTTGAAAGCTGTCCGGTTAGGTCCATCGGCCGTTGGCTGACAGGACGATCTTGGAAGCCGGTGCTGTTACTCGCCCGGTTGGTGAGTACGACGTTGGGCTGCCGGCGCGGAACCGAGTGCGTCGGTCTCTTCGAGCATGTCGAGTTGGCGGTGGAGCGTGGCGCCGGGCGCTTTCCCTGGCTCGACGATCCCGCGTGGTTCAGGTCGAGGCTGGCGGCCTTTCTTGGCTGACCGCGTCGAGCAGCAGCTTCGCGGCCACCGTCGCCCCGTCGGTGCGGATCGTGCCGGCGACGTCGGTCGCTCGTGCGCGGGTCTCGGGGGTCAGCGCGGTTCTGAGCGCGGCTGACAGGGACTCGGTGGTCGGGGTCGGACCGTCGTGTGCGGTGCCGATGCCCAGGTTGGAAACCCGGCCTGCCCAGTACGGCTGATCCGCCATCTGGGGTACCACCACCTGAGGAGCGCCGGCCCTGGCGGCCGTCGTCGTCGTGCCCGCGCCGCCGTGGTGCACGACGGCGGCCACCCGGCCGAACAGTGCCTGCTGGTTGACCTCGCCGACGGCGAAGCAGTCGTCCCGGTCGTCGATCAGGGCTAGGTCGGCCCAGCCGTGAGAGACGAGTGCGCGGCGGCCCTGTGTGCGGATCGCCTCGATGGCCAGCCGGGCGAAGTCCCTCGGGGCGCGCATGCTTCCGAAGCCTGCGTAGACCGGTGGTGTGCCGGCGTCCAGGAACGACTCCAACTCGGCCGGCAGTGGGCGTTCGTCCGGCAGGATCCACGCGCCGGTTTGCACGACGTCGAGGTCCGCCGGCTCCTGCCAGGGGGCCAGGGTCGGGTCCGCCGCCAGCCACGGCTGATCGCCGAGGATGTGGGCGCGGACGTTGTCCACCGGCGGCAGGCCGATCGATGCCCGGTGGGTGTTGAGCGCCTCGCCGAACAGGGCGTTATAGCTCTCGACGTCCAGGTCATTCAGCACCCGGTTGTCGGTCACATCCGGGGGAAACGGCCGGCCCGGCAGCGGGTTCGGCGGGTGGTGCGGCGAGGGCAGGAAGATCGGACAGTAGCTCACGAATACAGAGCGGATGCCCAGTTTCTCCGCCACCGACCGGGCGCCGGCCACGGCCGGCATCAAGCCGCTCGCCACCAGGGCATCGCATCCCTCGGCTGCCGCGGCGAGCTTGTCGAACTGCGCGGCGATCAACTCGGCCGCGCGCCGGGGCACGTCCGCCGCCGACGGCGGCGTCGCCCCGT
>Ga0137369_10005102_pt1 | contig 13371 bp, 8 predicted proteins | sample SagtaG_12_FD_104918 | JGI IMG/M metagenome (GOLD analysis project Ga0137369, IMG submission 104918) | Vadose zone soil microbial communities from Sagehorn Ranch, Mendocino, California, USA - Sage1_L_113_16 metaG | ecosystem: Environmental > Terrestrial > Soil > Vadose zone | place: USA... | reverse complement strand
CCAAGTCAGCCTCGAAGCCCGTGAATTGGGGAAGCGCGGATTCATTCAATATGCTCGTGGCCGTATCACTATCGTGAAACCAGACGGACTGGAAGACGCATCATGCGAATGCTACAGAGTAATCAGACAATGGGTAGATGAGTTCCTCAATGTCTGAGCCATATGGGTACCCGGTATAAACGGTTTACCCTCCTTTGTCGAAATGCACGGCACCGTGCATTATTGAAGACCGACACTCCCACCTACGGCTCCATATCCTGTTAGCCTTGGATGTATGCCAATCTGAACCCTTGTTTGTTATTTCATGAGGGCCTTAGACTTGCGTACTAGCCCTACTCAAGGTGAAACCAACGTACCCGACAGCGTGTTCTCGCATGACTGTAGAGCGATTTCCGCAATATTGCTCGGGCGAGTTGGTCAAGTGCATTTGCCGTTAGACACAAGCAGTGAAAGCAGCGGGAGCATTGACGAACGGCTGCTCGCATTTCTCCAGTGTGTAGATGAAGCAGGTTCTCAAGACCATTTGACGTACCTCCTGGAGGACGTAGCCAAGCCAATTATCCAACGGATCGTCCAACGCAGTGCGCGAGTGGACATTCTCAACTCAGACTACGACACATCCCCGCAAGATCTCGCAGGCGAGGCTCTATTAACAGTCTTGAAACGCCTGCGGGCCTCGAAGAATGATCACAACCAACAAGGCATTTCGGTGTTATGATGGGGGCTCAGGATATTCACGATTCGTGTCGGCTGGTTGCCGCTTGATCTGAAAAAGTTGCAGCTGATCTGGCAAGGTACACAACAATACCCTCATTATACCGTAGACCTGATCTGCAGTGGCATCACTCTCCGGGACAGACTTCTCGGAAAAAAACTAGAAAAATGTGCCTGCGGGCGAGAGATTGCACCGCTATCGAGCAACTATAGGTATACGGTAACCGTCAGCCGATCGTTTGGTAGCTTTTATGGCGATATTGAGACCGCGCGCGACTAAACCACCCCCTAACCACGAAGCCCTCTTTATTGAGCGCTATCAACGGCTGCTTGGCCTAGCACTCCAATTAACCGAGGGTGATCGGGAACGGGCGGAAGACATAGTTCATGATGCTTTTATACAATTCAGCTTCTCCCGTCCTGACATCAACCTGATCGAGAATCTTGAAGGCTATCTTTACGGGATGTTGCGCAAGCTCCATCTGTCGCAGATGCGCCGTGACTCTCGCAGCCGGATTCAGCCGCACTTCCTCGTTGAGTACGATTCGGCAGAGACCGGCCTCCACATGATCGATCCTCGTGATCGCCTTCAAGCGCAGGAGGAATTGGAACGCGTTTGTCATTACGCCTGTACGCGGAAAGAGACGTCGAAAGCTGGAAGCGTCCTGATCCTCCGCTTCTTCCATGGCTACTACCCGAGCGAGATCACTAAGGTCATTCGAGGAACTCGACACGCGGTAGATTTACGCCTGCGTAGCGCGCGCGCTGAAGCAAAGGCGACTCTTGCTAATCAGGAACGGCTTGTCTTCATGAACGAGAAGTCGGAACCGGTTATCGGGGTGAAGGTTCTTGCTCAATCGACAGTCGAGTTTCTGACTGAATTACGCCGCGCAATCTTTCGCTCACGTCACGGGGACTGCTTATCACCAGAGCAATTCGATTCTATCTACGGGCCGCACTCGGAACTGCCGATCACATGCGAGACATTGGCACATATTGTCAGTTGTCAGTCGTGTTTGGATCAAGTCAATAAACTGTATGGCATGCCGTTTCTCTCAGAGCGTTACGCGGTGGACACCATGGGAAAAGATGACTCCTCAAAAGGCGGTGGACCAGGTGAAGGAACAGGGAGCGACGTAGACGACGAAGGAGTAGCAAGGTGCCGTCGCCGCGCCAGGGAGGTTTTCGAACACCGGCCACAAGAACTCCACATTTCAGTCAATGGCTTCATCCACGGCTCCCAAACGGTCAACTCTGAGCGGAGTGAACAAACGCTCGACATTGACATGGCCGAACAGATCGGCTTTGTCGAAGTCTTCAGCGAGCAGGAAACTCGTTTGCTGTTTCTGGATGTGGAACCACCACCGTCTGGCTCAGTTGAGCAAAGGACCTGCGTCGAGTTGAGCAACGAGCGCAGGCTCGAATTGATTCTCAGTTTCCGCGGTCCGTGGCCCACACTCCACACGATTTATCACGATCCACTTCTCAAGGCTGAACGTGAGACCGACTCTGATCTCGAACAAGAATTATCGATAAGTGAACCCGCTCTTCCGCATTCTCAAGAGAAAGAACGGAAGGGCTGGTGGCGAACCTTTGTGACCGGGACCTTAGCCAAACTACGGCAAACGCTCGGAAGAGGAGCGTTCTGGTTGCGACCTGGCGCCGTCACCGGAGTCGTTGCCTTAACCCTCATGGTCGCGGCCCTGTTCCTTTACATGCGAGTACGGCCTCCGGTGGTTACCGCTGCCGATCTACTTCAGCGTTCAAATCAGGCAGAAGAAGCAATTGCATCAAGACCTGACACGGTGTTGCACAGAACGCTGCAACTTGAAGAAAGGTCTTCGAGCGGGGATCTGATTGCCCGTAATCGTGTCGAGATATGGGAAAGCGCCGGACGCGGAGTCGTTGCTCGACGGCTCTACAACGAGAAGGGCAACTTAGTCGCCGGGGATTGGCAAAGGAAAGATGGTGTGCAGACGTTGTATCAGCACGGCCTTCGTCCGCAGCTCCGGCTTGCACCAGAAAAGCGAGAAGCTCCGGTAACCCTGTCCTTTGAAAGTGTCTGGCAACAGTCTGTTTCGGCTAAAGAATTTACCTCTTTGATTGGAGGCGCAAATCATGCAAGAGTCGAAGAAAGCGCGGACGCTTACGTGATCCGTTACGGAAATGAAGGTGGACAAAATAGTACGCGAGGCCTCATTGGCACCGCGCTCGTTATTCGCCGCAAGGACCTTCATGCTTTCGAGCAGACTCTAACTGTCAGTAATGGAAGCGAGACGCGTGAATATCGTCTGACCGAGACCTTGTTTGAAGGCCGCGCGGCTTCGGCGGTGGAATCTTCGGTATTCGAGCCGGAATCCGAACTAGTTGGCCCGGCGGCAGAGCGAGGTAAGCCTGAGGTCAAGCCTTCCAATGAGAAACCCGAACCGCTTGCGGTGGGGACTCACGCGGTCCCCGCACCGGAGTTGGAAGTTGAAGTCCTGCGCTTGATTCAACGGGCTAAGGCTGACATGGGCGAACAAGTAAGCGTTACCCGCGGGTCAGGCGGCGTTCTGCGGGTTGAGGGGATCGTCGACTCAGATCAGCGTAAGAGTGAGATTCTACGCGAGCTTCAGCCGGTCATGAATAACCCTGCCGTTAAGCTTGATATGCAAACCGTCTCTGAAGCGTTGAAGCGACAATCTCAGCCTCGCCAGTCTGCCGGTCAAATGACTATTCAACCGCCTGAGTCAACCGCGAACGCGGTGCCGGTCGAAGACGAATTGCGTCGTTACTTAGCCGCCAAAGGGTTTAAGGACGCTCAGATTAATGACGAGGTTCGCCGCTTCTCGAATCGAATGCTGGATCAGTCGCGCGAAGCAATGGCGCACGCGTGGGCGCTCAAGCGTCTCGCCGACAGGTTTTCTCCCGAGCAGTTAGCCGCACTCGAAAAAGAGTCCCGGAACAAATGGCTCTCGATGATCGGCGACCATGCTCAAGCGCTTTTGCAAGAGACGGCATCTCTCCGTCAGGAACTACAAGTCATTTTCCCAAATCAAATTAACGATAACGCAACTGAAGAAATCGAACTCAGCAACGATAGAGATTTGTTGCGCGCCATCGAGCGCCTTTTCGACCTTTGTTCGCAGTACACGCAAGTACTGCGGTCCGCTTTTATCATCTCGTCAGAAACCACACGTGCCGAGGTAATGAGGACGGGACAGTTTTGGCGCTCACTTAGAAGATCCGAGAGCCTGGCCACAAAGATCGTAGCAGCCCGACCGTGAGGAAGGCATTGCAGTACCACCTGCGTGAGCGGGTGGGTAAACCCGAAACCCTAAATCCCAAGACTCCCTCGGAGGTAACGCAATGATTCACCGAACCCCCTTGTCGCCCGATCATTATTCGGATGCGATGCGTACCCGCCTGATCACGAAGGCGGTACTGACTGCTTTCCGCTTAATGTTTTTTGCTTTCTTACTGCTCACAGGTCACAGCTCACTGCTCACTGCCCACGGACAGTCGACGAGCGCGACGCTTTCCGGCACGGTCGAAGATCAGAACCGAGCGGTGGTTCCGGGCGCCACAGTAACGGCGGAAAACAAGATCACCGGATTGAAGCGTCGGGCGATAACAAATGGCGAGGGTTACTTCACAATCCCGCTGCTTCCTCCCAGCGCCTACAGTGTGACCGCACAGGCTGAAGGATTCAGTCCGGTGCAGGTTTCGAATGTCGTGCTGAATGTTGGCGATCAGAAGGCGCTTCAGATTCAATTGAAGGCGGGTGACGTCAATGCTGCTGTGCAGATAACAGACCAAGAGGCGCTCATTAGTGAATCGCCATCAGTGGGCACAGTCGTAAATCGTCAGTTTGTGGAAAACATGCCCTTGAACGGTCGCAGCTTTCAATCGCTGATTATTCTCACCCCGGGCGTGGTAGCGGCGAAGGCAACCTTTGGAGAGCAGGGGCAGTTCAGTATTAATGGCCAGCGGACCAACTCCAATTACTTCACTGTGGACGGAGTTAGCGCCAATTTCAGTATTAACGCCGGCGGCGGCACGGGCCAGGCCGGCGCGGGTGAACTGCCCGCCTTAAATGCCAGTGGCGGCTTCAGTAATCTGGTTTCGGTGGACGCGCTGCAGGAATTCAATATTCAGACGTCCACGTATGCTCCGGAGTTCGGCCGTAGTCCTGGCGGTCAAATCTCTCTGCTCACGCGCTCTGGCACGAACCAGTTCCACGGTTCTGTGTTTGATTATTTGCGCAACGACGTCCTGGACGCGACTGATTGGTTTGTGAATGCCAGGCGCCAGACTAAGCCAGCCCTCCGGCAGAACGACTTCGGAGGAGTTTTAGGTGGACCCGTCTTGTTGCCACGATTTGGCGAGGGCGGACATCAACCCGGATACAACGGGCGGAACCGCACCTTCTTTTTCTTCTCTTACGAGGGCCTTCGTTTGCGCCAACCAGTTTCCGCGTCAACACAGGTGCCGTCACTTGCTCTGCGACAGAGCGCGCCCGCAGCAGTAAGGACCTTGTTAGACTCATTTCCTCTTCCGACCGGTGCCGATCTGGGTGGCGGCCTTGTAGTGGCTTCGGCAAGCTATTCCGATCCGACCACGACAAATGCCACAAGCATCAGGGTCGATCATCAGATTAACGACAAGCTCACGTTCTTCGTGCGTTACAACTATGCTCCATCGAAGAACACAACACGGCTTGGCAGCGGCCAGCTCAATAGTCTGAGGGACGCCTTCTTCAGGACACACACTCTGACGGCGGGTACTACCTGGATACTTAACTCAACAATGAGCAACGAGTTCCGTGCAAATTTTAGCCACCAGGACGCTGGCACCCGCCTTTATCTCGACAACTTCGGCGGGGCCGTACCGATCACTACCTCCGTGTTGCCGTCTAATGTCCCGCAGGACGATACGTTTTTCAGCGTCTCGATAATCAATCTCGCTACGACAAGGATCATCCTGGGCCGCAATGGTGAAGGTGTCCAGCGACAGCTCAACTTCATCGACAACTTCTCGCTGGTTGCTGGTAACCACCAGCTCAAGTTTGGCGTCGACTATCGCACGTTGAACCCCAGCGCACTCTCACGGTCAGCCGATCTTAACTACACGTTCACAAGTCCGGCCAACATCGCCGCCAGCAGAGTCAATATCTCCACTGTCACCCGCAAGTCGCCGGTGGACTATGCTTACAGGAATTTCTCCGCATATGCCCAGGATGCATGGAGGAGCACACCGCAGCTCACCCTGACTTACGGCCTCCGCTGGGATGTGAATCCTGCTCCGCACGGACGCAACGACACGACAATATACGCTGCAACTCAGACCGACAATCTGGCCAAGTTGGCATTCGCGCCTCCAGGAACGCCTTTGTGGGAGACAGACTACGGAAATTTCGCGCCGCGGGTTGGTGCTGCATACACTCTGACTAAGGGAGGTTCCACGGTATTGCGAGGGGGCTTTGGCCTGTTTTACGATCTTCCTGCCGGAGCGATCTCAAATGTTGTCATTCTCTCACCCAACGTGCTTAGCGGACCTGCGGTTAATAACGTACTTTACCCTCCCGCTAATGCGAACATCATCCTTCCGCCCTTAACACTTACCGGTCCTTTCTCCAACGTGATGGTGACGGATCGCAACCTCAAGTCGCCCTATACGCTGCAATGGAACGTTGCCGCGGAGCATGTGTTTATGACTAATCAGGTCTTCACCCTGTCTTACATTGGCGCGGCTGGACGGCGGCTGTTACGCCAAGAGCGCTATTTCAACCTCAGCACCAATTTTCCTCTGCTGCAGATCAATCGCAGCAACGCCAAATCCGACTACAATGCATTGCAGGCACAATATCAACGGCGCCTGTCTCGCGGATTCCAGGCCCTGGCTTCTTACACCTGGTCACACTCCCTTGATACTGCGTCGAACGATTCCACATCACTGCCGGGAGCGACAAATATCAATCTTGCTCAGGAGCGGGCGCCGTCTGATTTCGACGTGCGCCACAGCTTCTCTGGAGCTTTGACCTACGACATTCCAAAGTTCGGTTCCTCTGTGTCCAGAGCGATCCTGGGTAACTGGTCGGCGGATCTGATCTTCATTGCTCGATCAGCCACACCGGTAGATGTGCTCTTCTCAAGGGATCTTGGGTTCGGCACGTTCAACTTCCGTCCCGACCTTGTTCCCGACATTCCGCTCTACCTCACTGACACTAATGTCGGTGGTGGGAGACGATTCAACAATACTGTAGTGAGTCCGCGGCAGGTCGGGCCCTTCCTTGTACCTACTGCATTGCGTCAGGGGACACTCGGGCGCAACTCGCTGCGTGGTTTTCCCAGTCATCAGCTGAATTTCGGTATCCGGCGAAAGTTTAGATTCACGGAGCAGTTTGCAGCGCAGGTCAAGGCAGAGCTCTTTAACGTCTTCAATCATCCGAATTTTGCCGATCCCCTGGGCTCGCTTGGATCGGTCAACGCAGCGACGGGTAACTTGACGTTCTCAAGGGCGACCTTTGGAATATCTCCATCGATGTTGAATACAAGCCTCGGCACGGGAGGTCAGACTGGCGGATTCAATCCTCTCTATGCTGCTGGCGGTCCACGCTCAATCCAATTGTCTCTGAAGTTGGAGTTCTAGGTTTTTGGCACAGCGTCGTGTCGGAGTCGGCACGACGTTCTTCTCTCGGAAATCATCTCGTGGGCTTGGAGCATTCAAGAGGTTAAAAACCATGTCTATTTCATCGATTGCCTGCGGAGTCGCTATTGTTCTGCTATGCATTGTCGCTGTGCCGGCGCAGCAGATAATTACTGTTGGTCCGAATGTACAGGTCAGCAAGGGCCTGGCGAGCGAGCCGCACTACGAAATGCAGCTCGCAGCCGATCCATTTAATCCGGGAAGACTACTCGCTTGTTCGATGGTTTGGCCCCGGGAGATTTCCGCGACCGAGGTTGTCACCTATGCGTCGTTGGATGGTGGGCGCAGCTGGACTCCCACGCTTCGAACCCGAGGTGAAGCACGACACGAGAGCTGGGACCCGACCTGTACTTATGGCCCTGGCGGCGTGGCCTACACGTTTTCGCAAAACATCGATGCGAAGGATAAATCATTTGATCGCATCGATCGCTCAACCGACGGTGGCATGACGTGGGGACTGCCAGTTCGCACTAAGCATGCAGAGCGCACCTTCATTACAGTCGATACCACCAAGGGGCCGCGAGCCGGCTGGATCTATCTTCAAGGGGCAGGATCGGTCTGCGTCCCCGGCGTGCGTTGCGCCAATCCGCAAGCATACTATTTCCAATATTCGGCGGACGGTGGGCGCACTTTTATCTCGCAACTAGTGCCGGTATCGGATGGCAACTACAACATTGGCTACGGACCAGGAGTCGTGTTGTCTGACGGAACTTACGTAGCGCCAATGGGTGAGTGGAAGAGTCCGACGCCGCTATATCAAGGCGGTGTTTCGACCAGCCGGGTGCCCGTTAGTGTTACCAGCCACGATGGCCGCTGGGCAAATGCCGCTCTTAATGTCTTCCGCGCCAAGTTCGACAAACCCAATTGGCCGTTGTCGGTCGAGGTTTCTTCCGTGGGCGACTGGTTTCTTGATCGCGGCTGGAACCGTAGCATGATGGCGATAATGGCTGTCGACTCTAGTTCGGGGCCATTTAAGGATCGCATCTACGTAGAATGGCCAGACGTGGGTTCCGGAAGATCTCAGATCATGCTTTCCTATTCATCGGACCAGGGCAAGACCTGGTCCAAGCCTCGCGTCATTGACGACAACCGCGCATGGGCCAACAACCCTTCGGGGCCGGACGACATTCATGGGCAAGTTGCGGTCAATCAGCAGGGCGTAGTGGGTGTTAGCTGGTACGACCGGCGCGATAATCCGGATAACCTCGGCTGGACAGTCCGCTTCCGTGCTTCGTTCGATGGTGGTGAAACTTTCACGCCAAGCGTCAAGGTTTCTGAGGTCCCCTATCTAATCGAAAAGACCGACCCGATGCCGCTGTCGGTGATCGGTCGCCGCTGGAAGGACAGCAACGAATCGGCACTGGTCGGTGTTCACTCGTTCAACTTCAGCGGTGGACACACGGCCGGCCTTGCCGCTTCAGCTGAAGGGAGCTTCCATCCGCTTTGGGTCGGTAATTCCACCGGTGTACCACAACTCTGGACAGCTAGTGTCACTGTCAACGGTACGGCGCAAAAGAACGGATCGGCGGAACTGGCAAAGCTTACTGACGTTAGCGGGAAAGTGAAGATGTACTTCACTAACCGGCGTCTCTTCCGATCGTCAGGTATCGTGGAAGCGGATGTGGAGATAGAAAACCTCAGCGAGGACACGCTGCATGGTCCTTTGAAGCTGCGGGTGCTGGACTTGAATTCCCGGTTGGGCGTCGCCGAGTTTATTAATGCGGACGAGGGTGGCAAGGGCGAAGGCGCAGTCTTCGACGTGACATCCCTGCTTGAGGGCGGCCAACTAAAACCGCATGCCACTACGAAACCCAAGCGAATACGCATTCAGATGACGGAACTGGATCGTATTCGGCCAATAGAGCCTGTTGCGGTCTTTGGGCTTGCCGACTTCAGCAGCCGAGTGCTTGCCGGAAAGGTCACCGGGCCGACGGCGGACAAACCAGGGTTCAAAGCTCCTGGGAGCGCGGCAGAGCCGTCTGCCGATCCCTTCGATGAAGATCCATAGGAACATTCAGCGATCAGGCTCTCTGATAACAGGCGCATTAAGAATTTTACTCAACTTAGTCAGGAGGAATACTCGTGAAGTTCTACGGCTTTGCCTATTTGATATTCATTCTGCTGTCTCCAACATTGCTGCGGGCACAAGAAGTCAAGCCTTCGGAGTCCGTCGAACTCCTTTCATGGAAGAGCGTCGAGTCGGTGGAACTTTCGCCTGACGGCGGGCAAGTGATCTTCACGACGAAGGAACCTGACTGGAAGCAGAACCGCTTCTCGAAATCCATTTGGGTTATGGCAACGGATGGAAGCAGCCAACCTGTGCCCCTCACCTCTGCAGACAATGATGACAATCCGCGTTTTCCTACAGACAAGGATGACGCTGCACGCTGGTCTCCCGATGGAAGCCTGATAGCCTTTCTCTCAACCCGCGAAGGCGCGCCACAGGTCTGGATCGTGGACAAGCCCGGCCGTACCCCAAAGAAACTAACCAGCGCGCCCGGAGGCGTGATCTCGTTTGAATGGTCACCAGACAGTCGGCATGTTGCTTTTATGACGCGAAGCGCAAGCAAAGGCACCTTCGAAACGCAGCGTAACAAAGATGCGGGCGTAGTAATCGACAAGTGGAATTTCAACATCTACAAGCTGCTCAACAACTCACTCTTCCTCGAAGGCGATCGGCCGACAGAATTGTGGTTGAGTAATATTGCGACAGAGTCGGCCGAGGTTCTCAAAACTCAGGGTTCGGTAAGCCAATTTGCGTGGTCGCCGGATGGACAGCGCCTTGCGGTAACCGTCCACTCTGGGACCGGCTGGATCGCAACTCAGAGAGACAATGTGCTGGTCTACTCCTTAGCGAGCAAACAGTCGCAGGTGATAGTTCGCGGTAGCGGAGGCGAAGATTTCGACCATACCACCGGATATTCAAATCCAATATGGTCCCCCGACGGCAACGGATTGGCGCTTTACTTCAAGGACATGGCAAAGCGCTGGCAGGCCAAGACGCAATTCGGCATTTACCGCTTCGATGAGTCTCGTTTTGTGCCGATACCAAACGCGGACCGCCTTGTGCTTTATAGGCCAAGGCTGACGTGGCCCGATAGAGACCGTATGCTGCTCGAGAATACTTCGCGCGCCAGCCGCCAATTGTACTGGCTGTCCTTATCGGATGGCGCACTAACACCGGTGGGTAGCCATAGCGGCAGTGAGAGTTACCATAGCTTCTCACGCGATGGTAAGACAATGACTTTTGTTCGTGCTTCTACGACCGAACCCCCCGAAATCTATGTTGCTCGCGCGCCGTTCACTTCGGCGACGCGGCTGACTTCGTTAAATGCGCATCTACGCGCTGCGGTACTTCCAAAGTTCGAACGCGTGCATTGGAAATCGAGCGATGGCGTCGAGGTTGAAGGCTGGCTTGCGAAACCCATTGGCTTCCAGGCCAATCAGAAGTATCCGCTTCTTGTTATTGTGCACGGCGGTCCGGGCGTTGCGGTTCCAGATGATTTCGAAATGTATTCAGAATGGCCATATCCGTACCGTCTGGCGGCACTGCGCGGATATCTTGTCATGTTTCCGAACTACCGCGGCACGGGATCGTACTCCGCAGCATTTAGCGCTCCGGGCGATCTCGCTGACGAACCCGTACAGGATGTCGTTAAGGGAATTCAGTACCTCGTCCGACAAGGTTTTGTGGATGACCAGAAGATTGGTATTGCCGGCCACAGCCACGGTGCCTGGTTGGGACCGCAAGTCTTAACCACGCACCCCAAGTTGTTTCGCGCGGCCTCCTTCGCGGAAGGCGGCGTGAATCTGATCTCGGGTTATGGCGCAATGCCCGGTTGGCTCAACCTAGCCATTCATGACTATTACCAAGGCGGCTCGCCGTATGAAGCGTTGCAGCGGTACATCGCGATTTCGCCGATTTTTCATGTCGCCGGGTTAACGTCGCCCACGCTGCTGGAATTCGGCGACCAGAGCCTCGCCACGCAGGGACTTGAATTCCAAACGTCCCTTTGGCGATGCGGTGTCCCAAACGAATTAATCATCTATCCCAAGACTGGGCACAATATGAGTCGTCCAGCACAGGAAGCAGAGTCAATGCAGCGCAACCTCGAATGGTTTGACTATTGGATGTTAGGAAAGACGGATTCGAGTCCTGAGAAAAAGGAGCAATACAAACGTTGGGAACAAGTCGGAAAGGAAATGCAGAAGATGCGTCAGACCCGTCCGTGTTCGAATCAATAACTTCCTACCAAGCAAGCCCTTCGCCAAAACCCGACCTTATTCTTGACAGAACCGAGTCCAGGTTCGCTCCCCGCTGGTGAACAGGAGTAACAACACAGAACAGGCCGTAACGCGCTTTCAACCACGCTTCGGCCTTAGACCAGGGAATTGATTTCTCCGGGTGCTTATCAAGATCCTCGAGGCGGGCTTCGAGCAACGCTTTTCCTTATCGCTCAGCTGATCGTCGGCATCCAACCAATCGTCGCCATCGAGTTCTGCCAGTTTTAGACGGATCTCGTGCCTTTCCTCGGGCGTAAGCTTAGGGAGTTCTTCCAGAATCTCAGTTTTGCTCATGCGATGATGATACCGGGTCTTCGGGTTTGTCTCCCAGATATTTCTGCACCCATTCTACTTTGTGAATCCACGCCGAAGGGTTCTTCCATGGCGAAGTTGATAAGATATACGTGTCGAAGTTTTGCGCAAGAAGCCGATAGCTTTCTAACGCGTCAGGGAGTGGGGGCATTAGGCTGAAGATGTTAGGGCACTCGTCGTAATTGCCTTCATATTTTTTCCGATCTTCTTCGTTCAAACATTCTATTCCATGGCGGAAGTCAACCAGCACGTTATCCATATCAACGTAAACAATCTTTTTCTGGTTCTGTTCTTGGTCCATAATAGTTGGCTCTTTTAACAGATGCGGTAATTAGGAACAAGCAACCCCAACCAATATTAGCGTTCATTGGTCCGCTCTGTGCCGGGAGCGTACCAACTCGACGGACCACGGGTAAAACATCATTTCACCAAAATTCCCCTTGGTCTGCAACCCGCGTAAAATTGAATCCGCGCAGGAGATCAGCAAGCTAATTCTTTCGACTTAATCTCAACGCTCGCGCTCTGTTGCTTACCTTATGCCGGACAAAGTTCCTTTACCCATCGAAAACCGCTTGCTTGCCGACCTCCCCGATGACGAACGCCATCAGCTCCTCAAATACCTAGAACCCATTCACTTCGCTCGTAAGCGCATTCTCTACGAATCCGGGCAGTCAATGCGCAATGCCTACTTCTTTCGCAGGGGTATGGCCTCTTTGTTTGCAGTCGCTGAAGATGGCCGAACGGTCCAAATCTCAGTGGTCGGAACCGATGGGTTTGTCGGTGTGCCAATCATTCTCATGGGTACCAAAAGTCCAACTCGTATCGTCACTCAAACACCGGTTGAGGCGTTCAAGATAGATGCGAAACAGTTGGTCGCTCAACTCAATAAAAGCCCTCAACTCCGCGAAGTACTCTTGCGCTATTCCCAGGTTCTCCATGCCCAAGTCATACAATCGGCCCTTTGTAGTCCGCTACACACCATCAGGCAGAGGCTCTGTCGATGGTTATTGGAGTGCCGAGATGCGACTGGTTCGGACAGCTTCGAGGTTACTCAGGAAGACGCGGCAAACATGCTCGGCAGTCACCGAAACCAAGTCAGCCTCGAAGCCCGTGAATTGGGGAAGCGCGGATTCATTCAATATGCTCGTGGCCGTATCACTATCGTGAAACCAGCCGGACTGGAAGACGCATCATGCGAATGCTACAGAGTAATCAGACAATGGGTAGATGAGTTGCTCAATTTCTGAGCCAAATGCTACCCGCCATAAACGCTTGGCCCTCCTTTCTCGAAATGCACGGCACCGTGCATTCTTGAAGACCGACACTCCCACCTACGGCTCCATATCCTGTTAGCCTTGGATGTATGCCAATCTG
>Ga0137369_10005084_pt1 | contig 13398 bp, 10 predicted proteins | sample SagtaG_12_FD_104918 | JGI IMG/M metagenome (GOLD analysis project Ga0137369, IMG submission 104918) | Vadose zone soil microbial communities from Sagehorn Ranch, Mendocino, California, USA - Sage1_L_113_16 metaG | ecosystem: Environmental > Terrestrial > Soil > Vadose zone | place: USA... | reverse complement strand
TACTCCGGCGGCCTGGACACGAGCGTGATGCTCAAGTGGATCCAGGACGAGTACGAGGCCGAGGTCGTGGCGCTGACGATCAACCTCGGCCAGCCGGGCGAGGACTACGACGTCGTGCAGGGCAAGGCGCTGCAGCTCGGGGCGATCGCCGCCGAGGTCGTCGACGCCCGCGAGGAGTTCGCGCGCGACTTCGTCGTGCCGGCGATCAAGGCCAACGCGATCTACGGGCTCGCCTACCCGCTGTTCACGGCGCTCGGTCGCCCGCTGATCGCCAAGCTCGCCGTCGAGTACGCGCGCAAGCACGGCTGCGACACCATCGCCCACGGCTGCACGGGCAAGGGCAACGACCAGGTGCGGATCGAGGCCACCGTGGCGACGCTGGATCCCGAGGTGAAGATCATCGCTCCGGTGAGGGAGTGGCGGATGGGTCGCGAGGAGGAGATCGCCTACGCGCGGGAGCACGGCATTCCCGTCAAGGGCGGGACCGAGGCACCGCCCTACTCCATCGACGACAACCTCTGGGGACGCTCCTCGGAGGGTGGGACGATCGAGGACCTGGACGAACCGCCACGCGACGACGTCTTTCAGCTCGTGACGTCTCCCGAAGAGGCCCCGGACGAGCCCGAGCTCATCCGGGTGGGGTTCGAGCGCGGGTGCCCCATGTCTCTGAACGGAGAGCGACTCGGGCTGGTCGAGCTGCTCGAACGGGCGACCGAGGTGGGCCGGCGCCACGGAGTCGGGATCGTCGACCACGTCGAGGACCGGGTCGTGGGGCTCAAGGTTCGAGATCTGTACGAGGTCCCGGCCGCAGCGATCGTGCTGCCCGCGCATCGGGAGCTCGAGAAGCTCGTCTCCACGATCCACCAGAACAACTTCAAACGCACGCTGGAGGACAAATGGGCGTACCTCTGCTACGCGGGGCTCTGGTATGAGCCGCTGCGATCCGACCTCGACGCGTACATGAATGCCGCCAACGAGCTCGTGACGGGCGAGGTGGCGATGAAGCTCTACAAGGGGTCCGCGATGCCCGTGGCGCGAAGCTCGCCGTTCGCCCTCTATGACCGCGCGCTCGCGTCCTTCGGCGAGTCCGGGGGCGAGTTCAGCCAGGCGGCGAGCCCCGGCTTCATCGAGCTGTTCACGTTGCAGACCCGGATGGCGCACCGGATCAGATCTCGCGCCGCAAAGGAACCCGGACAGAGGGGAGAGGAGTGATGGCAGCGATCTACGAGCTAATCGGCCGTTTGGTGGTGCGCTTCATTCGGGTGCGCTACCGGCGTCAGATCAGGGTCGCGCTGGGTCTCGCTGCGGCCGCGATCCTCGCGGGCGGCTACCTGGCCACGACTCGCGAGCCGCCGGAGGGCTAGAGGCACCACTCGCGCTGCAAGAACGCTTGCAGAAGGGCGCTCGCACACCTCCAGCTCATGGGTTACTAACGATTCGCTACGATTCCGCGCCTCACCGCCGAATCCCGCGGAGGCATTTCGCGGGAGCGGGGGAACCACTGGGACGACGAGCCGCAAGGCGAGACGTCTCGGGGCGAGTCGCGGCAAGTGTCGCGTAGCGCCAGTCCTTCGGCGCGAGCCCGCCAGCTAACCCCGTAGGCATCGGAAGGATGAAGCTCACCAGGGACATCCGGGCGATGCGCATTTCCGTCACGCCGCGTGGACGGTGCTTCGGCGCGCTCGTCCTCACGCTCGCGGCGCTCGCGGCCCTTCCCGCCACGCAATCCGCAGGGCAGAGCATCGACGAGCTGAACGCGAAGATCGCCGATGCCCAATCTCAGGCCTCGAGCCTCGGCGCCGATCTGGATGCAAAGGCGGCCCAGCTCGCGTCCGCCCGCCAGCAGGCCGCCGCCGCCGCCCAGCGCGAGGCCGAGCTTGCGGCTCGCGTTGACCAGACCCAGGCGCATCTTGCGCGGACCCGGGCGCGGCTTCACCGTGCCATTGGCGTGCTCAGGGACCGCCTCGTGGCGATCTACCAGGGCGACATGCCCGATGCGACCGAGCTGCTGCTCAGCGCGAAGGGCTTCGACGACCTCGCCAACCGCGCCGAGCTGGTCGGTCGTATCGAGGATGCGGACGCGGAGCTGGCGGGGAGGGTGCGCCAGCTGCGCAACCAGGTCGCGGCCGAGCTCGCACAGGTGAAGGCGGCCAAGGCGCAGCAGGCGGAGTTCAACCAGCGCATCGCGACCGCTCGCGACCAGATCGCCGCGGTAAGGGCCAACGCCGAGGCCCAGGCGGCACAGCTCGAGCAGGCTCGGGCCGACGAGGCGGCCGCTCTCTCGAGCCTCCAGTCTCAGGTCTCCAGCTGGGAGCAGCAGGTCCAGGCGGCCCAACAGGTCTCGGCCGCGCAGGCCCAGCAGACCGTCTCGAGCTGGCTCGGCGACTATGCGATCCCGCAGGCGATCGTGATGTGCGAGTCGGGTGGCAACTTCAACGCGGTCAACCCCTCGTCCGGCGCGGGCGGCGCCTACCAGATCCTGCCCTCCACGTGGAGCCTGTACGGGGGCAGCGGCTCCCCGCAGGACGCCTCGCCGCAGCAGCAGAGCCAGATCGCCGCGCAGATCTGGGCGGACTCCGGGCCGAGCGCCTGGGAGTGCGCGCAGTAAGAGCAGCCGGGTCCGGCGGGCGAACACGACTACTGCGTCCCGCGCTCCGGGGTCTCGGGTAAGGCGCTGCCGGGCGCCTCTGCCGCCCGTGATCCGCCGAGCCGAGCCTCGGTGGCCACGTCGAACCCGGGGGCTTCCATCGCACCCCAACCCGCTCGGGAGAGCACGACGGCCGCGGTTACGAGCACAGCCATGACGCCCGCTCCCGCAACCGCGTAGCTCACGCGGGGGTTGAAGATCGCCGCGAGCGCGCCCCCCAGCAGGAAACCGACCCCGGGCATGGCCTTGGCGAGGGCTTCGAGCAGGGAGATCACCCTCGCCTGGTAGCTGGCCGGGGCGAGCTGCTGGACGGCCGTCATGAGGCCGACCCACTGGACTCCGTTTCCCGCTCCCCCGATCGACGACGCAACGCAGGCCACGAGCAGGGTGGGGGACGCGGCGGTTGCGAGATAGGCGAACCCGACCGCGAGGGTGCTTACCCCGAGGAGGGTGCGCAGCGACGTCCGCGGCAAGGCCGCGAACACCACGCCTCCGCCGAGCATCCCGGCGCCCCAGCTCGCGAGCAGCGCGCCGTACCCGGCATCGCCGCTTCCCAACGTCTCCTTCGCGAATACGACCTCGATCGGGATCACGACCGCGAAGAAGACGAACGCGGCGGACTGGGCCGCGAGCAGGCGGCGGAGCTGGGCTCGCTCGCGGACATATCGAAGCGCGAGCCGCAGCCTCTCGGTCCAGGCGCCCTCGGTGGCGCGGCCCGCCGGCAGGTCCCGAGCGGTGACTATGAGCAAGCCAACAGCCGCGAAGGAGGCCGCATCGGCCAACAGGGCGGTCCGCGTCCCGGCTCCGGCGACCACCACGCCCGCGATCGCGGGCCCCAACGCGGCTCCCGCCGTGAAGCCGATGTTCAGCAGCGCGTTTCCCTCACGCAACATCCCGCGCGGGCCAAGCATCGCCGCCGCCGCCGCCCGCGTCAGCGTGCGGCCCGATACGGCGAGGCTGCCGGCGACCGTTGCGAGAGCGATCACGACGATGAGCGAGAAGTCGGTGGACAGGGCGGCGAGCGCCACGAAGACGGCCGCCTGGAGCAAGTTCAGGGTCGTCAGGCTGACGCGGGCGTGGAGTCCCTCCAGGCGGGCCACCAGGGGCGGGGTCGCGATCGCGGGGGCGAACTGAAGGGCGAGGAACAGCGCGGCCGTCGCCATGGGGCTGCCCGTTCGATCGAAGACGAGCACCGCCAGCGCGATCTCGCCGAGCCAGTCACCGAGCTCGTCGACGAAGCGGACCAGGGCAAGGCGGCGGAAGGCCCCGAGTCGCAGGGGGGCAAGCGCAGCGAGCATCGACTGTTCAACCTAGCCCAATCTTGGTGCATCTATTGCAACTTTGCGAAGGCTCAGGTAGCCTCGGATAGCCAATGCCACTTCAAGGACGAAAGGTAAGCATGGGATTCCGCGGAGGCTGATCGCTACGAAAAACAGTCAGAGTTTTGACGCGCCCGCCTCCTGGCCGGATTAGCCGTGAGGCGGGCGTTTTCAAATCAAGCGGGCGCCCTCGGGCATCAGGTCCAGGAGGGCAGCCGGGGTCCGCGTGTGGTGCCCGCGGTCGCGTAGTCGGAGATTCGCGCGTCCAGCGCCAGCTCCGTCTCGAACTCGGCGTCCTCGCCATGCCGATATGAGAAGTCCCTGTCGGCGAGAATCCGGACGAGGATCTCGACGAACTCTGCCTCGAGCTGCGTCCCGGCAACGCGGCGCAGTTCGACGATTGCGTCGAACGAGTTCACCGGGTCCCGGTAGGAGTCGCGCGCCGTAAGCACGTCGTAGACGTCCGCGACGGCGATGATTCGAGCCGCGATCGGGATCTCCTCGCCCTGGAGTTCACGCGGATAGCCCAACCCGTCGATGCGCTCGTGATGGGCGAGGATGATCTCTCCGACCGGTCGATAGCCGTCGATCTCGGAGACGATCCGCGCACCCTCATAGGGGTGCTTTCGGATCTCGACCCAGTCGGCCTCGGTCAGCTCCAGGTCCCCCTTGAGGATGCGGTCGGACAGCACGAACTTGCCGATGTCGTGGAGGAGTGCCGCAGTATGGACGAGCTCCTGTTGTTCCTCCGGTAAGCCGATCGCCGCCGCCATCTCACGGGAGTAGCGAGCGACGGCGGCGCTATGACGAGCGGTCATCTTGTCCCTGAGATCCAGGGTGCGAAGCAGCGCGCTCAGCAGCCCGACCTGGAATCCGGCGAGCTGCTTCGCGCGCAGCTCGAGCTCCTCGGAGCGTCGCTGCGAGAGGAGCAGGGCGCCGATCAAGTACTGGAGGATCAGCAAGGCGATCGCGAACAGGGCGAGGCTGGCGAGCCCCACGTGGATGTACAGATACGCCAGCCCAACCGCCAGCAGGCCGGACACCAACTCCGTCGGGAGGACCGGGATGAGGACACGGCGCACCTTGTCCGCCAGCCGGCCCCGTTCCACGTAGGTGAAGTAACCCGCGATCAGCGTGAAGTTGAGGGCGAGGGCGAGGACGAAGAGGCCGAAGACGAGCAGGTAGAAGGGCTCGTCCATGTGGCTGATTCCGGTGGCATCGAGGGTCGCATTGAAGGCGATCCCGGACAGCAACGGGAACCAAGCGAACGTGACGAGGTTGATCAGGAGCGTCGCCTTCTCGTACCGGAATCGCGACCAGCCGGCGAGGATGGTGCCGACCCCGACCAATGCGCCTGGGGTCCCGCCGAGCAGGACCGTCGCCGTGATGATCGCCAGGAAGCTGCTCGAGATCTTGACTCGACTCGCAGGGGTGTCCCGCGCCGTTAGATCGCCCGTCACCGCAGCGACGAGCAGTACGGCAAGCAGCGCCAAGTCCCAGGAGGCCTCGCCGTTCTGGAGCACGGCAACGGGCACTGCGGCGCCAAGGGCCGCGAGCTCAAGGGCGATGACCGCCCTGGTCGGGCGTCCCGACATGCCTAGGCGCGCAGTGCCTGGACGGTCCTCGCACCGGCCGCGGCGGGCTGGCGCATCGCGCGCATGAAGTCGTCCAAGTCACGTCGAGCGAATCGACGCTGACCGCCGGGCGTTCGGTAGACGGACACGAAGCCCTGGTTGGACCACTTCCGCAGCGAGGCCGCGCTCACGCCAAGGTACGCGGCCGCCTCTCCAACGTTGAGAAAGCGGGAACGTTCTTGTTCAACAACCGTCATCTTGTTCTCTTTCGTCGCAAAGTGCGGAAAACTTGACCTTTGGGAGATTTCTGGACGCCGCTTCAGCCGGCAGCGGCCACCGTCTTCTCCAGCCCCTCCGCGAGGGAGGTGCGTGCCCGCCATCCGAGCGCCTCGCCCGCCCGGGAGCTCGAAATGGCGATCCGGCGGACCTCGCCGGGGCGCGGGGGCTCGAACTGGGGATCGAACTCCCGATCGCAGATCCGCCCCAGCTGCTCGCCGAGCTCGAGCACGCTCGTCTCCTCGCCGGTGCCGATGTTGTAGATGCCCTCGGCCCTGGAGCCGGCCGCCGCCCCGAACGCCTCCACGACGTCGCCGACGTACACGTAGTCCCGAGTCTGATGCCCGTCTCCGAACACACGCGGCGTGCCGCCGCCGAGCAGGGCGCCGCAGAAGATGGCGACGACGCCCGCCTCGCCGAGCGGGTCCTGCTTCGGCCCGTAGACGTTTCCCAGCCGCAGCGCCACGGTCGAGATGCCGTAGAGCCTCGAGTACTGCGACACGTAGCCCTCCGCCGCGTGCTTGCTCTGCCCGTAGGGGGAGTCAGGCAGGCATTCGGCATCCTCGTCCAGCGGCAGGTCCCGCCCGTCTCCCTCGCCGTAGATGGCGCCGCCGGTAGAGGCGAAGACGAAGCGCCGCAACTCGACGGACCGGCTGCCCTCGAGGAGGTTCAGGGTGCCTGCCACGTTGACGTTCAGGTCGTAGACGGGATCCGAGACCGACCGGCGGACGTCGACCTGCGCCGCCAGGTGAAACACGATCTCCGGCCTCCGTGCCTCGAACAGGTCGCGCACGGCGCCGACGTCGGAGACGTCCGCCTCGATCAGCTCGGCGCCGCTCGCAAGCGCACCGGACAGGTTTTCTCGCCGCCCGGTGGAGAGGTCGTCGATGACGATGACCTCCTCGCCCGCCGCAAGGAGGGCGTCGACGAGATTCGAGCCGATGAAGCCGGCACCGCCGGTGACGAGGGCCCTCATCAAGCTGCGATGGCCCGCAGCTGCGCGGGTCTCAACAGCGTGATCAGGGTCCCATCCTCGATCGCCGCCACGCCACCCTTCTTCAGGTCGACGCGAGCCCCCGTCGCGGCCTCGATCGCGCGCGAGAAATCGGGCTCGTGCCCCACCAGGAGCACGTCGCCGCGACCGGCGGCAAGCTCCTGCGGATCGAAGTCTCCGCCTCGCAGGGCATCCGCCTCCTCGACGTCGACGCCCAGCGCGCGGCACGCGATCCGGGCGGTGTCGAGAGCACGCGCCTTGGGGCTCGTCAGGCATGCGTCGATCTTCACCTCGAGCGCGGCGAGCGCCTTACCGGCCATCCGCGACTGGCGCTCCCCCTTGTTGGTCAGCCGCCTCGATGCGTCGTCCTCGGCCGAGTCCTCGGCGTCGCCGTGACGAAGCAACCAGATCACGCGGAGCAGGCTACGCATTTTGCGGGAAGCCGGGCAGGTGGCATCTGGCTCGGTTGAGAAGATCAAACGGATGGCGGCTCAGGCGGTCCACCTGCACGTTCACAGCGAGTACTCGCTGCTGGACGGCGCCTGCAAGATCGACCGCATGGCGGCGCGGGCGGCGGAGCTCGGCATGCCGGCGCTCGGGCTCACCGACCACGGCGTCATGAACGGCGCGGTCGAGCATTACAAGTCGTGTCGGGCGCACGGGGTGAAGCCGATCCTCGGCCTCGAGGCATACCTGGTCGACGACCGGCACGCCGACGTTCCCGGCGAGCGCAATCACCTCACGCTCCTGGCCGCGAATCGAACCGGATTTCGGAACCTCGTGAAGCTCAGCTCGTCGGGATTCCTGGACGGGTTCGCCCGTGGCAAGCCCGGCGTCGACCTCGAGCTGCTCGACCGCCACTCCGAAGGATTGATCGCGCTGACGGGCTGCCTCCAGTCCCGCTTCTGCCGCCGAATCGTCGAGGAGCGTCCGCGGGACGCCCGCGCCCACGTGGACGACCTGATCCGCGTCTTCGGGCCCGACGACGTGTACTTCGAGATCCAGGCCAACGGGCTGCCGGAGCAGGAGAGGGCGAACGAGGGGATCGTCCGCACGGCCCGCGAGCTTGGCCGGCCGCTGGTCGCCACCGCGGACGTCCACTACCTGCGGCGCGAGGACTACGACAACCACGCGGCGCTGCTCTGCGTGCAGACGAAGTCCACCGTCGAGCAGCCGAAGCTGCGCTTCGAGACCAACGAGTTCTTCCTCAAGAGCCCCAACGAGATGGCGGACTCGTTCGCGCGCTGGCCGGAGGCGGTGCCGACCACGCTGGAGATCGCCGCCCGCTGCGAGGTGGAGCTCGAGCTGGGACAGCTCCTGCTGCCGCGGTTCCCAACCCCGGAGGACGAGGACCCCGCGGAGATGCTCCGCCGCCTCGCCACCGAGGGGCTGCGGCGCCGTTACGGGGATCCGGCGCCTGCCGAGGCGGTGGAGCGACTGGAGTTCGAGCTCGGCGTGATCGGGGAGATGGGGTTCGAGTCCTACTTCCTGATCGTCTGGGACTTCGTCAAGTACGCGAAGGACAGCGGGATCGCCGTCGGCCCCGGGCGCGGCTCGGCCGCGGGCTCGATCGTCGCCTACTCCCTCAACATCACCGACCTGGACCCGATCGACAACGGGCTCCTGTTCGAGCGCTTCCTCAATCCCGCGCGCAAGTCGATGCCCGACATCGACATCGACTTCTCGGTTCGCGGCCGCGAGCGCGTGATCCGGTACGTGGCCGAGAAGTACGGCCGCGAGTCCGTGGCCCAGATCATCACGTTCGGCAAGATGGCGCCACGCGCGGCCACGCGCGATGCGGCGCGGGTGCTCGGCTTCGACTACGGAACCGGGGATCGGATCGCCAAGCAGATACCGGAACCCGTCCTGGGACGCAACCCGAGCTTCGCCGAGTGCCTGGCGGACGGCTCCGAGCTGAAGCACACCTACGACTCGGAGCCCGAGGCGCGCAAGATCCTGGACGTGGCATGCGGGCTGGAGGGCATCGTCCGCAACAACTCGATCCATGCCGCCGCCGTGGTGATCGCCGATCGGCCGCTCAACGAGATCGTGCCACTCCAGCTGGCGGAGGATCGCACCGCGCCGGCCGAGAAGGGCGTGAACGGGCGACCGGAACGGCAGTTCAAGATCGTCACCCAGTACTCGATGGGGCCGATCGAGGAGATCGGCCTCCTGAAGATGGACTTCCTCGGGTTGCGCAACCTCGACGTGATCGAGGATGCGGTGGACATCATCCGCCGCTCCCGCGACACGGAGATCGAGATCGAATCGATCCCGCTCGACGACCCCACCACGTTCGAGATGCTGGCCCGCGGAGACTCGGTTGGCGTGTTCCAGCTGGAGTCCGACGGGATGCGCGACGCCCTGCGCCGGGTGCGCCCAACGGACTTCAACGACATCGTCGCCCTGGTCTCGCTGTATCGGCCCGGCGCGATGCGGTTCATCGACGACTACGCAAGCGGCAAGCGCGACCCCGCTTCGGTTCGCTACGCGGACCCTCGTCTCCGGTCGATCACCGAGTCCACCTACGGCTGCTGCATCTACCAGGAGCAGCTCATGGAGATCGCCAAGCAGATGGCGGGCTTCAGCCCGGCGCAGGCAGACGACCTGCGGAAGGCGGTGGGCAAGAAGAAGCGCGACCTGATGGCGCAGATGAAGGACAAGTTCCTCGCCGGGACGGCGGCCTCCGGCACCGACCGGCGCGTGGCGCAGGACCTCTGGTCGCTGATGACGGCCGCGGCCGACTACTCCTTCAACCGCTCCCACGCCGCCTGCTACGCGCTGATCGCCTATCGCACCGCCTACCTGAAGGCGAACTACCCCGCCGAGTACATGGCGGCGGTCATCTCCTCGGTGATGTCCACGAAGGACAAGGTCCCGTTCTTCGTCAATCGCTGCGAGGAGATGGACATCGAGGTCCTGCCGCCCGACGTCAATTCGTCCGATCACGGCTTCGTCGTCAGCGGCAAGTCGATCCGCTTTGGCCTGGACGCGGTCAAGAACGTCGGCCACCAAGCCGTCGAGGCGATCATCGCCGCGCGAGAGACCGGCGGCCCGTTCGCATCGATCTGGGACTTCTGCGAGCGCGTCGACGCCCGGGCGGTGAACAAGCGGGCGATCGAGTGCCTCGTCAAGTGTGGGGCCCTGGACTCGACGGACGACCCGCGCAAGGGGATGCTCGAGGTGCTGGCCGCCGCGCAGGCCAGCGCGTCGAAGTCCCAGGAGGACGCGCGGCGCGGCCAGGGCTCGATCTTCGAGCTCGACGCCGAGCCGGGCACGAGCGCGAGCGGGGGCAACGGCCTCGGCTCGGAGCGTCCGCCGGTGCCCGCCGAGGAGTTCGACCAGCGCGAGCTCCTGCGCCTGGAGAAGGAGACCCTCGGCACCTTCCTGTCGGCCCATCCGCTCGCGGAGGTTCGGGAGGCGCTGCGGGAACGCGTGGACGCCGCTCTGTCCGATGTCGCGGGCAAGGAGGACGGGGCCTGGGTCACCGTGGGGGGCATCGTCGCCGAATGCAAGCGAGTGCGGACGCGCAGCGGCGCCTACGTGATGTTCGCCACCCTCGACGACATCGAGGGCCGGGTGGAGCTGTTCGTACGCGACGCGGCCAGCGACGCGGCCGAGCAGATCGAGCTCGATCGAGTGGTCCTGGTGCGGGGCCGCGTGGATCACAAGGGTCGCGGCGAGACGAGCCTCGTCGTTGCCGAGGCGGAGCCCTTCGAGCCCGGAGAGGACGAGCTCGCGGCCGCCAGGGCCAAGGCGGAGGCCCGGTCACCGAAGCGGATCGTCCTGCGGATCAGCGCGGCGGAATTCGGGCCCGAGCTGGTGGAGGAGCTCAAGTCGCTGTTTGCGAGCTTCCCGGGAGGCAGCGAGGTCCTTCTGGAGATGGAGACCTGCGAGGGAACCCGCCGCTTGCGCTTCGGGCATGAGTACTGCGTGAGCCCCTCGCAGGCGCTGCGCGCGGAGCTCGACCAGCTGCTCGGCCCCCGCGCCTTGGCCGCCTGAGTCTCGGGGCGCTCTAGACTCTTCACATGCCGCTAGCCCAGCGAGAAGAGGAGCGCGCGCAGGCGGGGGAGTGCCGCCAGTGCCGCACCTTCTGCGACCGCCTCGTGGAGCCCCGCGGCTGCCTCGAGCTCCGTTGCCGCTATCTGTACAGCTACCTCGACCCATTCAGCGGCAACCAGTACATGGGCTGCATGCGCAAGGTGTTTCGGGCCGAGATCGACATCGCCATGTTCGAGGCGGCCGAGCGCGACGGCGGCTATGGCGGCATCAAGATGACCGGCGATCCCCTGCCGCAGTGCCAGTTTCGCGTGGAGCCCTCATATGAGGGAGCCGGGCCCGCCCACGCCTGCGTGAACCCGGCGTTCTTCGATACCCAGGCCGGGGATCCGCGGCGCTTCGATCTCCGCGACGCCCTGGCCTGAATAACTCCTAGCCCAATCCCTCTCTGCGATACCGCTTCGCGGTCCGTACCTCTCTGCGGTCTGGCCCGTGGCCGTCCGGCCCCGGGGTCTCGATCAGCGCCGGAAGCTCCTCGAAGCGCGGCTCGGACAGGAAGACTCGCAAACCCTTGGGCCCCAGCTCCCCCTTGCCGAGGTTGGCGTGGCGGTCGCGGTTCGCGCCGAGCGCGACCTTCGAGTCGTTCACGTGGATGCAGCGAAGGCGCTCCAGCCCAACCTTTGCGTCGAACTCCTCGACTACCGCGCTGAGCGCATCGGGCGAGCGGATCTCGAAGCCGGCGGCTAGCAGGTGACAGCAGTCGAGGCACGCGCCCAGGCGCTTGCCCGAGCCCGCGGCATCGAGCAGCTCGGCGAGCTCGTCGAAGTTGCGCCCGAGCGGTCCCTGGGTGCCGGCGGTGTTCTCCAGCAGCACCGGGCATCGCTCTGAATCGTCCAGGGCCTCGCGGATGAGCTTGCCGGCCCGCTTGACCGAAGGCCCGTACGGTTCTCCCTTGCGCGCCCCGGCGTGAAGCACCACCCCGCGGGCGCGGATGGCATCGCCGATCCGCAGCGCATGCGTCAGCGAGGTGAGGGACTTGCGCCGGACCTCGCGCTCCTTGCTGGCGCAGTTGATCAGGTACACGGCGTGGATGGCGACGGCCTCGATCGGCGAGGCAGCCATCGCCTCCCGGAACGCCTCGAAGTCCTCCGGCCCGTAGCTCGTGGGGCGCCACGCCCGCGGGCTCTGGTGGAAGATCTGGATGGCCTCGCAATCGCGCTCGACACCGCGTTCGATGGCGTTGGCGAGCCCGCCCGCTGTGGAAACATGGGCTCCGATCAGCATGATGGCCTCCACGCCGCCTCGCCTGCGCTTCGCCCCCTCGCCAACGGGTGCTCTGCACATCGGCGGCGCCCGCACGGCACTCTATAACTGGCTCCTTGCACGGGGCTCCGGGGGCACGCTGGTGCTGCGGATCGAGGACACGGACCGCGAACGCTCCACGCCCGAGAACGTCGAGCAGATCCTGGACGCGCTCCGCTGGCTCGAGCTCGACTGGGACGAGGGACCCCTGAGCCAGTACGAGCGCCGGGAGCGTCACCGCGAGCGCCTGGGAGAGCTGGTCGAGGCCGGCCACGCCTATTACGACCCATCGACCGCCGAGGACGTCCGCGCTTGGAAGCAGGCGCATGGTGGCGCCGGATACCGGGGCGAGCCCCGCGAGGAGCCCGGCGCCGCAGTTCGCCTGCGGATTCCCCATCAGGGAGAGACGGTGGTCCAGGACCTGATCCGGGGGCCCGTGCGGTTCGACAACCGGGGCCAGGACGAATTCGTGATCGCCCGCGGGGACGGCACGCCGCTCTACAACTTCGCGGTCGCCGTGGACGATGCCGACATGGGGATCACGGACGTGGTCCGCGGCGACGATCACCTGTCGAACACGCCGAAGCAGCTCCTGGTGCTGCGGGCGCTCGGGGCGGAGCCCCCCAGGTACGCTCACCTGCCGCTCCTCCACGGCCCGGACGGGCGCAAGCTCTCCAAGCGCCACGGCGCGGCCTCGGTCCAGGAACTGGTCGGCCGCGGCTACCTTCCGGCCGCGGTCCGCAACTACCTCGCACTGCTCGGCTGGGGCACCGAGGACGACACGACCATCCTCACCACGGAGGAGCTCGTCGAGCGCTTCGCGATCGAGCGCGTGGGGCGCTCGTCGGCGATCTTCGACGAGCGAAAGCTGCGGTGGATCAACGGCCGGTTCATGCGCGACCTCCCGCTGGAGGAATACGAGCACCGCCTCGCCGATCATCTCGAGCGCACGGATCCCCCTGCTGCCGAGTTGTTCCTCGCGGCGCCGGCGCAGCGACGCCGGGCCGCGTGCGAGATCGTCCGGGACAAGGCGCAGACGCTCGAGGAGGTGTGGCCGCTGATCCGCTTCCTCTTCGCCGCCCCCGTCGACGACCCGGCCGCGTGGGAGAACGTGATGGGCCCGGGGGTTCGGGAGGCGCTCGGCGATGCGCTCGAGGCGCTGCGAGGAGCGGATGGCTTTGACGCTTCGTCGATCGAGGCCGCGCTGAGCGCAGCGGTGGAGCAATCGGGCCGAAAGCCGAAGGAGCTATACCAGCCGATCCGCGTGGCGATCACCGGCACGACCGT
>Ga0137369_10005079_pt1 | contig 13408 bp, 9 predicted proteins | sample SagtaG_12_FD_104918 | JGI IMG/M metagenome (GOLD analysis project Ga0137369, IMG submission 104918) | Vadose zone soil microbial communities from Sagehorn Ranch, Mendocino, California, USA - Sage1_L_113_16 metaG | ecosystem: Environmental > Terrestrial > Soil > Vadose zone | place: USA... | reverse complement strand
GGAAAATGCATGTCGACGATTTCCGGCAGCGTCTTGCGAATCATCGGCAGGAAAATCCGTTCGCTCGCCAGCCCAAGGTAATAGTCTTCCATCGGCGGCACGCCCACGACCGTCGTCAGATAGGTGGGACGCGTGCGCTGGGTGACGCACGTGAGATGGAAAACCGGGAAGTCGTCCGGCTGCGAATACAAGCCCGTATGATCCCCGAATGGTCCCTCACGGCGCCGTTCGCCGGGCTCGACGTAGCCCTCGAGCACGATGTGAGAGCTCGCCGGCACTTCAAGATCGACCGCGACGCATTTGATCATCTCGATGCGGCGGCGGGCGAGGAAGCCGCCGAGCAGCAGCTCGTCCAGCCCCTCGGGCATCGGCGCTGTGGCGCAGTACGGCAGCACCGGCTCGGCGCTCAACGCCACCGCGACGTCCAGACGTTTCCCGAGCCGTTCGGCCACGCGATAGTGCTGCGCTCCGCCCTTGTGCCGCTGCCAGTGCATGGCGGCCGTACGGCCATCGAACACCTGCATGCGATAGGTCCCGATGTTGCGAACACCGGTCTCCGGGTCTCGCGTGAACACGAGCGGAAACGTGATGTACTTGCCGCCGTCCTCCGGCCAGCACTTCAGGATCGGCAGCGCGTCGAGCGTGCCGTTGCGGTCCACGATCTCGTGACACGGCGCGTCCTTCACCGTTTTCGGCATGAGGTCGCGCAGGCGTCCGACCATCGGCAGCAGCTTGAGCGCGTCCATGATGCCTTCGGGCATCTGCGGCGTCATCAGGGCGTCGATCTCTTTCGCCAGATCGTCGAGCCTCTGCACGCCGAGCGCGAGACACATGCGTTGGTGGGAGCCGTACACGTTGGTCGCGACGGGAATGTCGAAGCCGGTCGGCCTCTCGAACAGGAGCGCCGGTCCTCCGTCGGGCGACTTGCACGCGCGATCGGTGACGGCCGCGATCTCGAGATCCGGGCTGACCGGCTCGCCGATGCGCGCGAGCAGCTTTCGACGGTCGAGATCCGCGAGAAAATCGTTGAGGTCTGCGTACATTCGAGGCCTGCTTGTCACGACACTCGCGACCTCACGACGTACCAACGATCAACGCAGAAACCGCAGAATACGCAGAGCGTGGTTGCTCTGCGAGTTCAGCGAGTTCTGCGTTTAACGTCGTGATTGCAGTTCGTGTTCTCCGTGACGTGGTCGTTACGTCGCGGCCATTATCTTATCGGTAATCGCCTGCGCCACGGCGAGGGCTCGCCGCCCTTGTTCGCCGGTCACGAGCGGCGGCCGCCGCGAGGTCACCGCATCGACGAAGTCGGCGAGCTCGCGCTTCAGCGGCTCTTCGCTGGTCACCGCAACCTCGCCGCCCTCAATCGTCGGCTTCGGTCCGCTGCCTGTTTCGAGGCGCCAGACGTCGACCTTCTGCGCCGCGTAATCAATCGAGACGTACGCCGCCGGTTGAAAGAACCGGATCTTCCGCACTCGATCGCGGCTGATCCGGCTGGCGGTCAGGTTGGCAATGCAGCCGTTGGCGAATCGCAGGCGCGCGTTCGCTATGTCCACACGGCCGGTCAGGACCGGAACGCCAACCGCTTCGATCGACTCGACATCGGACTGCACGAGCGACAGCACGACGTCGAGGTCGTGGATCATCAGGTCGAACACTACGTCGATGTCGAGGCTGCGCTCTGGAAACGTGCCCAGACGATGGACCTCGATGAAGCGCGGGTCGGTCAGCAGCGGCCGCGCCGCTTCGACCGCGGGATTGAACCGCTCGGTGTGGCCCACGGCCAGAACGGTGTGCGCTTTCACGGCGGCCGCGATGAGCGCATCGGCTTCGACGAGCGTTCGCGTCATCGGCTTCTCGACGAGAACTGCCACCCCGGCTTCGAGGAACGGCACTGCGATGTCGCGATGGAGCTCGGTCGGCACGGCAACCGTAACGGCGTCGACGTGTCCGAGCACGTCGCGGTACTCGAACGCGGCGTGCGTGCCGCTCGCCGCCGCGATCTCCTCCGCTCGCGGCCGATTCGTGTCGACCACGGCGACCAGCTCCACGCCGGGCAGCGCCGACAGAATCCGCGCGTGATGCCGGCCCAAATGGCCGACGCCGATGACAGCGATGCGCAGTGACGGCTTCACGTCGTCCTTGGTCCTTCGTCCGTCGTTCTCGGTCCGTCCAGGGTCCGTGGTCCGTCCTGAGTCCAGCGTCCCTGGTCCGCATTCAGCGTGCAGCGCACCACGGACCACAGGACCGTGGACGGACCGAGAACCAAGCACGAAGAACTAAGGACCAACCCGACGCCCCACAATCGCAATCTCGGCTTCGTCGGCAGCCTTGATGATCGCGTCGCCGTCGATCATCAGCGTCTTGGCGGCGTCGACCGACAGCGCCGTGGCGCCCGCCGCCTTCATCGCCTCGATTGTCGATACGCCGACCACGGGCACGTCGAAGCGCATGTCCTGGTTCGGTTTCGCGACCTTGACGACGCGCACGCCGGTGCCCGCGAGCTGACCCGCGCGCGTGATCACGGCATCGGTTCCCTCCATTGCTTCGATGGCGACGACCGCTCCAGACTTGACGGCGATGGTCTGGCCGATGTCGAGGCCCGCGATGATGTCGGCCACACCGTACCCGAATTCGAGGTCCGTCCGCTCCTCCCCGGTTGGCTGACGGGCGGTCAATAGCCCGTCGTGAGCCATCAGCGGCGCGAGAAATGCCGTCGAGTCGAGCAGCTCGATCCCGTTGTCGCGGAGGACGTCCGCCACCGCGGAGATCAACGCGTCGGTATTCTTCGCTTTCAGGCGCATCAGGACACTCAACAGCGTCATGTCGGGACGGAGGGCGAACAGCTTGGTGTGCTTCACCTGCCCCGCCATCACCGCCTGGGTGATGCCCGCGTTCTTGAGCGTGCTGATGCAGGTGCCCAGCTGGCCGATCGACATCCAGTGCACGGAGGCGGCCGGAGGCCGCGCAGCGGCGTCCGCCAGATCAGGAGAGCTCTCCTCTGTGAGGGCGATGACGGTAACGTCGTGGCCCGCTCCGCGTGCGGCGTCGAGGACCAGGAAGGGAAAGCGGCCGTTGCCTGCGATCAGGCCGAGGCGCATCGTCGTCCTTGGTCCTTCGGGCTTAGTTCTTGGTCCGGCCGTGGTCCTTGGTCCGTCCGTGGTCCTTGGTCCGGCCGTGGTCCTTGGTCCGGCCGTGGTCCTTGGTCCAGCCGTGGTCCTTGGTCCAGCCGTGGTCCTTGGTCCAGCCTTCGTCGTTGGTCCGCTCCCCAAGGACGTTGGACCAAGAACGGACCACGGACCCTGGACGGACCAGGCACCACGAACGAAGGCCGAGGGACCGTCATATGAAGCTATTCGTCCGCGAGCACTTCTTCAGCGCGCCGCGTGGCACGGCGCAGGATGACGCCCCGCTGCGAGGATCGGATGAAGTCGAGGAGGTACTGCACTTCTGCGCACGCCAGCGACCGATCCTGATCGATCTGCCGCATCGCGCGTGTCGTGTTCAGCTTCGACTGCAGCAGGTATCGGAAGGTGCGCTTCAGCTTGGTGATGACGTCGGCCGAAAAGCCGCGGCGCATCAGGCCGATCGTGTTGACCCCGAAAATGCGCGCCGGCCGGCTGCCGACCGTGCGTGCGTACGGCAGCGCGTCTTTGGTCACGACCGAGTAGCCGCCGATGAACGCATGGCGACCGACACGGCAGAACTGGTGCACGCCGGATCCCGCGCTGACGTTCGCGAAATCTTCGACCATCACGTGCCCGCCGAGCGTCGCCGTGTTGCCGAAGATCGTGTCGTTGCCGACGTGACAGTCGTGCGCCACGTGCACGTACGCCATGAAGACGTTCCGGTCGCCGATCGTGGTCACGCCGCCGCCGCCGCGGGTGCCGCGGTGAATCGTGACGAACTCGCGGAAGATGTTGCGCCGGCCGATCTCGAGCCGCGTCTCTTCGCCCCGGAACTTGAGGTCCTGCGGCACCTGGCCGATGGATGCGAACGGATAGATCTCGGTGTCGTCGCCGACGTCGGTCCAACCGTCGACCACCGCCGACGCCCCGACGTGACAGTTCGCGCCGAGCCGGACGTTCGGCCCGATCATGGCGTGGGGTCCGATCGTCGTCCCCGCGCCGATCCGCGCGCGGGGGTGGACGATCGCCGTCTGGTCGATCTCGGTCTTGTCGGGGACGAGGCCGAGCAGCAACTCGGCCTCGGCGACGACCTGGTCGCCGACATACGCGGCGGCCTGCGCCCGCGCCAGCGAGGCGCGCTGCCGGCCGAGCGAAATCTCCAGACGCAATTGATCGCCGGGCACGACCTGCCGCCGGAACCGCGCGCCGTTCACCCCGCGCAGAAACACACGCGCATTCGGCGGTGCCTCGTCGCGCTCCAGCAGGAGAATCGCCGCCACCTGCGACCACGATTCGAGCATGAGCACCGCCGGCATGAGCGGAGCGCCCGGAAAATGTCCCTGGAAGAATTCCTCGTTGACCGTGACGTTCTTGACCGCGACCAGCCGCCGGCCCGGGTCGTGCTCGACGATGGCGTCCACGAGCAGCGATGGAAACCGGTAGCAGAGCCGGTCGAGGAGGACGGGGATGTTTATGGCCACGGAACAGGGATTAGGGGCTTGGGATTAGGGATTAGGCACGTCAAATCCCTAACCCCTAATCCCTAATCCCTTCCGTGAGCAAGTCTACTACTGCTTGGGCGTTGTGGACGACTTGGCGGCGTCCAGCCTCTTGATCACGTCGGCGGTGAGATCCAGGCTCTGCGGCGCCCACGCGATACCGGCCTCGGCGGCGTTGAACACCATGTGGAGTCCTTTCTCGGTCGCCACTTGATCGAGCACCGGCTGCACGCGCTTCAGGAATTCGTTCTGCACTTCCTGCTGCAGCTCGTTGATCTCGGCTTGCGCGTCCTGCTGGAATCGTTCGCCTTCGCGCTGCTGCCGCTCGATTTCCTTCTCGAGCTGCCCACGCGCGGCCTCGTTCATCACGCTGCCGCTCGTCTGCAGCTTCTGCTGGTTGCCCTGCAGCAGCTTGGCCTTGTCTTCGCCCTCTTTCTGCTTTTTCTGAATCAGGGTATTCACGCGGGCGACGGCGGCCTTCCCGTCGGTCGATTCCTGGAACACGCGCTGCGGGTTGATGAACGCGATTTTCGCGCCCGCCGGAAACGGCAGGGGCGGCTGCGCGGCGGGAGCCGCGGGCGGCGTCTGGGCCGGCGGCGCCGCCGGCTTGGCCTGCGCCGGTGGAGTCTGCGCCGGTGGAGTCTGCGCCGGTGGCTGCTGCGCAGGTGGCTGCTGCGCGGCTATCGGGGCGGCGCTCAGCGCCATCACGAACAAGGCGAGCGACGCGGCAATGGCGGAACCTCTCATTACGACTAATCCTTTCGAATGGAACGGAAGCCCTTGATTTTACACCAGACTGGCAACTCCCCACCACGTGGTGGAGCGGCTTCTCAGAACGTCGAGCCGACTGCAAACCTGAACTGGAACGCCTTCTGCGGGAAGAGCGTGTTGTCACGCACGCCGGAGCGCTGCGGATTGTAGGCAAAGATCAGACGGAACGGCACGTTCAGCACCGGCATGAAGAACCGCACCTCGAGCCCGGTCGAGGTCTTGAAGTCCTGCCACTTGAACTGCTGTCCGGGCAGGTTGAGGATGTTCGCCTCGCCCAGCGGCACGAACAGCCGCTGCTGCGTCGTCGGTCCCGCCTGCACCTGTCCGGCGTCGTAGAACGCAATCAATCGGACCGGACCGGCGATCGTGAACTGCTCTTCGACGTTGAAGAGGAGGCTCTTGTCGCCGCCGAGCACGAGCCCGTTTTCCGGATCCTGCGGGCCGATCGTCCGGATGTCGAATCCACGGACGGAATACTCGCCGCCCAGGAACAGCTTCTCGAAGATCGGCAGCTCCTTCGAGCCCCTGAACTGATGGATGTACTCGTACTGACCGCGCATCCCGAGCGTCATACGGGCGCCGTGCTTGATGTACCAGACGCCTTCGAGCATCGGCTTGTAGAAATTCGTGTTGCCGCCAAGGCCCGCCAGATCGATCGAGGCCGTCAGCCGCTTCCCGGAGGTGGGGAAAATCGGCTGGTCGACGGTGTTGTGGACGAGCGACGGCACGACCTTGCTGATGATGCGCTCGCCGCCCTGGCCGAGCAGCAACGAGTCGCGCAGGAACGGATTGCGCTGCAGCAGCAGCGGATCCTGGTAGACCTCGTTGATTTCCGTCACCCGGACGCGCTCGTAACTGTAGTTGGTGAACATCCGCGTGAAGCCGCGGCCGATCGGGAAGCCCATGCTCGCCACGGCGCCGGCCGACTTCTGCGTGAACTGGCCGATGTAGCGGATGTCGGTCTTGAACAGATTGAAGCCGCCGGTGATGTTGCGATCGAGCAGGAACGGCTCCGTGAACGCGAGCGAGTAATTCTGCGCGCGCGAGCCCGCCTGCATCGAGAGCGTCAGGCTCTCGCCGCGGCCCAGGAAGTTCGCCGTCTGAAAGGACAGCTGCCCGAAGAAGCCTTCGAACTCGGACACGCCGGCGCCAAAGGTCAGCGAATTGCGGTTCTGCTCCTCGAGCTTCAGCTTGACGTCGACCTTGTTGGTCTCGTTGGGCGTCTTCTGCACGTCGATGTCTTTGCCGCCTTCGAGCGGTTTGAAGTAGCCAAGCTGATTGAGGCGTTTGACGCTGTACTTCAGCGCCTCGGTGTTGAACACACCCCCTTCAACCAGGCGCAGCTCGCGGCGAATCACGTTGTCTCGCGTCGTCGTGTTCCCGATGAACGTGATGCGGTTGACGGAGAACTGCTGCCCTTCCTGCATCCGCATCGTCACGTCGACGACAGGTGGCCCCGACGGCTGCGGTTTGTCGGGCTCCGGGGCCTTCAAGGCGTCTGGTGCTTCGGGCTCGTTCGGCTTGGGGTCGTCGTGGAACGTGTAGTCCGGGAACCCGGTGAACTCGTAGTAGCCGCCGGTCCCGTAGATCTCTTTCGCCTTTTCGAGGCCCTTCCGGATGCGTTTTTCGCCGTAGTACTCGCCCGGGTTCAGTTTGAACAGCGGCTTGAGAAACTCGGTCTTGACGACGGTGTTGCCGGCGACCTCGAAGGCGCCGACCTTGTATCTGGGACCTTCGATGACCGGAATCCGCAGCTCAACCCAGCGCGATTTCTTGTCCGAGGAGTCCTCGATGACCTTCATGTCGGGCACGCCGATGTTCGCGCGCAGGTACCCGTGATCGCGGTAATAGGCCACGACCTTTTCCGCGTCCTCATCGAACTTCGGCTCCGAAAACGTGCCCCGCCCGCTGATGGCCGAGAGGAATGCCTGCGGAAAATGAAACACGTCGTGCATGCCGACGCGTTCCTTGTTGTCCTTCATCTGGTGCTTCAGCTTGCCGTCGCTGATCGCCTTGTTGCCGATGAAGTCGACCTTGCGGAGGCGGACTTTCGGCCCTTCCTCCATGTTGAAGGTGACGTGCACCAGTTTCGGCCCGCCGGGCATTTCCTTGATCTCGTGCGTAACGGTCGCGAACTGGAAGCCCTTCTCGCGCATCATGTCGCGGACGATGCCTTCGACCTTGCGGACGAGCGCAGGATCGATGAAGGTGTCGAGGCGGATTTCGGCGTTGGCCTCTTTCAGCTTCTCGTAGATCTTCGCGGTCTCGACCTTCTTCGAGCCGACGTAATCGACGATCTTGACGCGCTGCCGCTCCTCCATGTTGTAGGTGACGATCTTGCCGATCGTGCCGTTGGGGAACGTGTAGTCGGCGGTCTCGATCCACAAGTTGTCGAGGAAGTTGGTGTTCCAGAGGCGGTGGAAGTCGTCGAGGACGACCTTTTCGCTCGTGTCGTCCCACGGCACCCACTGGCCCCGGGACGGCACGCTCGGCTTAAGCTGCATGTAATAGACGTAGGTCTGCGACTCGATCACCGACTGATTGCCCTGCGCTTCGAAGCAGGGGGCGATGAACAGGACGACCGGGCCGGACCCGGCGGGTGGCTGCGCGGCCGGGCGCGCCTGCTGGCCGCAGACGGTGGCGGTGGGCAGGTCGCTCTGGGGTACGGCGACCGGCGGAGCCGGCGTCTGGCCCTGGGCCGCCAGCGGCGCGACGGCAACCGTCAGCGCCGCCACGGCGAGAAATCTCACACACATAGACATCTGCACGATTTTAGACCGCGAAGGGGGAGCTTTGGCTTGGAATCTGCCGCAGCCGTCAGGCGAGCTTCCGCCCCGCCTCGAGCGGCGCCAGGCGCGGCCGGTACGAGAGCGCGCCGGCGTCGAGATAGACGTCGATCTCCCCGCCCTGGAGGTGCCCGCGGATGAGCTCCTCCGACAGCGGATCCTCGACGTACCGCTGAATGGCACGCCGCAGCGGCCGGGCGCCGTACGAGCGGTCTTTGCAGGTGATTTCGATGATCCAGTCGACGACTTCGGACGTCAGCGCGATCCGGAGCTGCCGATCCGTGAGGTTGTCGTTCAGCTGCGCGACCAGCAGCGCCATGATGCGCCGCAGGTCGTCGTCGGTGAGCGCTTCGAAGACAATGATCTCGTCGATGCGATTGATGAACTCGGGGTTGAAGGTGCGCTTGACCTCGCCGAGCACCATGTCGTTGACGCTCTTGTTGATCTCGTTGGTATCCGACGACTGGAACCCGAGCGAGCTCTTCTTCTGGATGAAGCGCGCCCCGATGTTCGACGTCATGATGATGATGGTGTTCTTGAAGTTCACCCGATTGCCGAGGCCGTCGGTGAGATGGCCGTCCTCGAACACCTGCAGCAGGATGTTGAAGATGTCCGGATGCGCCTTCTCGATTTCGTCGAGCAGCACCACCGAGTACGGGTTTCGCTTGACTTTCTCCGTGAGCTGCCCGCCCTCTTCGTGCCCGACGTAGCCGGGCGGCGACCCGATCAACTTCGAGACCGAGTGTTTCTCCATGTACTCGGACATGTCGAAGCGGATCAGCGCGTGATCGCTGCCGAAGAGAAAATTCGCGAGCGCCCGCGCCAGCTCGGTCTTGCCGACGCCGGTCGGCCCGAGGAAAACGAAGCTGCCGACGGGACGCGCGGGGTTCTTGAGCCCGGCGCGTGACCGCCGAATCGCGCGCGAGATCGCGGAGATCGCCTTTTCCTGGCTGATGACGCGGCGGTGCAGCTCCGCTTCCATGCGGAGCAGCTTGTCGCCTTCGTCCTGGTTGATCGAGGCCATCGGGACGCCGGTCCATTTCGACACGACCTCGTCTATCTCGGCCTTGCCAACGACCACTTTGCGCGCGCTCGACTTGACCGCGAAGCTCTCGCGGACGAACTGCAGGTTCTCGCGCGCCGTCACTTCCTGCTCGCGATAGAACTGCGCTTTCTCGAAGTCCTTCTGCGAGACGGCGCTCTCCATCTGCTCGACGGCGACGCGGATGCTCTTGTTGATCTCGCCGAATTCCTCGCTGTAGCCCGCCTCGCGCAGCTTGGCGCGCGCGCCGGCTTCGTCGACGAGGTCGATCGCCTTGTCGGGCAGGAACCGGTCGGTGATGTAGCGGTTCGACTGATACACCGCCGCCTCGATGGCTTCCTTCGTGTACTCGACGTGATGGAAGTTCTCGTAGCGATCCTTCACGCCGAGCAGGATGTCGATGGTCTCGCGCTCGCCGGGCGGATCGACCTTGATCGCCTGGAAGCGCCGCTCGAGCGAGCGATCCTTCTCGATGTACTTGCGGTACTCGGCGGGCGTCGTCGCGCCGATGCACCGGATTTCGCCGCGCGACAGCGCCGGCTTCAGGATGTTCGCCGCGTCGAGCGACCCTTCGGCCGACCCGGCACCCACGAGCGTGTGCAGCTCGTCGATGAACACGATGATGTTCGGGTTGTCGGTCAGCTCCTTCATGATCGCCTTGAGGCGCTCTTCGAACTGACCGCGGTACTTCGTGCCGGCGACGATGAGCGAGATGTCGAGCGCGAGGATGCGCTTGTCGGCGAGGAAATGCGGCACGTCGCCGTAGACGATCTTCTGCGCGAGCCCCTCGACGATCGCCGTCTTGCCGACGCCCGGTTCGCCGATGAGGACGGCGTTGTTCTTCGTCCGGCGGCACAGCACCTGCTGGACGCGTTCCAGCTCGTGATCGCGGCCGACCAGCGGATCGAGCTGGTTCTTCATGGCCGATTCGGTGAGATCGCGGCTGAATTCCGCCAGCAGCGGCGTTTCCTTCGACGTGCGCGTGAGGGTCGTTTTCTCGTTCAGCAGCTGGACGATGTCCTCGCGGACCGTGTTCAGCCGCATCCCCTTTTCCATGAGGATGGACGCCGCAACGGAGCGCTCCTCGCGGAGGATGCCGAGCAGCAGGTGTTCCGTCCCGATGTAATTGTGCAGGAGGCGATCGGCCTCTTCAGCCGCAAACTGGAGCACTCGTTTGGTCTCGGCACTGAACGGGATCTCCACGGAGGTGGAGACTTTCTCCCGGAACACCGTGCGCCCTTCGATTTCCTTGCGGATGTTTTCGAGCGACAGATGCGAACGCGCGAAAATGCGGCTGGTGAGCCCCTTGCCTTCGCGAATCAGGCCCAAGAGGAGGTGCTCGGTCTCAATCGAGATGCTGCCGAGCTGACTGGCCTCGTACCGAGCGAAGAAAAGTACTCGTCGGGCCCTTTCGGTGTACCGTTCGAACATCCGGCCTACCTACGTGAAAGCAGATGGTGTTGGGGTCACGGAGACGATGACCACATTATACGGCATAGGGTTTATCTGACATAACGCTATTCTTCGTTAAGTACCTGCCACGCTTAGGGTTCACGCCCCACTCTCTTAGACGCGCGCGCCGCGCTTCGAGTGCCATTGCCGGCTCGTCGCCTATAATCCGGACCATCTTCAAGCAGGTGGTTCATGCGCCGATCATCGATCCTTATCGGTCGGATCCTCTTCGTTGTTGCGCTCGTGCTCGGCGCGCTCACCGCGGCGACCGCGCAGCAGACCACGTCGCGGTTCGATCAGATTGTTCAGACCGCGCGTCAAGAGCTGCAGGACAGCCGTACGCCAGGAGCTGCGATCGCGCTCATCGACGGCGACCGCGTCGTGTTCTCCGCCGGTGTCGGCGTCGCGGACATCGATTCGGGTGAGCCGGTGAAGCCGGACATGCTGTTCCGCCTCGGCTCCACGACCAAGATGTTCACGGCGACGGCGCTCGTTACGCTCGCGGAAGAAGGCAAGCTGTCACTCGACGCGCCGATTGGCGCGACGATCGCGGATCTGGATCCGGCGATCGCACGTGTGACGGCGAACCAGCTGCTCTCGCATACCGCGGGGCTGCGCGACGAGGCGCCCATGTTCGGCCGGCAGGATGACGACGCTCTCGGGAGCGGGATCAGAGCGATGAAGGCGGCGGCCTTCTTCACCGAACCGGCAGCCATCTATTCGTATTCGAACCCGGGCTTCTGGATAGCCGGATTCCTCGTCGAGCGCATTGTCGGCAAACCGTACGCCGACGCCATGCAGGAACGCCTGTTCGCCCCGCTGGGCATGTCGCGATCGACGTTCCGGCCGATGATGGCGATCACGTACCCACTCGCCCAGGGCCACGAGGCAGCCGGCAATCAGCCACCGACCGTCATCCGGCCCGCCGCGAACAACGTGGCGACATGGCCAGCAGGATCGATGTTCTCCAGCGCGCTCGACCTGTCGCGGTTTGTGATCGCGTTCATGAATCAGGGACAGATCGACGGGCATCCAGTGTTGAAGCCCTCGGTCATCGTCAAGCTGTCGTCGCCACACGTCGCGATACCCGGTGGTGCCGCGTCGTACGGGTACGGACTCGAGTTGTCGGAGCGCGGCGGAGTACGGCTGGTCAGTCACGGCGGATCGCGAGCGGGCTATGGCTCGACGATCCTGATGGCGCCGTCGCGCCGGGCCGCGGCCGTCGTGCTCGGCAACCGCACAGGATCTGGATTACAGCGTACGGCGCGCCGAGGGTTGGAGTTGCTGCTCGGCCTCACGACCGGCGCACTGGATGCTCCAGCGCCGTCCGCAGACTCCTCGTCTAGCTTGACGCGCGACGACTCGAAAGCCTGGATCGGACGCTACTCGCAGGGGGAGGGCAACGTCATCGAGATTGCCGTCAAAAACGGTGGCCTCGTCGCGCGCGAAGGCGGCCGCGAACAGACCGCCGTGCTGCAGGGGACGCTGCGACTCGCGGTCGGCACCGGGACCGCCGGTCCCGCGACGTGGGTTCTGATCCCGGATCGGGACGGCAAACCGGCGTACGTGTTCCGGGGCGGCCGCGCGTTCAAGCGCATCCCACAGTCGGGTTCCTGATCGATTGGAATGCGCCAACCGCCCATCTACTGAACAGTGCTGTAAGTAACGATCTCCGTCTCGCGGCGGGCCGCGTGGAATCCGTAGGCCCCACCCCCGATTGCGCCCACGAGCATACCCACGCCCGCGGCGGAGTCGCAATCCCGATCACCCGCGAACTTACACGCAAAGCCGGCAACATAGCCCCCGGACAATGCTCCGACGAAGTAGCCGCCGAGGGGGCCCAGATGTCCCCATACCCCTCGACCCGTTTGGCGCGTCGTGATCTCGGCGACATCCTTTCGCGCCCAGGTCTCGACGACTCGTTGAAGATCGGCGACTCTCCGACCTGCTACAACGACGGCGCCGGACTCCAGCCGCACCTTGTTCGAGAGAACGATTCCGTCCTTCGCCGCACCTTCGAGGTACTCCCTGTGCTGCGATGCAATTTCGCGCAGCGCCCGAACCGCCGTCGATGGTAGGGCAAGGTCAGTGAGGTTGAGAACGGTGATGACGGAATCGTCAGCTGATACGAAAACCCGTGCGCCTTCCGGCAAACCTCGCATCGTCAGTGAGATTTCTCTGCCCGCCTCGAGTTTGCGCACGCGTGCCCACTCGACGTCCGCGGATCCGCCCGATGGCGCGAGCGCGAGCCGGAGGCCCTCCCGCATGATGGCCCTCGCGAATGGGCCAGTCGGCTCGAGCGATCGCACCGTCTCCTCGGCTGTGACCGGACTCGGCGACGCCACCGATGCCAGAACGAGCGTGAGCGAAATGGCTGTTTTGATCATGTCCTCTCCCACCTCGTAGTGCGAAAGCCGCGAGAGGAACGGCTCATGTCTCGCTTTGGAACAGATCGGACGTGCTCGTGCGAGCAGAGTGGGCGCTCTACGGGGACTTTGGTCGTTCCGAACCCTGGTGGCACGTGGGTTATCGGTGGATGATCAGGAGCGCACGGATGCGATCCGCTCCAGCGCTTGCCGCAGCTCCAGCGTAAAGGGCTTCGCGACCATGGCGCGGAATCCGTGGTCGCGGAACCGCGCCATGACACCCACCGAGGACCTAGGACGACTAAACTCAGGCGATGGGCGTCGCCGCGCACCTTGGAATCGATCTCGCCGATTACGACGCGCT
>Ga0137369_10005054_pt1 | contig 13433 bp, 10 predicted proteins | sample SagtaG_12_FD_104918 | JGI IMG/M metagenome (GOLD analysis project Ga0137369, IMG submission 104918) | Vadose zone soil microbial communities from Sagehorn Ranch, Mendocino, California, USA - Sage1_L_113_16 metaG | ecosystem: Environmental > Terrestrial > Soil > Vadose zone | place: USA... | reverse complement strand
GCGATAAACGCACCGCGCGGTGGGCGTTTCGTGCACCACGACCTCGCAGAGGCCGGGACACTGAGATTCTAATTTTTGCCAGAACCATTCGGCCATTTTTTCAATCGTCGGATTCTCCAAGCCCTCAATGTCGTTGAGATACGTATGATCGAGCATGTGTAGAATCGGTTTCATGGCTGCGCTGATATCGGCATGATCGTAGACCCACCCCGTCTTTGGATCGACACGGCCTTCTACCGAAACTTCGACTTTAAAACTGTGGCCGTGCACGCGTCGGCATTTGTGGCCTTGCGGAGCATTAGGCAGAGTCTGCGCTGCTTCAAAAGTAAAATCTTTCGTTAGGCGCGCTGTCACAGTCGGGAAAATACCATCGCTTTCCATGCGTTGTCATCCCGAACAAAGTGAGGGACCTCTCATACACCCGGACGATCACGCAAACTACGTTGTGTGATCAATCCCCTCAGCAAGATCCTTCGCTTCGCTCACGATGACCGCTCGAAGAAGCCGCGCGCCGTTTAGACTCCGCGCTGTGTCGGGCTCCAGATGAATTTGTGCATCTGAAGCTGAAAACGCACCTCGAGGTTATCGGCCAAAATCCATTCGACGATTTGGCGAGGGTCGATCCTGCCGAAGATCGGCGAGAACAGCACAGCGTTGCAACGGGAAGACAGACCGTATCGCTGCACCTTGTCGCGCGACCATTCGTAATCTTCGCGCGATCCCATCACGAATTTCACTTCGTCGCGCAGGGTGAGATAGTCGATATTCGCCCAAAGATTCTTTTCGACTTCACCGCTGCCCGGCGTTTTCAGATCCATGATCCGATGGACGCGGGAATCGACTTTCGATATATCGTGCGCGCCGCTGGTCTCGAGCAGGACGGTATAACCCGCATCGCACAACATCGACATCAACGGCAGCACGTTCTTCTGCAATAAAGGCTCGCCTCCCGTAATCTCGACCAGCGAACAACGAAACGACGCTACTGCATCGATGACGTCCTGCAGCGTTTGCTTTTTGCCTTCGTAAAACGCGTACTCCGTATCGCAATAGTTGCAGCGAAGATCGCAGAAGGTCAGGCGCGCAAAGACGCACGGGCAGCCCGCCCAGGTGCTCTCGCCCTGGATCGAGTGATAAATTTCGTTAATCGTCAGCGTCTTTTCCTGCTCTGGCATACAGCTGGAGGATCGAATCATTAATTCGCTAGATCGTTAAGCGTCTTACGCGAACAACCCCAAAGCAAGTTTCGCCGCCAAATGCTGGTTTGCTCCCTTGGGTCGCAAGGACCATAACGGTGGTCAAAATGGGAGCCCCTTTTCTGGGTGATTTTTATGTGATTTTTTTTATTGACGGCTTTTTGGCGGCACTCTACTCTCGCGGCCATGAGTTCCGGTTTGCCTTCGATAATTCCCCGTTTCGCTCCCTTTGTGGCAGGAATTTTCTTTGCGGCCGTTCTTGCTGCACAAGCTCAGGAGTCGATTGAACCCGACGTGTTACCCTCGTTGGCGGAGCCGTCGGCCTCTTCGGCGGAAGCCCAGCCCTCCACGTCGGCAGAGCCACTGCCCACTTTGGCTCAATCGTCACCCTCCGCCCCGGCGGAGCCATTGCCCTCGTCAGCGGAGTCGTTGCCTTCCTCTGAGCAGGCGTTTCCGTCTACGCCGGAGCCGTTGTCTTCTTCAACAAATTATACTACGGCGCAAACAAACGTTGTTCCGGCCCCAGTACCAGCAGGTCCTTACGGACAGGTGGGCAAGAACGTATTTCCCGGTGGCGAAACGATTTCCTCTAGTGAACCGCGTCGGTTTCACTACGAACTGCGGCTGACAGTGCGGGGTGTGTGGGATGACAACATCTTTATCAGTCATACAGATCGAGTCTCCGATTATTATTTCGCGATTGAACCCCAAATTACCATTGGAGTCGGCGACATCGAGGGACGCAACAGAAGCTATCTCCGGCTGGATTATATGCCCAGCGCTATTCTGTTCGTCGATCATTCGGATGAAGACGCATTTAACCAGCTGATTCACCTCGAAGGTGGATATAGCACCGGCCGTTTGAGGTTGAGCCTCATGGAGGACATCGCGCTACTCGAATCGGCAAACCTCAACAGCCTTATTGATACGACGGGTCTGTGGGCAAACACCGATGCGAGCGCGCCCACGCGCGTCAACATCTTCGACACGCGCTTGCGAGCGCAGTACGACTTGACTGGGAAAGTATATCTGCAGGGCGAGGTTGATTCTTCGATCTTCTTCTATCCCAATCACATTAGTTCCTACACTCTCTCGGGCGGCCTTTACATTTACTACAATTGGCTGCCAAAGGTATCGGTAGGTATTGGTGGCACCGCCGGGTACGATTGGGTGGACGAACCAACTACTGACCAAACTTTCGAGCAGGTGAACCTGCGCCTTAATTATAACGTGACGGCCAAATTTAACCTGTATGCTTCGGGAGGCGTGGAGTTCCGCCAGTTCGAGGGCAACCGGGATACGTACATCTCGCCGGTATTTGAAGTTGGGTTAATTCATCATCCCTTCGACGGCACCACTTTCACGCTGGCGGCCGGGCGCCGGATTTACAATTCCGGGTTCCTTCCGGACCAGGATTTCGCGACGACGTACGTTGTGGGCCGGTTTCAGCAGCGTTTATTTTCGCGGGTTTATTTCGGCTTAGGCGGCGGTTATGAAAACTCGGACTATTTCGCCACTTCACGCAACGTCAGTGCGCCGCGGGATGATGATTACTGGTTTATCGAACCGTCGATTGACGTGCTGATTACCAGGTGGCTGAGCACCGGGGTCTACTACCTGCACCGCCAGGACGTCAGCTCAGTCGATTTCTTCAGTTTCTATGATAATCAGGTGGGCGTTAGGGCTACGCTCAGGTTTTAAACAGGGTTTGAATCGTTTGGGAGCAGGGAGAGGGGGACGGTGGCTGGCGATTGCGATCGCGCTGGCATTGATGCCAGAGTTCCTGTTGGCACAAGTCATGCCCGGAACGGGCGCGTCACGCTCCACAGGATCGGTCGCTACGTCGCCGGGCGCTTCGGCGCCCTTGCCAGCCGCAGCTAGCGCACCGCCCGGTTACATTTTGAGCGCGAACGATTATGTGTCTGTCGAGGTTTTCGGCGAAGACGATCTGCGCACAAGCGGACGATTGAACCCCGAGGGCAACTTGAGCGTGCCATTGCTGGGGTCGATCCATTTGGCGGGGCTGAATCTGACGCAGGCTGCTTCAAAACTCACGGAGTTGTACGGGCGCGATTATCTCGTGAATCCAAGGGTCAACGTCATGCTCCTCAGCTACGCGAAACGGCGTTTTTCAATTTTGGGCCAGGTAAGTCGACCCGGCAGTTTCGAAATGCCCGAAAGCAGTCCGGACGGTATCGATCTGCTGGAGGCGATCGCGATGGCTGGCGGGTACACCCGCATCGCTGCACCGGAACGAATAACGGTGCGGCGGCATAACGCGAGTGGCGATCAGATTTTCAAGGTTAACGCGAAGCGCTTCACGAAGGGAAGCGGCGGAGGTTTTCTCGTCGAGCCGGGCGATACCATCACCGTTGGCGAAAGTATCTTTTAAGTAAAAAAATTTGGCGCCTTCGCTTTCCGAGCGCAGTTCTTGGTGTAAGGTTCCAGCCGATATTTTGCTGTGAGTGATCCTGCCCAATCTCTGATGGGAACGACTGTTCCCAAAAATTCTGAGAAACCTGCCGCACCTCTGACCGGGCAGTACGCCGATGGACTGCACAAATTCGATTTTCGGCGGTTCTGGCATTCTTTCGTCGAACGTATTTGGATCGTAGCGGTTTGCGTTCTGGCCGGTCTTTTTCTGGCGCTGGGATACCTCGCGCGCACGCCAAAGCTTTACCAGGGACACACCGTTTTGGAAGTGCAGTTTTCGGAGCCCAGTGTGATCGCCACGGATGATTCTACAACGCGTATGCGGTCCATGTTTCTCGCTAGTCAGGAGGCACTGCGAACGATCGAACAAAACCTGATTAACCAAGCGCTTCTTGCCCGAGTCGTGCGCTCGGAAGGCTTGGCCGAAGACGGTGGGCGCGCCCTTTTGGGTCAAAGTGTCGTGAATGACAAAAGTGCTACTCCGATCCAACGCACCGATCCTTCGCAAACTGGAAAGACTCAGATCGCTAGTGGCGCCACAACATTTACACCGCTCGAAGAAGGATTGGGTCGAGCAATGGTCGGCATGGTGAAGCCGGCGATCCGCCGCGGGACCCGTCTGATCGACTTATACGTAACGCATCGCGATCCAGCGATGGCACAGCGCCTCGTCGAAGCAATCGGTCGGGAGTACATCCGCAATTCGATCGAGCGGCGGGCTTCGCTCAGCGAGGATGCATTGCGTTACTTGCTGGAAGAAGAAGAACGACTTAAGGCGAACCTGCAAAAAAGCGAGGCGGCCGTTGCCGAATACAAGGCGAAGAATCCAGATGCATTGCAGCTTGGCGGTGGCACAGCCGCGACCGGGTCACAGCAGGGTTCCGGGGCTGGCGCTGGCGGGTCTCGGGGCGGCTTGGTGGAGGACAAACTGCAAGAACTAAACAGCAAATTGACTGCAGCCAAGGCGGATCAGATTCGCCTCGAAGGCGAGCTCCAGCAAATCGATCAGGTCGGGGATAACATCGACGCGCTGCTTGCGATTCCAAGTATCTCGGCGGCCACAATGGTGACCGAAGCACGGCGCGAGGTTACAAGGATGGAAGCGGGGATCACCACCTACGCTCTACGATACAAGGACAAGCATCCCAAAATGATCGCGGCCAAGGCTGCAATGGCCGAAGCAAAAGCGAAGCTTCGTCAAGCTGTGCTGGCGCAACCTGCGATTCTGCGTAACGCCATCGAGCAAACCAAGGCCACAGAGGCGAGCCTGCAACAGGCGTTGCAAGACCAGCAGGGCGTCGCGGTCAATCTCAACCGCACAGCGATCGGCTGGCAGGAGTTGGCCCGACAAGCCGAAACGGATCGTGCACTCTACGAGAGCGTACTTCGCCAGATAAAGGACACAAGTTTAACAAAAGACGTGAAGACGAATGCAGTAAGTGTGATTGAGCATTCACCGCTTTCGCTCTCTCCTGTTAGTCCCCGGCCCACGAGAGCGATCGCTCTGGGGCTGCTTGGTGGCCTGGCTGCCGGACTCGCATTCGTTTTTGGCGCCGATGCCCTAGACCGGTCCGTTAAAACCGTGGACCAGGCAGAAATTACCCTTGGATTGCCTGTTTTTGCAGCTGTTCCCGACACCACTGATGAAGGCGCCGTTAACAGACTAAAACGGCGAAGCAAAGCTTTCGGAAGTTCGAACTATCGCGTCGTGGTGGAAACTCCTGAAAGCCCGGCAGCCGAAGCGTTCCGCAATTTACGCGCCGCGCTTTCTCTTTTGGGCCCCGAAGCCGAGCGCAAGGTTTCGCTTTTCACCAGCGCCGTGCCTAACGAAGGAAAAAGCTTCACCAGCGCCAATTATTCGCTTGCCCTGGCTCAGCAGGGTTATCGCGTTCTTCTTATCGACGGCGACCTGCGACGGCCAAACATGCACAAGATTTTCCGTTTCGCGAATCCGCGAAATAATTCAGAGGAAGACAGCACACCGGGAGTGACGGATTGCCTGGTGGGCGAAGCGGACGTAGCGTCGGCCGCGCGCCGGATTCCGGCCGGAGAATTCCGGCTTGTCGACGAGGATATTGAGCTTACGGGGAAAATTCTTACCGCGACGGGAGGTCAGCTCTCCGTGCTCGCAGGTGGGCGGCGCGCGCCCAATCCAGCTGAGATTCTTGCCGGACCTTTTTTCGGCCAATTGGTTGCGGAGGCTGCACAACTTTTTGATCGCGTCGTGATTGATAGCGCACCAATTCTGGCAGTCAGTGACACTCTGCTCATGACTCCACACGTCCAGACGGTGTGCATTGTCATTCGAGCGGCAAAAACACCCCGTCCCGCGGTCCTCCGTGCAATTACCTTGCTGGCTAAGTCAGGAATTCGCCCGGCCGGGCTGGTACTGAATCGACTGCGGCGGAGTCGCGGAGTTGGCTATTACTATTACTACGCTTCGCACGGCTACGGCAAAGAGGAAGGAGCGTATTCTCGCAGTTACACTCGCAGCGACGACGCCCGATCCGAGTCCGACCACGAGGGCAACGGAGCGTAGCTAAGTGGCGATGGGTCAATTTCAGTTGTATCTCAGAGTTTCGGCTTCTGACGGTTGAACGCTCAACGTGGCTGCTGACTAGTCTGGTGCCAGAGCGGGCTTCCCCAGCAAAGACCGAGATAAGTCGCCACATATAGCTGGATCGATTCGATCTGAAGTGGGAAATCGACCAGCGAATGTGCCGCAACTCCTATAAGGGCGATGATAGCCAAGGGCTGTAGCACGCGTCTTCGCGGCATCCAGTGTAGCCTGGCATACTTCTTGTAACTGCGAATCCCGACTATTATTCCTCCGAAGAAGACTAGCGCCCAGAGAATGCTTCCCAGCCACCCCCACTCGAGCAGAGTCTGTAAATAGTCTTGATGTAAAAATCTCCAGGTTCCCTCAACCTGGTTGGCCGGTCTGATGTTGTAGACTGGAAATACAACACGAAAGCTTCCTGGCCCAAACCCGAAGAATCCGGCATCCGGTACGGCGGCCACTCCAACGCGGCAAGCTTTCCAGCGCGCATCATTAGGAATCTCGCCGCTGAGCGACTGCCAGCGGTTAAGCGGTTGTTCCAGATGAGTCGCCCGCGCCACCGCGATCAGTGCCAAAAGAATGGCAAGAGCGCCCGCGAACGCGACGCTTTTCTGTGCGCCCGACAGGTTTCGAAGAAGCGTGCGTCCGAATTGCGCACAGATCGCAACGAGCAATATGACCGCGACTACCAGAGCCATGCGCGAGGTGTTCGCCAGGACTCCGGCAATGGTTACGATAAAAAGCGTTATAGATATTGCGCGCATGCCTGGATGAGATCGGCTCGTAAACGCCCGGATCACAAGACCGGCACTTAACGGCCAGACCAGGTTCAAAAATGCCCCGGCGTTGCCGTGATAATAGTAAGTGGAAAAAAAAGTGCTGACCCAAAGCTCCGGCGGTGGGGGCGGTTGCCAGAAGATCATGTGCGCACCAGTCGCTTTCTGGAGCAAACCGAGGAATGCTATCGAACCGCCGACCAGACCAATCACATACCACAATCGTAGCAACCACCGGTTGCTCTGAGAAAGATCCGAGGCGAACAAGATAGTCCCGAGCAGCAACGCGCCTCGGATTATCCACGCCGAGCTGATCGCGTAGTCAACGGACCCTGGCAACGGCGGCGCAATGTTGCGTAGCGGCACGAAAACAAAAAAATCCGAGTCGTAGATCGACTTCGCGTTTAAGGCCATCCACCCGCCAACACATATCAAAGCTCCTGCTAAAAATAACAGAAAGGGCGGAAATCGCGGCGCTCGCCGGCTGATCAGCAGTTCCACGGTCCAAAGAACAAGCGCAGCCAGCAAGATCCAGTTAGTTACTTGAATACTTGCCGATGTTGTGGCGCCGTATGCCCACGGAGCATAAACAAGCGCGGCAAAAAAAACCCACCGAGATGCAGCGCGGAAGAAATAGGCGGTCACGTGTCAGATGTCACGAGCCAGAAGGCTATTTTGCCAGCCGCTTACGTCATCGTCCTTTGCCAAAGAGCATCGTGTATAGCGTTTTCAGCACGATCATGGCATCCAGCTTCAGTGAGTAGTGCCGGATGTAATAAAGGTCGTATTTCAGCTTCTCCACCGCGTCCTCGTCGCTCTCGCCGTAAGGATAATTCACTTGCGCCCAGCCCGTGATACCAGGCTTCACCAAGTGCCGAAAATGATAAAACGGAATCGTCTGCTCGTATCGTTCGGCACACTTGCTCCACTCTGGGCGTGGACCAATCAGGCTGATGTCTCCTTTGAGCGCATTCCAGAGTTGCGGCAGCTCATCGAGCCGAAGTTTCCGCAGCCAACGCCCCACAAACGTCACACGACGATCGTCTTTTCGCGTGTAAATGTCTTCGTCTGCATCATCAGAGCGCCTGTGCATCGTTCGGAATTTGAAGAGAATGAAGCGTCGCCCGTCGCGGCCGACTCGTTCCTGTCGGTAGAAAATCGGACTGCCGTCCTCTATCCATATAAGCAGAGGAGTCAGCACGAAGAGCGGAGCGGAAATGATTAGCGCTATCGCCGACGCGACCACGTCGAAGAGCCGCTTGAGGTAATGGTAGGGAGAAGTGCAAGCCAGCTGAAACCCACTCTGGAGCGGCCAAAACGGGTCGATGATGCCCAGCGGCAGATAACGCCATTGAGTTTCGTAGAACGATTCCAGAGTGTAAACGCGAGTTTCCTGAAACTGTGCGTGTACTAGGCGCTCCAGCAATTCCGTGCCGAGCGAGCTCGCTTTCTCAGCGAGAATGATGCCGCTATAACGTTCGCCGAGATTAATCAATTTGGCCGCGAGGTTTCCCTGCACAATCGGCGATCCTTGACCGGCAATTGGCTGACCCACCCGCTGGTCGTTCACATCCACAAACTCCAACTGCTGTCCGTTCGGCGAGTTCCTGTACGCCTCGTAAAAACGAGCCGCCGTCGTACCGCTACCAATGACGAGAAACGAGCGAGTCGCGCTGCTGGCAACAACATATTGCCGAATCCACCGGCGATAAGCCAGCGATATCGGCAGGAAAATTGCGAAACTCAAAAGAAGAACGCCACGGCTCGGCTTCATCGTCTGATCGAACGTCGCTGCAGAATAAATCAGCATCGCACTAACGACGGCCGCAGCTATGAGCGCGAGGATGTGTTCGGCCGCATAACCGAGGGTGAGCTTCTCGACAGTGCGATCGTAGCCACCAACAAAATAAAGCGCAGTCACAATCACGCCCAGTTGAATCAGATTGATGATGAAGAACTGAAACGGCGTGGCATAAAACGCGTCGTACCGAAACCAACCTGCCACTCGGTAGATAGCGAGCCAGCTTACTACATCGAGAAAAAGATAGAGCACCGCAGACGACCATTCATGAGTGAGAAAATGCGACCACAGGGCAGTGGGCTTGCGACGGGCGACCGCGCGGCCGGACTTGCCGATATGTATTCGCGACTCCTCTTTGAACGCGAGGATTTCCTGCGAGATCGCCTGCGATTCTTCGCGGTTCGCCATGAAGCCGGCAATTATAGGCTTAAACACGCAAAGTAAAAGAATACTTTGCTCTGAGTTGTGCGGTTAGAACATGAATCTGTTTCTGGTGTCCCTCTATACCGCGATCATCGATCGCTGCTACGCCTTGACGCTCCAAGCGCCGTCCATAACCTGAGATTGATTTGGCAACGCGTTGAGCCGCCTTCGCATCGCTACGGCGGGCCGAGGGACAACCATCTTGGCGTTCGCTGAGCGCATATATTTGTAGCGTGAACATTCTAGCGGCTTTTTATCGTTCATCAGTTGGAAAAAAAATGATCGTCGCGATCACCGGCATCATTTTGATCCTATTTGTGATCGGACATCTGCTAGGGAATTTGCAAATTTTTATTGGCCCGGATTGGATCAATGGCTACTCCCAACATCTGCGCGACCTCGGCCCGTTGCTCTGGGCGGTTCGTCTGTTCCTGCTGGCTGCCGTCATTATTCACGTCTACGTGACCATTCAATTGGCAATCGAAAACCGCCGAGCCCGGCCGAAGCCTTACATCGACAGGCAATACGTGAAGGCGACGTTCGCTTCACGCCACATGGTCATGAGCGGCTTGATCGTCCTCGCGTTTATCGTTTATCACCTCGCGCATTTCACCTTTCGAAAAACCGATCCGCGTTTTGCGCTGCTTAAGCCTGATCCTCTCGGCCATTACGACGTCTATTCAATGATGGTTTATGGGTTCCAAAATTATTTTGTATCTGGCTTTTACGTTCTCGGTCTGTTTTTGCTAACGCTTCATTTGAGCCATGGCTCATCGAGCTTTTTTCAATCACTCGGATTGAACGACAAGAAGTTGACACCGCGCCTGTCCCTTGGTGGCCGAATTTTTGCCTGGCTTCTCTTCGCTGGCTATACCTCCATTCCCGTCGCCATTCTGCTTGGACTGATAAAGCCGGCGCAACAGTTATGATCGGCACACTAGATTCGAAAATCCCGCCGGGACCGCTCGCTCAAAAATGGCGCAGTCATCGAGATCATTCGCGCTTGGTGAATCCAAACAACCGGCGAAAATTCGAGATCGTAGTGGTTGGCAGCGGTCTGGCCGGCGGATCGGCCGCGGCCACTTTGGGCGAGCTTGGCTATCGGGTGAAATGCTTTTGTTTTCAGGATTCGGCGCGCCGTGCGCACTCAATTGCAGCCCAGGGCGGAATCAATGCGGCGAAAAATTATCAGAATGATGGCGACAGCATTTATCGGTTGTTCCATGACACGATAAAAGGCGGCGACTTTCGTTCCCGCGAGGCGAACGTTTATCGACTCGCCGAGATCGCCAACAACATCATTGACCAATGCGTCGCACAGGGTGTGCCGTTCGCCCGTGAATATGGAGGGCTGCTCGCCAACCGCTCCTTTGGCGGCGCACAGGTGTCCCGGACCTTTTACGCGCGTGGACAAACCGGTCAGCAGCTCCTGCTGGGCTGCTATCAGGCGCTCTGCCGCCAAATTGCCGCGGGTACCGTGCGGATGTTCCCACAGACGGAAATGCTGGATCTGGTGATCGTTGAAGGACAAGCCAAGGGCATCATTACGCGCAGCCTGCGTTCAGGAAAAATCGATAGATACCCGGCCGATGCCGTCGTGCTCGCCACTGGCGGATATGGGAATGTGTTTTATCTCTCCACCAATGCGCGCGGCTGCAATGTCACAGCGACCTATCGTGCTTACAAAAGGGGCGCGCTATTTGCCAATCCGTCGTTTACCCAAATTCACCCGACATGCATCCCGGTTACTGGCGAACATCAATCGAAGCTCACGTTGATGTCTGAGTCGTTGCGGAACGATGGACGTGTTTGGGTTCCGAAACGGAAAGAAGACCGGAACAAGTCGCCCGGTGAAATTCCAGAGCAAGATCGCGATTATTATCTCGAGCGAAAATATCCCAGCTACGGCAACCTTGCGCCGCGGGATATCTCATCACGCGCGGCAAAGGAAGTTTGCGATGAGGGCCGCGGCGTCGGTCCCGGCGGGCGCGGCGTCTACCTCGATTTTGCCGACGCGATCAAGCGCCTTGGCGAAAATACGATCCGCGAACGCTATGGAAATTTGTTTGAAGTTTATGAAAAGATCACCGGCGAAAACGCCTACAAAGTGCCGATGCGAATCTACCCCGCAGTCCACTACACGATGGGTGGCCTCTGGGTCGATTACGATCTGATGAGCAACGTGCCCGGTCTGTTTGTAATCGGGGAAGCAAATTTTTCCGATCACGGCGCAAACCGGCTCGGAGCCAGTGCGCTTATGCAAGGCTTGGCTGACGGTTATTTTGTTTTGCCAAACACGCTGCCAAATTATCTCGCCGGCCAGATGGGAAAACGGCCGTCACCGGATTCTCCAGAGTTTCGAGAGGCAGAGGAAGATGTGCGCGTGAGGATCGAGAAACTCCTCAAAGTCAACGGCAGGCGTTCGCTCGACTCTTTCCATCGAGAGCTTGGACTTCTTCTCTGGGAAAAATGCGGGATGTCGCGTCACGAGAAAGGATTGCGCGAAGCGCTCGAAAAGATTCCCGAACTGAGAGAACAATTCTGGCGCGACGTACGCGTTCCTGGCAGCGAAGAAGATTTTAACCAATCCCTCGAACGTGCCGGACGCGTCGCCGATTTCCTGGAATTCGCCGAGCTGATGTGCTTGGACGCGCTTGAGCGCGACGAATCTGCCGGAGCGCATTTTCGCGAGGAACACCAAACACCCGATGGTGAGGCACTCCGCGACGACGAAAACCACGCAGCAGTGTTCGCGTGGGAATTTCAAGGTAACGGGCAATTACCAAAACTGCACCGCGAACCGCTCCATTTCGAGACCGTGCATTTAGCGCAGAGGAGCTATAAGTGAACTATTCTTCTGGTAGAGCGCGACGGCTGCGCGCGCCGACGAATTTGGCGGATGGCTAGGCGATCCGTCCTTACCGCGCTCAACTATGAACTTTCGGTTGAAAATCTGGCGCCAGCCGAAGGCGAATACTCCGGGCAAACTGACGGATTACGAAGTGCGCGACATTTCACCGAACACCTCATTTCTCGAAATGCTCGATATCCTGAACGAAAGGTTACTCGAGCGCGGCGAGGAGCCGATCGCGTTCGATTCCGATTGCCGCGAAGGAATCTGCGGAACGTGCGCTCTCACCGTCAATGGCGAAGCTCACGGTCCGGATCACCCCGGCGCGGTATGCGAGCTTTACATGCGAAAATTTAGTGACGGCGCTACGATCATAATCGAACCATTCCGCGTAGGCGCGTTCCCGATCGTCAAAGATTTAGTGATTGATCGAAGCGCGCTGGATCGAATCGTCCAAGCCGGCGGTTTCATCAGCGCCCGCGCCGGTTCTGCCCCGGAAGCAAATTCGATTCTGATTCCCAAACACGACGCTGACCTGGCCATGGAAGCGGCGGCTTGCATCGGCTGCGGCGCGTGCGCGGCAGCCTGCCCAAATGGATCGGCGATGCTTTTCACCGCGGCGAAAGTCTCGCACTTATCTTTTTTGCCGCAGGGCCATCCGGAACGGGAGAGTCGTGTTCTGAAAATGGTGCGCGTGATGGATGCGGAAGGATTCGGTAATTGCACCAATACTTACGAATGCGAAGCGGTTTGTCCCGCCGAGATCAGCGCCAGTCTCATTGCGAAACTCAATCGCGAATACGCGCGAGCAGCACTGCAGCGCGGCGCTGGCGAATGATCACAAAGGAAAGATCTGTGGGAAGAGCCGTTGGATTCCCACGGGATGACGTCGTCGTGCCTACAGCGTATGTGTCACACACGTCCAAAGCTCCGGATCGAGCTCCGACCTTGCCCGCTTCGCCAGAGCATCGGCATCTTTGGTAGGACGCGTTACAGCAAAAACGGTCGAGCCGGAACCGGACATTAGCGCCGCGCCCACTTCCGGCTGCTTGAGCAACCACATCTTGGAATGCGCGAGAAAAACAAATTTTTCGAAAACCGGGCGCTCGAGGTCGTTCACAAAAGTCTGCTCCGTGAATTCTTGAGCTGCGTAAGAGACTCCTGGAATTTCGAGCGAGTCGCGCCAGTGCGAATATGCCGATGCTGTGGATACGCCAAATCCCGGCTTCAAGAGGAGGACCGAGAGGTTGTCTTTTAACTGTAGAGGCGCGACCAGTTCGCCTCGTCCCTTGCAGAGCGCTGCAGACTGAAAAATAAAAAATGGAACGTCCGATCCGATTGGTTCCGCCATTTCCACCAGCGTTTCGCGCGGCAATTTCGTCTCAAACAGTTC
>Ga0137369_10005035_pt1 | contig 13465 bp, 10 predicted proteins | sample SagtaG_12_FD_104918 | JGI IMG/M metagenome (GOLD analysis project Ga0137369, IMG submission 104918) | Vadose zone soil microbial communities from Sagehorn Ranch, Mendocino, California, USA - Sage1_L_113_16 metaG | ecosystem: Environmental > Terrestrial > Soil > Vadose zone | place: USA... | reverse complement strand
TTTGGCTGCGATACTGTTTGTCACGTCCATGCGGTCCTTCCTCCCGGCATCAGCATAGCAGGCTGGTATCGTACGGATGTCGCGCCAAATCGGGAGCGGCGGACTAGCACGACATACTCGCGCGGCCCTAACGCCGGGCACAGAAAAGCGCCGCCCGCACGGCCCAGCCCTGCGAGCGGCGCGGTGATTCGTTCCCTATGCGCCGCCACGCGCCCATAGCCCCGCCGGCATGCCGCGCCGGGCCGCGCGCACGCGCACGCTGGTATGCCGCGATGCGTAGAAGCCCGCACCGCACGTTGAAGAGAGAAAGTGATATTATGCAAGCTTGGAATATACGAGCCTGCTAGGCTTCACGCCGGGCCGGCTCGGTGCGCGTCGCCTCTGGTATAGGCTCGATCACAGGTGCTTTGATCACCGCTGGCGCGGGCTCCTCGAAGCGGTAGAACTGCTCGAACAGCACCTGGAGCACGACCGTGAACGGCACGGCCAGCAGCGCGCCCATGACACCGCCGGCCTCGGCGCCGATGAACAGCGCGATGATGATCACCAGTGGGTGTAGGCCGACAATATCGCCGACGACCTTGGGGTATAGAATATTCGCCTCGATCGTCGAGACGACCAGGTAGAGCGCCAGCACGCCAAGCGCAAGCCAGGGCGAAATCGAGAGCGCGACCAGAATCGCCAGGGCGGTTACGATCAGGCCGCCGACGTAGGGGATCAGTTCCATGAACCCGGCCGCCAGCCCCAGCGCGAAGGCGTACGGCACGCCCATCAGCCCTAGGCCGATCCCAAAGCAGGTGCCGTAGAATAGGCAGACCAGCAGCTGCGCGCGCACCCAGTGGCCCAGGCGCATGCCGATCTCGCGCGCCAGGCTCGATGCGGTCGGCCGGTAATCGGGCGGGAAGAAACGGGCGATAAAGCGTGGCGCGAAGGCTGCGTCGGATGTCAGGATAAAGCCGACAACCAGCACCAGCAGCGCGCTAAAAATGATCGTCGAAAGTGTCTGGCCGAATTGAACCAGCAGCGTGCCCACGCTCCCAACCACCGCGCCGATCTGCGCGCTCAGCTGAGTCGCGAGATCGGTCAGCTGAAGATTCTGCGCAAGCCCAGGAATCCATTTTTCCGGCAGATTGAGCACGCTTTGCGTAAGCTTTGGCAAGCTCGTGCTCAGCTGCGTTGTCTCATTCACCAGGACGGGGATCAGGATCGCCAGCGCCACGCTGAAGATGCCGAATAGACCAACATAGATCAGCGCGATCGCCAGCGGGCGCGGAAGGCGCTGGCGCTCTAGGCGCTCGACCAGCGGTGTGATCGCGACTGCGAGCAGGATCGCGATAAACAGGAGCAGCAAGATTGAGCTAAAGTTTTTCAGCAGCCAGACCAGCGCGCCCGCCAGCAGCAGCCAGGCAATACTTTTCCCAGTGATGTTGATAGCAATATTCTTTGGCATATAGTCGTCCTCGATGGGGGATCCATTTCGCATATTTCAATGTGATCCGTCTCAACAGATAGCTGGGAGATTTGGAGGGACGCTGTCCCTTCAAGATTCTTCTTATTCGCCCGCGTCGGAGGCAAAGCCGCCGACGCGGGCGAATAAAGGAGATCTGCGGGGAGGCGGCGCCTCCCCGCACCCGCGACAGTGTAAGTCGTTTCACTGAGTATAGCATAGCAAACTTCAGACCGTTGGGGCAAGGGCGAGCTACATCTCAGCAGCGGGTATGGTACAATCGACCGATCAGCGGATCACCAAGCGTTATGAGAGCAGGGTGGCACAGTGACACGAGTAGCGCGGCGCGAAGCCCCATTCTCAGTTCTCAATTCTCAATTCTCAATTCTTATTGTCATGGTGCTGGGGTTGGTGCTGTTCTACTGGGGCGGCGCGCTTCCGCTGGCGCTGACGGGCCTGCTGATCTTTGGCGCGCTGGCGCTGGCGCGGCCTGATCTGGGGCTGCTATTTGTGCCCTTGACCATGCCGCTCTACTTGATCCCATCCGCCATCCCCGGCCTGCGCGGCGATGCATCGAAACCATTCCTGCTGCCAGTACACGAGGCCGTGCTGCTGGTTGTGGCAGCAGCGACAGTGGCGGGCTGGGGTTGGCGATTCTTCTTTACGCCCCACGCCCCACGCCCCCGGCCCCAGATCATGCCAGCTAGATTGCTGCGCGAGTATGCGCCGCAGCTGTTGTTTTTAGCGGCAGGTATGTGGGGGCTTTTGATTGCGATAGTGCGCGCCCCAGCCCTGATCGAATTTCGACGTCTGATCGCCGAGCCGCTCCTGTTCTACGCGCTGCTCAAGTTTCAAAAGGAACGCCAGGCGACCGATCAGTGCGCCGCCTATTCTCAATATCTGCTCGTCTTCATTCTCAGCGGCGCGCTAGTTGGTCTGCTTGGCCTGCTCCAGTACGTTGGGCTGGATCTGGTGCCGTATTTTGGAACCAAGCAGTGCTTCGCGCCCGATGGCGGGGTCTGCTCGAACATCGTAGCCGATGGCGGCGTGCGGCGCGTGCTGTCGGTGTATGGGCATCCGAATAACCTGGGGCTGTATCTTGGCCGGGTCTGGCCGATCGCGGCGGCGCTGGCGCTCGTTGACCAAGGACGAAAGACCAAAGACCAACGACTGCCACGATTGGTCTTTGGTCTTTCGTCCTTGGTCTGCCTTGGTGGCATCCTGGTCTCGTTTTCGCGCGGGGCCTGGCTGGGCGCGCTGGCGGCGCTGGCGGTGCTGGCGCTGCCGTTTCTGCGCGCGCGCTTCGGCGGCCGGGCTGCGCCAGCGCTGGTGGGCCTGGGCGTGGTGCTGGCGGCGCTGGCTGGGCTGGGGCTGACAGTGCGCGGCGATGTCGCCGGCGGCAGCACGCCGGTACGCTTGCTGCTCTGGCGCGAGGCGATCGGCTATATTCGGCTGCACCCACTTGGGATTGGGCTGGATCAGTTCGTGCAGTATCATGATCCAAACTCAGGCCGTAGCCTGATCGATCGATCGCTGATTGGCACCAGCGAGCAGTTTGCCGCACACCCACATAATCTGCTGCTGGATATTTGGCTGCGGCTGGGGCCGCTGGGTCTGGCCGCGTTCGGCTGGCTGCTGGTGCGCTTCTTTAGCGCCGGCCGGGCGAGCTTACGCGATCCGGTTGCCCTCGGTGCGCTGGCGGCGATGACGGCGGCGCTGGTGCATGGCCTGGTCGATAACTTCTACTTTGTGTCGGATCTGGCGCTGGCATTCTGGCTGCTGATTGCGCTGGTTGAAGCCGCTCGGGCGGCAGACGAACGACGGTAATCAGTCGGTTGCTATATCGCACTGCCGATCGAGTGCGCTGGATCCATTCGGCGCTAGTTTGCCTGCCGCGGCAAGTGCTTCTTTTTCGTTTCTGTTTTTGGCGCTCGCAGAGCGCCAAAAACAGAAACAATTAGATGATAAAGTACCGCTCTGCCGAAGGCTATAATGGCCTTGAGGCGCGACCGCGTCACTCGTGTCATTGAAACGAAAGGATCGAGATATGCAGAGCCTTCTCCCGCTTACACTGGAGCGCAGGCTGGATAGCCGGATCTGGGGTGGCAGCACGCTTGGCCCTTGGCTGGGCCTGGCCGACGCCCCGCCGAATCTGGCCGAGTCCTGGCAGGTCTACGAGCAGAATCACATCCTTGACGGCCCGCACGCTGGCCGCAGCCTGGCCGATCTGGTGCTGGAATATGGCGCAGATCTGGTCGGCACGCGCAGCTTCGCGCGCTACGGTGCCGATTTTCCGCTGCTGGCCAAATTCATCGACGCCGCCGACAATCTTTCGGTTCAGGTGCATCCCAATGACACCTACGCGCACACGGTCGAGGCTGCTACCGGCTTTCATGGCAAAACCGAGGCCTGGTATATTTTGGATGCCGCGCCGGGCACCGATCTGATCCACGGCCTGGCCCGGGCCGCCAGCCGCGATGAGCTGGCCGCCGCGCTGGCCGATGGTTCGCTACTGAGCTTGCTGCGTCGTGTGCCGGCCCGCGCCGGCGACACGATCTTTGTGCCGGCCGGCACGATCCATGCGATCAACGCCGGGATCATGCTGTTCGAGATCCAGCAGAAATCCGATTTGACCTATCGGGTCTACGATTACGATCGGCGCGATGCGCAGGGCCAGCCGCGCGCGCTGCATATCGAGCGCGCGCTGGATGTGACCAGCTACGATGCCGCGCCGCCGGCCGTGGTCGTGCCGAAGCAGTTGGATGGTACGCGCACGCTGCTGGTAAGCTGCCCATACTTCGCGATGGAGCGCCTGGATCTGGCCGCGCGACTCGCCGCTGCCACCGACCCTGGCAGCTTCGAGATTCTGACGGCGATTGACGGCGCGGCTAGGTTGGCCTGGACCGATGGCGTGCGGCGCCTGGCGCGCGGCGAGTCGATCGTGCTGCCGGCGAGCCTGGGCGCATACCAGCTGGCTCCTGATCCTAACGCCACGCTGCTGCGCTGCTACGTGCCCTAGACCAAGAACCGGGTGCCCTCTGGGCGAACCAAGAACCGGGTGCCCTCTGGGCGAACCAAGAACCGTGGATTCGGTTCTCGGTTCGCCCAGAGGACACCCGGTTTTCGGTTCTCGATCTTTTCTTGACGGAACGCGGTCTTTCATATACCATCCGTACTACGATTATGGCTCTTTCAGAAGCGACCAGCGCAGTAGCGCGAGCGCGAATAGACGGCCCGACGGCGAGCGGCACCATGCCGATGTGAATTGAGGATAGCGCAATGACATACGCCGTGAACCCGACGATATTTCGCGCCTACGATATTCGTGGCGTGGTGGATGTCGATCTCTCTGAGGCGGCGTACCATACGCTCGGGCGCGCGGCTGGCACCTATTTTCGGCGCCGGAATGCCAAAGCCAGCGGCCCACGCATCGTGGTGGGTCGTGACGCGCGGCTGACCTCGCCGGCCTATGCGGCCGCGCTGATCGCCGGCCTACGATCCGCCGGCTGTAATGTGATCGATATCGGCATGGTGCCAACGCCACTGATGTACTTCGCGCTGGCCTATCTGAAGATCGATGGCGGTGCGGTGGTATCGGCCAGCCATAACCCGCCCGAGTTCAACGGCCTCAAGCTGCGCCAATCCGACCCTCGCTATGGCGGTGAGCCGCTTGTCAGTGAGCAGATCCAGGAGCTTGAGCGGATCGCCAACGGCGGCAATTTCGCCAGCGGAGCCGGCGGCTACGAGCAGACCGACGTCGCCGACGCATATGTGCAGGATGTCGCGCGTCACTTCAGGCTCGATCGGCCAGTGAAGATCGTGCTGGATGGTGGCAACGGTGCGGGTGGGCCGCTCGGCCTGCGCACATTCGAGGCGATCGGCTGCGAGGTTGTGCCGCTGTATATCGAGCCGGACGGCACCTTTCCGAATCACCACCCCGACCCGCTCAAAGAAGCGAATCTGAAAGATCTGATCGCTGCTGTGCGCGACCATGGCGCGGCGCTTGGGATCGGGCTGGATGGCGATGGCGATCGGCTGGGCGTGGTCGATGGCAGCGGCACGATGATCTTCGCCGATCGCTACCTGATTGTGCTGGCGCGGCACGTGCTGGCGCGCGGCCCGGCCCCGATCGTGTTCGATGTCAAATGCAGCACTGTGCTGCGCGACGCGATTCTTGAGTTTGGCGGCGAACCGGTCATGTGGAAGACTGGCTATACCAATGGGTCGGCCAAGATGCGTGAGCTTGGCGCGCCGCTGGCCGGCGAGCTGAGCGGCCATGTGCTAGCTGATATCGAGTACCACACGTTTGATGATGGAACCTTTGCGGGCTGCTACCTGCTCAAGGCGCTGGAGCACAGCGGCCAAACGCTCGAGCAGGCGCTGGCGCCCTATCCGGCGCTGCCATCCCTGCCGGAGGATCGGCTGCCCTTCGACGAGGCCACGAAGTTCCAAGCGATCGACTATATTCGTGACACCTTCGCGCCGCAATATGCGGTCAGCACGGTGGATGGCGTGCGGGTTGATTTCGGCGATGGCTGGGGCGTGGTGCGCGCCTCTAATACCGAGCCGGCGATCACCACCCGCTTCGAAGCCCAGACGCCCGCGCGCGTTGCCGAGATCCGCGCGCTGATGCTCAGTGCGCTCGATCAGTTCAAGCGAGAACACTTAATTAGGACTGAGGACTGAGGGCTGAGGACTGAGTATTGTTTATTCAGCACTCAGCCCTCAGTCCTGAGCCCTCATTACTCACTTATGAGTCAGCGACCGCGCATACAACAACATCATTGGGTGGGCGTCTACACCGCCGACTTTACACTCGACGGTGTGCAGGCGCGCTGTCTGCGCCTGGCTGAGGTGCTGGTTGCGAACAAGTGGAATTGCCTGGTAGTACACGATACGCGCTTTATGGGCGCGCAATTCGCGCGCTATGCTTACCGCGTGCTGGAATCGCGCGGCGTCCAAGTTAGCTTCTGCCCAACGCCGGCGCCGTTCCCAGCGGTCGAGCTGGCGCTGGAGCAGCGGCGAGCCGGTACCGCGCTGATTCTCTCGGCCGGCAACCTGCCCTTCTGGTACTGCGGCATGATTGTGCTTGCGCCCCCGCTAGGCCAGCCGCTGCTGGATGGTGGCCCAGCTGAGCAGACGCAGATTAGCGCATCGATCGATCTTGCTGCCCCGGCGCTCGAAAATGCCGAGCGCAATCAGTTCGATCTGCGCGGGCCGTATCTTGAAGCGCTGCGCGCGGCAGTCGATATCGATCTGATCCGCCGTGCCACGCTGACACTGTTTGTCGACCCGATGAATGGCACCACCAGCGGCTATATTCCGGCGGCGATCGGCGAGGGTGGGCAGACTAAAGCGATCGAGATCAATCGTGAGCTCGATCCATTATTCGGCCGCCAGTCGCCCCAGCCATCCGGATCCGGTCTGAATCGGCTGCGCAAGCTGGTCAAAGAAAGCGACTCGCATCTGGGAGTGGCGCTCTCGGCCGATGGTCGCGCGATCAGCGTGGTCGATAGCGTGGGTGAGCTAGTGGCGCCGCTCGACCTGACGCGGCTGCTCGCAAGCTACCTGAGCCGCCAGCACCGCCAGCGCGGCCTGGTGGTCGGCCCGCTGCCGCGCGAGGGCGAGCCGGCCAGCCTACGTGCCTGGGCCGATGAGGCCGGTCTGAAAGTCGAGCTGCTGGCTGATCCGGCCGCGCGGATCGCCGACCTGGTCGCCCAGGATCGCACGAGCCTGCTGGTGGGCGCCACCGCCACCGGCGAGCTAACGCTGGGACGCTATGGCGGCTCGCCCGATGCGACGCTGGCGGCGCTGCTGTTGATTGAGATGAGCGCGCGCTTTGGCGGTAAGCTGCGCGCGCTGATGGATGAAGCGAAAGGGAAGCCCTAACTAGAACATTATGCAGCAGATATTCAAACGGCTCTCGGCACTTTCCTACCTGGCCCGCCCGCTGGCGCTGGCCTTTGTTGGCATTATCTTTCTGTCGCTTGGCGCGACCTACTTCGCCGTAGCGATCTATCGAACGAGCGCGCTGCCGGCGCTGTTCTATTACATTACACTCCAGTTTCTGGAGCGCTGGGTGCGTGGGGCGATCTTCACCGCGATTGGGCTTGCGGTTCTGCTGGTGGGTATCTGGCGGCTCAGCGGTGTGGTTGTTATTCCGCTCAGCGCTCGGCCCGAGGGCGAAGATGAGCTGGTGATCGGCTACCGCCAGGCGAACAAGCTGCCCAAGATCGTGGTGATCTCCGGCGGCGCGGGCGTGCTGATTCTGGCCAGCTTGGGCCGCTACGCCGCGCGCCTGACCTGCATCACGCCCGTGCAGGATCCGGTCGAATATTATTATCGCGCGTCGAGCCTGTACCATTTCGAAAATGTGATCTTCATGCCGCCGACGCCGACACAGCTGCAAGTCGAAGTCGAGCTGGACGATGGTACACGACATAATGTTAAGGAGAATATTTCACATGACGATCGGCTAGCGGCGCGGCATGTCATAGGAAGCTTTTTGGTTGATAGCACGGGCAACGGCGCCGCGTCCGAGCAGCGGCGGATCTTTCGACAGGCGCTTGACGCGATCGAGCAGGCCGACGCGATCGTTCTCGGGCCAGGCAGCCTGTTCGAGAGCGTCCTGCCCAATCTACTCATCCCGGAGGTTCGTGAGGCGGTGCAACGCAGTAAGGCGCGCACGATCTATATATGCAGCCTGATGACCGAGCCGGGCCTGACCAGCGGCTTTGGCGTGGCCGACCATATTCGACAGATCACGCGCTACGGCGGCTTCGCGCCGGACTACGTGCTGGTTAACGCCCAGCGCATTGATGCGGATGTGCGCCGGATGTATGAGGCGGCCAACCAATCGCCGGTGTATCTGAACCCCGAGGATTACGAAGAAACGATCGTCAGCGCCACCGATCACGTCACCGCGCGCGACATGCTGATCGAGGGCTCGGTGGTGATCGAGGCCGACCTAGCCTCGTCGGTGGTGCAGCTGACCGCCTCACTCGATCACCCTGGCGCGGGCCGCACCGTGCGCGTGCTGCGCCACGACCCGGATAAGCTTGCGGCCGCGATCTTGGAGATTTTGCGCCGCGAATAATCACAATGGCAAGATGACAAGATGATTGGCCGCAGGTAGAATGTCATCTTGTCACCTTGTCACCTTGTCAACTTGTCAAATAATGTCTGACACAGTGATCCTATTTGAAGATGAGGGCTACCGCCCATTCCTGCCACTGGTTCACACCCGGCCGGTGTTCGATCTGCGCTGCGGCATCTTTACGCTGCGCGAGCGCCTGGCTGCGCTGCTGGGCCACGCGCCGGCCGCGATCTGTCGCTCGCATCTGGCGACGGTTTATGGCGGCGGGCGCTGGCCGCTTGGCCTGCTCAGTGCGAGCCAGCCGCTGACCTTTGTCAATGGTCGAGCGCTCGACCTGGATTGGCTGCCCGGCTTGCTCGATGCGCCGGACAACATGGTGCTGATGACCGACACCGGTTCGGGCCTGCTTGGCGGCCCGGTGCTGCTCGGCGCGCGCCTTTCGCCTCGGCTGGCTAGCGCGGTGCTACTGGACATGTTGGAGCAGCGCTCGGCCACTGTCCTGGCCGAGCTGCGCCGCTTTACGCGCGTCGTCGAGGTTGATGCGCGGCTGCTGGAATTCCCCTGGGATATCATCACTGCCAATGGCGATCAGATCGTGCGCGATCTGCCCCTGCTGATCCGGCAGGTTGGCTGGCCAACCGCTGCCGAGCGCCCGCCGGCAGGCGCGGCGGTGGTGATCCACAACCCGACACAAGTCTATTTGCACCCCGATGCCAGGTTGGAAGGCCCGCTGGTGCTGGACGCCCGCGACGGCCCGATTGTGATCGACGCGGCGCGGGTCGAGCCGTTCTCATTCATCCAGGGACCGGCAGCGGTTGGCGCGGGCTCGCTGATCGCCAGCGCGCGCATTCGTGGCGAGACGACGATCGGACCGGTCTGTCGGGTTGGCGGCGAGGTTGAGGCCAGCGTGCTCCAGGGCTTCAGCAACAAGCATCACGATGGCTTTCTGGGCCATTCCTACTTGGGCGAGTGGGTCAACATCGGCGCAATGACCACCAACAGCGATTTAAAGAATACCTACGGCTCCATTCGGGTAGTGATCGATGGCTTTGGGCAGCTCGACAGCGGTATTCTGAAGCTGGGCTGCTTTCTGGCCGATCATGCCAAGCTGGGCATCGGGGTGCATCTCAACGGCGGTGCGGTGATCGGTACTGGCTCGAATATCTTTGGCGTTCACTTCGCCCCCAAGACAATTCCGCCGTTCACCTGGGGCGGTGAGGTGTTTCACGAGTACCGGATCGATGGCATGATCGATGTGGCCCGCAAGGTGATGGGTCGGCGTAAGGTCGCGCTCGCGCCGGATTACGAGGTTATGTTGCGCGAGGCCTTTACGATGACCCGCGGCAGCCGCGTCGAGATCGCCGGCAGCCGCGCCGAGCTGGCCCGCCCCGCGCGCGTCGCGGGCGCAGCGGCCGAGCTGGCGCGCGCCGAGGCGCTGGCGATCGAGGATTTTGAAGTTGTCGGAGAGTCAGGATAGTGCTGAGGACTGAGGACTGAGTGACTAGCTGCTGACTCAGTCCTCAGTCCTCAGTCCTAAAAGCGATGTCAAAACCATTCCACATTGTCGCTATCGGTGGTGGGGGCGGCGCTACTCAGGTGCTCAAGGCCGCACAGCCCTTCGCAGGCCATTTGACCGCAATCATCGCTGTCACCGACACTGGCCGCTCGACCGGGCTGGCGCGCGCGATTGGCGGTATCCCTGCTCCTGGCGATCTGCGCGCCACGCTCGCTGCCTTCGCCACCGACCCACTGATGGCCAGGCTGTTGCAGCAGCGTTTCAGCGGCGCGGGGCTGCCCCAGCTCGAGGGGATGGCCTTCGGCAACCTGCTGATCGCCGCGCTGGCGCAGGTGACCGGCGATTTTGCCGCCGCCGTCGCGCAAGTGCATCACATGGTTGGATGCGCTGTCGATGTGCTGCCGGTCGCAGCGATCGACACTCAGCTGTGCGCCGCGCTGGCCGATGGCGCGATCGTTGTGGGCGAGTTGGCCGTGCGCGGGCTTGACAAACCACCGATCGAGCGGCTATTCTTGCGCGATCGAGCGCCGGCGCACCCGCCTGCGCTGGCAGCAATCCGGGATGCCGACTTGGTCGTGCTCGGGCCGGGCAGCTTGTTCACAACGCTGCTGGCCTGCCTGCTGTTCGGCGGCATGGCCGACGCGCTCCATGCGTCGCGCGGCAAGGTCGTCTATATCGGTAATACGACGACGCAGCCAGGCCAGACCGATGGCTACAGCGCGCTCGATCATGTGCGGCGCGTGACCGAGGAGCTTGGCCCCGCCGTGCTGGACGCCGTGCTGCTGAACTGTGGCAGGCCCAGCCCGGCCGCGCTCGCACGCTACGCCGCCGATGGTGTGCAGCTGCTCCAGCCCGACGATGCCGAGATCGCAGCCATCGCCGCACTTGGCGTCCAGCCGATCGCGCGCGACCTGGCCGAGCAGGCCGACGAACAACGTGTTCTTTGGGATAAACAAGATAGTGTGCGGCACGACCCGACGAAGCTGAGTGCGGCGCTCAAGGAGCTGGTAACATCATGAGCGAACTGTTGATCGTGCAGGAATCTACGTGGGCCGGCCGGCGCCTAACCACGCGCTGGATGTCGCCCGCGTTCGTGCCGCCGCGCGAGCTGACCACGCAGGCCTATGGGGTCTGCTTCACCGAGCATCGCAAGATTGTGCTGGTGACCACTGGCGACGGCCGCTGGAACCTGCCCGGTGGCCGCCCCGAACAGGGCGAGACGCTGGAGGCAGCGCTGGAGCGCGAAATCTGGGAAACGGCCCGCGCACGCGTTGTCCGCTCGCAATACATCGGCTGCCAGCAGATCGAAGACCCCGATGCTGTCATGGGGCCAAAGCGGTACTATCAGGCGCGCTTCTGGGCCAGGGTCGAGGTCTACCCCTTCAGGGCGCTATTCGAGACCACCGCGCGCCGGCTCATCGAACCGAGCGAGCTTTTGGATAACCTGTTCTGGGGCGATCTGCCGATCGCGAAAATGGTGCTCGACTGCGGCCTGGCGGTGGAGAACCAGCGTGGCAGCGCCTGCCTCTAACATGCGTTACATTCGTACTTCTGTCGGATTGTTTCGCAGCTGTCGGTCATTTTCAATTCTCTGTATATCGTTTTTCGCCCCGCAGGGCGAAAAACGATATACAAAAAAGATAAAGTACCATGCTGCCGCAGGCTAAAAGGAGACCATAATGGGCGATCCGCGTGTGGCAAAGCTGGCGCGCGTGCTGGTGCGCTATTCGGTTGGAGTGAGAGCCGGCGACTTGTTCCAGATCAATGCCCCGGCGTTGGCCGCGCCGCTGATCCGCGAGCTGTACCGCGAGGCGCTGCTGATCGGTGCGCACCCGTTCACGCGTATCGGCATCGATGGGCTCGACGCGCTGCTGTACAAGCACGGGTCGGATGCGCAGATCACGCATATCTCGCCGCTCGCCTGGCACGAAACCGAGCAGATTGGCGCGACGATCTCGATCATGGCGGCCGAGAACACCAAGTCGCTCAGTGGCGCCGACCCGCAAAAGGTTGCGCTGCGCGGCCAGGCCATGCGCGAATTGCGTGAGCGCCTGTTTGCCCGCTCGGCATCGGGCGAGCTGAACTGGGCGATCACGCTGTTCCCAACCCAGGCTGCCGCGCAGGATGCCGAGATGTCGCTGGCCGATTATGAAGATTTCGTCTATGGCGCCGGTAAGCTCGAAGAGGACGATCCGGTGGCGGCCTGGCAGGCTGTGCACGACTCACAGCAGCGGATCGCCGATATTCTGAAAACCAAACGTGTCTTCCGACTGGTCGCGCCGGGAACTGATCTGACCTACAATACGGGTGGGCGCGAGTGGCTCAATGCCGATGGCCAGAAGAACTTTCCCGATGGCGAGATCTTCACCAGCCCTGATGAGACTATGACCGAGGGCCAGATCCACTTCAGCTACCCGGCGGTGTTTAGCGGCCGCGAGGTGACTGACATTCGGCTGAGCTTCTCGGCTGGCAAGGTCGTTCAGGCCAGCGCATCCAAGGGCGAGGAGCTGCTGCACTCGCTGCTGGATATGGACGAGGGCGCGCGGCGGTTGGGCGAGGCGGCCTTCGGCACCAACTACCAGATCCAGCGCTTCACCCGCAATACGCTATTCGATGAGAAGATCGGCGGCACGATCCACCTTGCGCTGGGCATGGCCTTCCCCGAGATCGGCGGCCAGAACCGCTCGGCGCTGCATTGGGATATGGTCTGCGATATGCGCCAGGGCGCGGCCTACGCCGATGGCGAGCTGATCTATAAGGATGGGCAGTTCGTGGTATAGAAGTAGAATCGATATTTGAATGCCGGCCGATGACCCTACGACAATTCCCGCCGTGCTTGCCGCGCGCTACCCGCACACGCTCGAAGCCTTCTCCGCGATGGGTGCGCTCGATCACCTGGAGCGGATCGCGCGGCTCGATGCGATCTGGGATGTCATCCGGCGTGGCGCGCACGGTGCAGTCGCTCAGGAAGTCTACTCGGTGCTCCCAACCCCCAACCCCCAACCCCCAGCAGATTACGACCTGATCTATGCCGGTGGCGGCCTTGGGCTGCTGCACGCCGTGGTGATGGCGCGCTACGGCTACCGCGTGCTGCTGTTCGATCGTGGGGAGGTCGGCTGCGCGCACCGCGAGTGGAATATCTCGCGCGATGAACTGCGCGCGCTGGTCGAGGTCGGCTTTTGCGCCTGGGATGATCTGCGCGACATAATCATGGCCGAGTATGACAGCGGCGTGGTGCGCTTCTACGCTGGGCCGGGCGAGCGGGCGACTGAGCTGTGGATGGCGGATGTCTTGAATGTCGCGCTCGATGCCAACGCGCTGCTGCGCATGGCGCGGCGCAAGCTGGAGGCTGCCGGTGGCGTGGTGCTGGACTGCCGTGCGTTTCGCAGGGTGATGGCGAATGACA
>Ga0137369_10005023_pt1 | contig 13483 bp, 14 predicted proteins | sample SagtaG_12_FD_104918 | JGI IMG/M metagenome (GOLD analysis project Ga0137369, IMG submission 104918) | Vadose zone soil microbial communities from Sagehorn Ranch, Mendocino, California, USA - Sage1_L_113_16 metaG | ecosystem: Environmental > Terrestrial > Soil > Vadose zone | place: USA... | reverse complement strand
GCATCGGGCGTGCAGGGCGGCCGCACCGTCGGCCTGAACCTCGGTGGACCGACGGCACCGGCATGACAGAGAACGGTATCTGCATCGATGGCTGTCTCACAAAGGTCGGCGAGGATTTGATCTTTGAGTACGACGACGCGGCCATGATGAAGCCGTGGCGCGTCCGCACCGCCGCCAGCGAGCGCATCGCCCTGTTGTTTGAGCCAGAGTTCGAGCGCGTATCGGAGAGCGGCAGCCGGCCTTCCCCTATGCTGGCGGGACACCAGGAAGCCACTGTAGAGGGTGGCTTTCTGTTTGCATGCGGATGGTACACTGTCGCGGGGGGAGCGGCTGTCAACGCTCCGATGGCCACACTGGTGAATCCCGTCATGTAGTGGGCCCCGCCTACACTGGCATGCACAGACGAAGTCTCTTGGTACTCCTGTTCCTAAGCCTCATTGTCCTTACCGGTCACTCACCTACTTTGATCTTTCAAAGCCCCGGACGAGCGCCCGTCGCTGTGGCAGCCACCAGTGGGTTCCAGAGCTGCTCTGCGACTACCCCGGCGTCCGTAAATAGCGGAGACAACGACGGGTTTCAGGTTAATCCAATCGATGCCTGTACAGACGGCGGTGGTTACGCTCAAGACATCGACAGTGGCACGAGTACCAAAATGGCGTGCGGCGACCTTGGAAAAGACCCGACAGCTGTTCTACGATTACGGTCTGGCCATGCCTTCAGGGTCAGTCGTCGAGGGAATAGAGGTGCGCGTGGACGCATGGTTCGACGGCAGCCTCGGAGCCGTGGCGCTAATGTGCATCGAACTCTCCTGGGACAGTGGCACGACCTGGACCGTGGCCAAGATGACGTCGCCACTGACAACAGCCGAGACCACTCATGTCCTGGGTTCGCCGCACGACTCTTGGGGACGGGTGTGGGCCGATGCCGACCTGCTTGATGTCAATTTTCGCGTACGTGTAACGAACCTAGCCACCAATATAGATCATGATTTTTCACTCGACTGGGTCGCCGTCCAAGTCACGTACACTGGTGCGGCACCTACGCCCACGGCGACGCCAGCCCCGACTTCAACGCCGATAGCGACGCCGACGCAGGGCGGTCTTCAAACACCTTCGCTCGGTGCCACACCGACTGCTCTCACTCCCTCGCTTGGAGCTATACCGATCGCGACAGTCATTTCTTCGTCCACCGGCGCCCTCACGACAACGGCCGCAAGCACACCGACGCCGACGCCCGTGTCTAACTTCGCGCAGATAGCCTCGTCCAGCCCCAAACCCACCCGAACACCCGCCGTGAAGGGCGTGGTCGCGCCTCCTGCTAATGGGATAGATCCGTCATTCGGTACGGCCTTAATGGTTCTGCTACTCTGCGCAGCAGCCGTTGTTGCAGTCTTCCAAAGGCCTGGAGCGCCGAAAGCCAACTAAGCGCCACTACGTCGATGAATGCCCTTACTCTTCGGGGAAAGCCCGAATCGTTGACGGCCTCTGATGGGGAGCGGGAACCGAACCGCCTCCACCGGTGTATTGTTGGTGGAGGTGCGAGATGTTCAGAAGGGTTATCGTGGCAACTGTCCTCGCGGCGATTGCCTCCCTTCTCCTAAGCGCGGGAGCGGCAGCCAAGGGTCCGTTCTCAGCACTGATCCGAGGTGGTGACCTGGCCGAACCCATTGCGGTCGAAGGACCGATCGACGAAGAAGGGGTGTACGGGCCAGAGATCGAGCCGCCGCTACCCTACCCTGATGTGATTTACACAGTCGAATTCTTCACGATCAACGGGGGCCGATCGGCGTGCTCGATTTCGTACTACCCGGCACACGATGGCATACCGGCGGCCTGGAGGACCAGCTACGGATTCTACTCCGTGCCCGACGAGTTCAACGACACGTTCCTCACGTATTTCCACGATAAGGATGGGGGAGGGACGTCCCTCCGATGGTATGTACTGCCTGGCATAGGTCTGGGACTGGTCATAGTAGGCGGAGGCATCGGAGGTCGCAGGTTGCTTTTCCGTCGTAGGACTTAGGTCTCCCCACATTCCTACTGCTCAACTTTGTCACAGCTGCCTGTCGAGATGGTCCGCACCGAGCAGAATCGTTCCCGAAACCGGGTCCCGAATATCTCCAGGGGGCAGCTAGCGAGCGGAGCTGCCGAGGCCTTCAGGCCGAGGCGTCGCGCCAGCGACCGAGCGAGCATAACGCTCGCGAGAGCGGAGCGAGCAGCCCATGAAGCGCTCCTAGCACGTGCGGGCTTTCGGTGTCTACGATTCCGACTCGGGAATCGGAACTCTTGCCGAGCGGGATCTGGCACAATTCCCGCCATGATCTGGCGTACCTTATCGGCTCAGAACCCGTGCCCGAGAAACCAATGCGGAGTGACGACCCAGCGACTCGGTGTTGCGTTAGGGCACTTTTCGTCGACTATACAGATTTGCTAGACCTCTTCTTAGTGGCATTTTCTGCCGCTAACGCAACGGACAGGCCTTGCTGCATCCCAGGAGGCAAAGGTCGATGCCATCACCTCATAGCAAAACGTGGCGGCCTTGGCGGTCTTGAATGTGAAATCGATTGGAGGTTGGCGGCCTTCGGGGATGACGCGAGCCCTCTTGAAAAAGGAGGGTCAACTGCGACAGCAACCACATTTATGTGGTGAAGGCCGCCAACTTGAGCTTGGAGTTGAACAGAAGGCCGCCAAGACCGCCAACTTTGCAGGTGCTCCAGCGAACCAAGTTGGAGACGCAGACGCTGTGGCGTTACCTCGCTCCGTCCAAGAGCTCCTTGAAGCCTGACGGCGCGTGCGGGCCTAAACAGATCTGCTCAAGGACACCGAGGCCTTCGCGGCCTTCTGCCCGCGCCCGCATCACCTGCTGCACGTGAATGTTCTCCAGCGCCAGCTCGTTCAGATCCGCCGTCCTCCAGGACTCGCCACCGATCATCAATTCTCCCTTCCAGCGTCCGTGCCCCCACACCGGGTGTGTGTAGCCGATCCCTTTCATCCGGAAGCAGAGCAGCGGTTCCAGCGCTATCTCGCGCCGCACTCCCGACCGTTCCACCAGAGCGATTCGCGCCGACTTCGCCCGCCGCGTGCCAGGGAGGTACTCGATCTTGTGCTCGACTGAGGCCATCTCGCGGATCCCCTCGTCCATCACGCCCGGTATCTCCACCAGTGACCTATACGCCGGCACGATGGCGCCGTGCTGATACAGGTTACGCCCCGTTTCATCCTCGAACACACCGAAATGCGTGCAATGGTCTTCCCAGTGGATCGGCGCCCAAAGGAAGAACACCTGCGGCATCCTGCGTGCCGGCGCACCGCCTGTCTCCGGTTCACCCACGGGACGCAATCCCCATGACCGATCCTTTGTCCCGTAAACCCGCGCCGCTTCGACGGCTAAAGTCCTCCCGTCGTACCGCACCGTCCCCTCCCAGCTCCCGAACTGCGCGAACCGCGTGGAGTCCAGTATCGGCCGGAACCCCTGCCGCAACACTTGCCGTCCCTCCTCGACGCACGCCGTCCGCGCCGTGAACGTCAGGTTGCACTCGATCCCAGTCTCGTTTGGCTCCAGCACCACCCGCGACACCATCATCGGCTCCAACACCTCGATCCGAAATGGCCCTACTGCCGTATCCGCCGGCTCCCCTGTGGCCCGCTTCGAACCGTGAAATGCGTGCTGCTCGCCGTCGCGCACAATGCTAAACCCGCAGTCGATGACCCCACTGTTCGGGTACAGCCCCATGCCCACCGCGAAGTAAAACTCCCCATCATGTTGGTACCCGTTGAACCAGTAGCGGTCATAGACGTTCCGGTCGCTAGATGCCGGGTGCGCGATCGGCTCCGGCGTCTGGTGGATCGGGTAATCGTCAAACTTCGTAAGCATCGCTCTCCTTGCCGTCTACCACCCTGAGGTTATCGAAGGGTCGCCTGAGGCATCGAAGGGTGGGGTGCTGGTGGCATAGAGTCAACCGGCGCCCGGTGGCGCCAACCCCAGCAACTCCGCCAGCTTCCGCGTAACCGGATTGTTCGAGGCGAAATCAGGCGCCGGAAGGGGATACCCACGCGCCGGCATCATCGCCGCTACCCTCACCATGATTACCCCGAAGCGCATTCCCGCGAACACCTCGTAGTAGAAGAGGTTCCGTACCGGCCGTCCCGTCAACTCCTCGTACCTTGCAACGGTCTCTTCGCGCTCAGGCATCCCAACTAGCCGCGCCAACCCATAGCCTTCGCTCGAGAACCAGTCCATGAACAGCCACCAAGCCAGATCCGCCTCCCGGTCGCCGAGGAACGCCATCTCCCAGTCGAGCACGCCGACGACGTGCCCCTCCCGGTAAATCGTGTTCGGCAGCCGCGAATCCCCCCAGCACAACCCCACGTGTTGCGACTGCTCCTCGTTCGAACGCAACCACCGCTGCGCCGCCCGCAGGACGGTCTGTGGCTCACCAGGCTCCTCCGCCCAGTCCAGCATCCGCTCGTAGTACTCGAGTTGAGACCGCACGGCGGGCGTACCTTGCGTCGGCAAGCCCAGGAAGTCGAGGCCTGCGCTCATCCAGTCCACTGCATGCACCTTGGCGAGCGTCTCGATCCCCGACCACCACATCGCCTCACGCTGCTGCGGTGTCGCCTCGGCGAATACACCCATCACGTGGTAAGGTGGCACTTCCGACGGCACTTCTCCGGGGATGCGGTCCATCACGTAGAACGATCGCCCCAGCACTCCGACATCCTCCTCCACCCAACGCACGTTCGGCACAGGAACGTCCGTTCCCGACAGGCACTGTATGATCCTCGCCTGGCCCGGCAGGTCGTACGCCGGGAAAAGCTGAAAGTCTGCCGGCTCCAGCCGCACCACGAGGTCCTCTTCCATTAGCTTGCCTGCCCGCTCGTAGCCAACATGGCAGAGCAGCGTGTCGTTCGAGAACCCGATCGAGGGCTTTGTCAGCGGCGACAGCGAAAAATTGCGCCCGTCCCGAATCTTGCCGACCAACCATTCTTGAAGCCGGTCGTGCATTTGTTCAGGTGTCACGCCATCTACTCTAGACGACGGGTTGGCGGCATTCCAGCCAGCCTTCGCCCGCACGGACTCATGCTGTAAAGAGCGCCGCCGGCAACAATCCGAACTTCACCTACAACGCGAACAACCCAGCGGATCCTGTCAGGGCTTTCACTGCTAACCACAGCTTTGACGAGATGGGAAACCTCCTCGAGATCAACGCTCCGAACGATCCCGAACTAGGGCTACTGGTACAGAACCACAAAACGGGCGAGGGATACGACGCGAAGGGCTCGGCGGTGTGATGGGCATCCTCAGATTCCAGTTCGGTGCCAAGGCAGACGATGACTGTCCATTGAGACGGCAGTGCCTGGATACTGGTGGCGAGCCCGAATCGGGCACCGCAAAGTCAGCTGGAGAGCGTGACTGCTGCTTCCGCATCGGACCTTTGGGCCGTTGGGCATGACTATGACTCAGCGACCAATACCGCCCACACAGTCGTCATGCGCTGCGAGGTTCCCACTCCAACACCAACCGCGACTCCTTCTTTGGTGCACGACGGGAGACTGAAAAGATCTCTGCCTCGAGCAGCGTCGTCCTAAGCGACGGCATTCCGGATACCCAGAACGTCGTCGCGATCCAGGTGCGCAATGAGGGCGATCACAGAGACTCCCTCGGCGTCTACGTTGACGTCATCCCGCCTGGCGGCACGAACAATCCGTATGGCTGCACACCGCTCGGCCGCATCATCGATACTGCTCTCACACTGGCTCCTGGTGCGCAGACCACCGTCACTGTCAACCTGACCTTCGACTGCGCCGACGTCGCAGGCGCCCTCAACCAGAGTTACACGATCATGGCAGTGGCCGACGTTCATGGTGACGATGCCGGCGCCTGCCCGGTCCTCCAGATCCAGAGCATGACCTGCTTCAACGCCCTCGCTGACGACGACAATGACAGTAGCGACAACAGGGCGACCACCAACGGCTTCGGGGTGAAGTAGGATTAGGCCGGATTCGTATTGGTTAGCCGGACAATCCCGCGTGAAGGGCACAAGGGTGCCAGTCCCAACGATCCCGCGCCTGTTGGGCTTTCTGGCGCTTCTGCTGAGGCCTACGACGAAGGTCTCTCAAAAAGCTGAAACCAGCTCGGGGCGCGTGAGATCTAGACCGGCCACGTCTCCGCAGTCCACGCCATCTCCCAGAAGGCCAGCTCGTAGCGGCTGGAGGTGAGAAATGATTCCTCCATCCGTCGCAGCACGTCTGCCGGCTGACCTTTAGCCACGCTATCGACAAGCCCGCGGCACCAGTCAGCCAGCTGCGCGAACTCTGGCGAGGCGTACATATCGATCCACTTGTTGTACCGCTCGTCCGCCGGGCGCGGCCCTCGTGAGAGCCGCTGGCCGATGTCAGAGAAACCCCACATGCACGGAAGCAGGGCTGCCAGGAGTTCCGTGTAGTCACCAGCAGCGGCCCGGAGGAGGAAATCCGTGTACGCCTGCGTCTTGGGTGCCTTGGTCTCCGCCTCCAGCTCCTGCGACGAGATGCCAAATTCGGCAGCGTACGTTTGGTGAAGCTCCATCTCAACATTCAGCGTTGCCTGCACCAGCTCGGCAAAGCGGCGCATGGTGGGCAGATCCGGCGCCTTCACCACGGCCATTGCCAACACCCGGGAGTAGTCGATGAGGAAAAGGTAGTCCTGGCGCACCCAGAACTTGAACTTCTCGACGTCCAGCGACCCGTCGCCGATGCCGCGGACGAACGGGTGGGAGTGCTGTGCCTCCCAGATCGGCTCGGCCAGCTCATGCAGGTGGTCTGTGAAACGAACCATCGCTACACTGACGTCTCGTACAGCGTGTCCCAGTAGAGCAGCTCGTAGGCCTGGATCAGCCGCGCCGCTCGGGCAACCAGACTCGGGTCGATCCCCCGCTCGAGGCCGTCCTGGATGACTCGCAGGGAGTTCTCCTCGAAGCTTGGATCGGCTTTTGCGAACAGGTCGAAGAACAGGACGGCGTCCGCTGGTAGGCCGTAGGCTGACTTCAACGCCGAGCTCACACGACCGCATGCGGCACCCCAAGCCGGAAGATTGACGAGGAAGGCGGCGGCGAACTCTGCATCCGAGCCGTACGCACCCAGCCATGCGACGTAGGCCGCATACGCCTGGCAGCCGGGCAGCGGCTCATAGGTCCGGACATCGCTCTCGGACATGTCGCAGGCGTGGGCGAAGGAGAGGAGCGCAGCCCGGGCGGCAGCTTCGGCCTGGAGAGATTCCAGCAGGTAGTCGCGGCCAGAGAGGTGGGCATGTCGGTGGAAGAGCAGGGCGATGCTACGCAAGTCCGAGTTGATGATGTGATATTGCTCGCCAGCGATGAGCCGAAGCTTCTCGCGGGCGATCACCCCCTTCTCCAGTGCATCCAGGTAGGGATGCGCCTTCAGCTTCTCCTCTATAGGTTCCAGGTGCCTCTTAATCTGAGAGACGAGCTTACGAGCATCAGTCACGTCGGTTATGGTCGTCGGAGGCAGGATGGTTGTCAATCGGCCTTCTGACCGCCCTCTCAGGCCACTGCGGCTCGCGGAGGACTGTTGCATTAGGGGCCCAAAAGCCGACTTATATAAGGTTGGAGTAGCCTCTCTGTAGTCGAGATAAGGTGGCTTAACGCAACACTGTTCTCCGCCCTCGCAGTGCGTGTGGGATTCTCTAATTGATGGCCATTGACTCCCCTACCTTTAGCCCCGACAGCACCCGATCGTGCCACTGACCAAAGGCCTGCGGGTGCCTCGTGTGGATGGGGATGAGGAGGTCGGGTGTCGCGGCTTCCACGATCCGCCGGATATCACCCGGAGGGGCGTGACCAGAAACATGGACTTGGTAGTACTCGCGGCAGCCGAACAGCGCCAGCCAGTGTAGAATCCGGTGGGGGTCAACGGTCATTTCGGGGTCGAAGGGGCCACTACGCGATAGCACGAATGTGACCGGACAGGGCTCGGAGCGGTAAGCGAGCTCAGGCAACAGGTTGGCTGCCTGCGGTGTGCAGATGACAATCTGATCGCCGCCCTCCCTGATTGCTTCACGACCCTCGGGTAAACCTAGGACCAGCCCGCCTTCATCGTTCCAGTCGTGGGCAAGGTCGTGCTGCCACTGCCGGCGCCCCCGTACCAGATCCTCGGCGTCTTCCGGATCGTTCGGTCCCCGCTTGTCTGCCCGCATTCGCAGCTGGGAAAGATAGAGGGCCGTTCCTTGGACTGGAGGCAGTTCCTCGATCTGGGTCCTCCGGCTGGCCTCCCGGATGATGTACCCCGTTCGTGCGGGAAGGACGAGCAACCGCCGGGACTCTTGGGCCGCCCGCCAGACCGAGAAGATGCGGTCGAGATCGATAGGTGCCGACTCCACCACCACGAGCCCCTCCGCTGATCGGAAGATCTCCGCTAGCCGTGCCTCGACATCATCTTCGGTGATGCAGGGAACCTCGATGCGATGAGGAGCCTCCGGGCCCAGCTTGTGGGCGTACACCGCCTCCATCTGTGCCACCAGATCGGCCTCGACGTCCCTCCCACCAGGTTCTACATGGGTGCCCTCAGAGATGAGCGCGTCGATGTGGTTTAGCCGAAGCAGATTCAGAAAGTGCTCTGTTTGCTCCGGCCGGCGCCCGTGGAGCCTCAAGTCGCCCGTATACGCGATTTTCTTGTCTTCCGCCTGAATGATGAAGCCGTAGGACCCGAGTACAGAGTGGTCGACAGCCAGCGGCATAAAGCTGATGGCCGTGCCCTCGATGTCGACGACATCGCCACTGCTAAACGTCCTCCAGTCCGTGTGGCTCCAGTCGTTTTTCCAGTCGTGGTCGTGAGTTTCGCTTCGGATATTGGTCAGCGCTTTGGTGTCGGTGCCCGCGTAAACCGGTATCTGCGGCGACAGGAGCGGCACATGCCCAACGTGATCGAGGTGCGGGTGCGAGACGAGGACGCCATCGACCGGGCGCCCGGGCTTCATCCTGTAGAGGCCCTCTATGTCGGGTAAGGCTCCGATCTGAAGAAGGCTCGGGATGTAGAAGGGCGGATCCCAAGGCTCGTCGAAGTAGTGGCCCTCGACCTCAAAGTCCATTCCGAAGTCGACGAAGACGGCCCCGTGGTCAGTGCGAAGTAAGATTTTCGTCCCTCCACTGGTCCGGAGGCCACCGTAGAAGGTAAGTTCAACCAATCCAAGTTCATCTCCTCTCGAATTGCGAATGAAGCGAAAGATGCCCGAAAAGGGCACCACGCTCGTTACGTGTTGTTTCTGGTCAGTTTGATGGGTAGCTTGTCGACGGCGGAGTCGCGCAAACCCACAGCCCAATGGATGTACCTTTGCGAAGTCTCTAGCCGCGAGTGGCCCAGGTCCTGCTGCAGCTGGAAGGCGGGAGCTCCGCATAGGGCGGCGAGCGTCGCGAAAGAGTGCCGCAGCCAGTGCTGTGACACGTCCTTCTTCAGCTCTGCCTTGGCCGCCGCCTTCGCCACCAGCTTGTGCAGGCTCCGGGTGTGATAGGCCTGCCTGCTTCTGTTCGGCACGAGCGGCATCCGGTCTTTGCCGTCGAGATCGGTGCCAAGGCCAGCCAGGCGCCGCTGCTCGCATAACAAGCCGAAGAGATCATCCCGTACCTTCACCACCCGCTCCTTGCCGCCCTTGCCTACCACAAGCAGACCCAACCTTCCTTCCGGATCCCGGAAGAGATGCCGCCACTGGGCCTGCGCCAGCTCACCCACGCGAAGGCCGGTGAACAGCAGCACGGCCACTGCTAGATAGCTGTGCCACGACACCTCTGCGCCTGCAGCGAGCAGCTTCTCAGCCTCTTCCTGCGTCAGGTAGCGAGTCATTGACGTGATCGCCACCCGCGGTCTCCTCAGGACATCGAGCGGCGTTGTCGGGATGACGCCCTGACTCTGAAGGAACCGCAAGAATGACCTGACACCTGAAATGTGATGCGCCTTCGAGGCCGGGCTTAGTCCATCCAGGGTGGCCAGGTATCGGGCAGCATCAGCCACCTTGACCTCAGCCACGGGCTTTCCGACCGCCTCCAGGAACCGCCTGATGCAGAAGGCGTAGGACCTGGCTGTGTGCTCAGAGCGAGTCCTCAGGCTCTGGATGTAGGCCACAGCGTAGCCGTCTTCAGGTTCAATCACGTTTGTTAGCAGGGCCGATACCGCTTCTTATCAGCCCTCTCGTCTTCAACTCCTTCCTATTCAGGCTATGGGTCGGCATCGAGTCGCCTCAACTTCTGCCGCTGCTGAGACCCAGCCTGCGGGCCACCTGCTTGCAGTAGATCCAGCCGCGGACGCCGAGCTGCCTTCCTCTGTCTGTGACATCGAGAACCCCGGTCCGAACCATGTAGGGCTCGTAAGCCTCAGCCAGCGTCCGCTCCTCGATGCCGTAAGCAGCAGCCAGGGTGCGGAGGCCGACGGGGCCGTCTTCGAAGCGCTCGTGGATGGTCATGAGCAGTGCGCGATCGCAGGCTTCGAATCCCCAGCTGTCGATGCCGAGCTCCACGAGAACCTCGTCAACCTGCTTCTTCGTCGGGTTGTCGTAGACGTCGCGGACCCGGCGCAGCAGTCTGTTAGCTATGCGGGGCACGCCGCGGGACCTGGCCGCCACTTCGGTGGCTGAGGTCGGCCGCACCTCCATGTTCAGCTTCTGTCCCGAAAGCGTGACGATCTTGGCGATGTCGGCGTCCGGGTAGTAGCTGAGGTGGATGGTGAGGCCGAAGCGGTCGCGGATGGGGGCCGCAATGCCGCCGAGCTTGGTTGTGGCGCCGACCAGGGTCCAGGGCACCATCGGCTTTTCGAAACCGAGTCTGCCTCCCTGTTCGGCGCGGGGTTATAACATCATGCGGCGGAAGCTGTAATAGTGCCCCCTAAGATGGGTTGTTCTGCCGTCGGAGTGATAGATTTGAGCGATTTCGCCTCTCAGATCGATCGAATGCCAGCAGTTATCGGTACCAACAAGAATTAGACCAATGTCTCGGATACGGCTTTTTCGCTATATGCCCTTTCTCGTGCCTCTCAGCGCGTCTGGTGCGGGCTGGCGGGGTAGACGATGAAACGAAAGGTATTGTCAGGGCCTGAACTCCTTCCAGCTCCCCAAACTAAGTACTAACTGGCTCTATCTGTGCTCTCTATGGGTGCCAGCTGGCGGGTTCAGAGCGAGCGGTCTTCGGCGAGCGCTGGAGCTTTGTTGGCGAGAGCCGCACGCCACAGCTGTTTAGCGGCGGCGTCGGGGAGGTGCTGAAGAGTGTGCAATGGTAGAAGGGTGCGCGATCTGAGAAACTGGAAAGAAACGGGACCGGGGCGAGGGGCGATTGAAGCACCCGTGGTGGGTGTAGCATAGGGGCGCCATGGAGCCGCGCATCCAGTACGTGAAGACAAGAGACGGCGCCTTGCGTGACCTACCGTCCGGAACAGTCACCTTCCTCTTCACTGACATTCAAGGCTGCACAAAGCTCCTCCGGGAGCTGGGGCGAAGGTTATTCGGCTGCGCTCGGCCCTTAGATAGATTAGAGTACTAGTTTTCTGGTATTGACATCCTTACCATAACCTTGTAACCAATGACCACACCCCCAAAGCACCGCAAGCAAGGGAGGCATCAGAATGCTCAAGAAACTGGCGCTAAACGCCGGAATCGTCGCGGCGGCCTCGTTAGCCCTCGCACCGGCGGCGCTTGCGGCGCCGCCCGAGTCTGAGACCATCGTCGTCGACGAGACGTTCATCGACGACGAGACCTGTGACTTTCCGGTAAGTGTCCACATCGAAGGCCGGATCAGGATAAGTGACCACTTCGACCAGGTCGGCGACCTTGTCTTCGAGAACCAGACGCCGAGCTTCCGGATCACCGTCACGAACCCGGAGACCGGCAAGAGTCTGCGCGACGGAGACGTCGGGCTCGACAAGGTGACTCTCACTGCGGAAGGAGGAGAGTTCGTCCTTTCGACCGGGATCCACTTCCGCATCCTGCCGGAGCGAGGCGCGCCGATCTTCATACGCGTTGGCTTGCAGTTCATCATCGTGGCCGTCGATGGCAGCTTCGAGATCCAGGAAGTCGGGGGAAACTTTGACTCGCTCGACGACTTTGAAGCCATCGCCTGCGGGTACCTGGCAGACCCGTAGTCGCCGGCTGCCGGGCGCGAAGTAGCGGAGAACGACGTTCGAACGAGTGCCACTCATGCCCAAAGCGATTCGTTACCCTGCTGAACTAGACAGCAACTGCGAGCATTCAGACAGCAGGATGGCCCAGCGTGCTCTCAGACACGCTGAGTGGGCTCAGAAGTGGCCCTCAGCCGAAATGTGATGTCCTGACTGATCCGGTGCAGCGTCCGGAGATTCACGTTTGTTACCCGGACAATGCTTCTCGCAGAAAGGGCTCCTGGCGCCGCTACATTCGTTCGGGGCGTAGTCGCCTGCGGCCGATGCTACGCGGTATCTCAGGCGTCCGCTCATTGACCGCACGAAGCACTCTTCGGGCACGCGATATGGCGGCTCTGGCCGACCGCATTCCCCATCTTCCGCGGGCGACCTCCTGTCGTCGTAGTTCGAGTGCCTGCTGGTACATGCTGACGTGCTCAGCGGCGACGTATCGCTGCCTCTTTCCATTACCGCGCACACGCCAAACCAGCCGCGTGTAGGTGCCATGCTCCTCGCCCAGCCGGCAGTGGCAGGCTTTCCCGCAGCGGACGTAGCGCTCCTCCAGCCAGGCGCCTTTCGGCACATAGGGGAGGCAGTGAAGCTCCTCGGTCATGCTGGTAGGGGTTGGAGAGGCGCCCCGCATAGGATGCCCTCTGGCAGCGGCGTCCTCTCGTCGCTGCCAACCTCCATCGACCGGGCAATAGCGGCGAGGAGAAAGACGAGCTGCTCTGCAGTCATCAGCGAAGTACAGAGGACCGGCAGGCCGCTTAGGCGCAGGCTGAACGTGATGCTCCTCAGCTGCTCGTCGCCCTTGAACGAGGTCAGTGCGATCGTGACCTCCCAGATCGTCTGTGGATTTGCGAAGAGGTGTGTCCAGATCGTCGAGTTGTAGCGGCTGCGGCGGGAGGAAGATCTCGTCTCCACGAAGGAGCAGTTCTCTAAGATCTGCTGAAAGTGATCCGGCGACATGTCGATGCGGCCGGGGCCGGCGATGCCCATCCTGTCGGAGGTCTCCAGCTTGTTCCAGCTCAGCTTGAGGCCGCACCACGGGCAGGTTGCATCTGGCTCGAGGCGGTCCTCGATCCACTCTGCGCCGCAGGAGCAGCCCAACTCAACGTATCTATCAGCCTCTGCCATCTTCTTGAATTCAGCGTAACGACGGGATCAGCCGACATCATCTTTCTCCAACTCTTACCGAGTATCGGTTCTCAACCTCACCCAGCTCGACGGGCCGGTGAACCTCGCAGCCTCGGCACTCCCGCCGATGCTCGGCCCATGCAGCCTTGAACTCGTGGCGCACCAGCGGTCGTAGACACGCGGGTTGAGCAGGTGGTAGACCCCCGCCGGGAACG
>Ga0137369_10005021_pt1 | contig 13485 bp, 13 predicted proteins | sample SagtaG_12_FD_104918 | JGI IMG/M metagenome (GOLD analysis project Ga0137369, IMG submission 104918) | Vadose zone soil microbial communities from Sagehorn Ranch, Mendocino, California, USA - Sage1_L_113_16 metaG | ecosystem: Environmental > Terrestrial > Soil > Vadose zone | place: USA... | reverse complement strand
TTGAGCACTTGACGGCCGCCCCGCTCCGCGTCGGCGGCCACCCGACAGGGCGGGCACGCGGCCAAATGACGGTCCACCTCGGCGCGTTCGGCGGGGTTCAGCGATTCATCGGCCCACGGTGCGAGCCGTTCAATCGTTCGGCGACACTCACTCATCGGCTTCATCGTCCGCCACTCACGGGCAGCGACGCGGCGCTCTTGACGGAACTGAGCCGCTCGAACAACAACCGTCGTCCTCTCGAAATCCGCGACATCACGGTCCCTATCGGGACGTTCAGCATTTTGGCGATCTCGGCGTACGAGAATTCCTCGACCACCCGGAGCCACAGCGCCTCTCGCTGGGAGCGGCGGACACGCTGGAGCTCGGTTCGGAGGGCGCTTCGAAGGCCCGCGAGGTCCGCCAGCTCCTCAACTTCGGCCCGCCGATCCGCGCGAAAGCGACCACGGGCCATGTATGCCTGCGCAAACGTCTCGGCTGTCAGCTCAAGCGCCAGATCCGCGTCGCACACCCTCCGTGCCAGGTAGGCGAGGACACGCTCGAAATGCTGTTTGTAGAACTCGGCGAAGACTTCCGGTTCGCTGGTCGAGCGCCGCAGCATTTGCGCCGGGTTCTGATCGATCACATCTCCTAAGTGCCGCAACGGGCCTGCGATGTGACACCCAACGAACCCGTTTCTGTTCCGCTATAGCGTGTTCAAGCGCGGGTTCGCTGGTTCAGGAGCAGCTCGGCCACGCGGAGGTCGAGGTCGGTCGTCACCTTGAGGTTCTCAGCCGGCGCGGGATGGATGAGGACCTTGCCTCCCGCCTTCTCGACCAGCATCGCCTCGTCGGTGGCGGCCGCGATCCGCTGGGGATCGGCGTCGAGGGCCTCGCGCAGCACCTGGGTCCGGAAGACCTGCGGCGTCTGAGCGGCCCAGAGGTGGTCGCGGCTGACCGTCTGGGCGACGGTCGGGCCGCCGCGGACGATCTCGCCCTTCGGTGGGCGCGGCTCGCGGGCGCGCTTCACGGTGTCGGTGAGCGGGGCCGCGGCGATCACCCCGGCGGCGTCGGGCCGTGAGGCGAGCTTCGCCACCAGCTCGTCGATCAGCTCGGGGGTGACGAGCGGGCGGGCGGCGTCGTGGACGGCGACCAGCTCGGTGTCGACCTTCTCGAGCGCCGCGGCCACCGACCGCGAGCGATGCTCGCCACCGGCGACGCCGACCACGCCGTCGCCTAGCTCGTCCTCGCTCCCGGGCGGCACCGCGACGACCACCGGTCCGACGCTCTCCGCCCGGGCGAACGCCTCGAGCGACCACTCGACGAGCGGGCGGCCGGCGAGCTCTACGAAGGCCTTCGGGCCGCCCGCTCCGAGGCGCTCTCCGGAGCCGGCGGCCGCGATGACGGCGGATGCTGCTGGGCTGGGTGCTTTAGGCAGACGCCTTGGCGCCGAAGCGCTCCTCCAGCAGATCGTCCAGGTAGGCCTCGGCGCCTTCCTCGTCCTTGCCGAGGGCGTACATGAACTCCGACGCGAGGATCTTCTTCGCCCGCGTGTACATCTGCTTCTCGCCGGTGGAGAGCCCCTTCTCCCACTCGCGAATCGCCAGGTTGCGGACCACCTCGGCCAGCTCGAAGACGTCCCCCGTCTTGATCTTCTCGCGGTTGTGCTTGAACCGGCGGTTCCAGTTCTTCGGCATGTCCGAGACCTCGCCGGTGAGCACGTCGATCACCTTCTTGACGTCGTCGCCGTCGATCACCCGCCGCAAGCCGGCCCGATGGGCGTTCTCGCAGGGGACCATGACGGTCATGTCGTTATGAAGGATCTTGATCGTCAGGTAGTCCCGCTTCTCGCCGAGAAGGTCCTTGCTCTCCTTCTTCAGCACTACCCCGGCCCCGTGGTGCGGATAGACGACGTTGTCCCCAACGTCGTAGGTGCACTCGACGGGGCCGAGCTCGTCGTCGAGCTCGATCGATTCCTCGGTAGCTAGCTCAGGAATAGCGGCCTCCTTCTGTAGAGACGGCCGCTGGGCGGCCGTCGGGTTCACGATTAGCGGTCAACGATGTCGACCTCCTGAAGATTGCGAAGACCCTCGCGGATCTCCCTCGCGCGCGTGGCGCCCACGTCGTCGACGGACTCGAGTTCGGTCTCGGTGGCGTCAACGATGGCGTCCAACTCGCCGAAGCGTTGGATGATCTTCTGGACCACGAGGCGGGGCAGCCGCGGAATCCGCGACAGCGCCCGGTAGCCGCGCGGCGAGACGGCGAAGTCGATCGTGCTGGTCTTGCGGTCGTAGCCGAGCAGCTCGGCGAGGCGACCGAAGTCCAAGAGCTCTTGGTGCGGAAGCCTGGCGAGCTCGGAGAGGATGCGCTCCAGGTGCTGCTCGGTGTCCGAGACGCTGTAGTCGCGCACGAGCGCCGCCCGTTCGGCCATCACGCCGACGACCGTTTCCTCGAGCTGCATCTCGATCAAGCGCCCCTCGGTGCCGAGCTCGATGATGTAGCGCTCGACCTCGGCCGCCATGCGCGTGACCAGCTCGGCCCGCTGGAGCGCCGACAGCACGTCGTGAAGGGTGACGCCGCCGAGGAACTCGAGACTCGTGAGGCGCGTGGACACCTGGTCCAGGCGGGCGCGGTACTTCTCCAGCGTCGCGAGCCCCTGGTTCGCCTTCGAGAGGACCGTCGGGATGTCCTGGAGGATGTACTTCATGCCCTCGACGTAGAGGGAGACCACGTCGCGGCGCTGCGAGATCGCGATCACCACGGCCTTTGTCTGCTTCGAGACGCGCTCGGCAGTCCGGTGCCGGGTCCCTGTCTCCATCGAGAGAATCGTGGGGTCGGGCATCAGCTGGACGTTGGCCCAGCAGATCCTCAGCTCCTCGGGGTCGAGGACGATGGCGCCGTCCATCTTCGCGAGCTGGTAGAGCAGCCCCGGCGTGTAGTCGATGTCGAGCCTGATCCCGCCGCTGAACAGGAACGAGACCTCGTCGGCCTCGGCGATCAGGATCAGCCCGCCCGTGCGCGCATGGATGATGTTGTCGATGCCCTCGCGCAGCGCGGTCCCGGGCGCGACCATGTCGAGCGCCCGGAGGAGCCGGGGGTCGAGTCGAGCCTCAAGCTCGTGCAACTCGGCCCCGACGTGAGAACCCATCGTGCGATCCATGATGGCAAAAAGCCCCTGCTCCTCGCGCGGTCGCGAATCCCTTGTGGAGAGGTCGGATTAGGCATTGTCAAGTCGTAGCCGAACCCGCCCGCCTGGATGACGCGTCCTCAGGCTGCCTTCGCGATGCGCTCTCGGCCGGCGCCCGCGAAGGCTTCGCCAAGCGTCTCGCGCAAATTTCGCCGGGCGTCGAGCCCCTGGATCGCCTCCCCGGCCTTCGGGCCCCTCACGGGCCCGAGCCCGAACTTGAGCGCCTCGGCGACGCGGCGCTCGGGATGGGCCACGAAGCGGAGCTCGCCCGTGAGCCCGATCTCCCCGAAGCAGGCGAGCGGTGTGCCGCCGGCGCCGCGAAGCGGCTCGCCGCGATGGGCGGAGGCGAGGGCAAGGGCGACGGCCAGATCGGCCCCCGGCTCGTCCACGCGCACGCCCCCTGCCACGTTCACGAACACGTCCGCCGAGGCCAGGGAGGGACCGCCGTGCCGGGCGAGCACCGCGAGCACCATTGCCAAGCGGTTACGGTCGATGCCGGTGGCGACGCGGCGCGGCGGGACGATCTCGGTCGGCGCCACCAGCGCCTGCACCTCCACCAGGAGAGGCCGCGTTCCCTCCATGGCGCACAGCACGCAGGAACCGGGCGCGTCGCTTGCCTCGCCGACGAATCGCGCGGAGGGATCGGCGACCTCGACCAGCCCGCCCGAGCGCATCTCGAACACGCCGACCTCGCTGGTCGCGCCGAAGCGGTTCTTGAGCGCCCGCAGCGTTCGGAAGCTGCGCTCGCGCTCGCCCTCGAAGAGAAGCACGCAGTCGACCAGGTGCTCGAGCACCCGCGGGCCCGCGACCGTACCGTCCTTGGTCACGTGGCCGACGAGGATCACCGCGATGTCAAGCCGCTTCGCGACCTCCATGATGGCCCCCGCCGCCTCGCGGACCTGCCCCACGGATCCGGGCGCTCCGGTCATGTCCGCGGAATGGAGGGTCTGGATCGAGTCGATCACGCACACGTCGGGGCGCTCCGCCTCGAGCGTGGCGAGAATCGCCTCCACCGAGGTCTCCGCCAGCGCCGGAACCGCAAGCGCGTGCTCACCCAGGCGCTCGGCCCGCAGCCGCACCTGCGCCGCCGACTCCTCTCCCGAGATGTAGAGGACGCTGCGGCCCCCACCCACGAGGTTCCCGAGCGCCATGCCGGTGAGCGTGCTCTTGCCGATCCCCGGCGAGCCCCCGAGCAGTACCAGCGAGCCGGGGACAAGACCACCGCCCAGCACCCGGTCGAGCTCGGCGATCCCGGCCAGCAGCCGGTCGACCGCCGGGGCCTGGACGTCGCGCAGCGCTACCGGGCGCGGCGGTGCGCCCGCTCGAGCGGGCTCGCGGCCGCCTCTGCGCCCGCTGCGCGACTCGCGGCGCATCGCCTCGACGAGCGTGTTCCACTCGCCGCACCCAGGACAGCGACCGGTCCAGGCGAGGGCCGAGTGGCCGCACTCCTGGCAGACGAAATGGGAGTCGCGACGCGCCATGGGGTATCCCAGAGTAGGAACCCCGCCCGACGCCACCACGACCCGCCGACGGGGTGGGGCGGGCCGAGTCCCGGCGGCAGCGCACCCCGGATTGTGTGCCACATGCCATGTGGCCACAATCCGGGAGCGCGCGCCGACGGGACTCGGCCCGCCCTACTTCAGAGGCCGTAGACGTCGGTCGCCAGCTCACGGAGCTGGCGCAGGTACGGCGCCGGGTCGATCGGCCCGCCGACGACGCGCTCGATCAGCTCCCTCGGCATGAACTTGTTGCCGTGCCGGAACAGGCGCTCCGAAAGCCAATCGTGAAGCGGCGCCAGCTCGCCGCGACCGATCCGCTCGTCCAGATCCGGCAGGTCCTCTGCCATGGCGTCCCAGATCTGTCCCGCGATCACGTTGCCCAGGCAATACGTGGGGAAGTAGCCGAATGCCCCGGAGCTCCAGTGGACGTCCTGGAGCACCCCGCTGGCGTCGTCCGGGACATCGAGCCCGAGATACTCGGAGGTGCGCGCGTTCCAGGCCTCGGGAAGGTCGGAGAGCTCGAGCTCGCCGTCGAAGATCGCGAGCTCGAGCTCGAAGCGCATCGCTATGTGCAGGTTGTAGGTGACCTGATCGGCCTCGACGCGGATCAGCGACGGCTCGATCTTGTTGGCCGCCCGATGGAGCGTCTCGGCGTCGACGGCAGAAAACTGATCGGGAAACAGCTCCCGCAGCCGCGGCAGCTGCTGCCCCAGGTACGGACGCCCCCGCCCCACCCAGTTCTCCCAAAGGCGACTCTGGGACTCGTGGAAGCCGAGCGACGACGGGCTCGCCAGCGGGGACCTCCATAGCTCCCGGGGCATCCCGTTCTCGTACATCCCGTGCCCGGCCTCGTGGACAACGGTCCACAGCACGGTCCCGAGGTAGCCCTCATCGAAGCGGGTCGTGATCCTGATGTCTGCGGGCGAGATCGCGGTCGCGAAGGGATGCACGGTTGGGTCGAGGCGCCAGGCATCGGGCTGGAGGGGCAGCCCGGCGACAATCCAGCGGGCAAGCTGCTCTTGGGCGGCGAGCGGAAAGCGACCGTAGAGGCAGGAGTCGTCGACCGAACTACCGCGCTCGGCGACCGCGGCGACGACCCGGCGGACACCCTCGCGAAGCTCGCCCAGGATCGCCGTGATCTCGGGCGTCGTCATGCCCGGCTCGAAGTCGTCCAGCAGCGGGTCGTATGGATGCTCGAAGCCCTCGAACCCATCGAAGCACTCGGCGTAGCGCCGCGCGAGCTCGACGTTTCGCTCCAGGTGGGGCAGAAAGGCCGGGAAGTCCGAGGCCTCGCGTGCCTTCACCCACGCATGCTCGGCGAGCGATGACGTGCGGGTGATCTCGGCCCGAAGCTCGGCGGGCACCCGCCGCGCCTTCTCCCACTCGCGCCGCGCCACCCGCACGAGGCTCGCGTCGACCGAGTCGTACGGGAGCGCGGCGACGTCCTCCCCGGCTCGATCGAGGAGTTCACCGAGCGCGTCCGAGGTCAGCCGCTCGTGACGCACCCGGGCGAGCGTCGCCACGAGCTCGGCCCGCGACTCGGCGCCCGCGGGCGGCATCTGGGTCCGCTCGTCCCAGGCAAGCAGCGCTTGGGCGCGGTCGAGGTCGCTGATCTCGGCCAGGAGCCCTCGCAGCCGGTCGACGTCGCTCTGCACGCTGAGAACCTATCCATGGGAAGCTCCGGCCATGCGGCTGATCACCTTTCGGGACCCGGGCGGGGCGGTCCGGATCGGTGAGCTCGACGCCGAGCGCGTCCACGTGCTCGTCGCTCATTCGATGCTCGACTGGCTGGCCGGCAGGGGCAGGCACCGCACCAAGATCCGGTACGACCTCCACTCCGTAACGCTCCTGGCGCCCTTGCCCGAGCCGCCGAGCGTGCGTGACTTCTACGCGTTTGAGCGCCACGTCGCGGCGGGTTGGCGACGACGGGGCGCGGAGATCCCCGAGTACTGGTACGCCGCCCCGGCGTTCTACTTCTCCAACCCGGCTTCGATCCGCGGTCCCAGCGAGCCCATCGCGCGTCCCGCCGTCACGGGGATGCTCGACTTCGAGCTCGAGATCGCCGCGGTAATCGAGAGCGATGGGCGGATCGCCGGGTTCACGCTGATGAACGACTGGAGCGCCCGCGACGTCCAGAGCCGCGAGGTAACGGTGGGCCTCGGGCCCCACAAGGCCAAGGACTTCGCCACCAGCCTCGGACCGTGGCTCGTCACCCCCGACGAGCTCCCCTATGAGAAGGGCCGCCTGAGCCTCGAGGCGACGGTTGCCGTCAACGGGCGCGAGCTCTCACGTTGCGATGCCTCCGAGCAGCACTTCGGCTGGCCGGACCTGGTGGCTCAGGCCGGGCGCGACACTCGCCTGCAGCCCGGCGATGTGCTCGGCTCCGGGACGCTCGCGGGCGGCTGCCTGCTCGAGCTCGGCGCGCAGGACTTCGGCGACGGCCGGGGCGAGCGCTGGATCGAGCCGGGCGACGTGGTGTCGCTTCAGACGGAGGAATTAGGGACCCTCGAGAATCCGGTCGTTGCCGCTCGCTGAACGGCTTGCCCCCGTAGGGGGGTCGCGGTTAGGATCGGCGCACACCAACCCTTGGGGGCCGAGAGATGCACGCAAGGTTGAGCACGATCCAGATGGACCCTTCGAAGCTCGACGAGGCCGTCGCGCGCTTCGAGGAGGAAGACCTATCGCAGCTCCAGCAGCTCGACGGGTTCAGGGGACTCACCATGCTCGTGGATCGCTCCAACGGCAAGCTGGTAGGGACCGCCTACTGGGACTCAGCGGAGCAGATGGCCGCGAGCGAGGACACGGTCAACCAAATTCGCCAGCGGGTCGCCGACACGGGCGGCGCGAGCGAGCCGCCGCAGGTCGAGCGCTTCGAGGTCGCGATCGACACCTTCGTCCGCTGAGCCGCGTACAGCGGAAGGGTTTGGTGGCCACGAGCCACCAAATCCTTCAATCGTCGCCCTCCGCGGGCCCTTCAGGCTGCCTTCGGCGCTTCGGTCGGCGCCCCGGTCTCGTCGAGCTCCTCGCGCAGGTCGCGGACCCTGGCGCGGTAGGCCGCCTCGTCGCCGCCGCATAGGTAGGTCCCCCAGCGCGCACCGTTGTGTACATGGGGGACCTCGTCGGCGAGGAGGTAGTCGAACACCTGCGCGATCTGCTCCTGGCCCCGCTCGACCAGCACCCGGCGCCGGCGGGAGTGCCGCCACATCGCATTCTGCTCGCTCGTCGAGTTGAACAGGGCCAGGCGGCCCAGCAGGTCGTGGGAGTAGACCGACTTGAAGTAGGAGAAGCCGACGGGATAGTCGCCCCACGCGCAGCCGAGCTCGGCGGGCATCACCAGGTGGTGGAGCCTCGCGTGGCGCACCTCGTCCCAGATCTGTCGGGCCATGTCGACGTGAAAATCCCACGGCATGCCCGGATGCTCGTGTGAGTTGCGGGCCATCAGCTCCGCCGCGCAGAGCTCGGCGTCCATCAGCGCGTGGAAGAAGTGGCGCTGCTCCTCGGGCTCGACCGGGACGTGGTTGAGGTCCGGATCGTTGACGTAGAGCTCGCGGACGAGGTAGGGATCGCCTTCCGGGGTCACCTCGACGAAGGGGTCACGCGCCGGCTCCTCCAGGGCAGGCATCACACGCAACGACCGCGGCTTCGCCTTGAGCCGGATCGGCCAGGACCCCAGGTCCTCGGAGACGGAGACACTCCGCGAGGACATCTCCTCCATGTGCCGCCCCTGCCGCTCCACCAGCTTCGTCAGCAGCCGCAGCGACGGCTCGTCGGAGACGGGGTCGAGCGCCTCGAGGTGGATCTGCATCGCGCGTACCAGCGCCGGCTTCGCCTCGCCATAGGCGATCGCCACGTAGTCGCCCGGCGTCCGGGCCCCCTCCATCCGGTCGAGCAGGGCGGCGAGCTCCTCGCCCGGCGATCCGGGGTAGTCGCTCGGGTGCCGGAGCTCGTATAGGCGCCGTTTCACACGAGAGACCGCGCGGGCGTCGTCGTGGAGGTGGTCGCCGAGCCGATACTTGACCTCAAACTCCGGCGCCAGGGGCAACCACCCGCACGACAGGTGCACCAGCTCGCGCAGGACGTGGAGATAGTTCGAGAACCGGATCGCGTTCTCGTCGACGTCGTAGCCCAGGCGCAGGGACTCAGGCGGTGGCGCCATGGGCCACCTCCTCGTCTGCCACCTCCTCCGCCAGCAGGCGGCGCTTGTGGCGGCCGACCACGCTCGGCAGCAGCCCGCCGCCGGCCGAAACGTTGATCACCGCCCGGTCGGAGATCCTGGTGATCATCCCCGCGTATTGCCCGCCGATCCCGAAGGGGTTGATGTTGAAGCGCTTGAGCCGCATCTGTACGTGGCCGTTCTCGACCGTGGGGAACATCTCCTCCGGCACCGGGACGTACTCCTGAACGACGAAGTCGCCGAGCTCGGCGTGATCGATGATGATCCGATCCCACTCGGATTGGTCGGTCTCGATCCCAAGTGAGACGCCATGGCCGCCGTACTCGGAGGCGGGCTTCAACACCAGCCGCTGGCGGTTGTCGGAGACGAACTCGAGCAGATCGACGACCCACTGGCCGTAGGTGACCCGGCCGGGGCGCAGGATCCGCGACCAGGGGATCGTCTCGGAGATCACCTCCGCCTCGCTCCTGGTTACCAGGTGCGAGAAGCGCGAATCGTCCAGCAACGCGAACAGCTTCTTGTTGTTGGCGACCCGGGCCCGGGCCGGATTCACCACGCAGACGCTGCCGTCGCGGGCGGCGGCAGTGAGGTCCCCCTCCTCGAGATCGTCGATCAGCACCCGGCGATAGACGAGGTGCACGGCGTCGCCCCCTACTCGCAGCACCGAGCCGTCGTAGGCGAGGTCCTCGGTTGTCGCGCAAAGAGCCTCGATGCCCGACTCGCCGGCGGCCGCGCATGCGATCCGAAACTCCGGTACCGAGGGGCTGCCGACCCGGTCGATCAGCGCCAGGCGAGGCCGCTCCGGCAGATCCGGCCGGGTCGAGCGCCGCTGTGCGTAGGCGTCGAGCAGCGTCTCGATCAGCACCGGCAGCATCGGGCTGTAGGCGGTGTCGAACTCGGTCTCGACCCGGGGGAGCGCGATCGCACGCCGGAGGCCCGCGTACAGGACGTCGGTGTAGCCGATCCCAGCCGGGGAGTCGGCGTTGAACTCGAGGAACTTGACCTCGTAGCCGGACAGGAACGCGTCCAGCCGGCAGATCCGCAGCGGCCGCGCATAGCCGGGGTCGACGCGGATCAGCGAATCCTCCAGGGTCGGCAGCGCGAGCTCCGCCTGCAGCCGCTCGTCCGTCGGATACGCGTCACAGAAGCGGTCGAGCACCGTGCACAGGCACTCGACCGCCCGCCGCACCCGGCGAACCTGCCCGGGCGAGACGAAGTGCGGCATGAGCACGAACGGGATCGGGCGCCCGTCGAATACGACGTCGTGCTCCACGAGCCAGTCCCGGATCTCGGCCTCGATATCCACACAGCGGTCGCCCAGCTTCGAGAGCTCGACCAGATGCTGGAGCTTGAGGTTGTTGACGTGATCAATAATTGTCCGCCGCCTCCTCCTGTGCGCGCCTGCGGGCACAGCGCGCCCGAACACCTTGCCCTCGCCTTACGGCTCGGGCATTTGGCTTGTGCTCACGACTCCGGGGGCGGCGGGGTTTCGAACACCTTGCAAGCTTCACTGTGGTCCCTTGCCGTTCGCAACGGGCCGCTCGAGCAAGGTGGAAAGCACCACCTGGGTCTGCGTCCGCAGCACGCCGGGTACCTCGCGGATCCGTTGCAGGGCCTCCTCGAGGTGCTGGGTATCGGCGGCCCGGACATGGATGATCGCGCTCGGGGCGCCGGCGATCGTATAGGCGCCCTCGACCTCCGGATGCGTGGCGACCGCCTCGCGCACCTCGGCGCCCGACATCCGCCCCTCGCAGAACAGTTCCACGAAGGCGTGCGCGTGCCAGCCGAAGGCGGTCGGGTCGACGGTCGCCGAGTAGCCGCGAATCACGCCATCGTCCTCGAGCCGGTCGACCCGGCGCTTGACCGCCGGGGCCGACAGCGAGACCCGCTTGCCGATGTCCTGGAACGAGCGGCGGGCGTTCTCCCGCAGAAGCGCAACGATTTGCTGGTCAATTCGGTCCATTGGACCCCGTTTCGTGCCCTGGACGCAACGTTTCGCGCTTGAGCAACCTTCCTCGGGCGGTAATCATAAAGCGAGCATCGAGGGCTGGCAAGGGCCGAGCGTCCGGCCTCGCGAAACGGAGGAGAACATGGAGACCAAGACCGCCCCCCAGGCAGCCGAGCGGACCATCGACGAGATGCCTTTGCTCGGCATCGACCACATCGAGCTCTACGTCGGCAACGCGGCCCAGGCGGCCTACTGGCTCACGCACGCGCTCGGCTTCGGCGAAGTTGCCTACGCGGGCCTGGAGACCGGGATTCGCGACCGCGTCTCACACGTCCTCGAGCAGGGAAACATCCGACTCGTGGTCAGCGCAACGCTTCATGCGGGCTCCGAAATAGCGCGGCACGTGGCCGAGCACGGCGATGGCGTGAAGGTCATCGCATTGGCGGTACCCGACGCCGAGCAGGCCTACCGGGTGGCGGTACGGCGCGGTGCGCGGGGGATCGAGGAGCCGCACGAGCTCTCCGACGACCGGGGAACCGTTCACGTGGCCACCATCGGTGCCTACGGCGAGACCCTCCACAAGCTCGTCGAGCGAGGCGGCTACGAAGGCCCGTTCCTCCCCGGCTACCGGCCGGCAGACGGCACGGGCTCCGAGAGCGGTCTGCTGCGCGAGATCGACCACGTCGTCGGCAACGTCGAGCTCGGGCGCATGGACGAGTGGGTGTCCTACTACGAGCGGGTGCTCGGCTTCACCGAGATGATCCACTTCTCAGACGAGGACATCTCGACCGAATACTCGGCGCTGATGTCGAAGGTCGTTATCGACGGAGAGGGCCGGATCAAGTTCCCGATCAATGAGCCCGCCGAGGGCAAGCGCAAGTCGCAGATCGAGGAGTACCTGGAGTTCTACGGCGGCGCCGGCGTTCAGCACGTCGCCTTTGCCACCGATGACATCGTCGCCGCGGTTTCGCGCCTCACCTCCCGCGGCGTGAGCTTCCTGCGCACGCCCGAGACCTACTACGAGGAGCTGCCGGGCCGGGTCGGCGAGATCGATCAGGGGATGTCCGACCTCCGTCGCCTCGGCATCCTCGCCGACCGCGACGACGAGGGCTACCTGCTGCAGATCTTCACCAAGCCGGTCGGCGACCGCCCGACGATGTTCTTCGAGGTCATCGAGCGCCACGGCGCCCGCGGCTTCGGCGACGGAAACTTCAAGGCCCTGTTCGAGGCAATCGAGCGCGAGCAGGAGCGGCGCGGCAACCTCTAGGAGGCACCGATGCGCTACGTCAGCCTCGGCGACGTCCCCGCCAAGCGCCACGCCCAGACGCGGCGCGACGGAAGGCTCCTGACCGAGGAGGTCCTCGGCTACGAGGGCTTCTCGGGCAACGAGTCGATCCTCTACCACCTGCACTCGCCGTGCCGGCTGTCGGAGGTCGGCGAGTTCCACCCCATCGCCCGCGAGGAGTGGGTGCTCGAAGCCCACGTGCACCGGCTGGCCGACGCCAACCCGGTCGACGCCGGCGGCGACGCCGTCAGCGGCCGGCGCCTCTTGATGTTCAACAACGACATCGAGGCCTCGATCTGCAAGCCGACCGAGGCCCACGCGGGCTTCTACCGCAACGGCGAGGGCGACGAGGTCGTCTACGTCCACCGCGGCGGCGGGGTGCTGCACACGATGTTCGGCGCGCTGCCCTTCCGTGAGAAGGACTACGTCGTCATCCCGCGCGGCACGACGCACCGCTGGCGCCTGGACGACGACGTCGAGCAGTTCTGGGTCTGCTTCCACACACCGGGCGAGATCGAGACGCCCAACCGCTACCGCAACCGCTACGGCCAGCTGCTCGAGCACGCGCCCTACTCGCAGCGCGACTTCCACGGCCCCGCCGAGCTCGAGACGATCGAGGCCGAGGGCGAGTTCGACCTGACGCTGCGCGTGCGCGACGGCTACCAGAGCTACGTGCTCGATCGCCATCCGTTCGACGTCGTCGGCTGGGACGGCTACGTCTACCCGTACACGTTCAACGCGATGGACTTCGAGCCGCGGGCCGGGCGCTTCCACCTGCCGCCGCCGGCGCACCAGACCTTCCAAGGCCCCAACTTCGTCATCTGCACGTTCGCGCCGCGGATGCTCGACTGGGACGAGACGGCGGTGCCGATCCCCTACCACCACTCGAACATCCAGTCCGAGGAGGTCATGTTCTACGCCGACGGCGACTACGCCGCGCGCAAGGGCGTGGAGATCGGCTGCCTGACCCTGCACCCCTCGGGCCTCCCCCACGGCCCGCAGCCGGGCACGGTGGAGAAGGCGCTCGGCGCCAAGTCCACCAGCGAGCTGGCGGTCATGTGGGACACCTTCCGGCCGTTGAAGCTGACCACGCTGTGGCAGTCGGTCGACAACCCGGCCTACGCCTACTCCTGGAACGAGGAGAAGGCCGCCGCCTTCGAGGCCCAGCCGGTCAGCACCTAGAGCTTCCAGCGAGGTACGACGGCGGAGGGCCCGTCTGGGAGCGGGCCCTCCGCCGGCGCTTGACAGCGCCGCGGCGCCATCCCACGCTGCGTGCGTGTCCAGAATCGCGTCGTCGCCACACCTCGGACCCGTGCTCGGCGCGCTCGCGCTGCTCGTCGCCGTCGCCGCGCTGGTCGTCACGCTCACGCGCGGCGACCCGGATCCCGACCTCTCAAAGCGGCTCGTCTACGTCTCG
>Ga0137369_10005005_pt1 | contig 13506 bp, 11 predicted proteins | sample SagtaG_12_FD_104918 | JGI IMG/M metagenome (GOLD analysis project Ga0137369, IMG submission 104918) | Vadose zone soil microbial communities from Sagehorn Ranch, Mendocino, California, USA - Sage1_L_113_16 metaG | ecosystem: Environmental > Terrestrial > Soil > Vadose zone | place: USA... | reverse complement strand
GAAACGGCTCGCGGTGAGTCTTGCGAAAGATCGCTTCGGGAAGCCAATAACGACATTTTCGTCGAACACGCCAGAAATTTACGCGCGCTGGCAGGGCCAGCGTTTGCGACAAGGCGCAAACGTCAAGGCTGTGTGGATCGCGGAAAACATCGGCGAAGATTTTCCTCAGGATTATAAAGTCGACGAGGCTTCTGCCCTTGCTGCAACCCCGACCGCACGCGGCGCATTCACACTCGCGCGGCCCGAAGATGGATGGATGCCGGGCGATTACCGCGTGGAATTTTATGTCGACGGTGTCCTCGTCGACGCGGTGAGGATGAAGATCGTGCCGTAAATGTTGAATCCAAAACGCGACGTCGCTGCATCATAACGGAGAAGACCTATTTTACATGAGAAAGATCCTGATCGTTTTGCTCGCTGGGTGTGTCGTTTTGGTTGTCGGATGCCATTTGCCCGGCATCCGAGGCAATGGCCAGATCAAAACTGAGGAACGACCAATCGCCGCTTTTGCTAATCTCGACGCTGGCGGCGCCTTTGAAATTGAGTGGCAAAACGGATCGCCCGCTCTTCGAATCACGACGGACGAAAATCTGCTCCCTTACATTGAGAACAATGTTTCGGACGATACACTGCATCTGCGCACGCGGGAGCACGTTTGGCCTACCCACGGAATCAAAGTCGTCATCTCAAGTCCAACGCGGACAGGTGGAAGGATCAGGGGCGCCGTCAAGTTAACCGTAAAGCAGTTGAGCGGGACAACCTTTGCTCTGGAATCGAAGGGCGCGTCAGAGGTCTCACTCGATGGCAGCATCGAGCGACTCTTGGTCGACATGACCGGCGCGAGCCATCTAGCGGCTGGTGGACTGCAAGCTAAAACAGCCGAAATCTCCACCACTGGCGCTGGCGACGCGGAGGTTGCAGTCACGGATACGCTGAAAGTAGTGATCACTGGTGCAGGCAAAGTCACCTACTCCGGCAACCCGCCCACGATCAAGAAACAGATCACTGGCGCCGGCTCAATTCGCCACAAGGACTAGGCGGTCGGTTTAGAGGCGTTCGCCGCGGCGAATGCCCGAACAATTAGGTGCTCGAAGCAGCGAGCACCTCTACAATTCTACCGCGCACAACTTGGTAGACGACAAGTTGAACGCATCAAATGAAGCAACCCCTGGGCATTCGAATCTTGAGCTGGTTCGCGGCGCTCGCATCCGCAGGAATGTTTATCTCGATCGCTCTCGCGATTCTCGACGTCGGGCCGCACGTCATGGGCGGCGAAAAAGTGAGTCGCTCGGAATGGTTGCAGATCGCCGCCCCGCTGGTTGCGGTGATGGGCTGCCTGATGGCTTCGATCGCGTACGGGCTTGCCGCGCGCAAAGCATGGTCGCGCCATCTCGTGATGGCGATATTTGTGTTGATAATCATGTATGCATCCGCGCTCGGCGCACTGAACGTGCTTCGGCACACGATTATATGGCGTGCCATCGTTAACGCCTCTTTGTTTGGTTGTGCGAGTGCGTGGTACTTCTACTTCAAACCAAACGTCGCTGAGTATTTTCGCAAACTCGGAGGGCAATAGATTCGGCAACTGGAGAATATTCCTCGCTGTTTCCTATTGCACTGTTGAGGCCGGAGTGCGAAATGCTGAGGCCTGAGGCGATAAAATGACAACGCGCACATTGCTTTTTATTTTCGCATTCCTGCTTGCGGTCAGTCTGGCGCATGCCGGTGACGAAAGATCAATCAAAAATTTGGCCAAAGCTCTGACAGGACTTGCGTCGGACGTCGATCCAGCTGAAGCCCAGGCAATATCTTACACCGCGCATACGACTGCGCGCAGACTCAAAAAAGAATACCGTGTTGTTCTCAACCCGGAGTTCACGGTATTCCTGTACAATGTCGGCATGCGAAAGCGCGGCTGGTGTGGGCATTGGGCCCAGGACATTGGAGCGGAGTTGATAAAACTCGAGCCTAAGACGCTCGTCCTCCACTGGGGTGAAGCGTATCCTGACACAACGAGCGAAAACAACGCGCTGGTCGTGACTGCGCGTAATCAGCGGTTCGAAGATGGAATCCTTATCGACGGCTGGCGCAGGGCCGGTCGATTATTCTGGTGTCCGGTGATAAAGGACCATGAGTACGAAATGGAACAACATTACGGCCATTCCGGCATCACCATGTGGAAAGAAAACATGAAATGGAGCGCGTGGCTGCAGACTTACCCATCGGCCGAGCAGAAGCCGGAAACAGCCGCCGCGTCTCGCTGAATCGTTCGACCGCAGATTTGTCAGAAGGCACAGCGCTGCCACTTGAAAATTGGCGTTTCACATAAACGCCATGCACATTTCGAAAGTGCAAGAAGTGAATGTTCAGACCGAAAAGGCCGAGCAGTACAAGCCGCCAACTGAAGAGACGGCGTGGAGCCGCATAAAAAAGGCGCTGGGCCCGATCGCGGTCGTGGGCGTCGTCATGGCAAAATTTTTGGCGAAACTCAAATTCGTTCTGCCCGTCCTGTTGAAGTCCGGCGGCACCATGCTGCTGATGGTCTGGGTTTACATGCAACTGTGGGGATGGCAGTTCGCGCTGGGTTTTGTCCTCCTTTTACTCGTTCACGAAACGGGCCATTTGATTGTCGCCAGAAAATTTGGGCTCAAGGTAGGCGCGCCTGTCTTTATTCCGTTCATGGGCGCGTTCATTGCGCTCAAGGAAGCGCCGCGCAATGCGTGGATGGAAGCGTGCGTAGGTATCGGTGGACCGTTGCTCGGAAGCTTGGGTGCATTGGTCTGCAACGCGTTGGGCGAATTCTTCGCTGCTCCCATTTTCATTGCGCTGGCATGGTTCGGTTATTTTCTGAATCTGTTTAATCTCACGCCGGTCGGCATGCTCGACGGCGGGCGCATTGTAACGGCGTTGTCGCGGTGGCTGTGGTTGCCGGGGTTTGCATTGCTCATCTGGTTTGGATGGAAATATCCAAACTTCATTATCTGGCTAATCGTGCTGCTATCGCTGCCACGGATCTATTCACTGTTTCGTAAACGAACCGAGGAAGAGCAGCGTTACTTCGAAGTGACGCCATCCCAGCGGTGCATAATGTCGGGGTTGTACTTTGGGCTGATTGCGGTTTTGCTTTTCGGCATGCACGTGGCACAGCAGGATTTAAACAAATACGGCGTTCGCTCCCACGGCCACGGTCGGGACGTCATCGTCCAATAATCAAGACGCTGTTACCGAAAAGACCTTTTGCGGTTCGAGCCCGATTTCCTTCACGATCGAAGTGAACCGCTTGTCCGGCCTGAGCGGAGCAAATTCAGGAGCGATCCCTATAAAGTGCAACGATGACGAATGTTCGTCATACGCACGCGCCAGTTCACGCATCGCGTCTTCATGTTCTTCCAAGACTACATGCACATGCGCAATCGCATCTCCGGGCGTGTAACTCCCGCGACTCGCGCAAGCAGCCTTGAGAATCTCCCTCGCTTCCTCCCGGCGGTTCATCTTCCCGTAGGTGATCGCAAGACCAAAAGGCACACGCCCACTGAGATCTTGCGATTTTTTGTATAACGCGATTGCGTCATCGAAGCGTCCCATTTCACGGTAAAGCGCGGCCAGCAGCGGTTCACCGTAAAGAAACGTCGGATCAAGCTGCAACGAGCGCTCACCAGCGGCCATCGCTTCATCGATCAATCCGAAGTATCGGTAGATCTCGCAGGCGAAATTGCTAACCCAGAGCGAGGCAGGATCAATTTTCGCCGTGCGGCTTAGATACGTAAGAGCTTTCTCGCGCTCGCCGATCGCGGCATAAAATGCAGCGATGAAATAATTCGAAGTTGTAGAATTTGAATCGATTTCAAACGCGCGAACGTATTCGGCTTCGGCGCTACGCAGGTCCCAATCGAGGATCCGTTTGGTTTCCGCCAGATAAACATGCGCCTCGGCTTCACCGTCGTCGATGTTGATCGCATTGAGCGCGGCCTGGCGCACGTTAGAATAGGCCTCGATCGGTTTTACATAAGTATCTGCCAGCCAGAGCCAGGACTTTGCAATCCCGGTCCAGGCGCGTGCGAATCGCGGATCCTTGTCGAGCGCGCGCCCGAAGAACTCCAGACTCGTCCGGAGTGCTTCCTCGGTGCTTTTGTCGGACAGGAACAAGCCCTGTAAATACAGGTCGTAGGCATCTGTGCTGCCAGACCGCGGCGGAGGTGAGATTTCGAGCTTGAGTTTCAGCGCATCTACGATCGAACACGTGATCTCATCTTGTACGGCGAAGATCCCATGCATTTCGCGCTCGTACGTCTCCGACCAGATCGTGAACCCGTTTCGGGCATCAATCAGTTCCGCGGCGACTCGGACAAGATTGCCGTCACGCCGCACGCTTCCCTCCAGCACGTGATCCACATTGAGCCTCTGCGCAATCTCCGGCAATTCGGCCTCTTTTCCCCTAAACCAAAACGAAGAGCGCCGTGCCGCTACTCGAAGGCCTTCGACTTTTGCCAGCGCTGTCAGTATTTCCTCAGCAACTCCGTCGCTGAAGTACGCATGATCCTTCCCCGGACTTAAATCGGTAAAAGGCAGCACCGCGATTGATCTATCGGTGGAATGCGAAGGTTCAACCGGCTTTCCCCTTCTTCCCGCTTGGGCCTCTTGTGTCCGCACGATCCCATGGCTCGTGATGTCATAAAGCCACGCAAACACCAACGCGATCGGGAAACCCAGCACAATGGCGATTATTACAAGTCGCTCGGCCCAGTTGGGTACTTCGAACGGCGGGAATACCTGCGTCACGAACTGAATCAGCAGCCACGCCACGACTGCGTACGTAACTGCGACGCTATAAACTTTTCTTCGCTTCAGTTCCGCAAAAAAGTCTTTCAGATTCACGGGTGGATCAGGCTTGGCAGCAAGCCTCGTATTTGCTCCTCGGTTGGCAACGGGAACTTTGATGTTTGCGACTCAACCCTAGTTGGGTTCGTTAGCGATTGAGTTCCGACGGCGTGTCGTTCTCAATCAACTTTTGAAAACGGGGATCATTGCGGACCGGATCCCATTCCCAGCGATGTCTCAGATCATTGACAGTGATGCTGTAATCGGTGCTATCAACAGCTCCTGGCGTTGTGAGCAGACGCTCGATCAACGGAATAGCCAAATCATTTTCGCCGACCCGAGCGTAGATGAGCGCCAGATAGCCATTCATGAGTGAACCGTCCACAGCATCTTTCGATTCCGGTTTGAGCTCAACTGCTCGTTGTCCCTCTGCGATGGCGTCGTTCTTCCGCCCCATAAACGCGTAAAGCAAGCCAAGGCTCGCGTGCCGCTCGGCGCTTTCCGATGCTTCTTTCACCGCCGCTTCAAAAGCTGGTCTTGCCTGTTCAAACAACTTCTGCGCACTCGGATTATCTCCCTGCGCAACATATGTGCAGCCTTCCAAAAAGATTTTCGGAGTCAAACCGGCGATGCTGTAAGAAGTTTCGTTGGCCGACGATGTTTCCAGAATCCTTTTGGCCGCCGAATAATCGCGTTGCAGCATGGCCACGTCCCATCGGGTTGCGGTGACACTGCCGTCTGGATCAACACCGGCTGGAATCTCCTCCAGCACCGACTTCAACAGACGAGTGTCTCCTTTCCATTGAAAATGGATGTACCCGTTTTGGATTTTAGCCACGAGCGATGTCGGAGCCAGGGCGCGCATTTGCTCGGCCCAATGCGCCGCTTCCGGCCATTGCCGCATTGACGAGTTCGTATACATAAGTTCGCGAGCAGTGCTCGGATTTTGCGGATCGAGCTTCGCAACTCGTTCGTAGGCTTCAAGCGCCTCCTGCCATTTGCCCTGCCGGCGCTGAATCGCCGCGACCAGCCGGCGTGTATCCGCATTGCTCGGCGATAAACGAGACGCGATTTCAAATTGTTCCAGAGCCTTGTCGTAGTCTTTGTCCATCCAGTAAATACACTGGCCGAGCGCGAAGTGGCCTTCCGCAAGATTCGGTTGTAGCCGAAGCGCGGCTTCCGCTTCGACGCGGGCTTTGGTTCTCCAACTGTCGGTCGGTTCATAATAACGGAAGACTTCAGCACAAACAGATGCGAGCCGCGCGTGAGCGAGCGCGAAATTCGGATCGAGTTCGATTGCCTGCATGTAAAGCTGCTCGGCGATCTTGTAATCCTCCAGCAGCGTATCGGGATTGCGGGAAATCTGATTCGCGCGGAGATAAAAAACGTACGCATCGGCGTTTTGCGTCGGTTTCGCTGCTGCCTGCGCTTTTTCATCATCGCTAAGCGTTGCGCGAAGCATGTCAGCAATTTCGCTGGCCAATTCTCCCTGCAAGCCGAGCGAATCAACTAGAGTGCGGTCGTAACGATTTGCCCAAATCTGGCGGTTATTTTGCGCGTCGATCAATTGCACATTCACCACCACTCGGTCGCCTTCCTTGCGCACGCTACCCTCGAGAATGTTCGCCACGGCAAGCTTCCTGCCGATGTCGCGCAGATTCTGGCCTGCCGCGTCACGAAACGCCATTACCGAGGAACGACTGATCACTCTGAGGTCCTTGATCTTTGCCAAACTCGTTAGGATGTCATCCTGAATGCCGTCCGCGAAAAACGCATTATCTTTTGCCGGACTGAAGTTCTCGAACGGCAACACCGCGATGCTTTTCTCCTCAGGTAGGAATGATGTCTGGTTTTGCCTCCAATAAAACCAGAGGCACAGACCGATCACACCAATCGAAACGACTGTGGCTACGATCGCCAGATAAACGCGTCGAAACGTCCGAGGAGCGCCAGTAGCTGCAGCTTTCGCCGCTCGATCCAATCGGGCTTGCCGAATCGCTTTCGGCAGTTCAGGATTTCCGACACCGTCTCCGTAGAAATTGACCAGGAAGATGGGAACGCCGTGCTTTCCGGCGCATTCTCCCAAGTCGTGCAAAAACGGACCCCATCGTCGCGAGTGCGAAAGATCCTCGGCCACTCTTTTGGACAACAGGATATGGCCCCCATCTCCCCAATCCATCACTCGCCGGGCAAGATTGATTCCAGCGCCTGCAACGTTTATTCGGTCATTTACGTCGCGAACTTCATCAATTGGCCCGCTGTGAATACCCATTCGAAGCTTCAGTTGCGGATATTCCTTCAACTTTTTGCTGATCTCGATCGCACACCGCACCGGCGCTTCGGGACTGTCAAAGAATACGAGTGCCATCCCGTCGCCCGCGGGAAGTCGAATTAGCTTCCCCGCTTCTTTGGCACTGCGGACCTGCTCGGTACCACGGACAATTTCATTCAGCTGCTCCTGATATTGACGCTGCTCATCGAGAAGCTGAGTAGAATAAGCGACCAAGTCCATAAATAGAACGTGGCCAATCTGTAATCGGACTGACGTTCCGGATTCAGAGGGCATGGGTTGAACCGCAATCTTCCGCGATGTTTGGGATTTCTGAAATCCTATTTCCGTGAAAGCCTGTCAACAAAAGTCAGCCCCGACGCTGCTGTCCATGTTGTGCTAAAATTATCGGATGCCGTTTCAGCTTGAATCCAACTTCAAACCCCGCGGTGATCAGGGGCAGGCTGTCGCGAAGCTGTTGAAGTCTGTCGAGTCGGGAAACCGCCATCAGACACTTCTCGGTGTGACCGGTTCAGGCAAGACTTTCACCATCGCTAACGTCATCCAAAAGCTGGATAGGCCGACGCTGGTCATTTCGCACAACAAAACACTGGCCGCGCAACTTTACTCGGAGTTCAAACAATTCTTCCCGCGTAATGCGGTCGAATATTTCGTCAGCTATTTCGATTATTACCAGCCAGAAGCTTACATCCCGCGCTCCGACACCTACATCGAGAAGGATTCTTCCATCAACGAAGAGATTGAGCGGTTGCGCCTGTCGACCGCGAGCGCGCTGCTTTCACGACGCGACGTCATCGTGGTGGCAAGCGTGTCTTGCATCTACGGAATCACGTCACCCGAAGATTATGAACAGATGTTGCTCACTGTGAAACGCGGACAGCACATTAGTCGCGAAGCGGTGCTCGGTCGTCTAATCGACATGCTGTACGAGCGCAATGACGTGAATTTCGCGCGCGGCAGGTTTCGTGTGCGCGGCGACGTGGTTGAAGTTTATCCTGCGACCGCGGATGAAGAAGGAATCCGTCTCGAGTTTTTCGGTGACGAGATTGATGCGATTCGGCGATTTGATCCGCTGACCGGTCACACCCACGAATCACTAAACGTCATCACATTTTTTCCAGCCAAACAGTTCGTGACGCCGGCGGACAAGCTGAATCGTGCGCTGCGCACCATCCGTGACGAGCTTGAGCAACGGATCATCGAACTCGAATCGCAAAACAAACTGCTCGAGGCGCAACGGCTGCGAATGCGCACTGAATACGATTTGGAGATGCTGCAGGAAATGGGTTTCTGCAACGGGATTGAAAATTATTCGCGTCATTTGTCCGGGCGGTCTCCCGGTTCGCGGCCTTACACGATCATCGATTTTTTTCCGGACGATTTTCTCACCGTCATCGATGAATCGCACGCAACGATCCCGCAGATCGGCGGGATGTACGAAGGTGACCGGTCACGCAAAACTGTGCTCGTAAATTACGGGTTTCGTCTGCCGAGCGCGCTCGACAATCGCCCGCTTAATTTCGATGAATTCATGAAGTTGACGGACCAGACGATTTATGTGAGCGCGACGCCGGCAGAATTTGAGATTCAAAACAGCGTCGTCGGCAACAAAGGATACATTCCGCATAAGCGACAGCGCATCGGAGAGGAAGAATTAATTCCGTTCGAGGTTGCTGGTAGGGCGCGACCGCCGGGCGCGCCGGGGCGAGCAAGCGGCGCGCTCCGCGAGCGCCCCCTACCAGTTTCCCGAACCGATGATCCACCGGAAAAATTTGATACGTACACGACGGGCACGCCGCTCATAGTTGAACAAATCATTCGGCCTACCGGACTTCTCGATCCGAAAATCACGATCAAGCCGCTTAAGAATCAGATCGACGAAACGATCGAGCTTTGCCGCCAGCGCGTGGAAAAAGGCGAGCGCGTTTTGGTGACGACGCTGACCAAGCGAACCGCGGAAGATCTCGCTGACTATCTGCGCGATGTGGGATTGAAGGTGCGCTACCTGCATAGCGATATCGATGCGATTGAGCGCGTGGAAATTTTGCGCGGATTACGCGCGGCGGAATTCGACATTCTGGTCGGCATCAATTTGCTCCGCGAAGGGCTCGATCTACCCGAGGTTTCGCTTGTGTGCATTCTGGACGCGGACAAGGAAGGATTTTTGCGTAGCCAGACTTCGCTCATCCAGACAGCCGGCCGCGCTGCGCGCCATATCAACGGCGAAGTGGTGCTCTTCGCCGATACGATCACGCAAAGCATGCAAGCGCTCACGTCGATTTCCGAATACCGGCGTGCCAAGCAGATGGAGTACAACCAAACGCACAATATCACGCCGCAAACCGTCCGGCGCGCCGTCCAGGAAAGTCTGCATACCATTCTGCGTGGACGCGAAGTGGAGTCGTCGGTGATCCGCGAAACCGGTGGCGACTTCAATCTCTCGGAACTGCTGCGCGAATTGGAGCAGGAAATGCAGGAGGCTTCGGCAAATCTCGAATTCGAGCGGGCCGCGCTGCTGCGCGACCAGATTATGGAAGTAAAAAGTGGCTCTGGGCTGGCGAAAATTGAACCGAAGCGCCGACCCATAAGATACTCATCCCGCAGCCGCGGGACCGGCCGCCGTCGCTCGCGGGTGTAGCGACATCGCCGCGCTAACGTCTTGTCGATACTCCCCGCGCATGCGAGAAATCGCCGATGCCGAAGACGAAAACCAAATCGGAAACCGCAAATATATACGCGGTCGTCGGCTCGGATGAGGCTGAAGTGAAACACGTGGCCGCTGAGCTGGCGCAGAAACTGGTGCCCGCCGACGCTGGCGATTTCGGCTTGGAAGTGATCGATGGCGTCGCAGATAACGCCGATCAAGCCGCCGCGCGAATTCGATCGGCTATCGAGGCGTTGCAAACCCTGCCTTTCTTCGGGAGCACAAAAGTGGTGTGGCTGAAAAACGCGAATTTCCTCGGCGACGACCCAAAGGCGCGCTCGGCCGCAGTGCAATCCGCGCTCGAAGAATTGTCCGCACTGATCGACAGCGGTGTTGGCGACGGAGTCACGCTTTTGATCAGCGCCACAGAAGTGGACAAGCGGCGCTCGTTTTATAAGACGCTGGTTAAACGCGCGGAGCTTCAGGTTTTCGACCGGCTCGATTCGGCGCGGGCCGGGTGGGAAGAAGAGGCAACTGAAATCGTTTTGGGCCGCGCAAAAAAGCGAAAATTGGAATTCGATGAGGCTGCGCTTGAACTTTTCGTTTTGCTGAGCGGGGGCGACACGCGACAAATCGATAACGAGCTGGAAAAGGTTGACACGTTCCTCGGGAAGGATCGCGCCGTGCGTGTCGAGCTTGTTCGTGAGTTGGTCCCGCTATCGCGTGCGGGGGTAATTTTCGAACTGAGCAACGCACTGAGCATCCGGGACCTGGAACTGGCGCTGACGCTCGTGCGACGTTTGCTGGAGCAAGGTGAAAAGGCCGTAGGTATTTTGCTGGCCGCAATCGTCCCGACGATCCGCAATTTGTTGCTGGCAAAAGATCTGATGGACCAGCATGGGATTCGGCGTCCGCATTCGCCGTTTCAATTTATTGCTGCCATGAACCGGCTGCCCGCAAAAGCAACGGAGCATTTGCCTCGCAAGAAAGACGGTTCAATTAACGCCTACGGTCTGGGCATCGCTGCGCAACACGCGAATCAGTTCGATAGCGACGAATTAATCGAGGCGATGCGCGCCTGCCTCGATGCAAATGTCAAACTCGTGACCACGCAGCTCGACCACGAGCTGATTCTAACGGAAGTGATCGTGAAATTACTTCAAGAACGGTCATCCTGAGCGGAGTCGAAGGATCCCGCGGGATCAGCTTGAAGTTTCGCCACGGGATTCCTCGACTCCGCTCGGAATGACTGGTCACACAGTGCCTTCTTGCCTCCGCGCCATTGGCCCAATATAGGGGATGTCCCAGCGCACGTTGGCGAATGCCTTTACAACCGTGACCACAAAAACCACAAAGAGCGCGAGGTTGATTAACCACCAAAGTATTCCCCAAAGAGATCCGAAGAACCAGCCAACGGGGAGGGCCCAAAATAATCCCGAAACTATTGCACAGCCGATTTGAATCACAATCCAGGCGATGCCAAAGATGATCGACTGCATCGCGTAGAAGCGCACAAAGCTGTCGTGCTTTTCGACAATGTAAAAAATGATCCCGCCAATTAGCGGAATGCAGGCGAGCGCCGCAGCCACGTTCGAAGGTAAACCGGTTGATGTTGATTTTGGCCCAAGCTCGGGGCCCGGACCTGACGCAGGCGGAGGTGGGATAGGCTCTTGCTCGGGCATGATCTACATACACCGAATGCAAAATGCCTTGTCAAGCAATCTTGCTTTTGTAGCTCTTTTTCCCTTTCGCTTGCCCCCCATGCGCAATATCATGCGCTCCTAATCATAGAATCATGACCAAAAGTTCCCCTCCCCCTGTTAAGCGCGCCTTCACCCTGATCGAGGTGCTAGTTGTAATCGCGATCATTACCATACTCGCCGCGCTCCTCATTCCATCCCTTAATAGTGTTCTTGAGAGCGCAAGAGCGACACAAGACTTGAGCAACCTGCGGCAGATCGGAGCCTTGATGCAGAGTTATCTCAACGACAAGGACCAGGTTCTTCCCGCTACGGCGATTTGGCCAGGAACAGGTGGTACGCCCGTGCTTTATCCCAAATACGTCGGAAGCAGACGCGTTTTCCAATCGCCTTTCGATAAGCGGCCACCTTTGGAAAATGATTCGGCTCCGGTCAGCTACAGCATCAACACAAACATTTATGTCAAATTGGGAGCAAATCCCAATATGTTAAAAGTTGCCTCACCCGCTGCTAACTTTTTCATGGCACCCACGTACACTGACTCTGGTGCAACCAGGACATGGGCGGGCACCGCCACCAGCGCCCCCGATTTGCCAGTGGGCGGTACTGGGGAAACGACGGGAACTCATCGCAGCGGCAAGAAGATCAACGTCCTATTCTGCGATTGGCACACAGAAGGCGTGACGTTCGGCCCAGCCGGCACGGAAGGGACATTTCAAGATGCAACGCTTCCGCTCGGTCTGAAGCATTGGGATCCAACGCAATAGGAAAACGGGTTTCGAGTCTCGCAGTGTCTTTTGTTAAGCATGCGTACGAAATACTTGTCGGGCGCAATTTGCTGAAGGAAGTCGCTGCGGATACGCGTCAGCGTCTGCGGGCCAGCAGGTGCGCGATCATCGCAGACGCCAATGTTGCTGTTCTTTTTGCCAATCGCGTGCGGAAGAGTTTCCTTTCAGCGGGAGTTGAGTCGACGCTGATCACCATTCCAGCAGGCGAACAATCGAAGACGTTGCAGCAAGCTGGTAGAATTTGCGATCAGATGATAGCGGCAGGGCTTGACCGCCAATCGTTTGTTATAGGTCTTGGCGGAGGAATGATTGGTGACATCTCGGGGTTTGTGGCGGCGATTTATCACCGCGGCATTCCGCATGTGCAAATTCCAACAACGCTGCTGGCCATGGTGGATAGCTCGATCGGCGGAAAAACCGGTGTGGATACTCGTGCGGGGAAAAATCTAATCGGGGTTTTTCATCACCCCTCGCTCGTGATTGATGATCTCGACGTTCTGAAAACGCTGCCGTGTCGTCAATTCAATCAAGGGTTCGCCGAGATCATCAAGCACGCCGTGATCGCCGACCCAAAAATGTTTCGGATACTGCAGTCGTGGAAGGCACGCGAAGCGCCTGCCCTACAACGGCTGATCAAGCGCAACATTGAGATCAAATCCAGGATCGTCGCGAAAGACGAGCGCGATCGAACGGGCCAGCGCGCTCTCCTGAATTTTGGCCACACAATTGGCCACGCGATCGAGCGTGCTGGAAATTACCGGAAATTCCTGCATGGAGAAGCAGTGAGCCTTGGAATCGTCGCCGCGTGCGCGATCTCAGTGAAAAGAGCTGGGCTGCGCCCGGATCAGCGCGCCGCAATTGTTGATCTGCTTGAGCGATTCGGGTTACCAACGCGGTTGCCACCCAAATTTCCGCGTACGAAGATTCTCGAGGCAGTAAACTTCGACAAAAAATTCGAAAGCGGAAAAATCAGGTTTGTCGTCACGCCACGCATCGGCACTGCATACGTCACGGACAATGTAATACTCGAGGACATTCGAGAGGCGACAGAAAATTTGTAGGGCGTTTCTGTGAAGCGAAGGCGTCTGACACAGACGCTCTACAATTCTCGCGCTTTAGAATAATAATCGATTAATCCATCCGTTATGCTGTCCGCGTATTCACGGAAAATACTTTTGCGTTCAACGCCGTTGATATTGCGCGTTCCTTCGTAATCGCCGGCCTGAATACGGGCGAACACGTCTTTGCTGTTCATGACATACGGCT
>Ga0137369_10005004_pt1 | contig 13506 bp, 10 predicted proteins | sample SagtaG_12_FD_104918 | JGI IMG/M metagenome (GOLD analysis project Ga0137369, IMG submission 104918) | Vadose zone soil microbial communities from Sagehorn Ranch, Mendocino, California, USA - Sage1_L_113_16 metaG | ecosystem: Environmental > Terrestrial > Soil > Vadose zone | place: USA... | reverse complement strand
TCCGCCGCCTCGGGGTGGTCCGCCGCAGGGGGTCCCGCCGCACGTCGGCCCGGCGGTCGCGGACCGGGTCGGTCGCGGTCCGTTCGAACGGTTCGACCCCGGCGCGAAACGCGTCCTCGCCCTTGCCCAGGACGAGGCGGTCCGGTTCAACCACAACTACATCGGCACCGAGCATCTGCTCCTCGGCCTTGTGTGCGATGGCGACAGCATGGCCGCGCGGGCGCTGAACGAGCTCGGCATCGAGCTGACGAAGGTCAGGACGGCGGTGGAGTTCATCATCGGCCGCGGTGAGACACAGACGGCCCCGAGCGAGATCACGCTGAGCCCCCGGTCCAAGAAGGTGATCGAGCTCGCGGTGGATGAAGCCCAGCGGCTGGGCCATGCGCAGGTCAGCTCGGCCCATCTGCTGCTCGGTCTCATACGGGAGGGCGAGGGGATCGCGTCCGGGGTCATCGAGTCCCTCGGGGTCGGTCTCGCCCAGACGCGGCAGAAGGTCCTCGAGCTGATGTCGAAGCAGGAGCCGCCTGCACAACAATCGCCGCCGCCGGCGTAGGAGGGGATCGATGGGACCGTTCGACCGGTTCAACGACCGCGCGAAGCGAGTGCTCGCGCTCGCACAGGATGAGGCCATCCGCCTCAACCACAACTACATCGGGCCGGAGCATCTGCTCCGCGGGCTCATCCGCGAGGGCGAGGGCGTGGCCGCCAGGGTCCTCGAGCATCTCGGCGTCCAACTATCCGCTGCGCGGTCTGGCGTCGAGTCCACGATCGGCCGTGGCGAAGCGACGACGGCGCCGAGCAGCATCACGCTGCACCCGCGGACGAAGAAGATCATCGAGCTCGCGATCGACGAAGCGAAGAAGCTCGGCCACAGCCACGTCGGTACTGAGCATCTTCTCCTCGGGATGGTGCGGGAAGCCGGGAGCGTCGCGTCGCAGGTGCTGAGCTCGCTCGGCGTCGCGCTCGAACAGGTCCGGGAGCAGACGATCGCGACGCTCACTGGACAAGGTGTGGCGACGACGGGCCCTCACACGCCTGCGGGGATGCCGCCCGAGGTGGCTCGCGACGCGCAGGGGCGCAGGCGCGACTGGTACTGCGAGGATGTCCTGAGCGGGAAGCTGCGGGTGAAGGTGCTCTACGACGACGAGCGGGTCCTCGCGTTCGAGCACCCGTACCCGGCGTATCAGATCCACGGTGTCGTGATCCCGAGGGCTCACGTCGCGTCGCTCCTCGCTCCCGAGGCGCTGAACGGCGACCTGCTCACGTCGATGCTCCGCGGCGTGCAGGCCGTCGCGCGCGGCCTCGGGCTCGAGGACAAGGGCTTTCAGCTCCAGGCGAACGCCGCCGCGCCCGGGGTGACGCCGCACATGCACTGGCACGTCGTCGGTCCCGGGCTTCCGCCGCCGAAGCGCTCGTGAACTGAGAGGGACGCTGATGGGACCGTTCGACAGATTCAACGACCGCGCCAAGCGCGTGCTCGCACTCGCGCAGGACGAGGCCATCCGCTTCAACCACAACTACATCGGCACCGAGCATCTGCTGCTCGGCCTCGTACGCGAGGGCGAAGGCGTCGCCGCCCACGTGCTCGATTCGCTCGGCGTCGAGCTGTCCAAGCTGCGCGTCTCCGTAGAGCACATCATCGGACGCGGCCAGGAGCGGACGGCACCGAGCGACATCACCCTATCGCCGCGCACGAAGAAGATCATCGAGCTCGCGATCGACGAGGCGAGGAAGCTCGGCCACCAGCATGTGGGGACCGAGCACCTGCTGCTGGGCCTCGTCCGAGAGGGTGAGGGCATTGCCTCGAACGTGCTCGCGTCGCTTGGCGTCCCGCTCGAGAAGGTCCGCTATCAAGTGATCGCGACGCTCGGCCAGGGCGGCGGCGAGGTACCCAGGGTCCCGGCCGGGGCCCGCTGGACCACGATCGGACAGCCGTATGCGCGCGGACCTTTCGAGAACTTCACCGAGGACGCGCAGCGGGTCCTTCTGGCCGCCCAGAACTGCGCGATCATGGATCGCCACCAGGCGATCGGCGCCGAACACCTCCTCTATGCGATCGCTTACCTCGGACATGGTGTCGCTGGAGAGGTGCTGTGCTCGCTCGTCGGGCATGTCGGCCTTCTCCGCGACGCGGTCCGCGAAGTCAACGCAGCGCACCTGCGCGATCAGCAGGAAGGTGCGGTCGTGCTCGGCGAGAGCGCCAGCGCCGCGCTCCTGCGCTCGCAACTGCTCGCCGACCGATTCGGTGGCACGCGCACCGGTACGGAGCACATCCTCATCGAGATCCTGCGCGATCCCGGAGCCGCCGCGCTCGCGGTCTTGGAGAAGTGCGGAGTAGCGCGCGCGAAGCTGCGCGACGACCTCCTGCAACGCCTCGGACTGAGCGACCTTCCCGGGTGAGCATCCTCTCGGTCCAGGCGCTCGCGAAGCGGTACGGCGAGCGCCTGATCTTCAGCGGCGTCTCGTTCCGGCTCGCGCACGGCGATCGCGTCGGGCTCGTCGGCCCGAACGGCACGGGCAAGTCGACGCTGCTGCGCATCGCCGCCGGCCGCGACGAGGCCGACGCGGGCAACGTCGCGGTCGCCCGCGGCGCGCGCATCGCCCTGCTGGAGCAGGAGCTGCTCTCCGACGTTCCCGGGAACGTCGAGGAGCACGCACGCGGCGCCGCCGCGCACATCCGCGCGCTCGAGGCTGAGATGCGCGCCCTCGAGCCGCGCCTCGCCTCCGGCGACGCGGAGATCCTCGAGCGCTATTCAGAGGCACAGCATCACTTCGAACACGCCGGGGGGTACGACTTCGACGCGACCGTGGAACGAGTGCTCGATGGGCTCGGCCTGGCCCCGCTCGCGGCCCGCGAGGTGCGCACGCTGTCCGGCGGCGAGCGCACGCGCCTCGGCCTCGCGCGCCTCCTGCTCGACGACCCCGACCTCATGCTGCTCGACGAGCCGACGAACCATCTCGACATCGCCGCGCTCGAGTGGCTGGAGCGTTTCCTCGTCGAGCGCGACACGACCGCATTGATCGTGAGTCATGACCGGTGGTTCCTCGATCGCGTGACCTCGCGCACGCTCTCGTTCGAGCGCGGGACCGTCGTCGAATACCGCGGCGCCTATTCGCACTACGCGCGTCAGCGCGCCGACCGCGACGCCGCGCTCACGAAGGCCGCCGAGCGCCAGGCCGAGGAGATCGCGCGCACCGAGGCGTTCATCCGCAAGTACGGCGCGGGCCAGCGCTCCAAGGAAGCCCGCGGCCGCGGGAAGAAGCTCGCGCGCGTGCAGCGGATCGAGGCGCCCGAGCGCCTCGCGCGCCACGGCTGGCGTCTCGACGCGGCGCACATGGCGAGCGACGCCGTCGTCGAGACGACCGCGCTCGCTGTCGGCCATCGCCGCGACACCCCCATCGTGCGCACGCCGCCGCTGCGCATCGCGCGCAACGCGCGTGTCGCCGTCGTCGGTCCGAACGGGGCGGGGAAGACGACGCTGGTGCGCACGATCATCGGCGACCTGCCCGCGATCGATGGTTACGTCGCGAGCGCGCCCACCGCGCGCGTCGCGTACCTCGCGCAGACGCAATACGACCTCGGCGGCGGCACCGTCCTCGACGCGATACAGGAAGCGACCGGCCTCCCGGAGCAGGGCGCGCGCGACCTCCTCGCGCGCTTCCTCTTCCGCGGCGAGGATGTCTTCAAGGACGTCAGCGTCCTCTCGGGCGGCGAGCGCTCACGCCTTGCCCTCGCGCGCCTCGCCGCGCGCGAAGCGAATCTGCTCGTCCTCGACGAGCCGACGAACCACCTCGACGTCGCCGCACGTGAGGCACTGGAGTCCGTGCTCCTCGACTACGACGGCGCCCTCCTCTTCGTCTCGCACGACCGCTACCTCATCGACAAGCTCGCGACCGAGGTGTGGCTCGTCGACCAGGGAACGCTGGAGAGGCACGAAGGGAACTGGACCAGCCTCCAGCGCGAGCGCGCACAGCGGCTCGGCGCCGAGGCGAAGCCGACAGGTCGAGCGGGTCGGGCGATCTCGCGAGCGGGAGTGGAGGGGTACCGAGCGCCCCGAGGAGCGAAGCGACGAGGGGAGCGCTTGGGGAGGCCGACCCGCGAGCGAGACGCCGACCCGCGAGGCAACGTGGCGGCGAGCCGAGGCGCCGAGAAGCACGTCCTTGCTCTCGAGCAGCGCATCAAGGACATGGAGGCGCGCGTCAAGGAGCTCGAGGACCGCCTCGCCGAGGTCGCGCGCAGCGGGAACTACATGGAGACACGGCGCGTCGGCGAGGAGCACGCGACCCTCGAGCAGGCGCTGCGCGCGCTGTACGAGGAGTGGGCGGCGCGCGACGGATGACCGCCTACGCCATCGGCCTCACCGGACCCATCGGCGCGGGGAAGAGCACCGTCGCGCAGATGCTGCGCGAGCTCGGCGCGAAGGTCATCGATGCTGACGCGATCGTGCACCAGGAGCAGAGCCGCGGGACGCTCGGCTACACCGCGATCGTCCAGCAGTTCGGCACGCACGTGCTGGGCGAGGACCGCGAGATCGACCGGAAGAAGCTCGCGGAGGAGGTCTTCGGCGATCCGCGGAAGCTCGAGCAGCTCGAGCGGATCATCCACCCGCGCGTCGTCGCGCGCGTGCTCGAAGCGCGCGCGATGCTCGCCGACGACGCGATCCTCGTGGTCGAGGCCATCAAGCTCCTCGACTCGGTCATGCGCGGCTCGTACGACGAGATCTGGGTCGTGCTCGCGCCGCGCGACGTGATGATGGAGCGGCTGCGCGAGCGCGGCATGTCCGCGGGCGAAGCGGAGGCGCGGCTGCGACACCAGCGGAGCGACGCGGAGTTCCGCGCGCGGGCACACGTGGTCATCGAGAGCGCGGGGGACCGCGAGGCGACCCGGACGCAGGTCCGGGCCGCGTACGAGGCGTCGAAGGCTAGGGCGCGATCCTCTCGGGGAGCGGGAACTTGAACTGTGTGTACACGTTCGCGAACGTCGCGCCCGTCGTCGTGATCACGCGGTCGTCGGTCGGAGCGCGCAGCAGCATCTGCAGCTGACCGCCCGCGGCCTGGATGTACGCGATGCGCTCGGCGAGCGTCGCGTCGACGCGGATCGTGTACACGCTGCCGGCGCGTGACAGGATCGCCATCGGGCCGAGGATGATCTTCGCGACCGTGTCCGCGGCGATCTTCGACTGCGTCCCGGCCGCGCCGCCGGTGCCGGTGCCGGTCGCGCCGGGCGGCAGCTGGAGCTTCGCGGCGGGGTCGAACGCGAAGACGTACATGATGTCGACGTTGTCGCCGGGGACGAGGATGCCGCCCACGGCGAAGTTGTCGGGGACGCCGATCGTCATGACGCGGTAGTTCGGCGACCCGGCCTCGACCTTCTCGCCCGCGGGGAACACGGTGAAGGCGCGCTCGGCCGCGGCGAACTTCGAGGCGAGGAGCGGCTCATTGGTCGAGACGTTCGTGACGAGGACCTTGCCGATCGCGTCCTTCGGGTCCTTCAGGCCGGCGGGAGGCGCGACGTCGGCGTTCACCTTCGCGACCTTGACGTCAGCGGCGCTGATCGACGTGCGCGCCGGAAGCTCGCGCGCGGCGACGAGGACGTCGACCGTCGGTGCCGCGGGGGGCGGAGCAGCGGTCTGCGCGCCCGACGCATAGAAGAAGGTGCCGGCCCCGGCACCGAGCGCTAGCAGGACGCCCAAGATCAGGATGATGCGCGCGCGACGTCTCGGATCCATGTGAAAGACCCCTCCTCAGCTCGGCCCGGAAGACCTTTAACTCTAGTTGATTACGACGGTCACTCGACCGGGAAGACGCAGCCACTGCGTCTGCTGTGCGCCCTTCGACGTGTCGTCGGGCAGGAACGTGTCGAGCAGCGGCATGAAGATCTGCTGGTGGTACCAGCCGGTGACCTCCATGTAATAACCACGCCGGGCGTCATTCGATGTGACCCCCGTCGGGATCGTGTAGCAGATCGTGACGTCCCCGCGGAACGCGGCTGAGTTCGGGACCGGGCTCTGGTTGAAGCAGTCGGCGACGGCTGTGCTCGTCCACGTGCTGGTCGTGCCCGCGTTGAAGTTGTTCGTCGAGCTGCCGACCGCGGGGATGTTGAGGATCCCCCGGCCGGCGACGAGCCGCTCGAGGATCCCGTTCTGCCGCGCCGTGTCGTTCGTCGCCTGCGTCTGACTCGAGCTCGAGTCGTAGACGTAGATCGAGCCCCAGCGCGCGCCTTCGCGGACCGCGTTGTTGACCGTGATGTAGGCGGCGAAGATGAGCCCGAACTGCATGATCCCCATGAGGATGTACATGAGGATCGGCAGCAGGAGCGCGAATTCAACGAGGTTCTGGCCGCTGTCCTCGGCCATGAAGCGACGCAGCCTGGTCACAGGCATCGATCGTTGCGTAGGCCGGCTGTACGTCAAGAGCACGCTCGTCTCGTCCATCGCCCACATCGGGGCCGCGTTATGCGGTCGTAGACTGAAGCAGTACCCCCGGGCCGTCCGGACGACCGAACGCCTGTTCTAGGATGTGAGCGTGGACCCCACGGAAGTCCTCGATCTGCCCCTGGATCGACCTGCTGGAGCGGCGGACTTCCGCCTCGAGCTCCCGTGGCCGCTCGCCGGCGACCAGGAGAGCGCGTCCCGGTCCCTCGAGGAGGGCATCCGGGCCGGCAAGCGGGACCAGGTGCTCCTCGGCGTCACCGGCTCGGGGAAGACGGTCACGATGGCGAAGGTCATCGCAGGGTCGCGCCGCCCGGCGCTCGTGATGGCGCACAACAAGACGCTCGCGGCGCAGCTGTACGGCGAGTTCCGCGAGTTCTTCCCGAACAACGCCGTCCACTACTTCGTCTCCTATTACGACTACTACCAGCCCGAGGCGTACATCGCCCGCAGCGACACGTACATCGAGAAGGACTCGTCGCGGAACGAGGAGATCGACAAGATGCGCCACGCCGCGACGCGCTCGCTCTTCGAGCGCCGCGACGTGATCATCGTCGCGTCCGTCTCGTGCATCTACGGCCTCGGCGCGCCGGTCGACTACGGCGCCGTCACCGTGCGGCTCCGCCGCGGCGAGCGCGAGCGCCGCGACAAGGTCCTGCGTCATCTCGTCGACATCCAGTACGAGCGCAATGACACCGCGTTCACGCGCGGGACGTTCCGCGTGCGCGGCGACACGCTCGAGGTCTATCCGGCGTACGAGGACCTCGCCGTCCGCGTCGAGTTCTTCGGCGACGAGATCGAGCGCATCACCGAGCTCGACCCGCTCACCGGCGAGGTGCTCGCCGAGCGCGACAAGGTCGACGTCTACCCGGCGCGCCACTTCGTCACCCCCCGCGACAAGCTCATCGAGGCGATCAAGGACATCGAGGTCGAGCTCGCGGAGCGCGTCGCGGAGCTCGAGGGCCTGGGACGCCTCCTCGAGGCGCAGCGCCTGCGCCAGCGGACGAACTTCGACATCGAGATGCTCCGCGAGACGGGGACGTGCCACGGCGTCGAGAACTACTCGCGCCACCTGGCGCGCCGCCCCGCGGGCAGCCGCCCGTGGACGCTCCTCGACTACTTCCCGCCGGACTTCCTCGCGTTCATCGACGAGTCGCACATGACGATCCCCCAGGTGCACGGGATGTACGGCGGCGACCGCTCGCGCAAGGAGATCCTCGTGGACTACGGGTTCCGCCTGCCGAGCGCGCTCGACAACCGGCCGCTCCGCTTCGACGAGTTCGAGGAGCGGCTCGGGCAGGCCATCTACGTCTCCGCGACCCCCGGACCGTACGAGTCGGAGAAGGTCGGCGGCGAGGAGCGCTTCGTCGAGCAGATCATCCGGCCGACCGGCCTCATCGATCCCGTCATCCATCTCCGTAAGACGGAGGGACAGATCGACGACCTCCTCGGCGAGATCCGCGCGCGCGTCGACAAGGGCCAGCGAGCGATCGTCACGACGCTGACGAAGAAGATGGCCGAGGACCTCGCCGACTACCTCCGCGAGATGGGGGTGAAGGTCCACTACCTCCACTCGGAGATCGAGACGCTCGAGCGCATCGAGATCCTGCGCGACCTGCGGCTCGGCGTCTACGACGTCATCGTCGGCGTGAACCTCCTCCGTGAGGGCATCGACCTCCCCGAGGTGACGCTCGTCGCGATCCTCGACGCCGACAAGGAGGGATACCTCCGGTCGAGGGGCTCGCTCGTCCAGGTCATCGGCCGCGCGGCACGCCACGTGGAGGGCACCGTGATCATGTATGCCGACCGCACCACTGACTCGATGCGGCAGGCCATCGACGAGACCGACCGCCGCCGCGCGATCCAGGTCGCGTACAACACGGAGCATGGCATCGAGCCGCAGACCGTCGTCAAGGCGATCCGCGACATCGGCTTCAAGCTCCGCGCCGTGGCCGAGCAGGGGGAGCGCTACGAGAAGGGCGTCTTCCGCGCGAAGGACATGCCGCGTGACGAGCTCGTTCGCCTCGTGAAGGACCTTGAGGTGCAGATGAAGCAGACCGCGCGCGATCTGAAGTTCGAGGAGGCTGCCGCGCTGCGCGACGAGATCGTCGAGCTGCGGGGCCTGCTCGTGCTCGAGCAGAGCTCGCCGGAGGTGCGCACGCTCGAGCAGATGGCCGGGACGGCCACAGGCGACGGGGCCCGCACGAAGCGGGTCATCCGTGGACGAAGGGGACGACGATGATCCTGGGTGTGCTCGCGCCGATCGCGGTCCTGGCGACGCTCGCGCTCATCGTCGTGCTGTTCCTGCAGCGCGGCCGCGAGGGGATCGATCTCTCGCCGCGGGGGATCCTGCGGCTCTACCTGTACCTCGCGTCGCTCGCCGGGATCGTCGTGCTCGCGATCGGCCTCGCGTCCATCGTGAACTACGGGCTCGCGCGCGCCGTCAGCCTCGAGTTCATCTACGGCGGCGCCGGCCCCGTTCCGGCGATGGTCCGCTGCCCGCCCGAAGCCATCGGAAAAGGCTGCGTCGAGCCGACGCCGGAACAGCTCGAGCAGCAGCGCGTCCAGATGAAGCAGCAGACGGAGCGCCGCCGGGACGAGGATCTCATCCGCGGCATCACGTTCACCGTGTTCGGCGCGATCTTCTGGATCGCGCATTGGACCGCGCGCCGCGGCGTCGGCGAGGTCGACGCGACGATGTCCGGTCTTCGGCGCGGCTATCTCATGCTCGGCACGATCGTCTTCGGCCTCGCGACGATCATCCTGCTCCCGACCGGCATCTATCAGGCGCTCTCGAACGTTCTCCTCGCGACGCCGGAGACCTTCTTCCGTCAGGGCGCCGACGCGCTCGGCGGCGGCATCGTCGCGCTGCCCATCTGGCTCATCTACCTTCGGCTCGTCGTCACCGAGTTCCGTCAGACCGCGTAAGTGCTTCGCACATACAGGCGTCGTTCGTGCTCCAGCGTCAGCGAGCTGCCGCTGATCGCTCTCACTAGCCTGTGAGCGAGCGCACGGCGCTCGGCGCCCCGACGCACATCTACGTCAAGGGCGCACGCGAGCACAACCTCAAGGGCATCGACGTGCGGATCCCGCGCGACCGCATGGTCGTCATCACGGGCCTGTCCGGATCCGGTAAGTCGTCGCTCGCGTTCGACACGATCTACGCCGAGGGCCAGCGGCGCTACGTGGAGTCGCTCTCCGCGTACGCGCGCCAGTTCCTCGGTCAGATGGAGAAGCCGGACGTCGACCTCATCGAGGGGCTCTCGCCCGCGGTGTCGATCGACCAGAAGGGGACGACGCGCAACCCGCGGTCCACCGTCGGCACGGTGACGGAGATCTACGACCACCTCCGCCTCCTCTTCGCGCGCACCGGCGTGCCGCACTGCCCGACGCACGGCATCCCGATCGTCGCCCAGACCCCGCAGGAGATCGTCGACCAGATCGCGGCGTACCCGGAGGGCACGCGACTCCTCGTGTTGGCGCCCCTCGTGCGCGACCGCAAGGGCGAGCACCAGCAGCTCTTCGCCACGGCGCGCCGCGCGGGATTCGCGCGCGTCCGCGTCGACCGCGTGGTCCACGACCTCTCGGACGAGTTCCAGCTCGACAAGATGAAGAAGCACGCGATCGAGGTGGTCGTCGACCGCTTCGTCGTGCCTGCCGCGGCGCAGGCGGAGGAGGAGCGCCCGCGGCTGACGGACTCGGTCGAGACAGCGCTGCGGCTCGGGGAGGGCCTCGTGCTCATCGCATCGGCGGACGAGAAGCCGAGCGTGCCCGAAAGGCTGTTCTCGCAGCGCCTGGCCTGCCCGCACGGCGACTTCTCGATCGGCGAGATCGAGCCGCGCACGTTCTCCTTCAACTCGCCGCACGGCGCGTGTCCGGCGTGCACCGGCCTCGGCACGCGGCTCGAGCCGGACCCGGACCTCATCCTCGCGAACCCGGACCTCTCGATCCGGCAGGGCGCGATCCTGCCGTGGGCGAAGACGAGCGGCATGGCCCAGTACCGGCTCGCCGCGCTCACGGGGCTCGCGCGGAAGGTCGGCTTCTCGCTCGACACGCCGATCCGCGACCTCCCGAAGAAGGCGGTCGACGCGATCCTCCACGGCACCCCGGACCCGCTGAAGCTCTCCTACGAGAACCGCTCGGGACAGCGGCGCTCCTACGAGATCGAGTGGGAAGGCGTCATCCCGCGCCTCGAGCAGGATCATCGCGAGACGACGTCGGAGCACATCCGCGAGGACATCGAGCGGTACATGAGCGAGCGGCCATGCCCGGTCTGCAAGGGCCGGCGCCTGCGCCCTGAGACGCTCGCCGTCCTCATCGGCGACAAGAACATCGTCGACGTCACGCAGATGACCGTGCTCGAGGCGATGGAGTGGTCGAACGCGCTCGAGCGCGACCGCGGACCGCTCGGCGCGCGCGAGCGGAAGATCGCGCGCCAGGTCCTCAAGGAGATCCGCCAGCGCCTCGGGTTCCTCGTCGACGTCGGTCTCGACTACCTCACGCTCGACCGCTCCGCGACGACGCTGTCGGGCGGCGAGGCGCAGCGCATCCGGCTCGCGACGCAGATCGGGTCGGGGCTCATGGGCGTCCTCTACATCCTCGACGAGCCCTCCATCGGCCTGCACCAGCGCGACAACGCGCGGCTCATCCGCACGCTCCTCGGCATGCGCGACCTCGGCAACACCGTGATCGTCGTCGAGCACGACGAGGAGACCATCCGGACCGCGGACTGGATCATCGACATCGGCCCGGGCGCGGGCGAGCACGGCGGGCACGTGGTCGCCGAGGGCACGCTCGACGCGATCCTGGCCGAGCCGCGCTCGATCACGGGCGCATACCTCTCCGGTCGGCGGCGCATCCCGCTCCCCACCGAGCGGCGGTCGCCACGGCGCGACGCGATCGTCGTGAAGGGCGCGCGCGAGCACAACCTGAAGGACATCGACGTGCGCATCCCGCTCGGCGTGTTCGTCGCCATCACCGGCGTCTCGGGCTCAGGCAAGAGCACGCTCGTGAACGAGATCCTGTACCGCCGCCTCGCGCAGGTGCTCTACAAGGCCAAGGACCGCCCCGGCGCGCACACCCGGATCGAGGGCGTGCAGCACATCGACAAGGTCATCGACATCGACCAGTCGCCGATCGGACGGACGCCGCGGTCGAACCCGGCGACGTACACGGGCCTCTTCGCGCCGATCCGCGAGCTCTTCGCGCAGGTACCCGAGGCGCGCCTGCGCGGGTACACGCCGGGCCGGTTCTCGTTCAACGTACGCGGCGGGCGCTGCGAAGCGTGCCAGGGCGACGGGGTCATCAAGATCGAGATGCAGTTCCTGCCGGACGTCTACGTGCACTGCGAGGTCTGCAAGGGCCGCCGCTACAACCGGGAGACGCTCGAGATCCACTACAAGGGGAAGAGCATCGCCGACGTGCTCGAGATGACCGTCGAGGACGCGCTCGCGTTCTTCCAGAACGTGCCCGGCGTGGGGGGCAGGCTGTCGACGCTGAACGACGTCGGCCTCGGCTACATCCACCTCGGCCAGTCGGCGACGACGCTGTCGGGCGGCGAGGCACAGCGCGTGAAGCTCGCGACGGAGCTCGCGCGCCGCGCGACCGGCCGGACGCTGTACATCCTCGATGAGCCGACGACGGGCCTGCATTTCGCGGACGTCGAGCGGCTGCTCGAGGTCCTGCACCGCCTCGTCGATGCTGGCAACACCGTCGTCGTGATCGAGCACAACCTCGACGTGATCAAGACGGCCGATCACGTCATCGACCTCGGCCCCGAGGGCGGCAAGGCCGGCGGCGAGATCATCGCGGAGGGCACTCCCGAGGAGGTCGCGAAGGTACGGAGGTCTTTCACGGGCCAGTTCCTGCGCGAGCTGCTCAGCCAGGGGCGGCTCTCGCCGGTGCGGCGCGACCTCGCGGGGGTCGCCAGTTGAACCCGGTCGATCTGCTCGTCGTCGCGGTCCTCGTCCTCGCCGTCGTCGGCGGCATCCGGTCGGGATTCATCGCCACGCTCTACGGGCTCGTCAGCTGGCTGCTCTCGTTGCTCGTCGCATTCGCGTTGCTGAGCAGCGCGGCGCGCATCGTCGTCGACCTCACGGGCGTCCCGGCGCCGGCGGCGCGCGCGATCGGCTTCGTCGTCGTGCTGCTCGCGGTCGAGGGGCTGTTCGCGCTCGGCGGCCGCTTCGCGATCTGGCCGCTCGTCCGCGCCGTCCACGCTCGCCGCGCGGCCCGCATCATCGACCGCGCGTTCGGCGTCGTGCCGTCCGTGCTGCGCGCGCTCGTCGTCACGTCGATCGGGCTCGCGGCGCTCATCGTCCTGCCGGTCGGGAACGACGTGCGGAACGCGATCGACGGGTCGCGCCTCGGCCGCGCGCTCGTCTCGAGCGTCGCCGCGGCGCAGCCGTATCTCGGGCAGATCCTCGGCGGCGACGCGAGCGCGCTCTTCGTCACGAAGATCGACGCCGACCGCCGCCAGGAGCTCGACCTGCCCGCCGACCTGCAGCTGCAGGCCGATCCGCAGGCGGAGGCCCAGATGGTCGCCTTGCTGAACGAGGAGCGGGTCGCCGTCGGTCTGCAGCCGCTCACGATCGACCCGCGGCTCGTCCCGGTCGCGCGGCAGCACTCCGAGGAGATGTTCCGGCTGCGCTACTTCGGACATCAGTCGCCGGTGAAGGGGTCGCCGTTCGACCGGCTCGACGCCGCCGGGATCAAGTACTCGCGCGCGGGCGAGAACCTCGCGTACGCGCAGTCGGTCGCGGTCGCGCACCGGGGCCTCATGGCGAGCGAGGGCCACCGGGAGAACATCCTCCGTCCGGAATTCACGCGGATCGGCATCGGCGTGATGAGCGCCGGGCCCTACGGCCGGATGTTCACGCAGATGTTCATCACGCCGCCCTGATCTCGCTCAGACTGACGACGAGATGGCCGAGCTGACCGAGCGGGACCCCGCCGTCGTCGCGGCCCCGACCCTCGGCGTCCTCGCGGCGCCGCGGCGCACGCGCTTCGCGGCGCTCGAGGTCCCGACGTTCCGCTGGTACTGGATCGTGAGCTGGATCTCGCAGACCGGCGACGGGAT
>Ga0137369_10005001_pt1 | contig 13511 bp, 12 predicted proteins | sample SagtaG_12_FD_104918 | JGI IMG/M metagenome (GOLD analysis project Ga0137369, IMG submission 104918) | Vadose zone soil microbial communities from Sagehorn Ranch, Mendocino, California, USA - Sage1_L_113_16 metaG | ecosystem: Environmental > Terrestrial > Soil > Vadose zone | place: USA... | reverse complement strand
GAAAATCAAGATGCTCTCCAGTGGAATTCCCTGTGCTACCCGACTCCGCAATCTGTTGGCCTTGAGCAACCACCTGCCCGGCACTAACTAGGTTGGCCTCATTGTGAGCGTAATATGTTCGATAGCCATTCCCATGATCGATGATCACCAGGTTGCCATAACCTGTGTCATCCCAACCCGAGAAGGCAACAGTGCCACTATCGGACGCAAAAACAGGTTGGCGAAAATAAGTATCGATATCAACCGCTGGATGCCCGCCCCAGTATTCTTGAGTGAGCATATAAGGAGGCGCGATTGGCCAAACAAAGTAACCTGTCCCTAGATCCGGGTATTCGCCTGACTAACTTGCATTCGTAGCCGCGCCAGGTGCTTGCGCCTCCGACCAAAAAATAGGGCTAGTTCCGTTCGGAACTATAATCTGCTGGCCTGCTGTCAATTGTGGAGTCTGTGTCAGGTCAAATTCATTACCAATGTATTCAAAGATGTCCTGTGTAAGAGTTCCATGAAGACGTTGGAGTGTTTCCAACGTATCTCCATCTTGCACGGTATGCAGCACGCCATCCACCGGCAAAATACTCAGGGTGTCGCCAATCTGTAGAATGCCCACTGCGCTCAACCACTCGTTACCCCACAGAATAGTTTCTGGTTTTAAATCAAATTGTTGAGCAATTGACCATAGTGAATCGCCACTCTTCACAGTATATTCGGTGACTTCATAAGATATATCTTCTTGAAGTTGTGTTTTGAGTTGTATTTTCCGAGCTATCCCTTTGTCTAGAGGTCGCTCTAAGGAGTTCGCCGTTAAAGGTGGCAGAGATGGTGGAATAGTGGCCTCGTTAGCCGCAGTTGCCGCATTCGTTGTTCCTGCTGGTTTTACGGAAAGTATGAAGGCGGCAGCAACCGATACAAGGCAGCCTACAACCAAGAGAGTATTGAATGTACGATTCATTTTCTACTGCATGTATTATTTATTGATGAAGACGGATATGCATGGATCACAATAGGCCGGATGATCCTTCACCTTGATGATATTGTCCCCATCAATAAATAACCAGCGCCATTTTGCTCATTAGTCTGACCAGCAAAATGGCGCATCAGATTGCACGGAATTCAGATTGAATACTATTTCTTTTTGGCAACTGAAACAAAGATCATTCCCATCCAGTAATTACATACCTCGACCTCTTGAAAGACGCGCTGGATTTCATTTAGCGTATCATGGCTTATATCCACAGCACAAATATGCGGCAGGGGCTGAAGCCATGTGGGCAGTGCACGAATCCTTGCACGCATTTCCAAAGCAACGAATCGTCCGCCGGAGATAAGCACTCGCCGAACCTCCTCAATCGCTTTCACGTATTCCGGGATAATATTCAACGCGAAGCTCACAATTACCTTATCGAGGCAGGCCTCGGGAAAAGGCAAATAGGCTGCATCCGCTTCACGAACTTCAACATTTTTCCAACCTTTCTGAACAATCATCCTGCGCGCGATATCGAGCATCGCAGGCGTCAGATCTACACCCACAACTTGACCATGCTCACCGACAAGTTCGCGCAAATGAGGAAAGTTTAACCCTGTACCACAGGCCAGGTCCAGAACTCGGTCACCTGGCCTGAGACCCAGAGCGAGGCGAGCGGCGCGGCGTTTTGGCAATGTCCAGCTATGAGTAGGATTGTAAAATGGCGCCCAGTCCGTAAAGGTCTTGCGAACAGTATCAAGATTCATTTCGATTCTCCGATTGCAAAATTCACATCAGCGATCATGCCCGGCTTGAGCGCCAGTTTCGGATTGTTGAGTTTGATCACCACCGCAGATACGAGCCGCGTGCGGTCTTCTTTCGTTTGAACGTTGGTAGGCGTGAACTCGGCCTCGCTTGCCATGCGCAATACGGTTCCCTCAAAAATACGATCCGAATAAGCATCGACACGCACGTGCACTACCTGCCCGGGCAGGATCAAACCAAACTTTTCTTCAGGCAGGTAGACAGTTAGTTCAAGCTGATCTAGCCGACCGATTTCGATCAGCGTCGCGCCGGGTAATGCCATTTGTCCAATCTCGGCGCTTCGGGTCAAGATCACGCCATCCCATGGAGCAGTAATAGTGAGTTTTGATAATTGAATATCCAGCGCGTCTAATTGCGCCTGGGCAGCCTTGACCTGTGCACGCGCTGCTTCAATCTCTTCATCACGTGCACCATTCTGCAGCGCCGAAAGATTGGCAGCTGCTAAGTGATGCTGTCCCATCGCGGCATCCACCTGCGCCAGCATAATTTCGGCAGAACCACCAGCTACGCCCACCACAGATGCCAGTTGCCTTTGCGCCTCTTGGACCTCATCCCATGCGGCATCAAGGCGTTTGGCGGATGCACCGGACGTTAATTCGTCGTAAGACGACTTTGTCGTGTCAACTAGATCCTTGGCATCATCCAGCGTTGCCTGAGCGTCATCGATCGCGTCTGCTGGGACCTTTGAGTCGGACTGCAAGCCATCAAGGCGGGCTTGCGCCTGAGCTTCGTTCAGCTTAGCCAATTCCCACATGGTGCGTGCTGTTTCGATCTGGCGATAATACGGTAGTGTGTTACTCTGGGTGGCATCGTACATTTGCTGAGCTGCATCTAGCGCAGATTGCGCGTCGGTTACAGACGATTCACTAAAGGTAATCACATAATCGGAGACTGAGCTACCCGTCTTCATCGCATCGCGTCGACGGGTCGCCCGCGCGAGATTATCTTTCGATTGGGTTAGTACAGATTCAAGCTTGTTCAATTGATCAGTGGTGAGCACTACAGTCATCTTGTAGTATTGTGCTCTCGTCTGATCAAGATTGAGGCGATAGGTGGCGATATCTTCGGGACGCGTGCCTGCTGAAGCATTATCCAATGCAGCCTGTGCTAACCTGAGCCCGGCCTCGGCCTGAGAAAGCTGAGCTTGCGCGGCATCGAGTTGATCTTTTGTTGCACCGGTTTCGAGCATCTTCAATGTTGCTTGGGCAGCAATCAGTTCAGACTGAGCTCGATCGCGTTGCTTCTTGATAAGAGCATCATCCAGACGAATAAGCGGCTGATTGGCCTCAACGCGGTCGCCTTCTTCAACTAGTACCTCAACGATCTTTCCGCCGATCTCGTTTGCAAGCGCGGCTTGGCGAGCTTCGATCACGCCGGTTGCTTCAAGCGTATTTGTAGTTGGGGTTGTAGCAGCCCGTGCTCGTATCCACCATACACTAGCAGCCACAACAACTAGCGTCAGTACAAAAAAGGGAATATAGTGTTTATGTTTCATACTTGTCTCCTTTCTCCCCAGGAAAAGACAAGAGCAATAATCCAAGGGAGATTGAATGAGAAAATTAACCACTTGAAATCTGAATCAATCAGGAAATTAACAACTGCCATCCAGCCAATGGAGCTAAGTGCTGCAATGGCAATGACTAACCGCATGCCCGCGGAAGGTATGCGGAATGTTGTTCGTGCTACGTGAAGAGTCAAGAAGCCGGTGGCGAAAATGAATCCGCCTATTACCCAGAAAACGCGCCGCAACCAAATGAAGAACCCCGCCGCAAGCGGACGGGGTATCTGTCCGCTGAACTCAAGAACTCTTGCAAGATTCTTATCACGCCGCAGAGCGGCGGGGTATTAGACCCTTGATGGAATAAATAGGCCAGGAATTACAGATTGAATCTCCCCAAGTGAAGTTCCCATGAAACGTAGATCTTCGGGCAGCAATGGCGGACGAATAAAGATGAAATACAAACCCAGACCCATTAAGATCAACCCGTGGAGAGCCAAAAAATTTGAAGGAATGTAAGGTTTCCTTTTCATCAAACTCCTTTAATCATTATTCACGCTGCCAAACTGCGGCGGAAGCGACGTAAGCCAATCCATAAAATGAGGATGGTAAAGCTTGTCAGTGTCAGTACATGCGGCCATACAGCTTCCACCGCCAGGCCTTTGATGAAGATGCCTAACGCTAATGACAGATAGTGCCGCATGGGGCTGAGAAACGATAGCCATTGCAGCCAAATGGGCATCGCCGCAACCGGTGTGATCGTCCCAGAAAGGAACATCATCGGAAAGAGAACGAAAAAAGTTAGTAGAAGAGCTTGCATCTGATTGCGGGCATAGGTTGCAATCCAGATGCCAATCCCCACCGTCGCCAGGAAAGCCAGGGTGGACAACGCGATGAAGAGTGATAGCGTCGTAATCGGATTGCCATGCGGCGCAACGCCAAAGACGAAAAAGGAGAGCATGACTCCGATGAGCAGACCACCTACTTCCAAAACAATCATCGGGATGACTTTCGCGAGAATGAGCTCCATGGGAGTAATGGGGGTCACCATCAATTGCTCGAGCGTGCCAGACTCTTTTTCGCGCACGATCGCGGCAGATGCTAGCCGGATGCCCAGCAACACAACCGCTAACGTCACCATGCTAACCATTCCGTAGTGGATGTAGCGCAATTCCGGCAAATACCATGCGCGCACATTATTGACGATGCCCGGCAGTCCGTTTAAAGACTTTCCAAAGCGGTTCAACCGGGTGATTTCGATCTCAGAAGAATAACGGCGCACGATTTCATTGACATATCCAACAGAGAGCAGTGCCGCATTGGATTGCGTACCGTCAACCAGGACCTGAATACTCACAGGCTTGCCTGCCGCCACGTCACGACCCAAGCCTGGGGGAATAACGATTCCGAGTAGCGCCTGGCCTGAATCGAGCAGGTGATCGACTTCAACCTCCTCAGAAGGATAAAAATCCAAGTAAAAATTACTGCTTTGCTGGAACCGTTTAATGAGGGCGCGGCTGGCAGGTGAATTGTCATGGTCCAGCACTGCGGTGGGAATGTGCCGAACCTCCATTGTGATCGCCCAGCCGCATAGAACAATTTCCGCGAAGCTATAAATCACCAGGATGACGATGGGAATATCCCGGAAGGTTTGGATGAATTCCTTGCGGATTAGGGCGAACAAACGCGTGTTCATAATTTATCCAATCTGTTTCTTGAAGCGCAGAGCTGAAAACAGAATTAATCCTGTGGCGTAAAGTGCCATGAATCCCATGGCAGGCGCGACACTGGAAACCCCCTGTCCTTTGAGGGCAAGCGCGCGTGAAATGTCGATGAAATAGCGGGCTGGGAAGATGTTGGCATACGCCTGCATGGGGGAGGGCATGGTATGGACAGGGAAAATAAAACCACTGAACAACATCGAAGGCATGATCGTCAGCACGATTGCCAACAACCCGGCTGTCACCTGGTTGCTTGTGAGCGTAGAAATCAATAGGCCAATCCCGACGGTGCAAAGAACATATAAGATGGAGGCCGCCAGGAAGAGCAAAATGCTGCCACGGAACGGCACGTCAAACCAAAGGATGCCACCGGCGAATACGATCATCATCTCAAGAAAGGCAATTACAGCGTAAGGGATCAGCTTGCCTATGATGAGTTCCAGAGGGCGAATGGGAGAAACAAATACCTGTTGAATCGATCCCCGCTCTTTCTCCCGCACAATGGCAAGAGCTGAAAGTAAAGGTGGCAATGCCATCAGGATCACACCGAATAGACCCGGAACAATGACGTTGACACTTTTCAACCCGGGGTTATAGAGGACTCGCGATCGCACCCGTAGAGGAATGTACTGATCCAGTGACTGCCCGTTTCGGCTCTCAATAAATTCGGAGACAATCTTCCCGTTGTACGCCGCATTGATCGCCTCGATATAAGATTCGGCTACCTGTGCAGACGGAGTATAGGAACCATCCAACAAAGTTTGGGTTTGAACTTGTCCTCCAATGCTTAGTGAGCGGGCAAACCCCGGAAGGATCACAAGTACCGCATCCGCTGTATCACGGTCGAGCATGTCTCCCGCCTGCTCATAGTTCTGGACAATACCTGCCGACTCAAAATAGCCGGAGCTGAAAAAGGCTTGTATGTAATCTCGGCTGGTTGCAGACTGATCAAAATCCATTACAGCCAATTGAATGTGGCGAACGTCGGTGTTGACGCCGTACGCAAATAAGAAGAGCATCACTAGCGGCAGTACGAGAGCAATGCTGAGTGTGTAAGGGTCGCGCAGGATTTCACGTGATTCCTTGCGGAGGACGGAAAATACTCGTGAATTCATACCTCATCCTCCTCTCAAAACATGCGGCAGGAAACACCCCGTGTGTTTCATGTAATCGCGATATGAGTCGCCAAACTTTTCGATTAGTGCTGCTTCTTCCGTGCCAACCTTTGCGACAACAACGATCCGGTATGCCAACCCAATGAATGCGATGAACCAGTTCGTTGATATGAGCCAGTAGGCAAGAGCGATTAGGGCAAATGCCGTATACATAGGGTGCCGTAACCACTGATACGGGCCATCCGTCACCAGGACCTGTTGTTCCTCCACCACTCCCGGAACGTTCCAATTCTTTCCAAGCGTTTGATGAACCCAGGCAAGAAGAATAATACTGATGACGCCCAGCACGACTCCAAGCCAGCGAAGAAGGATGGGCAATTCGAAAGCAGACCAATCCAACCAGTGCGGTGCAAACACATACAAGATTGGAGCAAGTACCCAAAGCCAGCCCATGAACCAGAGCAGCCTATACCAGATTCGATCAACATGCTCAATCGAAATTTTTCTGTCCGCCTGTTCTAACCCGACCACTGCCCATCCGATGAATCGGAAGCGAACAAGCGCGAGCGCAACTATGAGAACGCCCAAACTGATTCGAAAAATCACTTCGCTGTTCATGCTATATTTCCTTGAGATGCATTTTGCCTGTTTTCTTCCATTTCAATGAATGTTACAAATAAGTCTTCGAGCGAAAATGGGATTGGAGCAATGTGCCGGAGGGGATGAGCCTCAGAGGTCAGGGCAGATTCAATGTCGCGCGTGAGGCGATCTGTATCATCCACCAGAACATGCACGCGGTCACCGAAAAGTCCGGCACTGAGTACGCCGTCCATTTCTTTTACACGACGCAAGGCACGTAGTGGTTCAGCGCAATAAACTTCAAGCATCTGACCCGCGCGCATATTTGCCCGCAAACTCGCCGGGCTGCCGTGTGCGATCAGATGTCCGTTATAGATCAGTCCAAGTGTGTTGCAATGCTCTGCTTCATCCATATAATGGGTCGTGACGAAAACAGTCACGCCGCGCGCAGATAGCCGATAAATCAAATCCCAAAAAATGCGGCGCGAGATGGGATCAACACCGGACGTCGGTTCGTCCAGAAAAAGAACGCTGGGTTCATGCAGGATCGCGCAGCCGAGGGCCAGTCGTTGTTTCCAGCCACCGGAGAGATCGCGTGTCATTGCGCGTTCGCGTCCTGTGAGTCCAGCCATTTCCAGTGCCCATTGCTTGCGTGTCTCCAGCCGCGAATTGTTTAAGCCATATACACCTGCATAAAAATTGAGATTCTCCTCAACCCTCAAGTCGTTATAGAGCGAAAACTTTTGCGACATATAGCCGATCTCTGGCTTGATGGCGCTTTGTTGCGTTAATATGTCGCGACCGGCTACCATGCCTGTACCGGAAGTTGGAGGCAGCAATCCACATAACATACGGATGGTCGTTGTTTTGCCACTGCCATTCGGTCCGAGGCATCCAAAGATCTCCCCTTCTTTGACACGAAACGAGACGTGATCCACAGCTGTGAAATCACCAAATTTCTTGGTCAGGTCAGAAACATTGACAGCGATATCGGATGATGGACGATGGACCCTCGACGATAGATCGTTGTTTATAGTCTGTGGTCCATTTTCCATGGTTTGCTTTTCCAGCATGTTGACAAACACATCCTCCAGACCAGGAGTGGTGTGCCGTACATCTGAGATTTGAATGTTCTGTTTGGACAGGTCGTCCTGCAACGCAGGCAAATCGTTGTTTGCATTTGTGACCAAAAGATGCAATCGCTCGCCAAAGACCTGGACATGGGATGCGCGCGGATGAACGCGTAAGCGACTCAGAGCTTCGCGTTGTGGCTGGGCGAAGAGATCGAGCATCTCGCCGCTCATACTGGACCGGACAGCGGCAGGCGTATCACAAGCGATGATCTCCCCTTTATGCATCAACGCGACACGATGGAAGCGTTCTGCTTCATCCATGTAGGGAGTCGAAACAAAAACGGTGATGCCCTGCTCGAGAAAATCATTGAGTAAGAGCCAGAAGTCACGGCGGCTGACCGGGTCCACACCTGTGGTTGGTTCATCAAGAAACAGAACTTGTGGAGAATAGATTAGCGCGCAGGCCAGAGCGAGTTTCTTTTTCATACCCCCGGATAAATGTTCGGCGCGGCGTTCGGCCGCTTGATCAAGGTGAGTAAAACGTAGAAGATCTCCAATTCGTTGTTCACGTTCTTTGGGTGCAACTTGGTAGAGATCAGCAAAGAAGTCAAGGTTTTCGCGCACACTGAGAGATCCATAAAGGGTAAAGCCCTCAGACATATAACCAATTCGTCCACCAAGCCCACTCGAATTTTTGATCACATCCACACCTGCGACTATGGCTTGTCCACGCGTGGGCGTTAGAATGCCACACAATATTTGCATTGTCGTGGTCTTACCGGCCCCATCCGGTCCAACCAAGCCGAAGATTTCACCGCGCCCGACTTCGAAGCCAATGCCGCGTACGGCTTCTACTTTTCTGGTGCTGAAGCCATAAGTCTTTGCTAAGCCTTGAACAGAAATCATTGCATCATTCATATTCATAGAATAGCAGGGAAACTTATTTGGCACGAGCGCTAAGTAGCGCAAAGACCACAGGTAAAACTACCTACCGCCTGTCTCACGCATAACATGCGTAAGTAAACTGTTGAATTGCCTTGTAAGCCGAGATTTAAACTTCAAGTTTGCATAGTTATGCGGCACCCTGTAAAAGAAAAGTCCGGCAAGCATTTGCCGGGCTTTGATCTATTTGCAAATCGAACTATTCGTGTACAGGTGTGGCTTTGTATGCCTTGATGAGAGGTGCTTTGCCAGCAGCAGTTTTGGGAATTTCAGACACACGCTGTATCCGGATATAAGGTGCCCGCGCGCCTTCCTGGGCCAGCGATTCTCTAATTTGATTTACAAGCGCGTCATCGGTCAATCCATTGTGCGCGCCGGTGAGCAGAACAACCAAACCATTATCCGCTTGTTGAATCACCTGCCATCCGCTCACAGGAACGATATCCATGATGCGATTGATCACGAGAGGGCGAATAAGGACTTGGCCACCAGAAGCGGCAGGTAAGGTCAGGCTATCCTCCACGCGTCCTTGAATACTTTCTAACACGGCAAATGGCAACCCGCAGTTGTGCGGCTCCGCGCTGACTCGAACACTATCATTGATTTCGTAACGAATAAGCGGTTGCGTACGGCTGAAGAGGGTTGTGACTAACAGTTTCGCACCATATTCTCCCGGAGGAACAGGTCGATACTGTTCATCTACATTTTCAGTGATTACCAAGTCTTCCAAAAAATGCATACGTCGGCAGGATTGATGCTCGGCTGCAATGCTGGCAGTTTCGGTCGAAACATACTGATTGAAAGGCTCAATTCCCCAAGCTTCCTTGACTCGTTTAATCGTTTGGAGCGTTAAAACTTCAGAAGCAGAGTATATAAACTTGGGATCAATATGCAGCCGATGGGCAAGTTGTTCTTCAGCCAAAATACCTAACATCGATGCATAGGCAACTAACACCTCTGGTCGCCAGGCATTCAGTTCTTCAACTGTTTTTGACAACGGTTGGCTGGCTGGAACACGTAAAGAGGGACGCCACCAGCTTTTCACTGTAGCAGCCACCTGCGACGACATATGCCATGGGCTGATGGAAGCCACAGTCGCCATTTTCTGACGATGGATAAGGTCAATATGCACGCCAGACCATTCCTGGCTGCGAGCGAAGGAAGCAAGCACAGATACCCATTCGGATTCATCAAAAAGAAAGAAGCCTGGATGACCAGTACTGCCTGATGTTGCATTGACCCAATAGCGATTCTTGTAGCGTTGACCCGCCTCTCCTTGCGAAGCGTAAGCGCGGATCTCCTCCAGATGCAGGGTTCGATCTGTCACCAACTCATCAAAATTCTCCATCATCATGGCTTTGGTCAACACTGGTAATTCGTGCAATGGACGGTCGGTTAGACCTTTATGAAACTTCTGGTAGAACGGGGATCGCTCATATGCATATTGTCGTAATTCGTGCAGCGCTTCTGTCTGATATGTCTCCAGCTGCGAACGTGACCAAGTTTCATGTTTGCGCAGCTGTTCCAACGTATGAAGTAGTTTGAGCATGATTTGTATATTCACAGCTATACTCCTTTCAATTTTTCCTTGGCTTGAAGATAACATTGAGTCGGCTAAAGGACGAGCGCCAATCGGCGCAAGGGGATAAGTAAAATTACTTGGATTCATCCTGAATGTGCGCGTTCAATACTTTTGTTGTCGTATACGGTGCTGGCAGATCGATAGAAACGTTGTTTTCTTTTTGGACCTCGAGCTGTATATCCCATCTGGGTCAAATTCACAGCTATGATCTGTTGGAGAGACATCGGATGATCAGGATACTCCATGGACAGGTAGTGCCGTACCACCGGATCGTTGCGGCGCTGACATACATAGGAATAGACCTCGCGTACCGTTAGCCCATCGTGATCTTCAAGAATCTCTCTTAATACAGCCTGAAAACGGTCATGCTCGGTCAATAGTGTCCCAAGAAATGGAATCACTTCATCTTGTCCCTGATAGACCGCTGGAGAAAGAAAGTGGCTATTGATCAGCAGGCTAACGACACCTGCAGAAGCCATCTCATAGCAACGTTGTAGCATCTCTCTTGTTAGTTTGCCGTTTGTATCGGGAAAGGTCGGGAACATCGGAAAGGTCAGATCGGCTGTGAAAAGCAGTTTATGTTCCGGAAGGTAAAAAAGCACTTCATCCGAAGTGTGAGCTCGTTCTTCGAGGATCCACACGTCATTCTCCCCCAGAACCCACCCTGTCCACTGCACTCCGCCGATTGTGATTGTTTGTCGGGGTAACGACTCATAGAATTCCATCGTTTCGCGCGATGGATGAAACGGTTGAAAATTCTTTATGTAAACCGACCAGACTGCAGTGATCGCTGCTTCTTCGCCCGCGAAGAGTGCTACGCTATCACGAATCAGCTTCAAAAACTGCCACTTCAAACGGTCCACCTGATAGGCTGCTAGTGGATCATAATAGGCGCTGAGTTTTAGAAACAGGTCCGTAAAATAAGGCACCGGATCGAGTAGGGCCAGGCCTGCCTTTGAGAAGTAGTGATGTTTCTCCTTAGCTTGCGCCATGTTGATCACGTCATTATTGCCGACGTGATCGGCATGGCCGTGGCTGTTCAATAGTGTAAACGTTTGCAGCGGACCCGCTGCTTGCATTACCTTGAGGATGCTTGCCTTAATTACAGATCCAGCCCCGCTATCCATGACATACATGCGATCACCCGCCTGATACACAACGACATTCGGGAAATCTTTTGGACCGTCGCCGACAATAAGCCAGAGATTGTTGGCCAGTGGTACGATATCACCGAGCTTAGCGTTGTCTGCTATTTTCTTCGAGGGTGTTTTCATTTTTTAGATCCTTTGAATTCCAAAGATGATTCTTCCTTTTTGTAGGATAGCATGATTACAGCCGCAAGACGAGCGCTGATTGACTGACAAGAGGCAGGTAAAACTACCTGCCTCTTGTAGATTTATTACTAATAAAAGCTATAGATGGATTCTAATTTGCGCTCGAAGGCCTGGATACCTCCCTATTTGTGTAAGCCGAAATGCTTATAGCAAAACAAGTCGAATGTCACTGGTGATTTGCTGGCGCGACTCATATACTAGAAATGTTTTTGATCATCCTTTTATCCAGCGAGGTCTTGCCAATGATTCAGGAGGCTCAATCCACCGAATTGAGTAAACCAATTGCCAGTGCAGCTGCATTGGCAAAACGAGTTCAGTATATAGATATTGCCAAAGGGATCGGCATTGTCTTGGTGGTGATGGGACACAATGATTTTGCGCTCATTTCACCTTTCGCTCACAAATTGATTTATTCATTTCACATGCCGATGTTCTTTTTTATGTCGGGCATGTTCTTTAGGCCGGATGTGCCTTTCTGGTCATTTCTATGGAATCGCTTTAACCGGGTCCTTAAACCATTCTTTGCGATCCTCCTGCTGATTTACTTTGCAAGCATATCATTTTCAAAGGTCAGCCTTGTTGTGGCAACCAGGCGCCTGCTGAAAGCGATGTATGGCAATGGTCACTACTTGGATTGGGTGCAACTCTGGTTTCTCCCCCACCTATTTGTGGTAAGTCTCTTTGCCTACTTATTTTTCAAAGTGGTAAAGTCAAATCAGATTTACAAAGTGCGATGGGTGATCCTAACTGTAATTTATATTGCAGGTGTTTTTAGCATGAATTATTTCTGGCCCTTTGAATTCAATCTATTCGGTAGGACATTCGTTTTATACGGTCTCCCATTTAGTATAGATCTAGTACTCGTCAGCGGTTTCTTTTTTATCTTTGGTTATGAACTAAACAAAAAACAAAACGATGCTCTATTTGAAAGCTCCTAGACATTATTACTTTCTGGGATCATGTTGATTCTCCTTGTCTGGTATTTTCCGCAAAGGATTGACTTCAATACAAGGCAGTTTGATTCACTGCTGATTAACACAATCGAAGCTCTTTTGGGAATAATCTTTATCTTGGCGCTATCCAAACAGTTCGAACGGACTGGATGGTTATCTTCGTTATTCAGCTATATCGGACAGGCATCCCTCATCATCCTGATTTTTCAGGTTCCTATTCAGGACTATTGGGGACAAAAACTTCTTGCCGTAACAAGCAACCTGCCTTTCTCTTACTGGATTTCTTTCCTGGCCGGAGTCATCGGTCCCATTCTGATCAATGCACTCTTGATTCGACCCAATCCGATTGTAAGGGAATGGTTCAGCCAGCCTGCGCTACAGGAAAATAAGCAATCGGGAGTGAGTGTGTTTGAATAATACTGAGTATCGAAATTGATAATCGCAGCGCGCGGCAATCCGCGATGCATTTGGGATAAGAGACGAAGCATAAACATCAAATATATGAGAATAAAGACCAGACTATCTGCACGATGATAGTCTGGTCTTTTTAAGAGTGAAAAGTCACCTATCGCTATGTCGTCTGAGTGGCGTTTTCAAAGGCAATCCGCGATTGCCATCCAATGAGTGTCATGATTAGTCCTCCAATTAAGGTCAAGATGGAAATGGTCAAAGTCGCGTCAAACCAGAATTCCACCGGAAAGAGGCGAATGAGAGTATCCGAGTAAGAGAACAACCATGAACCAGGTTGGAAGAAAAACAGATGGAATGTTTCAAACCAAAATTGCCAGGCAAACACTGCCAGCAAACCAATCGTCAGAATGAATCCAGACGTCAATAGTCCTCCTGCACGAATCGCTTCTCCAAGGGCCTGTCTCTCTCCTGTTTGCCAGAGAATATATCCGATCAACACCAGCAGGATGAAAGCTAT
>Ga0137369_10004998_pt1 | contig 13514 bp, 4 predicted proteins | sample SagtaG_12_FD_104918 | JGI IMG/M metagenome (GOLD analysis project Ga0137369, IMG submission 104918) | Vadose zone soil microbial communities from Sagehorn Ranch, Mendocino, California, USA - Sage1_L_113_16 metaG | ecosystem: Environmental > Terrestrial > Soil > Vadose zone | place: USA... | reverse complement strand
CCAAGCGGGTAGACGACCTCATCGGCAAGATCGAGGCGCTCGCGCGAGGTGATGATCATGCGGGTTTGGGTCGTCGCGCCCAGGATCGCGGCGATCGTGGTCACGCCGTCCAGCAGGTGCTCGAAATTGTCGAGCACGAGCAGCAGCTCGCGCTCGCGCAGCACGGCAAGCAGCTGGGCGGTACTGTCGCCGTCGCCGGCCCGCACGCCAAGCCGGGCAGCGATAGCGGGCACGATGCCCGCCGGTTCGGAGATCTCGGCCAGCATCACAACGTGTGCTCCATTGGCAAAATGCGAGCTGGCCGTCTCCGCAATCGCCTGCGCCAGGCGGGTCTTGCCCACGCCACCCGGCCCTGTCAGCGTCACCAGGCGCGCTCCACCGGCCTCAGAGAGTAGCCGCGGGATCGCTTCCAGCTCGCGCTCGCGGCCGACGAACACACGGCCTTCGGTTGCGCCTGGCGGCGAGTTGTCGCGCAAGGCGCCTGGAGCGGTCCGTCCGGCGCCTGCAAGTGGCTGCGCAGCAGCCTCATCGGCGCGCGATCGCGTCACAACAACCGGTGCTGAAGCCCCAACCACCTGCTCGTGCCCGCGCCGTTCAGCAAGTATGCCTGCTGATGCGCCTCCAGCACGGATGGCCTCCAATTCGGCCGCCACCTGCCGCATGCTCGGCAGCCGACGCGCGTGCTCCTTGAGGAGCATCCGCCCGAGCAGATCCACCAGCGCCGGCGGCACATCCGGCCGGTACTGCCGCAGATCCGGAATGGGATCCTCCAGAATGCTGGCCAGCACCGGGGTGATGTGTCTCCCTTCGAACGGCCGCCAGCCGGCCAGCAGCTCGTACAGCAGCACCCCCAGCGACCAAATGTCGCTGCGGGCGTCCAGCTCCTCGCCGCGCACCGCTTCGGGGCTCATGTAGGCCGGGCTGCCGAAGAGTGTTCCGGTCTGCGTCAGGGTAGTGGCATCCTGATCCCAGCGCGCCAGGCCGAAATCGGTCAGCCGCGGCGTGCCGTCAGCGGCCAGCAGCACGTTCTCGGGCTTGAGGTCGCGGTGGATGATCCCGAGGTGATGGGCGCGGCTGAGCGCGTCGGCCAGCTCCAGCCCAACCGTCAGCACCTGCGCGAGCGGTAGCTGGCGCGCTTGTTCAAGCAGCGTGCGTAGCGAACCGCCCGGCACATACTCCATCACGATCGCATAGCGGCCACCGTGCTCGAACGTATCCAGGATGCCGACGATATTGGGATGGTTCAGCCGCCGCAGCGCCGCCCCTTCGCGCACAAAGCGCGCGACGAGGTCGGGATGCCGGTCGGCAAGGTCGGTCTTGAGCCATTTGATCGCTACTGGCTGGCCAGTCACGCGATCGCGGCCGCGGAAGACCTCACCCTGGCCGCCCTCAGCCAGATGTTCTTCCAGCAGATACTGCTGGTGTGGCTGCGGTTCGGTCGGGGTGCCCTCTAGGCCCAGCGGCGCGATCGGCTGATGATCGACCGCCCCTAGCGCCGCAAGCTGCCGTGTGCGGATGGCCTCATACAGCGCGGTGGTCTCGTCCTCCGGTGCGGCTCCCAGCTCTGCCTCCAGCACGCGCGCGCACTCCTGATACTGGCGCAGCGCGGCCGCCTGCTGTCCCGCCCAGGCATACAGGCGCATCAGCAGGCGGTGTACCGGCTCGTGCAGCTGATCCAGCGCCAACCATCGGCGCGCATACCCGATCGCCCGATCCCAGGCCTGCTGATTGCGATGGGCCTGCACCAGCTGCTCCAGCACCTGGCCGTAGAGTTGGCGCAGGCTCTCGCGTTGGAAAAACTGCCACTCGTCGAAGGCTGGGCTATCGGGCAAGGTGAAGCCAGCCAGGAAGTCGTCGGCGTACAGCTCAACCGCAGCGTTGAGGTGCGCCAGGCGCTCCGGCGCGGCCACATCGTGAGCGGCCACCGCTAGCCCGGCGCTCACGTGCTGGCGGAACACGGCGCAGTCGAGCCACAGGTCGACGTGGAGCTGCAGGCGGATGATCTCGGGACCGCTGTCGAGAATGTGGTCGCCAATCGCCTGGCTGAGGCGATGGAGCGTGCGGCGCAGGCGGGCGCGGGCCTCGCGCCCATCGCTCTCGGGCCACAGCAAGGTCGCCAGCGCGTCGCGACTGTGCGGCTGGCCACTCACCGCCAGGTACACCAGCAGCGCCAGCGCTTTGCGCAGATTGAGTTCGACCAGTTGGCCCTCGCGCTCCAGGCGGAGCGGACCCAGAACGAACAGCTTCAGGTGTGCCATCGTGGCTTCTCCCGCTGTCAGGGCGATCATACCAGAGATTCCTGGATCATACAACCTCCGTAAGAACGACATCGCAGGGAACGCGCCCAGCGACGCCCGGTCGAAGCCGCTACGCTAGAACCGCCTCGAAAGGACGAAAGCCTGGCGCGGTGCAGGCCCGCCACGATGGACACGGGAGTTATATGATTACTGATCGAGGATGGTGCATTCAGGTCGCAGGTCGCAGGTCGCAAGAACCAGCCAACTGCGACCTGCGACCTGCGACAATGCACAATGATTTTTCAGAAATGATATACATGGCTGCGGCGGCAGCGCAGTGACGAGCGAGGGCCATTACAGAGCCAGCGCTTGCCGCCACGCCCGGCGCTTCGCCGAGGGGTTCGGGGCAGCTGATGAGCAGGTGCTGAATGAGGTGGCCCTCAGCCGGATGCTGGTGTCATTCGGCGACGCCGAGACGATCAGCCAGGTCGTCGCTGTGATCCAGGTCGAAGGTTCTTGCTAGTGTGGCCCGACGATCTGGCAGGGGCAGAAGGCCATGCGAATCAGTGTCTTGTCGTGCGCTACGACTGAGTTGAGGATGTCGAGCGCAGCCTCGTGGTGATGCTGCGGGTCGTCACGCGACACAGCACCAAGCGCGGCTAATCGCCCATACCGCGCATTAAAGCTTAGCTCTATTCAAGGACATCGGCAACCTCTAAGCGATCGCTGCCCGTGAAGGTGTTGATGAAGCCCGCGATGTCGCGCTGATCGTGCATAGCCAGTGCGGCGAGCTGCAGGCCAGCAATCCACCCTTCGGTGCGTCGCTCCAGTGCCGCGATCTGTTCGGCTGTGGGCAGCAGCCGCATCACCGTCATAAGAAACGCGGCCGCTTCGTCGGGTGTGAAACGTAGGTTGCGCGCGTAGTTCGGTCAGCTCACCATGCTCGCGCAGCCGCGCCAGCAGCAGCGGCGGATCCTCTCGTGTGGCGATCGCGAGATGCAGCTGCGGTGGCAGATGGTCGAGCAGAAAGCCGACGGATTGGTGAGCCACTTCGCTGCGACCATTCCTGTGGTTCAAGGGTTTCGGAAAATCGAAAACATCCCAGCGTGAAACGTGATGGGTGATGCGTAAGCGCTGTTCACGTATCACGAATCACCTATCATACGCGACTGGGATGATTCAAAAGTTCCGAGTCCCCAGAGGACGCATATTCGCCGTCACGTGCAGGAAATGCTCCAGAGAGCGGCGTTCGGTCAGTGTGCAATGGGCCTCAGACACTGCGCGTACGGGGCTATTGCCCTGACGGTTTCTAAAAGGGACGCCCCGATGGACACCTCCGGCGACGCTGCGTGGACAGTGGGTCGCTAGACTGGCCGCATGAACGGATCGCTCAAAGGAGGAAGAGTCCATCGCCACCTGGAAACCCGACATTCTACCCTTCGCCGAAGATGGCGATGCATGCTCCGCGCGAGGAGTCGGCCTATGTTGGCCTGATCGACCCTGAGCACAAGCGCCCCGACGCCTTTCTAACAGTTAGCCAGATTCAACGGCTGGAGTACTGGCCCACCTATTCTGCGAATGGAGGAAGTATGTCACCGAAAATGCGGTTCATCACCAGGTTGTTGCTGTTTTCATTCATCATCCAGGCGATCTTTCCCTTCGGCTATTCCCCCCAGCCAGGGGATATTTTCATTCAATCTGCGTTCGCTCTTTCCAATGGGAAATCCTTCAAAGTGTCCTCAGGCCAGGCCGCCAAACTTTCCTACGAAGCGGCCACCCTGGAGCTGGAGGCCGGTTCGGTCTCCAAAGACACCACCATCACGATCACTCCCCTGGACGAGCCAGACCTGCCTCTGCTCGACCAGGGCATGGCTGATGTGACCCTCGGGCCCCGCCGCGGCTACCGCTTCTACCCCCACAAAATGCATTTCAATAAGAAGATCACCATCAAGCTGCCTTACGACCCGACTCTGATCCCTGCGGGACTGACCGAGCAAGACATCAAGACCTTTTATTTCGACGACCAGAGCGGCTACTGGCAAGAGCTGGAGCGAGTGTCGGTGGACACGAAATCCAAGGTGGTGGTCAGCCTGTCGGACCACTTTACCGATATGATCAATGCCACGGTGACGGTGCCCGACCACTCTCAGCCGCTATCCAACAACCCCACCGCTCTAAAAGACATCAAAGCAGCGGACCCTGGAGCGGGTATCAACCTCATCGAACCACCCCAGGCCAATAACATGGGCGACGCCCGGCTCTCGTACCCGATCCAGCTCCCGGCGGGCCGGAACGGCATGCAGCCGCAGCTTGGCCTGAGCTATAGCTCAGGCGGCGACAATGGCTGGCTGGGCCAGGGCTGGGACGTGCCTGTTTCTGCAATAGCTATCGATATGCGCTGGGGTGTACCCCGGTACGACTTCGACGCTAACCCGGCAAATCCCAGCTACGAGACCGAAACATACCTCCTCGACGGAGAGCAGCTTACCCCTGTGGCTCACCGAGGCCCGCTCCAGCTGCGCACCGCCGAGAAGCAGTTCTATGCCCGGGTGGAGGGCGATTTCAACAAGATCATCCGCCATGGCGACCGGCCAACCAATTATTGGTGGGAGGTGGTTGACAAGGAGGGCAAGCGCTTCTTCTACGGCGGCGAGCCTGCCAATGGCCTGGACGCTGCCTCCGTCCTGGCCGACCCGGGAGCGCGGCCGAATGTGTTCCGGTGGATGCTGCGCGAGGTTCGCGATCCCAACGGCAACACCATTCGCTACCATTATGATGTGGTTCATGGCGGCGCCGGCGGCGAGCCGTGGCGCCAGATCTACCTGCGCAGTATCCGCTACACGGGGGCGGATGGCTCCGATGGGCCGTATGAAGTTCTCTTCAACCGGGAAGGCGGCAGGCCCGATGTGATCGTTGACGGCCAGCCGGGTTTCAAGACGGTGCTTAGCGACCGTCTCACCAGCATCGACGTGCGCCTTGTCACCGAGGCCGCTCCGCTGGTCCGCCGCTACCGGCTGGAATACGTAGCCGGCGCGTTCAGCAAGTCGCTGCTTTCCCGCGTGATCCAGTACGGCGAAGATGGCACGACTGAGTTCAACCGCCACACCTTCGAGTACTTCGACGAAGTGACCACCGACCCGGCCAAGCCCACGGTCCTCAGCGGGTTCCGTGAGACGCCCGGTTTTGGCGGGGCAACGACGGTCGACGGCGGTGGGCTGCTCTTCGACCAGGAATCGACCGCCTTTGGCGGCGTCGGCGGCGGCACCGACCAGACCCACTTTTATGGCGGCATTACGTATTCCGGCTACCGGAAGGAGTTCTCTGCCGGCGCCAAGGTCGGCCAAGAGGTGTCTGACTCTACAACCCTCCTCACCCTGCTCGACCTGAACGGCGACGGCCTGCTCGACCAGGTCTTCCAGTCGGGCAACGCGGTGTACTTCCGCGCCAATACGGGCGGGCCGCAGTCAGCTCCGAACTTCGCTCCCAATACAGTCAAGATCCAGAGCCTCTCGGAGCTGGGCAGCGAGGCCAGCACCACCTTCACCCTCGGCGCCGAGACCTACGTCCAGGGCGCCAGCATCTTCGTCGATAAGTCCTTTACCCGCAACCGCGGCGATTCTTACCTGAGCGATGTCAACGGCGACGGCCTGGTCGATTTCGTGATGAACGGCGCCGTCTACTTCAACACCCTGGTGAACGGCGTGCCAACCTTTGGTTCGACCAGCCCTACGCCCCTTACCCCTGGTGCAAACAGCGATACCAGCGGGATGGTTCAGAACCCCGAAGCCGGGAAAGCCGAGATGGAAGCCGAGTATCACCTGGTTGACCCGCTGCGCCGCTGGGTGGCCCCTTATACCGGCAAAGTAGCCATCACCGGTCCATATCGCCTGCTGAGCGCTCCGCCTGCCTCGTACACCACTGCGGACGGCGTGCGCCTCAGTATCCAGCACAACCAGGCCGAGATCTGGTCCAGGACGATCGCCAACCCCGCGGATACCTCGGCCAAGAATATCCTGGGCCTGGATGCCGTGGATGTCACTGCCGGCGACCGGCTGTACTTCCGCGTGAACTCCATCAATGACGGCTCGTACGACGCGGTGGAGTTCAATCCCACCATCACATACATGCAGATGGATACCGCCCGGGTCGACGAGAACAACCAGCCGCAGTTCATCTACAATGCGGCCACGGATTTCGCCTTCGGAGGGCGCGAGCTGCCGCTCACCATGCCTTTTAATGGGACGGTGACCCTGGCCGGCACGCTGGAGAAGAGTGCCATCACTTCAGACGATGTCACCCTGGTCGTCCTCAAGAATGGGGCGACGGTCCACCTCCAGACGATCCCCTGGGACGCGACGGGCGCCTTTGCGGTCAACGTCCCCCTGACGACGGCGGCCAATGAGACGCTGGTGGTGTACCTGGCTGCGGACAGCCGCGTCGACCTGTCCAAGGTTCGTTTCGTCGCTGATCCGGCGTACAATGTGCCAGGGAAGGGCCCCTCGCCGGTGTGCGTGGCCTACAACACGATCGATGGGCAGCCCGCGCCGCTCGACCAAAACGGCAAGCCTGTGCTGGTCTTCACCCCGCCGGTTACGGCGCAGGTCTATCCCCGCAACGCCTCCACCACTCCCTACGCCCCCCATAAGGTTGTGCTTGGCGAAGGCGGCGGTGGGCCGGATACCTGTGAAGATGGTATCGACAACGACAATAACACCCTGACCGACCTGGATGACCCGACCTGCCACAGGACCATGCGCGTCTCCTGGCCCGTCACCGCGGACCTCTTCAGCGACGTGCTGGTTGGTGGGGATACCACGACCCTGAACTACAACATGACTCTGTCCGTGAAGCGCCCTGCCGCGCGCCTGGCCAAGCAGCGCGTTGATGTGCGCGACGGAGCCATTGTGTCTTCTGCAGCCCTGGAGGCAAAGTTCCAGGTTGCGTCTGGCGATGACCTCTTCTTCGTCATCGATGCCGCTGCAACCGACTCATCCACACTGGCCTTCAATCAGCTTTCGCTGGTTTCGCCGCAGGTGATCCTGGAGAACCCATACGGCACCGAAGGGCAGGCGGGAGCCGGAAGCTGCGGCGACGGGATCGATAACGACGACGACGGCCTGACCGATGTGGATGACCCGGAGTGCCAGAGCCTTCCGTCCACTGCCCCTGTTGACGTACACATGGGGCTCACCGCGCACGAGGCCTTTGCCGGCGGTTTCCGCGGCTGGGGCTATGGCCAGTACAACGGCCAGCAATCCCCCGAACCTGTTGACGAGACTCGCCTCCGGCTGCCGCTCGACGAAAACGACGACGCTTCGGATTACTTTGTGCCGATGGTGCCCTTCCTTGACGAGAACCACTGGCGCGCCCAGGACGAGGAGACCTGGATCGGCGGAGGGCAGATGAGCGCCTCACGCCTGATGGTCAATTACCTCGACTTCCCAACCGGCGCTGCATTTGGCGGAAACCGGGGCGTTATCAGGTACGGCGGCGGCGAGAACTTCGTCGCCGGTGGAGGGTACAACTTCTCCGTCCTGTCCTTTGGCGCTGGCCGGACAGAGGGCGCGAACTGGTCGGACATCGACTTCCTCGATTTCAACGGCGACCAGTACCCAGACGTTGTTGGCGGTGGCGAAGTGCAAACCACACTGCCCAACGGCGCCCTGGACGCGGAGCGCATCCCAGTCGGCGGATTCGGGCGGGTGCGCGAGAGCGAGAGCGTCGATAACAACGTCAACCTCGGCGCCACCATGTCCCGCAAGATCAGCGACGCCCGCGGGCGGGTGAAGGGGGCCACCACTGAGCAGTCCGCCTACAACCTGAGCGCCAACCTGGGCCTGACCGGCAACCAAGGCACATCCACCGCCGGGTGGGACCTGGTGGACATCAACGGCGATGGCCTGCCGGATTATGTCCGGAAGCCGAACCCGCTCGCAGGCGAGACCGACCTCGTCGTGCGCCTGAACCTGGGCTACCGCTTTGGTGCAGAAGAACCATGGGCTCATGGCAGCATCCTTCGCGTGCAGAAGAGTCTGAGCACCGGCCTGAGCACCGGCCTGGGCGTCACGCTGCCGGCCTACAGCTATGGTGGTGGGTTCGGGCACACGCTGAGCCTCGCTGTCGCTGAGACCGATCTGGTCGATGTCAATGGCGACGGCCTGGTTGACCTGGTGAGCAAAGATGTCCATACCATCACCACCACACCGGGCGTGCTCGAATCGCCTTCAACTGCGTTGAGCGTCCGCTTCAACACGGGCAACGGGTTCACCGCGGAGACCTACACATTCAACGGAGCAATGCCGCGCCCGATCAACTCCAACGCTACAGTCAGCCGCAACCTGGGCCTGCATTTCACCATCCCGATCCCCATCCCGTTCACGCCGGTCGCGATCATCATCAACCCTGGCTACTACCACAGCAACAACCTGGGCGGGTTCGAGGTCATGCTCTCCGACCTTGACGGCGATGGCTACGCGGACCATATCTACAGCGACACCAGCGGCAACGTCCAGGTCAATCTCAACAAGCACGGCCGCACGAATTTGTTGAAGACGGTGTACCGCCCGCTGGGGGCAGAGATCGAGCTCGACTATGCCCGGAGCGGCAACACCACCGACCAGCCGGGCAACCGTTGGGTGCTCTCCAGGGTGGACACGTTCGACGGTCACGCGGGCGACGGCGACGTCGTCGTATCACCCGGCGTCGCCGTTACACATGTTACCACCATCACATACGCGGGTGGCAAGTACGACCGGGCGGAGCGCGACTTCTACGGCTTCCGCACGGTTACCACCGGGCAACTCGACCCCGGTCACTCCAACGCCCTTTACCGCTCCGTTGTGAGCACCTACAAGAACGACACGTTCTACAACAAGGGTCTGCTTGAGAGTGAGGTTACCAAGGATGCGGCGGGGAACAAGTTTACCGAGCAGATCAATACCTATAACGTGGTGACCGTCGTGGCCGGGCGGGGCGGCGCGCTGGAAGACTACACGGCCACACGCTTCCCGCAGCTCGTCCGCACCGACCATCGCTTCTACGAAGGCCAGGCTACGGCGGGCAAGAGTACGTTCCAAACCTTTGGTTACGACGCGTTGGGCAATATCACCCAGTACTTCGAAGCGGGCGATGCCGGCGCGCAAGACGACGTTGCGGCCACCATCACCTACTTCTCGTGTCCGGCCACCTACGTGGTGGGCAAGGCGCAGGGGATCGTGGTCACCGCGAACGGAACCGAGCTGCGCCGCCGCGACTCTTCGATGGACTGTGCGACCGGCAACGTAACGCAGGTGCGGCAGTATCTGGCGAACGGTACCTTCGCGCAAACCGATCTCGGCTACTTCCCCAACGGCAACCTGCAACTGGTGACCGGTCCGGCGAACAGCACCAACCAGCGGTACCAGGTCGGTTACCAGTACGACCCGGTGGTGCAGACCTACATCACCACCATCACCGACACCTTCGGCTATGCCTCGAGCGCGACCTATAACTTCAAGTATGGTAACGTGGCCACCACCACCGACACCAACAACAACGTCACCAGCTACACCTTTGACCAGTTCGGGCGCACGGAGACCATCAAAGGGCCGTATGAACAGGCCGGCACGTTACCCACCATCCGCTTTGAATATCACCCCAACGATGCCCCAGCCTGGGCGCTGACGAAGAACCTGGACCCGTACCGCGACCCGACGGGAGCGGACACCATCAATACCGTGCTCTTTACGGACGGGTTGAAGCGCGTGCTGCAAACCAAGAAGGACGGCACCATCTTCACCGGCCGCACCAGCGCCGCCCAACATGTGATGCTGGTTTCCGGGCGCGTGACCTTCGACTTTGTGGGTCGTACGGTGGAGGAGTTCTACCCGGTGACCGAGCCATTGGGCACCCCGGGCGTCTTCAACCCGACCGAGGACGGGGTGAAGCCGACGCGGATGACCTACGACATCCTGGACCGCACCACAAGGACCATGCTCCCGGACAACACCTTTAGCACGACGGCCTATGGTTTTGGACCCGATCGCTCCGGCGTCACGCAGTTCCAGATCACCGCAACGGATGCGAATGGTGTCCAGCAGAAGACGTATAAGGACGTTAGAGAACTGGTTACCAGCATCCAGGAATTCCATACGCCACCCGGCGGCCCGATGCAGTCCATCTGGACCAGCTACAGCTACGACCCACTGAAGCAGCTCGTCGAAGTCAAAGACGACCACAACAACCTCACGCGCGTGAGCTACGACAACCTGGGCCGCAGGACGAGCATCGTCAGTCCCGACACCGGCCGGACCGATCTGGAGTACGACCTGGCCTCGAACCTGACGGCCAAGATCACGGCCAACCTCCGCGCCGCGGGGCGCCGCGTTACCTACACCTACGACATCAATCGCCTCACCAACATCACCTATCCCGATTTCCCCAGCAACAACGTGCGCTACAGCTATGGCGCGCCGGGGGCTTCGGGCAACCGCGCCGGGCGCATCACCCGCGTGGAGGACGAGTCGGGGAGCGAGGATCGCTTCTACGGCAAGCTGGGCGAGGTCACCCGGGAGGTGAAGTCGGTCGCCAGCGACAGCGGACCCACCATGGATGTGTACGCCACCACCTATACCTACGATACGTGGGGCCGTATGCAGAACATGACCTACCCGGACGGGGAAGTGTTGACCTACCGGTACGACTCCGGGGGCCAGCCCCGGCAGGTCTCAGGCGCAAGGGGCCGGTTCACTTACGCCTACGTAGACCGCATGGAATACGACAAGTTCGGGCAGCGCGCCTTCATCGCTCAGGGTAACGGCACGGAAACCCTCTATACCTACCGCCCGGACAACCGGCGGCTGGCGAACTTGCAGGCGGGTCCGGCGCAAGGCACCCTGTTCCAGAACCTGAACTACGCCTACGATCCGGTCGGCAATGTGCTGAGCCTGGCGAACGACGTGCCCGTGCCCGCGCCATCGCAATTCGGTGGCCCAACCAACCAGACGTTCACCTACGACGACCTGTACCGGCTGACCAACGCCGCGGGCACCTACCAGTTCGCGCCGGACAAAACCCGGGTGTACAGCATGAATATGCAGTACGACTCGATCGATAACATCGTGGCGAAGCAACAGGCCGACACCGTGCTGCAGCCCCCGCAGCAGCCCATCCCGCAACAGAAGACCACCTACAGCTTCGCGTACGTCTACACCGCCGCGCACCCGCATGCGCCCACGCACATCGGCGACCGCACGTTCACCTACGATGCCAACGGCAACCAGAGCGGCTGGACGGACGATGGCACCGGCCAGCGGCGCACGATCGTGTGGGACGAAGAGAACCGCATGCAGAGCGTCTCCGACAACGGCCACGAGGAAACCTATAAGTACAACGCCGATGGAACGCGGGTGATCAAGCGCGGGCCGCAAGGCGAGACGGTGTACGTCAACCCGTTCTTCACCGTCCGCAACAAGGCAATCGGCACGAAGAACGTGTATGTCGGCAACACCCGGTTGGTCTCGAAGCTCGCCCGGCAAAGCGACCAGACGGAGGAGCGGGACCGCTACTTCTACCATCCGGATCATCTGGGCAGCAGCAACTACGTGACCGACGCGAGCGGGCAGGTGTACGAGCACCTCGAGTACTTCCCCTTCGGCGAGACCTGGGTGCAGGAGTCGAGCAACACACAGCGGACCCCGTATCTATTCACGGCCAAGGAATTGGATGAGGAGACCGGCTTGTACGACTACGGGGCACGCTACTATGATCCGCGCACCAGCGTCTGGCAGAGTGCGGATCCGCTGATCTCCGGGAGCCCGGAGAAAGGCATCGGCAACCGCCCCCTCCTCAACGCCTACGCCTACTCCTACAATAACCCGGTCAAGTACAACGATCCGGATGGTCAGGAGCCGAAAAAAGACTGGACGCACGACCAAAAAGGGATAGAGCAGGCGCGGAAGGACTTGCAGGCGATGTGGGCGGCCCAGCCGCCACCGAGCTCAGCGGACGTGGCCCGGTCCAACGCAGAGCTAGCAGCGGCAAAACGAGGGCCTGGTTGGCCCTATGGGAAACGAGACATCACGCCAACGGAAGCACAGAAGCTAGTCGACGTTGCTAAGCTCTTGGCAACGAAGCAAGTGCCCTATGGATTGCACGGACGAGCGTCAGACTTCCAAGAGGCTGACTGCACGGGTGCGGTCGGGCTGATGTTCGACCTGGCAGGCAAGAAGTACGAGGGTGTTTGGAGTACCCAGTGGCTTGCAGGTGAGAAGGACTTTCACGCCAATTTCAGGAAAGTAGACATAGAGCACGGCGAGCAGCTCCAGAAAGGTGACGTGATTGTGTGGTACTCACATATTGGCCTCTATGATCCGGATGCAGGGCCAGACGGCGGAAATATGTGGAACGCAATTGACTTTAGAACACCTTTCGGCGTCCGTAACTGGCAAGCGATCGATAACTTAAAGAAAACGTCAGACGGGAAAAACTATAGGATGGGCGTTTATCGGTACCAGGTGAGAGGGAAACCGTAGGTTTATGGCACAGGAACCGTTGGTCGTTGTGGGTTCCCGTAACGACCAACGGTTACCCGGCCGAATTCGACGAGAGACCATTTCAAAGTGGGGGCAGCTACGCCGCCAGGGCTGCTGAAACATCTGTGCTGGTCATCATGGGGTACCACCGCTCGAAGGTCGGCCGTAGATCCTCATTCAACACCTGGGCTCGCACCTGCAGGAGAAAATGAGCGCCCCGCTTGGTCCAACGCATCTGCTGCTTCTTGACGAAGCGCTTGCTGATCACTTGGTTCACGGTCGACTCCACAAACGCGGTCGAGATGACCTCGCCGTAGCGGTAGCGGTCACCGTAGTTCGGAATGAAGCTCTCGTTCGCCGTGATGTAGCCGTGGAACTCGGCCACCGCCCTGGCGAGTTTGCGACTTGCCGGCACCTCATCGTCCAGGTCTTCCAACTCCCACTGGACCCCCTCAAGCACCTGCAGTGCCCGAAAGACGTTGCCGTGCCACAGGTACCACTTGACCCGCTCTAGCTCGTCGTCCAGCTGCTCCAGGTCATGGTCGGGTGCCACTGTGACCAGCTCCTTGAGCTGTTGCCGCAGCACGGTGATGCGCATGCTGATGTGGAACCAGTCGAGGAGATGCTCGGCCAGCGGACTCAGATACAGCTGCAGGTCGCGCACGTTGTCGCCGCCATCGGAATGGTTTTGGCAATCGATGTGTGGTCGAACACAAGGTCGGGGTGGGTCACCTTGCCCTGGCCCACCCAAGGGGAGATGACCAAT
>Ga0137369_10004997_pt1 | contig 13519 bp, 19 predicted proteins | sample SagtaG_12_FD_104918 | JGI IMG/M metagenome (GOLD analysis project Ga0137369, IMG submission 104918) | Vadose zone soil microbial communities from Sagehorn Ranch, Mendocino, California, USA - Sage1_L_113_16 metaG | ecosystem: Environmental > Terrestrial > Soil > Vadose zone | place: USA... | reverse complement strand
GCCGACACCCGCCGAGCAACCCGACCACGTCCGCTCCGTGCTGCACGTGCTGTACCTGATCTTCAACGAGGGCTACACCAGCACCGCCGGCCGGGAGCTGCATCGCACCGAGCTGTCGGAGGAGGCGATCCGGCTGACCAGGATGGTGCGGCGAATGCTTCCCGACGACGCCGAGGTGATGGGCCTGCTTGCACTCATGCTGCTGATCGACGCGCGGCGACCCGCGCGGGCCGATGCCGACGGAGAGTTGATCCCGCTTGCGCAACAGGATCGAAGCCTCTGGGATCAGACGCGGATCGCCGAAGGCGCTGCGCTGCTCGACCAGGCCGTGGGCCAGGGGAAGGTCGGCGAATACCAGCTCCAGGCGGCGATCGCGGCGCTCCACGACCAGGCCGCGCGGGCCGAGGACACCGACTGGCCGCGGATTCTTGCTCTCTACGGGCTACTGGAACAGATGACGGGCAATCCGATCGTCACGCTCAACCGCGCCGTTGCAGCCGCGATGGCCGACGGGCCGTCCGCCGGTCTCGCGCTGCTCGATGCGGTTGACGAACGGCTGGACGGTCACTACCGCGTCGACGCAATCCGGGCGCACCTGTTGGAGATGGCCGGCGACCTGGACGCCGCGCTGGCGCACTACCGCGCCGCGGCCGCCCGGACTAGGAGCCTGCCGGAACAGCGCTACCTGACGACGCAGGCCGCGCGTCTCAGCCGTATTCCTCGAACTGAGGCAGATCGTCGGTGATCTCGAACCACGGCGCCTTGGAGCCGACGAAGATGTGCTCCGTCGGCCGGATGCGGGGAGCATCGACGAGGGATCCCATCGCGACGTGCACGTACTCGCCATCGCGAACGACTGAATAAAGGAGTGAGCCACAGGCGCCACAGCGCGTGTGGTTCGAGTTTTCCTCTCCGACGATCAGCAGGCTGTCCCGCCCGTCCACGACCTCGAGCTTGGCGCGCTCGATCCCGGCGAACGCCTTGAACGCGGTGCCGGTAGCCGCGCGGCAGTTCGAGCAGTGGCAGTTCGCCGCATAGAGGAACTCGTCGGCGACCCGATAGTGCACCGCGCCGCACTCGCACTTGCCGTTGAGCACCCTCACCGCACGCGATCGTAGTCAGAGGAGCCGGCCGAGGCTCGGCCGGCTCCTCACAACTGCGGTTACGCCTTCTGCTGCGCGACGCGGAAGTGATTCCCGGACGGATCGCGGAACCCCGCGTCGATCCCGTACGGCATTTCCGTCGGCTCTTGCGTGAACTCGACGCCGCGGCTCTTCAGCTGGTCGTAGTTCTTGTGCGCGTCGTCGGTCGCGAAGAAGAGACCGCCCGAGGCGCCCTTGGCGAGCAGCGAGCGGATCGCTTCGCGCGTCTCCTCGTCGAAGACGGGCGGCCCGGGAATCGCCATCAGCGTGATCGCGACGTCCTGGCCCGGGATGCCGACGGCGACCCAGCGGAAGTTCCCCATCTCCGGGACCGTCACATCCTCGCGCAGCTCCATCCCGAGCTTGTCGGTGTAGAACGCGAGTGCCTCGTCCTGGTCGTTCACCCAGACCTGCACGTATGTCAGTTGCTTCAGCATCGTCAGCCTTTCGTTCGCTTGTGGAGACAGCGACGACGTTAGCGGCGGCCCGCGGCGCCGTCTTCTCGAAAACTGCTGGACAGCGGGCGCGCATAGGCACGCAGCACGCACGTTGGAATCCGGACGCGCGCGGACACCGGCGGATGCGCCGCGCGGTAGGCCATCGGCGACAGGCCGTAAGCGCGTCCGAAGCTCGTCGTGAACGAGCCGACGCTCGTCAACCCGACGCGAGCGCAGATCTCGACGACGGTCCAGTCCGTGTTCCGGAGCAAATGGGCTGCCCGCTCCAGTCGTCGTGTCAGCAGGTACTGGTGCGGCGTCTCGCCGAAGGCGCGCCTGAACTCCCGGCTGAAGTGCGCCGGCGAGACGTGCGCCGCCCGCGCCAGCGTCGGTACGTCGAGCGGCTCGCGGTAGCGCGCGTCGATCAGATCCTTGGCGCGCAGCAGGTGGCGGGTGGACGGAACGAAGATCATTCGTCGGCGAAGTCCCACGCGCGGAGCCGGCCGGGCTCCAGCCTGATCAGCGTGTCGTCGCCCGCGCTCTCCGCATATGCGGCGCCTCCCTCCTCGCCGAGATACCGCGTCGCGATCCGGCGCACGGCGTCACCGACAGGCTCGAGACGCACCTCGCCGCGCACCTCGATCCCTCGGTACGGCGGCTCGTGCTCGTAGACGACGATGCTCGCGCGCGGGTCCCGCCGCAGATGTCTCACCTTGATGTCGCCGCTCCCGGTTACGACGCTGAAGCCTCCGTCGCGCCACTCGTGCCAGACAGGAGAGAGCAGGACGTTCCCGTCCGACCGGTAGGTGGCGAGAACGGCCACGAGCGGCCGTTCCAGGAGGTCGCCCAGCTGCTCGGGCCGGAGATCCTTGCGCATGCCTAGGAAACGAGCGCCGCGAGGGCCTGCTCGCCGCCGCTCAACACCGGCTCCCCGTGGGAGACGAGTACTCGTTCGAGCGGGTGCTCGAGCACGGGACGGAGGGACTCGCGGAGGTCGTCGTGCGTCTTCTTGCCGAGCCAGCGTTCGGGACAGAGGCGCAAAGGCTCCTCGGTCGGGCGAGGTTTCGCGCCCGCGCCGAGCAGCACGTCGCCGACCGCCAACGCGCTCTGATCCGGCAGCCAGTAGACGACCTCGGCCGAGCGCGCGGTCTGGAAGGCGCGGATTCCACCAGGCAATTCGTCAGCCGCCCGGAAGACGTCCGTGACCTTGATCCCGCGGTTGCGCAGCGGCTGCGCCGAGCGCGACGAGGCCCAGACGTGCTTCGCCGGCACGTCCTGCGTCGAGCGTCCGTGCCAATACACGGTCACGAGCACGTGCTCCGGCGGTCCCAGCTCGGCGGGCGGATCGATCGGGTCGACGAGGACGAGCCCGTCGCGCGTCTCGAGCGCGAGCGACGCGACCTCGTCCTCCCATTCTTCGTGCCACGCCGTCCAGCGGCGCAGGCCTGGCGCGATCTCCTCGATGCGGCGGACGCTACTAGCTGTCGTGCCCGCAGTGGCGGAGTGCGTTGAGGCACCCCTGCACGAGCGAGGCGAGCGTGCCCTGCCGCCATGCGTTGAAGAAGTCCGCGTGGGCCGAGTACTGGCCGCCCGACGACAGCGTGACGCCGGGGCCGCCGGTGATCGCGTAGCGGTAGATCAGGGAGATGGCCGGGACGGCGACCGGGTGGCTCCCGGGACAGTTGCCGCGCTCCGAGTACGCCACGTGGCTCTGGTGATCCGCGCTGTCGAGCCGCCGCCCGTCCCAGCAGTTCGGGAAGTTCACGTGCAGGCGCAGGCTCTGCGCGCGCGTGTTCGGACAGGTCGGGACGTCCGTCGAAGCGGGAACCGTGCTCGTCGCGCCGCAGTTCCAGTACGTGATGCGCGTGCCCTGCGGCGCGGTCGCGTGACGGTCGCCGGCGATCATCTTGAACCCGGCTGGAAACGCCTTCAGCGCGGTGAGCGTCTTGCGGCGGTAGTAGATCGTGGCGCCGCGCGGAGCGACCATCTGGCCGTTTAGCAGGAGCGTCGGCATCCAGTAGGCGGCCGTTTCGCCGTCGCGGCGGCACGTCGTCGACCCGGCGCGCAGCGTGCGCAGCGTCGAGAAGGCGTTCGTTGTCGTGTTGCCGACGAAGCTGTGATCGTGCGAGGCGCCGGGCTGGCGTGGATACACGATCGGGTCGTCCATCGCCATGTGGCTGAACGTGCACGAGCCGATGAAGTTCACGCCCTGCAACGACCTGAGGTTCGGCGCGGTCGGCCGGGCGGCTTCGGACGTGTGCGCGAGGATCCCCATCCAGACGGCCACCCCGAGTGCGACAGCAGCGAGACCGGCGCGCATGGGCCGTGACCCTAAACCTCATTGTTTGGCGAAATCGAAGTGGAGTGTTCGGGGATTGTCAGGGTCGAAGGGGGACACGTCCCTTGCCTGGCACGAAAGCGGGGGTACGCAGGGACTTCACGGGAGGAGGCGCCCGGCCGTCCCGCGAAGGAGAGACCGGTGCAGGACCGTGGTTTCTTAACAACGCAGGAGTACCCTCGGCGCATCCGCACGTCCGCCGTTCTCGCCTGCGCCGTCGCGGCCCTGGCTGCCGCCTCGGGCTGTGGTGGTTCCTCGTCCTCGCACCAGAGCGAGCCGCCGGCGGCCGGATCGACGACCGTCACGGCTCCGAAGACGACCGTGACCGAGGGCATCGACCCGCTCGAAGGGGCGGGAACGTCGATGGTGGTCGGGACGACGACGGCGAAGGACATCGCACTGCTCGAGCGTGTCGCTGTCGGCCGGCACGAGGGCTACGACCGGGTCGTCTTCCAGTTCCAGGGCGAGGGCGTGCCGGGCTACCGCGTCGCGTACGTGGAGCCGCCGCTGAAGGAGGACGGCTCCGGGAACCCCGTCAGCGTCGCCGGCAACGCGTTCGTCGTCGTGCGGATGGAGCCCGCCTCGGGGTTCGACCTCAACACGGGGGAGGGCGTCCTCGTCTACAAGGGACCGAAGCGCCTCGAAGGCGCGTCCGTCGTGAAAGAGGTCGTGCGCACCGGGGACTTCGAGGCCGTGCTGAGCTGGGCGATCGGCCTCGAACAGAAGGTGGACTTTCGCGTCACGACCGCGGCATCGCCCTCACGGCTGATCGTCGACTTTCGCAATCACTAGTCTGGTTGTCTTGGTCGATCGCGAGGTGGTGTTGGCGCGGATCCGCATGATCTGCCTCGGCCTGCCCGAGACGAGCGAGCGGCTGAGCCACGGCGCGCCGACCTTTTTCGTCCGCGGGAAGCGGGCGTTCCTGATGGTGCTGGACAACCACCACGGCGACGGGCGCTACGCCGTCTGGTGCGCCGCGCCCGACGGCATGCAGCAGATGCTGGTCGAGGCCGATCCGGAGCGGTTCTTCGTGCCGCCGTACGTCGGCCACCGCGGCTGGCTGGGCGTGCGGCTCGACCGCGGATTGGACTGGGACGAGCTGACCGGCATCGCCGAGGACGCATACGCGGAAGTTGCGCCGGCGAAGCTCGTCGAGGCGGCAGGGCTGCACGGTGGCTAGACCGATCGTCGGGATCACCACGTACGTCACGCAGGCCCGATGGGGCTACTGGGACGTCGAGGCGGCGCTCGTCCCCGCCGCCTACGTCCAGGCGATCACGCGTGCAGGCGGAAGATCCGTCTTGATCCCGCCGAGCGAGGACGGGATCGACGAGACGCTCGACGCCGTGGACGGCCTGCTCTTCTCCGGCGGTTCCGACCTCGATCCCGAGCTCTACGACCAGCAGCCGCACGAGAAGACGTTCGGCGTCGTGCCCGAGCGGGACCGTGCGGAGCTCGCGCTCCTGGAGTCGGCGCTCGCCCGCGACATGCCCGTGCTCGCGGTTTGTCGCGGCAGCCAGGTGTTGAACATCGCGCGCGGCGGCGACCTCGTCCAGCACCTTCCGGACGTCGTCGGCGACGAGAAGCACAAGCACACGCCGGGAACGTTCGCCGACCACGACGTCACGCTCGAGCCCGACACGCGGATCGCCGCGCTGCTCGGCGAGCGCGCGCCCGTGAAGTCACATCACCATCAGGGCTTCGGTCGCGTCGGCGAGGGCCTGCGTGTGGGTGCGCACGCAGAGGACGGAGCGATCGAAGCGGTCGAGGATCCCTCGCATCGGTTCGCGCTCGGCGTCCTCTGGCATCCCGAGGCCGGGGAGGACCTGAGGCTGTTCGAGGCGCTCGTGGGCGCGGCGAGCGAGTACCGCGCGGCGCGTTAGCGGTCGACGCCCCAGCGCGTGGGGTCGAAGCCGAACGTGTCGACGAGATCCTTGCACGCGAGGTCGGCAGCCGCAGCCCGGGTCTCGCTGTAGGTCCAGACCGTCTCCTGCTCGACGCCGTCGATGCGTTCGATCTCCAGCGCCTCGGGCTGGTTGTTCTGGACGTACTCCATCGCGAAGTCGGCGGCCTCGAGGAAGTTGGCGTGCTCCCACAGGCTGTTGCGTTCCTGGAAGCCCTGCCGGAACGTGACCTTGTAGACGCGGTAGACGGGCTCCGCCGCCGGAGCCGGCTTCAGCTCGGTGACGAGATCGTGGGCGAAGGAGTCGGGCTCGAGACCGTGCTGTTCGCCGAGCGCGCGTGCGAGGTCCGCGCCGGTGATGTTGCCGCGCTCGACGAGGAGCTCGCCGAGTCGCCGATTGCCCTCCTGGGCGAGCAGCGCTTCCGCCAACTCGCTCTGAGTGACGAGCCCCTTCTCGACGAGCAGACGCCCGAGGGGTCGCCAGGTCGTCGGCACTGCGGCGAGGTGCAACTCTGGCTGCGGCTCCGGCTCCTCGGCCTGGCGGAGCTCGACTCCGTGCTGGGCCGAGAGCACCCGCGCGAGCGAGAAGGCTGAGACGTAGCTGCGGTCGACGACGATCTGGCCGAGTAGGCGTCCGGTGCGCCGCTGCTCGTCGAGGGCGAGCTCGAGCTCGGCCGGCGTCAGCAACTCCTCGTCGACCAGCAGAGCGCCGAGCTGGCGCCAGGGAAACATCGCAATAGCCGCTGAACTCTCCACGGCTCCTTTATCGGACGGAAGGCCTAGTAGCTCAAGCCCTGTCCGCGAGCGATCACGCCGATCGTGCGGGCGAGAATTTCCAAGTCGTAACGGACAAGTTCCCAGCTCGAAAGCGTCCTGGTGCGCTCGAGGTAGCCGAGGTCGAGGTCGGCGAACGGGCGGCCGGAGCCTTTCGTCACCTGCGCCGGCCCGGTCAGGCCGGCCCGGAGCTCGTTGCGGTAGGTCAGCCCTTCGGCGACCTGCCGCTCGACCAGCTCGGGCGGCCACGGCCGCGGCCCGACGAGGCTGATCTCGCCGCGCAGGACATTCAGCAGCTGTGGCACCTCGTCCAGGTACCAGGGTTTCAGCAGCCGCCGGCCGAGCCACGTCAGGTTGGCGGGGTCCGCCTCGAGCAGGCGCGCATGACCGACCGCGTGTTCGAGGACGTCGGCGCGCAGCGTGCGGAACTTCAGCAGGCCGAACGTCCGCCCACGCGAGACGCGCGGCTCGCGGTACAGCAGCGGCCCGCGATCCGGCGGTGCCAGGGCGACGTCGAGCGCGAATGCGACGAGGACGAGGAGCACCAGCGGTAGCAGAACGAGCAGGAGCCCTGCCGCGACGATCAGGTCGAGTGCCCGCTTGGAGCGCACGACCGGATTCTTGGCGAATCGCTAGGGGTTCGTCTTGTAGCGCGGCACGACCGAGACCATCGCCGAGGCCGCCTTGGCGTAGAGGATCGGCCTCATGCCGCTCGTGATCTTCAGGACGACGCGCGCGGCCGGCGGGAGGGTCGCGATCCCGAAGCCGTGGGCGCCACCGAGAATGTTCCCTTCGGCGTCGAAGACGACGCCGGAGAGCTCGAACGACTGGATGGTCTTCACCGGGTCGTCGTTCTGCACCTCGCCCTCGATCGAGCCCGCCCACTGGGGCTCGTACGGGCTCGGCGCAATGCGCGTGAAAGAAATGCCCGGCTTCGTGCGCGTCACCGGGCCGCCCTTGCTCTGGACGACGATCTCGAGGCGATCGATCGGCGCGCCGCCCGGGAAGCTCAGCTCGCCGCCGACTGCGTGCTTCGTGCCGGCCGAGATGTCGCCGATCCGCTGCGAGGCGGAGCCGATCAGGCGGTTGTCGGCCATCACGAAGTTGCAGAGCACGTTGACGTCGACGGCGTCCTGCGTCTTCGAGGTGTTGTTGAGGATCACGCCCCAACTGACGCCGCTGCCGCCGTACGGGTACACCCGCACCGACCAGCCGGTCTGCACGACGTCGATCTTCGGCGGCAGCACCTGGCCGATCACCATGAGGTTGCGCGTCGCGCGGCCTGCGCCCGAGCAGGACACGGTCACACGCGCGCGGCCCGTCTGCACGCGGCGCGGAACCGTCCATGTCCACGAGGCGTGACCGCCCGCGGCCGTCACGGTGCGGAGACCCTTCTGCTTCGCGCCGCTCCTGTAGCGGACTACGAGCGAGCACTGTGCGCCGGCGGGCGAGACCGTGACCTCGATCGTCACCGGATTGCCCTGGACGACGCGGTCGGCGCCCGCGATGAAGGCGACACTCTGTGGGCGTCCGTTGGCGGCGCCGGCGAAGAAGGCGACGCCGAGGCCGATCGCGAGGGCGAGGGGGAGAAAGCGCTTTGCGGTGGCGGTGGCAGTCATGTCCTCGGGCGGCGTGCCGCGGCGCCACTTCCTACTTCGCTCTCGGCCGGGGGAGGCTCTACCCCTCGGATGGGGGATCTCCGCGGCGCAGCGTGGCTCGGGCGGCGAGATGTCCGCACATTCCGTGCACGCCGGCGCCGGGGCCGGTCGAGGCCGAGCAGAGGTACAGCCAGGACAGGCCCGTGGAGTGGCGTCGCCGTCTGGCCGCGACCTGCAGCAGCCCGTTCGCGCCGCCGGAGATGTCGCCGCCGACCAGGTTCGCGTTGTCTCTCTCGAGCTCCGCCGTGTTGCGCGCGCTCGCCGCGAGGATCCGCTCGCGGAAGCCGGGCGCGAAGCGTTCGATCTGCGCCTCGATCCGATCGCGCACGTCGACGGTCGAGCCGTGCGGAACGTGGCAGTACGCCCAGGCCGTGTGCTTGCCGGCGGGCGCGCGCGTGTCGTCGAAGAGGCTCTGCTGCGCGAGCAGGACGAAGGGCCGCTCGGCGTGGCGCCCCTGCCACGGCGCGCGTTCCGCCTCCGCGAGCTCCTCCGGCGAGCCGGCGAGGTGGACGGTCGCGGCCTGCGCGACCTCGGCTGCGCGCCACGGAATCGGGCCGTCCAGCGCGTAGTCGACCTTGAAGACGCCGGGGCCGTAGCGCCAGCGTTGCAGCCTGCGCCGCGCGCGCGGCGGCAGCACATCCTCGGCAATTCGAAGCAATTGGCGTGGAGTGACGTCGCAGAAAACGAAGCGACTCGGCGGCAGGTCGCGCAGGGACGTGACCTCGCGGCCGGTCTCGATCTCGCCGCCGAGGGAGCGCAGGCGTACCGCGAGCGCCTCGGCAATCGCCTGCGAGCCGCCGCGCGGAAAGGGCCAGCCGGTGGTGTGCGCGAGGGCGAGCAACATCAGTCCGGCGCCGGCGCTGCCGCGGCGCTCGAGCGGCAGGATCGAGTGCGCGGACGCGCCCAGGAACAGTGTGCGAGCGTGCTCGCTTTCGAGCCGAGACGCGACGTCAAGCGCGCTGCGCACTGCGGTGGCACCGAAGCGCACGTGCGGTGCCAGGCAGCGGACGGGTCCGAGAAAGCGGGGCGCCGCCTCGAGCGCCGGCGCGATCAGCTTCCCGTACACCGGCCCGAGCTCTCCCGGGGAGCGTCGCACGAGGAGCGCCGAGCCGTCGTCGAACGGATGCGCGAGCGCGGCCGGCGGCTCGATCAGTCCGAAGTCGAGCCCAAGCGAACGGAAGAACGGGGAGGCCGCGGCGAGCGGATGGATCGCCGAGCAGACGTCGTGACGGAAGCCGGGCAGCGTGAGCTCGGCGGTGCGCGTCCCGCCGCCGATTGTGTCCTGCGCCTCGAGCACGAGCACGGAACGTCCCGCCTGCGCAAAGGTGACCGCGGCGGCGAGCCCGTTCGGGCCGGCGCCGATGACGACGGCGTCTAGTTTCCGACTACCTCGAGGCGCCGCTTGCGGCGCCGTCTCAGCAGGTGCGCGCTGTGCGCGCGCGTGCGTCTGTGCTGACGAAACCGGGGACGCCCGAACTAATTCCCAACCACTTGAACCAACCAGCGACGGTCGCGCTCGCGATCGAGCTCGATGAAGAGCACGCGCTGCCAGGTGCCGAGGCAAAGCTCGCCGTCGCGCACCGGGACGGATTCGCCCGCCGTCCCGAGCAGCATCGCCATGCAGTGGGAATGCCCGTTGCCGACGGCCATGTCCTCCGGGCAGATGTTCTCCGTGCGCTTGTCCCAGTCGTCGTGCGCGTAGTAGGTCTCGCGCGGCACGAGGCGCTGCAGCAACTCCGCGAAGTCCTCGATGAAGCCCTGCTCGAACTCGTTGACGCGCACGCAGCACGTCGTGTGCGGCGAGTAGATGCAGGCGATGCCCTCCGTGATCCCGCTCTCGAGCACGGCCTCGTAGACCTCTTCGGTGATGTCGCGAACGGCCAGTCCGCCTGCGGTTCGCAGTTCCGTTTCGCGCTGGAAGACCTTCACGGCGTCAACCCTCCTCGGTCAGACGTGGCACGACCGCCCTATTCTGAGGGTTCGGCGGGGCTACGTCACGGGGGAACCGTTAGTACCCCGGGGCGCTGTTCGTGGTCGTCTCGCCCTGGGGGTTCGTGGTGGTACCACCGCCGGCCGCCCCGCCCACGCCGATGCTTCCTTCCATTCCCATGGCCTTGTGGCCGTCGATGGGGCAGTACATCTCGTACTTGGTGCCGGCCGAGAAGGTGAACTTGACGGTCTTGTGCGAGCCGGGATCGATGTTGCCGCTCTCGACCTCGTCGCCCTCGCCGCTCGCTTCGATGTTGAAGGCGTGCGTGATCTGGCCGTCGTTCGTGACCTCGAAGGCGTAGGTGCCGGGCTTGGGGACGGTGACCGAGCCGGGGTTGAGCGAGTACTCCTTCTCGGAGATCTGGATCGTCTGGAGCACGTTCGAATTGCCACTGCCGCCGTTGCTGCTCCCGCCACACGCGGTGGCGAGCAGAAGGAGGGGTAGGAGGGCGAAGAGGCGGCGCACGACAGGGGTACGAGGGCGGACTCCGTTCGGATTCCCCTGTACCGTGTTCCGCCAAACGGGGCCCCGCACTGCGAATTCAAGTCCGGCGCCTCCGGCGCCATGATGACTTGAATTCGCGTAAAGCCCATCCTTCCGGGGAGGCGGGCTACGCTGCACCCGTCGGGCCCGTAGCTCAGTTGGTCAGAGCAGCGGACTCATAATCCGTTGGTCCCTGGTTCGAGTCCAGGCGGGCCCACTGCGAAAGCGCCGCTAGTTGGCGCTTTCTCGTTTCGGGTCGCAACGGTCACCGGGTCTGCGCTTACGAGGCGCGTACGAGCGGCGTTCGAGGTACGCGCGGTTGCGATCAGCGAGACGGGGGAACGCCTTGGTCATGCAGGACACCGAGGTGATCGCGCAGGAGCTCAGCGGCCTCGGCCATAGGCTCGACAACGTCGAAACCCGGCTCGTCGCCGTCGAAGAGGTGAACGCGAGGCTAGAAGAGGCTGCGCTGACTACGGCACGCGCGCTCGCGGAGATGTCAGGCCACTGGGACGCCGTCTACGAAGCCATGCGCCGTAGGGACCAATCCCAAGCAGACCACTGAGCTTCGGGGAGGGGTCGTCCCAGACCGGACTACCCTTACAACCGCGCGCGGGCTGTAGGCGCAGGCGTGCCTTTTAGGGTCCGGAGGGACTCATAATCCGTTGGTCCCTGGTTCGAGTCCAGCGGGCCCATCGCGAATCAGTCGAGTGCGATCCAAAGGCGGCCAAAGCCGTAAGCGAGCCCGTTTGGAATGCCGTCCACCGGAATTCGCGCATCGATCTCGTTCGTCCGCGGATCGAGCTTCAGGATCATTCCGTTGCCGTCAGCGATCCAGACGGCGCCGGCCCCGATCGCGACCCCGGCGGGGCGCCCGCTGACCGGAATCGTCGCGACAGTGACACCTGTCTTCAGGCTCACACGGAAGACGGCGCTGCGGCCGATGTCCGTCACCCAGAGGAACCCCGCACCCGCGACGAATCCTCCGAACTGCGGCACGTTCTCATGCGCGTCGTCGCCAAACGTCAGTTTGCTCCTGAACCGGCCGGTGCGTCGATCGAGGCGAAGGACGCCGAGTTGGCAGCGAACCCACAGCGAGTTGCCGGCGATGACCGCAGCCGTTGGTGATGACAGACCGAAGGCCTCGGCGTTGATCCGGATCGCACGCGTCACCTCGTTCGTTCGCGGATCGATGTGCCAGGCGAGCGTCCGGAGCGGCGCAAGCTGACCTGGTGGCGGGGGCTTGAGCGGAAGTTTGCCGCCGATCAACCAGACATCGGAACCGCCGGCCGCAACCAAGCCCGCGCCTGCTCGCTTGGGGAGCCTGATCGTCCGCACTGCGCTGGAGCCGAGGTCGACGTGGTAGACGGTTCCGACCGCAACCCACGCGCTGTCGGGACCGAGTGCCAGTCCGATGCGCGGGAAACCGGTCGGCCCGAGGGAAAGTGTGCGGACCGTTCGCCTGCGCGGTTCGATCCGCGACACCGTGCCGTCGGCCGAGTTGAAGACCCAGACGTTCTCTCCGCCGGTCGCGAGCTCCGTTGGCACACGCCCGACCCCGAATGCGTCAACGAGGCGGTTGTTAGACGGGTCGAGCGCGACGACGGTATCCGGTCGCGCTGTGACGAGGTTCGCTGGTTCGCCGTCTGCCCGCGATAGCTCGAGCGCAGCCGTCGCCGCGACGGCCACCGCGGCTCCGGCCGCAAGGAACCGCCGAGGGTGCGCTTTGACGAGCGCGAGCGGCGGCCAGCTTCGGACTCGGCTCATGGCTCACGTGAACGTACCCCGGTCCAAAGATGGTGACAATCCCGGCGCGCGGATACGCGCTGATCAGGGTGGAGATGGCCCTATTCGGCGGCAGGAATCCGTCGCCGTTCGCCTCGGCCCGCATTCTTTGCGCGGCGGTGACGCCTCGCACCGTTTCGGGGTATGCCGCCCTCCTGGACACTGTCGACAATGGCTTGCGTATTGCGTGGGTTGTCATTGGGTGCCGTTGCGGCGGTCGTAGTGCTGGTCGGCGTGGCATGTGGCGGAGGTGACCAGGAGGCGCAGAAAGTCGGTCGGATTGTGCGCGCGGACGTCGGCGGTAATGGTGGCTCTTGTCACCGTGTGCGGACCGCCCTCGTTAGCCACCAGCAGGTGACCCTGTTCTCCTGCACGATGCGAGGTGTTCCACGCCAGCAACGTGAATTCGGACAGTGGAATCAGCCGATTCAGCAGTACTGCTACGCGGTCGAGGGCGACTACGGCATCCGTGCGAGTGATGTCTTTGGGCCGACGTGCGACAAGCGGAAGAAGTGACTAGGTGGCGGCGTGTTCTCGCCGCTGCGGTCGTTGGTGTGGTGGTCGCGGCAGTCGTTGCAACGGCTGTTATCGCGGTGCGTGCGTTCCGCCCACGACCTGAGCCATACGACCTCACTGCTACGCGGGCGTGCCTCTCATCGATCGCTCGTGTGCGCGCGGTGCCCCCAAGCCGCGGGTATTGGGTCTTTCCTGGGCTGCAAATTCACTTCCGGGGCGCACGCGCGGCCGATTACTGGGATCTCTATTTCGCCTCGAGTGTTGGCGAGGCCAAAGACAACGAGATTCCGGACAGCTACACGATGCTCCGCCGCCGCAACGTGCTTTCAGATCGGATCGCCGAGTTTGCCCAGTGGGATCGCCGAATCGTCGGCTGCTTACGTGTCGCCGACGAGACCTGACGGGCAACGAGCCCCCCGATAGCGCCGCCCGTACGCAACCTGGACGCAACCGAACTAGTGCTTCACGACGACATTCCTATGCAGGCTCCTGG